>Ga0070670_100003643_pt1 | contig 12829 bp, 10 predicted proteins | sample KBSS63metaG_FD_64665 | JGI IMG/M metagenome (GOLD analysis project Ga0070670, IMG submission 64665) | Switchgrass rhizosphere microbial communities from Kellogg Biological Station, Michigan, USA - KBS S6-3 metaG | ecosystem: Host-associated > Plants > Roots > Rhizosphere > Soil ... | reverse complement strand
GCTTGGTGACGCCGCCGCTGGCGGTATCGCCGCGGACGCCCGGCTCGGTGTAGGTGACCTTCAGCTCGACGTGCGGCGGCAACTGCAGACCGATCGGATTGCCGTTGTATTTGTGAATCTGCACGTTGACGTTATCGACGAGCAGTTTCCGATCGTCGCCGAGAACCTCGCTGCGGAGCGTCAGGGTCTCGTAGCTCTCCTGATCCATGAAATGGTAGCCGTCGTTGTCGGCGTACATGTATGAGGCGGTGATCTGCACGAGATCCGGCTCGCTGAATTTCTCGCCGGCCTTGAAGGTCTTGTCGAACACCGCGCGGGTCAGGAGGTTTCGCATCTTGAGGCGGACGAGAGTCTGGCCGCCCCTGGCGGTCGGCCTCGAAATTTCCACGTCCAGACAGTGGTACGGCGCGTCTTCGAACTCGAAGTACATCTTGCGCTTGATATCGATTGCCTCAATCAACCCAGCCATCACGCGTAATCCTATGCGATATTGTTGGCTCCTGGAGAGACCGCATGATTAGATCCGTTCTGACTGGTGTATCGCAGCAGTGGCATCGACTCATCCCGAGTGTGGCAAGGCCTGACCGCGCGTGGCTAAAACCCCGCGGTCAGAACGGATTCAGGCCGATACGCCGATGGACTCGCATGAGTGTGCTGGCAACCCTGGTGACAGTGGCGGCGTTGACCGCGTGGCTGGCGCCGTCACAAACCGCGGCGCAGGGCGCCGGCGTCCGCCATCGCATGACCAGGATCACGGACACCATTTATCGCGCCGACGCCGCCGGCACGCCCGGCATCAATTCGACGTCCTGGGTCTTCATCAACGACGCCGATGTGCTCGTGACCGACTCGGAAGGCTCTCCGGCGTCCGCGCAGTCGCTGCTGGCCGGCGTGGCGAGCGTCACCAGTAAACCGGTTCGCTATCTCGTCGACACGCACTTTCACATCGATCACGCCTACGGCAACAGCGCGCTGCCGTCGAGCGTCCAGATCATCGGCAGCGACTTCACGCGCCGTATGCTGCTTGGGCCCGAAGCGCGGCAAGGTGTCACCTTCAAGAACTTCACCGACCCGATTCCGGGGCGCATCGACAATCTCCGCAAGCAGATCGCCGCCGAAACCGACGCGCAGAAGAAGGCGACCCTCGAAGGTCAGGTGGCGTCGCAGGAAGCCACGCTGAAGGTGTACTCAGGCAATTTCCCGCTCCAGCCGCCCAGCGTCACGGTAAAGAGCAGCATGTCGATCTGGTCGGGCAGCAAGGAATTCCAGATCATGTGGATCGGACGCGCCCATACCGCCGGCGACCTCGTCGTCTATGTGCCGTCGGAGCGCGCGGCGGCGAGCGGCGACATCCTGTTCAAGTCGATGGTCGGCTGGCAGGGCGACGCCTTTCCGAACGATCATCCGGCCACGCTCGATGCCTTGAAGAAGCTCGACCTCGATGTCGTGCTTCCCGGTCACGGCGATCACATTCAGGGCAAGGCCAACATCGACACGGCGATCGCCAACATGCAGGCCTACCTGCGTGACGAATGGCAGCAGGCATCGGACGCGAAGAAGCAGGGCGCCTCGCCCGACGACGCGTTGAAGAAGATGGACCTGTCGAAATTCCGCGATGCTTATGGAAACGGGATCACGCCGAGCCTCGCCGCCGTTCGGCGGATGTACGAGATCATGGACGGCAAAGCGGTGATGAACTGAGTCCGAGCCGGATGCACCGTCGCGAGTTCCTGCGCGCGCTCACCATCGGCGCCGCAGGACTCGCCATCGGCTCCAGCCGCCTGCAGGCCTGGCAGGAGCGAACGCTCAGAGAGCGCTTTCCCGATCTTCCTCGACACTTCATCTTCGAGTACTACCCGTGGTACGGCGCGAGTCCATTCCGGCACTGGGATCAGGACGGCCACGTCCCGCCGCTTGATCTCGCTTCGAACTATGTCCCGCTGCTCGGTGCCTACGATTCCGGATCGACCGGCGTGATCGAACGTCACGCCGCCTGGATGAAGAGCGCTGGCGCCGGCGCCGTCAACGTCAGCTGGTGGGGGAAGGACAGCGACACCGATCGGCTGGTGCCCACCCTGATGGACGTGATGGCCGCTCATGACCTGCGCGTGACCTTTCACCTCGAACCGTATGGAAATCGTCACGCTGCCGCGTACGCCAGCGATATCGAGTACCTGATTCGCACGTACGGCGACCGGCGCCGGTGGGACAGCCTGCTGCTCCTTCGCCACGAAGACGGGTCGATCGGCCCGGTGTTCAAATCGTTTCGGACCATTCTTCCCAGCGAGTCGACCGACTACCACGGTCGCACGTCCCCAATTGCCGACCACACGCCCGACGCCGAATGGCGGAGGCAGACGGACCGGGTCCGCGAGACATTTGGCCGCGACTTTTCGCGCCTCACGCTGCTTGCCGATTCGCTCGACGTCGCGCGCACCGAGGCATCCGGCTTCGATGGCATCGCGATCTACGACAACTACGTGCGCCCCGAAACGTGGCCCGGCGTGGCCGAGCACTGCACAGCCCGCGATCTGGTCTTCTCGTTCAACGTCAATCCAGGCTTCGACGGCGTTGTCGATCTCAATCCGCCGCCCGATGGGTGTTACATGCCGTTACCGATCGAGCCGGGGCCTCGGGACTATCGATGGGATCGCCCAGCCGATCGCGAGCGAGCCGCTGCCGAAAGCGCCGCCAGGATTGCCACCACCTTTCAGACAACGGTGGCGCTCCAGACCGATGAACGGTTCTCCAATAGGAAGCACGGCTTCTTTCTTGTCTACCTGAACTCGTTCAACGAGTGGCACGAGGGACATCAGTTCGAACCGATGCAGAACGGCGACGCGCTGTCGGACGCGCAACGCGCCCGCTCGTATCACAATCCTGCGGACGGCGGCTATCGACTCAAGAGGCTGGCCGCATTGCTGACGACCATCGAGTGATGGGGCACCCGGAGCTGACGATGTCCGCGTGGCTGCGGTTCGACAGCATCCGCCGCGGCCTCGACCGGGTCAGCCCGTCCCGCGTCCTGGAATTCGGCGCCGGAGAAGGGGCGATCGGCGCCTGGCTCGCCAGCCGTTACGACTATGTCGGCGTGGAGCCGGATGAAGCATCACAGACGGTGGCGGCTGGCAGGGTGCACGCGGCCGGACGAGGCCTCGTGGTGCGGTCCCTCGCATCGGATTCGCCGCCTGTCGATGTGGTGTGCGCATTCGAAGTGCTCGAGCACATTCAGGATGATGCCGCTGCCTTGAAGATGTGGCGCGAGCAGCTCAAGCCGCGAGGCCACCTTCTCATCAGCGTACCGGCTCATTCAGCCCGATTCGGCGTGTCCGATCGGTATGTGGGACACTTTCGCCGTTACGATCGCAGCGCGTTGCAGAAAGTCGTCGAGGGCGCGGGATTTGAAATGCTCGCGTGGGATTCGTACGGCGCCGGTCTTGGGCACCTGCTCGATGCGGTCCGGAATGTCGTGCTGAGGCGCCGTTCGAAGACGTCCACGGCCGCCGAGGGCACCGCGCTCAGCGGACGGCTGTTCCAGCCGAAGAGTCGCGGTCGCGTGATCGCCAACTACTTCGTCGCGTTGCCATTCCGGGCGCTGCAGCGACCGTTCGCATCCACCGACATCGGCATCGGCTATGTCGTGCTCGCCCGGTTGCGTTGAAAAAGTCACCACAGAGATACGGAATGACGAACATGACGACACGGCTGTATCTGGTCCGCCACGGTGCTACCGCACTCACGACTGAAGATCGCTTCTCCGGCGCTGAGGGCGTCGATCTGTCCGACGACGGGCGACGGCAGGCCCAACATCTCGGCGAGCGGCTGCGCCATGAAGGGATAGCCGCGGTCTACAGCAGTCCGTATTCGCGGGCGATGGACACGGCGCGGATCGTTTCGAGCGGCTGGCCCGGCGCGCCGGCGCCGGTGGACGGCCTCCGCGAGATTTCACACGGGCACTGGGAGGGATTGCGAAGGAAGGACGTCGAAGAACGCTTTGCCGCCGAGTATGCGATGTGGGAGCAGGATCCATTCACCTATGCGCCGTCCGGAGGCGAATCGGGACTGGCAGTCCTGGCGCGTGCGCTGCCGGCGATTCGAACCATCATTACCGACAATGCCGGCTCCAAGGTCCTGGTCGTCTCGCACAAGGCGACGATTCGATTGCTGTTGAGCAGTCTGTTCGGCATCGACGCCCGCGGTTATCGCGATCGACTGGACCAGGCGCCGGCGTGCCTCAACGTCATCGACTTCAGCGACCCGGTGCGCGCGCGGCTGATGCTGTTCAACGATACCTCGCACTACACGACCGTGCCGTCAACCGTCGGTCATCGCCTCTCGAAGTGGTGGGGATGACGGTGCTCGAGGTGCCCAGGGTGCTCGTGCGATACTGAACGTTCTCCGACCATGGCAGGCATGCAACCCCCTTTCCAATCCAAACCTGAACCCGGCAGCAGCGTGGCTTTCATGCTGCGTGCCCTGAAGTATCCCAATTACCGCCTGTTCTTCGGCGGGCAGATCGTGTCGCTGACCGGCACCTGGATCACGACGACGGCGACCAGCTGGCTCGTTTACAGATTGACCGGTTCGGCTCTGCTGCTGGGCGTGGTCGGGTTCGCTTCGCAATTCCCGGCGTTCCTGCTGACGCCGTTCGCCGGCATCTTCGTCGACCGCTGGAACCGTCATCGTCTGCTCGTGGCGACGCAGACGCTGTCGATGATCACGTCATTTGTGCTGGCGGTGCTGACCTTGACCCACACCATCACCATCCCGCTGCTCCTCATCGTGAGCGTGGCGCAAGGGCTGGTGAATGCGTTCGACATGCCGACCCGCCAGGCGTTCGTGGTGACGCTCATCGAGGACAAGAACGATCTCGGCAATGCCATCGCGCTCAATTCGTCGATGTTCAATGCGGCGCGGCTGCTGGGTCCAACGGTTGCCGGTGCGATTATCGCGGCGTCGAGCGAGGGATGGTGTTATCTCATCGACGGCGTGAGTTTTCTCGCGGTGATCGCGGCGCTGCTGGCGATGCGCGTGCAGCTGGCGCCGGTGAAGACCGGAACAGCCGTCAGTCCGATCGAGCAATTCAAGGAAGGATGGGACTACGCGTACAACCACCGCGCCATCCGCTCGATCATCACCTTGATTGCGCTCGTGTGTCTCCTGGGCTTCCCGTATGTCGTGCTGATGCCGATCTTCGCCGCCACCGTCCTTCATGGCGGGCCGCATACGCTCGGGTTCCTGATGACGGCTTCCGGCTGCGGCGCGCTGCTCGGAGCGTTGTATCTCGCAGGTCGTCGCTCGACCGCCGGCCTGGGTCCATTGATTCCGGGCGCCGGGGCCCTGTTCGGGCTGGGCCTGATGGCGTTTGCCTTTTCGCACGTGCTGTGGCTGTCGATCGTCCTGATGGTCATCACCGGATTCGGTTCGATGGTGCAGGTGGCATCCAGCAACACGCTGCTGCAGACGATCGTCGAGGACGGCAAGCGGGGCCGGGTGATGTCGTTCTTCCTGATGGCGTACTTTGGAACGATGCCGTTTGGCAGCCTGATTGCCGGATCGGTATCCGATCGCTACGGCGCGCCGATCACGCTGGCATTTGGCGGCGCGTGCTGCGTCGCTGGCGCGATCTGGTTCGCGACCACGCTCTCGTCAATCGAACATCAGATCGCGCCGGCATATGCGCGTGTCGATGGTTGACTTGGCCGCGGTGATTGTTGCTATCTGATCGACGCGAGATCGGCCCGGGCTTCGGAGCGGGCCAGATCGGCCTCGAGCGATGCGTCGGCGGTCGGTTTCACGACGTGAATGGCGGCGACCAGCGATCGTCCCTCGTCCACTATTTCGTGCTTCAGGACCATGAACGGCACTTTCGTATTGCGCGCCGCATGAACTGCCGCGGCCAGATCTTCTGAATTCCTGAAGCCCGACGCCACGACGTTCATCTTCGCGCCATCTGTGAGCATGGGCTTGAGCCGTCTGACAAGCTTCGGGTTGTCGAGAAGAATCCTGGGCGTTTGTACGGCTGCCGAAGACGCGGCCGCGGCGCGTGCCCGTCCGGCGTGTGTCTTCGCTTCGGGTTTCGCCGGTGTCGACGGAGCGGGAACCTCGGCCGGAGGTGAAGTCAGATGGATGTCGCCGTCGCCGAACGCCTGGGCTCGATCCGCGAAATACGGTCCCACCCAGGCGCCGATGATCATCGACCCGAAGAGTGCGCCGGCAAGCGCGGATGCTTTTACGGTCCCCATTTCCTGACGTCCACGGATGAGTTCGCCCCGCTCCGTGGAGTCCTTTGCCAGGGGAAGTGCAAGAAGCGTGACGAGGAAACGTTCCGCATGCGCAACGAGTTATATGGCTGAGCGATGGCAGATCGGTCGGTTGGCCGACAAAAAGCGAGTGTCGTGCACGATCGCCACTGGTCAGGACTGCGGCACGGCTTCGTTCATCTTCTTGCGTGCCGCCGCTGCCGCGTCGATGCGAGCGCGGATGCCCCTGCTACCCCTGAGCAGAGCCTGGAAGTCCTCATCCTGCAGCACGAGCAGGAGGCAATAGGCCGTCGCCGTGACATCGGCCTGGCGCGGCTGAGCCAGCAGCAGCGCCATCTCGCCGAAGAAGTCGCCGCGAGTAAGCGTGATCGACTGACCCGCTGCATGGACCGCCACGTCACCGGCACAGATGAAATACATCGAATCGCCGCGCGCACCTTTGTGGATCAGCCGCTCCCCCGGCACCGCAAATCGCGGCTTGAGGAGATTGGCCACGGCGTCGAGCTGCTTGCGGTCCAGTTCCGCGAACATCGGCACTTGCGAGATCAGCGCACGAGTCTCCAGACCAAGATCAAGTCGCGGCCGCGCGTCCACGCCAGAGCGCGCCGCCTGAAGCTCGCGAGTGAGCACGCCGAACAGTTCCGGCCCGATCACCTGATGCTCGAACAGCGTTTTCTGCTCGGTCGCCTGATGGCGCAGCGCCACGCGCTTGAGGAACCGCTTCTCCAGAATCGCAGCGTAGGCCGGATACTGCGCACCCAGTGCCTCGAGCGCGGCGACGGTCATGGCTTGCCGCTGCTGCAGGACGTCGAGCAGGCGTGGCGTCAGCCGCGCGCCGACAATCGGTCCGAGTTTTTCGACGACTGATAGCGACACCTCCTCGAGCACGATCCGGCTCACCAGCAATCGCTCGAAGCGATCGGCCAGGACATCTTCCAGCATCGACTCGATGGCGAAGCGCCGGTGAAGAAGGTGCGCGAGCCGGAACCGCCACGAGAAACCGATGATTTCGTGCGCCGTCTCCAGGTATTCCGGCAAGCCTTTCGCCCGCGTGCGATCGATCAGCCGCCCGACGTTCTCCAGCAATTCCTCGACGATCCGCCCCGACACGGTACGGGCCGCGAAGTGATCGAGGATCAGCTCTCGTTCGAGCGTCGCCATGGCGATCAACCCGAGCCTGAGGCGATCGGATTCGTCCTCGACAGTCTGCGCCACCGGAAGGGGGGCGGCTGGCGCCGCGGCGGCCGTGACCGGTGCCGATCGGGCTTTGACGTCGCCAAGATCGCCGTATTCCGAAACGACGCCGCCCACGAGATTGTCGGGGAACCGAAACTGGTGACCGACCTTCCGGACGACACCGGCAACACGGTCGCGCGACAACGACAACACCTGGGCGCGCAGCGCCTGATCGAAAGGCGACAAGCGATCCAGTCTCAGCACCCGGATCAACATTCGCAGCGTCGTCCCGCTCACGAGAAGCGTGAACAACACGAAACCGGTCGCGAGGACGGCGATGAATCGTTGCACCTCGGGGTTGATCGCCGGGTTTTCGGTGACGGCGAGGGCCAGCGCGAGCGTCACGGCGCCGCGAAGACCACCCCACAGAATGACCGCTTTGAAACGGTTGTCGATCTGCTGGCTCAGTTTGAGCGCCGTGAGGATGGGGATGAGCACATACAGGACGAGTGCACGCCCCACCAGGGCGGCGACCACAAGGACCGTCAGCAGCCAGACATCGTGCCATCCGACCTGGTTGACCAGCCGCGGAACCAGCAGCGACGCCAGCACGAAAATCAGCGAGCTGGCCCAGAAGGCGAGCTGTTCCCACACATCGTGCAGGAACTGCCAGTCGCTCGGGGCGATACGCGGCTGGCCGATCGCGTTCAGCACCAGGCCGGCGCTGACCGATGCCACCACACCGGAAACGCCGAGCGCGCGTTCGCCGATGATGTAGGCGAGATAGGGCAGGGCGACCGTGAGGCTGACCTGTGCGAGCCGAAGATCCTGCAGCCACGAAAACCAGCTGGCAACGATCCGGGCGCACACGTAACCGAAGATCAGGCCGCCCACGAACTGGCGCATGAAGATGATGGTCGCCGCCCCTGCGCCACCGCCCTGCCCGCCGAGCTCCATGGTGAGAAGCAGCGAGAACAGCGTGATTGCCGCCGCGTCGTTCAGCAGCGCTTCGCCGGCGACGAGGCGGGTCAGGCGCGAGGGCGCGCCCACGTCGGCAAAGATGCCGATCACCGCTACCGGATCGGTCGTGGCGACCATCGCCCCGAGCATCAGGCAGGCAATCAGCGACACCTCCGCGAACGGTGCCAGGGCGAACCCGATGACGAACGTGGCCACCAGCACGGCGACCACGGCCAGCAGGAGCACCGGCCCGGCGTCCTCGATGATTCGCTGGACTTCGATCGACAAGGCGCTCTGGAACAAGAGCGCCGGCAGGAACACGTACAGAAACGTGTTCGAGTCGACCGGCAGATCTACGAACACCCGCGCGATCACCCCCATCGCGCTGCCACCCTCGGCTCTCGCCACGAACGTCGAGAGCGCACCGATGGTGATGCCGACGAGGGCGAGCAGCACCGAGGCCGGCAGTCGCAGCCGCGTGGCCAAAGGCTGCAGCAGGCTGACGAGAATCAGCAGGCCGGCGAGGAGGATCAGGGTGACTCGGAGGTCCATCGGCACGGACAGGGTCGGATGCGCCAACGATTCTACATTTGTGGCAAGATTCTCACGGCCGCGCTCGGGCCGGCCGCTCCCGAATGCCTGATCGCCGTCGTTCCGACACAGTCATCGCCAGCAAGCGCGGCGAGATCCCCCGGCTTGCCGAGATCGTTCAGCGATTCGGCCGCGACAATCACCTGTCCGACGACGACGTCATGCGCATCCGCCTGGTGCTCGACGAGGTCGTCGTCAACATCGTGGCACATGGCTACGAGGAAGCCGGCGAAACACACCGCCAGGACATCCACATTCATCTGTCGCTCGACGATCGCGACGTGCTCACGATCCAGGTGACCGACAATGCGCGCGAGTACGATCCGCGGTCCGCGCCCGCGCCACGTTTCGACTTGCCGGTCGAGGAGCGCCGCAAGGGCGGTCTCGGCGTCCACATCGTCAAGGCGATCATGGACACCATCGACTATCGGCGTGTCGACGGACGCAACGTGCTGACGCTCACGAAGAAGCTCGGTTTTTAGTCCGACTGGGACCAGGTGACGCCGTCAGCGGCGAGCGCATCCAGCACCGCGTGTGGCTCGAATGCCGTTGCCGCGGAGTGGACGCCGGCAACCACCGACCCTTCAGAAAGCCACCGCGCACCCTGGGCCAGGAGGGCGGCGGTGACGTCGAGAAAGTGTCCGCCGACCGCCACGGCACGGCCGATCGATCCGGCCAGCGAGTGCACTTCGGCCGCAATCATGAAGCGACGATCGTCGTGCGACGGCGGCGCGGCGTTCTCCGCGGTGGCGTCCTCGTCATGAGGCGTCGATCGGCCGAGTACGCCGGCAACCGCGGCAAGGACGGCGCGTCCCGGTGTCCGCCGCACCAGCCCCACGATCGGGCGGACGAACGGGAAGATCGGCAGCAGCGCGGGATAGGGACAGAGCGACGTCGACGTGATCAGCGTGCTGACGGCCTCGGTCTTCACGTGATGCGGCACCGTGATCACTTCGCCGGATCCGTAGCGGGACATCTGCCGCGGACCGACCGGATCGGGGAACGTGAACCACGCGCGATCGAGCTCGAACGGGACCGTTCGCCAGTGTCCCTCGCGATAGACCACTTCCTTCGCTGCGGCCATCGTCGCGTGGGCATTGTCGCCGATGGCGTCGGAGCCGTCGATGGCGTAGGCGATGACGACGTCGCGCGCCGGCTGGTGTGACTGCGCAGCGAGATGCGCCAGGCAGTCGCCAATCGCGTAATCGAAGCCGAGTGCCGGCACCACGGCCGCGTCGCACTGTGTGGCTTCCTCGTCGTATTTTTCGAACAGCGCGCGGATGTGATGCTGCTCGCCGGCGGCGTCGACATAGTGAATGCCGGCGTCGAGCGCGGCCCGCACCAGCCGCTCACCGCCCGGTCCGGCGGGCGCGCAGTTGACGAGCACCTGACAACCGTCGATGGCTCGCTCGAGGGCCGCCGGATCGTCGAGGGCGGCAACCGCGGTCCGATGTGACGTGTCTGCGCGAGCCAGTCGATCGAGCGCCGTCTGGCTGCGGCCGATCAATGTGGTCGGCGCGCCGGCTCGATCCAACCGGGCAGTCACCAGACGTCCGAGCATCCCGGTCGCGCCGTACACGCCAATCATGAAACACGTGATCGTGACATAACGCCTCGCGGCCGCAAAGGTCGGCAATTGATATACTGCGAGCGTTTCCCATGGCAGAGCTGAACGGTCCATCTCTGAGCGTCGTCATTCCTGCGCACAACGGTGTGCGGACGCTCGAGCGGTGTCTGGCCGCAGTGTGCGCGCAGATCGGACCGAACGACGAAGCGATCGTCGTTGACGATGGCTCAACTGACGGGACTGACGCGGTGGCGCGTCGATTCCCGGTGACGGTGGTGCGCCTCGATCGTCGCGGTGGCGTGGCGGCGGCGAGAAATCAGGGTGCGGATCGCGCGACCCGTCCCGTTCTGTGTTTTGTCGATGCCGACGTCGTGCTGCACCACGACGCCGTCGATCGAGGCCGTGCTCACTTTGCCGACGCAAGTGTCGACGGTGTGATCGGTTCGTACGACGACCACCCCGAAGCGCGAACACTCGTCAGCCAGTTCAAGAACCTGGCTCATCACTACTTCCATCAGCGGGCAGCCGGACCTGTGGGATCGTTCTGGGGCGCCTGCGGCTTCGTCAAACGCGAGGTGTTCAACGCCAGTGGCGGGTTCGACCAGAGCCGATTCTCGCGGCCGTCGATCGAAGATGTCGAGCTCGGCTGGCGCATTACGGACCGGGGAGGGCGCATCGTGCTCGACCCCGGGGTCCAGGCGACCCACCTCAAGCAATGGACGCTTCGCTCGCTGATTCACACCGACGTGCTCTACCGTGCCGTGCCGTGGGTTCGGTGGTCGCTCGAGCGTCGGCGATTGGGCGGGGAGCTGAACGCCAGCCCGTTGCAGCAACTCGCTTTGGCAGTCGCGGTGCTGCTCGTGATCAGCGGTGTGGCGAGCGTGCCGTTCGGTGCGGCCCGAATCTGGTTTGCGTTATTCGCGATCGCCGCGTTCGCAATCAACCAGCCGTTGTTCCGCCTGTTCTGGCGCAAGGGCGGCGTCAGGCTGCTCATGGCGGGGTTTGCGTTGCAGCAAGTCTATTACCTATGCGCGCTTGTGGGTCTCGTGCTCGGCGTCGCGAGGTTCTGTTGGCCCGGCCGCCGATCGGTAGCCGCGCCACCGGCGCGCGTCGGAGCCTGATCACCCATCCGTACGTGAGCCATGCACATCGGAGTGGACGCGACGTGCTGGCAGCTCCCACGGGGGTTGGGCCGCCACACGCGCTGTCTCGTGACCGCGCTCGGTCAGATCGATCACGTCAACGACTACACGCTTTTCACAGACGCTCCGGCCCTTACCGAGGAGCTCGCGACGATTGCGCCGGTGCGGCTGGTTGCCACGTCGAAACCGACGATTGACGCCGCGGCGGCCAACAGGTCCAGATCGCTCGGCGATTCGATCGCGATGTCGAGAGCGCTGTCAGATCATGCGATCGATCTTTTGCTCTTTCCAACCGCCTACAGCTACGTTCCCGTCGTCAGCCGCGCGAAGAAAGTGGTGGTGATTCACGACCTGACCGCCGAACGGTATCCGGGGCCCAACGGCCGTGTTGTGTCCCGCTGGCTGTGGAACATCAAGTCGATGATGTCGCGTCGGCAGGCTGACGCGATGGCGACGGTGTCCGACTATTCGCGTCAGGCGCTGGTAGAGGGATTCGGAGTCGATCCCGGGCGCATCCACATCATCGGCGCGGCCAGCGATCCGGTGTTTCGCCGTCTCGCGCATCCCAAGCCGACCGCGCAGCTGGTCTCGCTCGGTGTCACCGGCGCGCGCCGGCTGGTCGCGTACGTCGGCGGATTCAGCCCGCACAAGAATCTGTCGCGCCTGATCGAAGTGTTCGGACATCTGGCCGATCGGCCCGACTGTGCCGATGTCGACCTGGTCGTCGTCGGCGCCCACGACCACGAAACACTTCAGAGCGCGTATCAGGAGACCCGCGAACGCATTCGTACGCTGGCACTCGAGCGCCGCGTCGTCCTCGCCGGCTTCCTGACGGACGCGGATCTGGTCGCGCTCCTGAATCTGGCGACGGTGCTCGTGCTGCCGTCGGTGACTGAAGGCTGCGGCCTCCCGGCCATCGAAGCGGCCGCCTGCGGCTGCCCGGTGATCGCGACGATCGAGAGCCCGCTTCCGCAGCTCCTCGGCGAGGGCGGCCTCTTCGTCGATCCGCGCCATCCGTCGGAACTCGGCGACGCACTGAACCGCGTGCTGACCTCGCGCGACCGGCAGGACTACATGAGGCGAGCCGGCCTGGCGGCAGCGTCACGTTTGACCGGGACGGCTGCGGCCGG
>Ga0070670_100003642_pt1 | contig 12830 bp, 11 predicted proteins | sample KBSS63metaG_FD_64665 | JGI IMG/M metagenome (GOLD analysis project Ga0070670, IMG submission 64665) | Switchgrass rhizosphere microbial communities from Kellogg Biological Station, Michigan, USA - KBS S6-3 metaG | ecosystem: Host-associated > Plants > Roots > Rhizosphere > Soil ... | reverse complement strand
GTCGCCTTGTCGAGCACGATGATGCCGCCATCCTTGGCCTTGGCGGACAAGGCGTGCTTGAGGGCGAGCGCGCGCACTTTCTTCGGCAGGTCGATCGCATGGCTGCGCGGGGTCGGCCCGAACGAACGGCCGCCGCCGCGGAACAGATTGACCCTGGCGGGACCGTGACGGGCCGAGCCGGTGCCTTTCTGCCGATACATCTTCTTGCCGGTGCGACTGATCTCGGCGCGGTTCTTGACGTCGTGGGTGCCGCGCTGGCGCTTGGCGAGTTGCCAGCGCACGCAGCGGTGCAAAATGTCCGCCCGCGGCTCGAGGCCGAAGATCGCATCCGAAAGCTCAACCGAGCCCGCGTCCGTACCGTCGAGCGACATGATCTTCAGTTCCATGTCACGCGCCCTCCTGGTTGGCGGGCGCGCCCTCGGCCGGCGCCGCCTCGGCGTTACCCGCGGACGCCGCCGCGTCCGGCAGGCGGAACTTGCCGGGCTTGGGCGCGTCCTTCGGCAGCTTCTTCTTGACCGCGTCCCGCAGCGTGATCCAGCCGCCCTTGGCACCAGGCACCGCGCCCTCGACCAGGATGAGGCCGCGCTCGACATCGGTCTGCACCACCTTGAGATTGAGCGTGGTGACGCGGTCGACGCCCATATGGCCGGGCATCTTCTTGTTCTTGAATGTCTTGCCCGGATCCTGACGTCCGCCGGTCGAGCCGATCGAGCGATGCGAGATCGATACGCCGTGCGAGGCGCGCAGCCCGCCGAAATTCCACCGCTTCATGCCTCCGGCAAAACCCTTGCCGATCGAGGTGCCGGTCACGTCGACGAATTGGCCGACGACGAAGTGGTCCGCCGTGATCTCGGCACCGACCGGGATCAGGTCACCCTCAGCCACGCGAAACTCGGCGAGCTTGCGCTTGGGCTCGACATTGGCGACGGCGAAATGACCGCGGTCCGCCTTGGTGAGATTCTTCGGCTTGCGGGTGCCGGACCCGAGCTGCAGCGCCACGTAGCCGTTCTTGTCCTTGGTGCGGTGGGCCACGACCTGACATTTGGCAAGTCGCAGCACCGTCACCGGCACGTGCTCGCCGGCGTCGGTAAAGACGCGGGTCATTCCGACCTTTTGTGCGATCACCCCGGAACGCATGTTGATATTCCCTATCTCTTCCGGCTCAGAGCTTGATCTCGACGTCGACACCGGCGGCAAGATCGAGCTTCATCAACGCGTCCACCGTCTGCGGCGTCGGATCGACGATATCGAGCAGCCGCTTGTGCGTGCGCATCTCGAACTGCTCGCGGCTCTTCTTGTCGATGTGCGGCGAACGATTGACGGTGAACTTCTCGATCCTGGTCGGCAGCGGAATCGGACCGCGCACCTGCGCACCCGTGCGCTTGGCCGTCGCCACGATCTCGCGCGTCGACGCATCGAGAATACGATGATCGAATGCCTTGAGCCGGATGCGGATATTCTGGCCGTTCATGTTTGCTCCGATGACGGACGACCGAGGACGGATGAACGACGGATGAATTCCGTCACATCATGTACGTCTGTCGCCTGTTCTCCGTCGTCTGCCCTCTGTGTCGTCTGTTACTCGGTGATGCTCACCACCACGCCGGCGCCGACGGTCTTGCCGCCCTCGCGGATGGCGAAGCGCTGCTTCTCCTCCATGGCGATCGGCGTGATCAGCTCCACGTCCATGGTCGCATTGTCGCCCGGCATGATCATCTCAGTGCCCGCCGGCAGCGTGCACTGCCCGGTCACGTCGGTCGTGCGGAAGTAAAACTGCGGACGGTAGTTGTTGAAGAACGGCGTATGCCGGCCGCCCTCTTCCTTGGTCAGGATGTACGCCTCCGCCTTGAACTTCTTGTGCGGCTTCACCGAGCCCGGCTTGCACAGGACCTGGCCCCGCTCCACCGCGTCCTTGTCGATGCCGCGCAGCAGGCAGCCCACATTGTCGCCCGCCACCCCTTCGTCCAGCAGCTTGCGGAACATCTCCACCCCGGTCACCACCGACTTCTGGGTGTCGCGCAGCCCAACGATCTCAACTTCCTCGCCCACCTTGATCTTGCCGCGCTCGATGCGCCCGGTCACAACCGTGCCGCGGCCCGAGATCGAGAACACGTCCTCGATCGGCATCAGGAACGGCTGATCGATCGGACGCTCCGGCAGCGGCACGAACGTGTCCAGCGCCTCGTACAGCTTGAGGATCGCCTCGTCCGCGGTCTCCCCCTTCTCGCCGTTGAGCGCCTTGATCGCAGAGCCGCGGATCACCGGAGCCTTGTCGCCGGGGAACTGGTACTTGGTCAGAAGCTCCCGCACCTCGAGCTCCACCAGATCGAGCAGCTCGGGATCGTCGACCACGTCGACCTTGTTGAGGAACACCACGATGTAGGGCACGCCCACCTGGCGCGCCAGCAGGATGTGCTCGCGGGTCTGCGGCATCGGGCCGTCCGCCGCCGATACCACCAGGATCGCGCCGTCCATCTGCGCCGCGCCGGTGATCATGTTCTTGACGTAGTCGGCATGCCCGGGGCAGTCGACATGCGCGTAGTGCCGATTGGGCGTGGCATATTCCACGTGGCTGGTCGCAATCGTCAAAATCTTGGTCGGATCGCGCCGCCCCTGGCTCTCCGACGCCTTCGCCACCTGGTCATAGGGCACGAAGTTCGACGTCCAGCCCTTGTCCGCCGACACCTTCGTCAGCGCCGCCGTCAACGTCGTCTTGCCATGGTCCACGTGACCAATGGTCCCCACATTGCAATGCGGCTTGGTGCGTTCGAATTTCTGCTTGGCCATTTGACTGTTCTCTGTTCCCTCTCAGCAGCGCGAAGATTTGCGGACCGGTGTTGTTAAATAGGAATGAGTGCCCCGTAAATAGGCACGGCGGCCCCGCATTCCAGTCCCGATCGCCGGCGACCCGCCCGCTATTTGGCCGGCGGCTTCTTCTCGTTGGCGGCTTTCTGCGCCGCCTGAAGCTGCTCGACCGTGGTTTGCAGGCTTGCCAGGGCGGCTTTGAGTGCGACGATCTCGTTGTTGGCGGCGTTCAGCCTTTGCCGCGCCTCGAGCGCATTCTTGGTCACAAGCTGATGCAGGAAGTTGACGTTGCTCTGAAAGCAGCCCGTCCGCTTGTCGAGGCCCGGCGTCTTCGTGCAGTCCTCCATTCCCGCGATATCCTGCGCCCGCGCGCCATCAGGCTGAAAGGGAGGCAGACCCACGACGATCAGCGCCAAGCCCATTGCTGCGATTCTCAACATGGTTGTTGCTCTCCGTGGCGCATCCGCCCATCGCGCCATCGCGCTCGCTGCCGCGAGCGGGATTCATCCAATGGGTTCGTTTGGCCAAAACGCCTCCAAGAATCGCCATTATCAGAGCACCCGCGCGGCGCATGCAAGCTTGCGCGGCCTGCGCCCGCTGGGCGGCGATGCGGGGTCCGCGCAAGTCGGGTAAACCCGACTTGCGTGGACCCAGCGCAAAAAGCGCGAAGCGCGTTACGGGTGCCGGCTGCGACTCGTCGTGTCGCTCCTGGGTCCCGGGTCTCGCTGCGCTCGCCCGGGACACGGGCGTGCGCGATCCCGGCGCGCGAAGCGACCGTTGGCCGCAGTCTCTTCTCACGATTTCAAACAGCGCAGTCTTCTTCGTTCCCGCGCCGCGTTTGTGCGTCGGGGTTCGTCCTTTCTGTTCGCATCCATCCCCCAACGAGGGGGTGGCGGAGCGCCGACAGGCGCACTCTTCTCTCTTATGTCGCGCGTGCGAGGCGCGACGACCGCGTGAGCGAAACGCGGGCCGTCCCGTTGCAACCGGGACGCCCTCTCGGCGCTCCGTCGTGGCGATTTTTGGCCGGGGACCCGCGCTGCCGCCTCCGGCAGTGGCACCGGAGCCGGCCAGCGACCTGCCCGCACCAGGTTAAACGCCTGGCGGGCGGGGTCCCGGACCTCCCGCGCTGCGGTTCGCGCCGCAATCGCGGGACGCCACTCCCCGCTCCATCGTCAGGATCGTCTCCGGAGACGCCCCCTCTGAGCGAGGATGGGAATCTCTATAGCATAACTTCTTTGCGTAGTCAATAGCGTATCGAGCGCGTAGTCAAAAATTCCCGCGCGGTATCGACGGCGCGATTGATGTCGTTCGAACCACGGCACGGTGGCGAATAGGCGCAGCGCGTGACGGCGGGTCGGGGGATCAAGCTTGTGCATCGAGGATGGCGATTCAATACCATGCGGATCAGATGAATCGGACGATGCCGCTGGTGCGCAAACAGACACTCGTCATCCTGCTGAACGTGGCGCTCGCGGTCGCGGTCGGCGCGTTGCTGTGGCAGTCGCTGGACTGGCCGCTGATCGGCGACGCCGCCATTTTTCACTTCATTGCCGGTCAGATGCAAATGGGCGCGGCGCCCTATCGCGACATCATCGATATCAACATGCCGCTCATCTATTTCATTCACGCCGCGGTCGTGGCGATCGGCGGCATGAGCGATGTCGCGTGGCGCGCATTCGATCTGGCAGCGGCCGCGCTCATGTCGGGCCTGATCCTGATACTGGTGTGGCCGGCCGGCCGGGCCTTGGCCATCCAGGCCGTGCTCATCGTGCTGGTGATCCATCTCTTGCTCGGTCCCTACGCCGCCGGCCAGCGGGACTATCTGATGTCGATCCTGGCGCTGGCAGCCGCGCTGGTATCGGCGGGGGCGGAGGAAGCGCCTCGACGCCGCTGGCTCGATCTGCTGCTGGCGGGTGCGTGCGCCGCGGCGGCGGCGGCGATCAAGCCCAGCGGCATCCTGCTTCTGGCACTGCCGGTCGTCGCGCTGGGCGGGCTGCGATGGCGCGAGGCGGCGTGGATCGCCGGCGGCGCCGGCGCGACCGGTCTTCTGGTGCTCGCCATATTGGCGGCCTACGGCTCGCTGTGGCCGTTCATTGCGATGATCGCCGGATTGCTGCCGCGCTATGCCGCGTTGGATGCGCGCACGCTGTCCGACATCTTCCGGGATACCGTCGTCTGGTTCGCGCCGGTGGCGGGAATGGCGCTCGCCGCCGCGCTGACCATCGCCTCGCCCAAACCGGCGCGGGTGCGGGTGATCATCGCCCTCACGCTGTTCGGGCTCATCCATTTGCTCGCGCAACGCAAGGGCTGGTTCTACCACGTCTACCCGTTGGCCATCGGCTTGGCGTGCTGGGGCGCGTGGGGCCTTGCCGCCCTTCCGCTGCGCCGCGCGGTCCTGTGCCTCATGCTGACAGCGGCGATGGTCGGCTGGCTGGTGCCGCGAGCGCTCACGCAGGACCGAACGTACCCGGCGCTGGCTGCGGCTTCGGCCATGCAACGGGCGCTCGAGAGCCGACTGCCGCGCGGCGCCACCGTCCAGGCGCTCGATTCGGACAATGGCGCCTTTCTCGCGATGGCACGTGCCGGCATGCGACAGGCTACGCCCCACATCCAATGGTTTTCTCTGATCCTTGCGCCGGATACCGTTCGGCAAGGCTTCGTCGACGCGCTGACCGCCGAGCCGCCGGCCGCCGTGCTGCTGACCAACTCGCAATGGCCGCGCGCCAGCGGCTTCGATGCGGCCGATGATTGGCCGCAATTCGCTGCGCTATTGGCCTCGCGCTACCGCCTGGACCAGACGGGAGACGAAGATGGCATCGCTTGGCGGCTCTACCTCCGGCGCACACCGTGAGATCCGGCCATTGCGGCCGCCTCCGGCGGGCCGCAAACACCGCGGCGACGGCGTCGTTGCGTCGCGAAGCGGTGAAATAGCGTGGAACAGGAGCTGACCGCGGAATGCCCGCAATGCCCGCCCTTGTCTGCTCTCCATACCGGCAGAACATACCGTAGCCACCCGCAGGCATCAGTCTTGCATCGCCCGGTCGATATTGGCGAGACACGGAGTCATGACATGAGAACTGCATCGCGCATCGTTGGCGTCGCCATGCTCGCGGCGATGGCCGGGCCGGCCATCGCGTTGGCACAGGGAAGCGGAGCGGAAGCGCGGCTGAAGCAGCTGAATATCACGTTGCCGGCGGACCAGGCCCCGGCGGCGAACTTCGTCAATTCGGTGCAGACGGGCAAGCTGCTGTTCCTCTCCGGCAACACGCCGGGCGGGCAATGGCCGCTCAAGGGCAAGGTGGGCAAGGACCTCACCGTCGAGCAGGGTTACCAGTCGGCGCGGCAAGCCGGCGTGATCATGCTGAGCAAAATGCGCACCGCGCTCGGGTCGCTCGATCGCGTCAAGCGCATCGTCAAGGTTCTCGGCATGGTCAATTCCGCCGAGGATTTCTCCGACCAGCCCAAGGTCGTGAACGGATTCTCCGACCTGATGGTCGAGGTGTTCGGCGAGGCGATCGGCAAGCACGCCCGCTCGGCCGTCGGCATGGCCGGACTTCCCGGCAACGCGCCGGTGGAAGTCGAGATGATCGTCGAAGTCGAATAGTCTTATCGGCGCGGTGGCGGCGGCAGAACGCGAGGTCGAGATGAGTGGCACCCGTCGGGACTTTCTGCGCAAGGTCGCGCAGGCCGGAGGCTATCGCGCCACCTATCTTACCATGCAGGCCATGGGCCTCCTTGGCACCGCCGCCGTCGCCGAGCCACTCGCGCTCGAGCCGGGCAGCCGCCACGGCACCAAGGTCGTCGTTCTCGGCGCCGGCATGGCCGGGCTGTCGGCCGCCTACGAGCTCGCCAAGGCCGGCTACGATTGCACGCTGCTCGAAGTCCGCGATCGCGTGGGCGGGCGCAACTGGACCCTACGGCGCGGCACCACGCTCGAGATGACCGACGGCACCCGCCAGGTCTGCGAATTCGACGACGGCCTCTATTGGAATGCCGGGCCGGCGCGGCTCCCCAGCCATCATCAGGCTGTGCTCGGCTATTGTCGCGAGCTCGGCGTGGCGTTGGAGGTCGAGGTCAATGCCAACCGCGGCGCGTTGCTGCACAATCCCGCGGCCAATGACGGCAGGCCGATCGAGCTGCGCCAGGCGATCAACGATGCGCGCGGCGAAATCTCCGAGCTGCTGGGAAAGGCGATCAACCGCGGCGCGCTCGACCAGGAGCTGACCGCGCGCGACAAGGAGCGGATGCTTGCGTTCCTGCGGCAGTACGGCGACCTCTCGCCCGACCTCGTCTACCGAGGCTCGACCCGCGCGGGCTACCAGGTCCTGCCGGGGCCGGCGGGAGAGGCCGGCGTACGGCGCGATCCGGTTCCGCTCGGCGTGCTGCTCGACGCCGACATGTGGGCGCAGATGCTGTTCGAGGAGAACTTCACCCAGCAGGCCACCATGTTCCAGCCGGTCGGCGGCATGGACCGCATCGCGATGGCCTTCGCGGGCAAACTCGGTCCCGCCGTGCGCCTCGGCAGCGAGGTCACCGCCATCCGGCGCACCGGCAACGGCGCCAGCATCGCGTTCTTCGACAAGAAAACCGGCTCACGCCAATCGATCGAAGCCGCCTATTGCATCGTGACCATCCCGCTCAAGGTGTTGCGCGACATCGACTGCGATATTTCATCCGCGCACCGCGCCGCGATGGCCGACGTCGACTACGGCAACGCCGTGAAGATCGCGTGGCAGTCGCGCCGGTTCTGGGAGACCGACGCGAACATCTACGGCGGGATTTCGTGGACCGCGGGCCCGACCAACCTGGTGTGGTACCCGAGCGACCGCTTCTTCTCGTCCAAGGGGATCCTGCTCGGCGCCTACGCGGGGCGCGCGGATGCGGACGAGCTGGCGGCGCGGCCATTGCAGGAGCAATTCGAGCTGGCGCGCGCGGCGATCGAGGGCCTGCATCCCGGCCGCGGCCGCGAGCTCGAAAAGCCGATGGCGGTGGCCTGGAGCAAGGTGCCGCACAGCCTCGGCATCGCCGCGCGCTGGCATCCCGGCCAGGAGAGCGCCTACGCGCTGCTCAACGAAGCAGACGGCCCACTCTACTTCGCCGGCGAGCACCTGAGCCACCTCGGGGCCTGGCAGGAGGGCGCGGTTCTGTCGGCGCGGCGCGCGGCGAACATGATCGACAAGCACAGGCGGGAGCGTCGGGGATGATGTTCGAACGAGATCAGAAAACGGAAGCAACACGTTTCGAAAGATGCTTCCCGCTCCCTTGCGTCACTGACCTGCGAAGGCACCCAGGATCAACATTGCAAAGCTGATGCTGCCGAGCATCAGGCCGACGACGTGCGCAATTCGGCGTTCCACGATCATTCTCCTCGTTACCGCGCTTAACTCCGACCGCACGCGAGAAGTTCCTTCGCGCTGCCCGCTTCCGTCGCGGCGACCATGTCGCACGACGAATCGCATCGATCACCGGCACACCGATGAGATGCGCCGGATGATGCCGCTCGTACGCGCAGACGAAGCTGAAAGGAACTTTCGCGCCGGGCTCAGCGTTCTGTCAGCGTTGCCATAGGAGGCGCTCGCATGCGGTGGGGCCGAGTCGCTCTCGCGGTTGTTTTTCTGGCATGGGCTGGCGGGGCGATAGCCTCTCCCCTGATCGCGACGGTGAGCGGCGTTTCCCTGACATCGCATCGCGAGGTGGAGACCGTGCGGTGGCGCCACCGCCACCACCGAGGCTCTTCCTGGGGCGAGCGTGGCGAAGCCGATCGTGATGCCTCCGATGCCTCGGCGCGCGGTCTCACTCAAGAAGATATTTCCCTTCCTGAAATCGTCCGGCCCGACCTCAGTCGTCGTTCCTATCGGGGTCGTTCCTGGAGCGGGCGGCGCGGCGGGACTCGCGACGAGCCCGGAGACTTCGCTCTCAGCGTCAGTGGTGCGAACCGCCTCACGCCTTCTGAGGTTGCACGGCCCGATGGGCGCCGTCGCCGCGGATGGGTCGATCCCCCTCCCCCTCAATAGGTGACCGACATGAGCACAGCGCCTCCGGTCGGGTCGCAGTCCGGACATGACTGGCTCGTTGTGGGGACGACCAGCCCTGCCACCCCCGATGTCGACGGCGGCCTGGAGCCGACCGGATCGGGGCGGCGTTGGCTGAGGGCCGCAATGCCGCTGCTGCCGATATTTCGGGAGCGTTGCGCCAATATCCTTCGCAGCGCCCGCGTCGCCAGCACAGAGGTTGCCGGCGCTCTGCTTCACGCAATACGCAATCAATCAGTCCCCGACGCTCTGGCCGCCCTTGGCCGCAGGCTCCATCGCATTCCACTTCGGCCCCGTCGGGGCTGGTTGCGCGTGTCGAAGCTTGCCTTGGTGCGTGCACACCCGGTGGCGGCAACGCTTGCGTCCGGCCTGCTCTTCATCCTCGGCTATCTCGCCTATTGCATGGCGACGATTCCGTCCGACGGAGGGTTGGTGATCGAACCAACACCGAGCGCACTCGTGGTGGAGGCGGACGGCGGGCAAGTCTTCGCCACCCGCGGAGTCTTCAAAGGTGACAAGCTGTCTCCGGAAGATGTGCCGCTCAATCTCTCGCAAGCGATCATCGCCATCGAAGACCGTCACTTTCACGAGCACACCGGCTTCTATCTGCCATCGCTGATGCGGGCCGCGTATCGGAATTTTCTTTCCGGGAGCACGCGCGAGGGCGGCAGCACGATTACCCAGCAGCTTGCCCGCATGACCTACCTGTCCCAAGAGCGCACGATCAAACGCAAGGTCCAGGAAGCGATCCTTACCTACTGGATCGAGCACCAGCTCTCCAAGCAGGAGATCCTCACACGCTATTTGAATACGGCGTATTTCGGCGCGGGCGTTTACGGCGTCGATGCGGCCGCGAAACGCTACTTCGGCAAGACCGCCAAGGAGCTTTCGCTCAGCGAGGCAGCGATGCTGGCAGGGCTCGTCCGGGCACCCTCGGCGCTTGCTCCCACGCGCAATCTGGACGGAGCGCGGGAGCGCGCCGGGCTGGTGCTCGATGCCATGGTGGAGACCGGCGCCATTTCGCGCGAGCAGGCGGATGCCGCTCGCCGGCAACCCGCCGCTTTAAGGCTGCCGCCGGACAACCCGCCGGGCACCAACTATTTCGTCGATATGCTCAACGCGGATGTGAAGCGGCTGGTCGGTCCCGTATCCGAAGATTTGACCCTGCGCTCCACGCTCGATCTCAATCTGCAGAGCATCGCGGAAGCGATCATTTCGCGGCGGCTCAAAGCCGAGGGACATGCCAAGAAAGTCAGCCAGGCGGCGCTCGTCGCGATGGCTCCCGACGGCGCCATCCTCGCGATGGTGGGCGGGCGCGATTACAACGAAAGTCAATTCAATCGCGTCACGCAAGCCAAACGGCAGCCCGGCTCCCTGTTCAAGCTATTTGTCTATCTCACCGCATTCCAGCGCGGCCTCACTCCCCAGATGACGATGGTTGATCGACCGGTTCAGATTGGAAATTGGGAGCCGGAGAACTATGGAGGCGGCTTTCGCGGCCAGATCACACTGCGTACGGCCTTCGCAAACTCGGTGAACTCGGTTGCCGTTCAGCTTGCCGAGGCCGTCGGCATCCCCTCCGTCATCGACACCGCGCGCAAGCTCGGCGTGCAATCCGAATTGCCGGCGGTTCCCAGTCTGGCGCTCGGTTCGGGTGAAGTCACGCTGCTGGAGATGACGCGCGCCTTTGCCGCCATCGCCGCCAACGCGGAAAGCGTTGAACCATACGCCATCCGCGCCGTTCGCAAGGGTGACCAGGCCCTGTTCACCCGGCCCCGATCCGAGCTCCAGCCCGCGAGCGACCCAGGCGCGCGCGCGGCCATTCGTGATGTTCTGACAAGCGTCGTGCGCGACGGCACCGGCAGGGCGGCTCGCATCAACGGTCCGGTCGCGGGAAAGACGGGGACGAGTCAGAGTTACAGGGATGCGTGGTTCATCGGGTTCAGCTCGGGCATCGTCGTAGGAGTTTGGGTCGGCAACGACGACAACAGTCCGACCCGCAACGTCACCGGCGGCGATCTGCCTGCCCGCATCTGGAATGAGTTCGTCACCCAGTCCGCGGCCGCCCGGGCAAAGGTCGCCCGCACACAGGCGCAAATGGTCTCGCTTGCCGCCCCCGAAGGATCAAATGCAACCCCAGCGACGAGTGCGCCCGTCATTCGAGGCGTCCCCGTTGTGCAGAATACCGGTACCCTTGAGCTTCAGGGGCGCGTGATCCGTTTGTTTGGCGTCGAGGGTACCCGCGGCCGGGCGGCGCGGGATTTCAGGCGCTATCTCGGACGTCGAGAAGTGGCATGCGAACGGGCTGGCAGCGGCGACGAGTACCGCTGTCGGGTCGACAATCAGGACCTGTCCCGGGTGGTGCTGTTCAACGGCGGCGGTCGAGCGGCACCGAGCGCATCAGCGGAATTGCGCGCGCTGGACCAACAAGCCCGCGCAGCCCGGGTGGGGATCTGGATGGGAGGGGCTGACGATGATGATGACTGAGGCGCCGCGGATAGCTCGCATGCCTAATGCGTTGGCGTTCCCGGCCGCCGCAGCGACCGTCTCACCCCACAAGCGGGCGCGCGCGTTATTCCGAATGCCAAACTAATGGCGCGCGGCCTGCAGCCTTGCCGGTCACTCTTCCAGCGCCGACGCTTCCCGCCGCACATTGCCGTAGGCCGTTGCGTCGTCGGGAGCCGCGGCTTGTGACGGCAGGTACCGTTTGTAAATACCGCCGAATTCGAAAGCATCGGCGACTTGGGAGTGGCGCTCCCAGAGATGACCCATCAGCACGAAGACGAGGACCCCAGTCAACGCAAGGACCGTCGACGTCAGCAGTTTTCCCCCAATCATGCCCTATCCCCCATTCCCCATTGACCCCATGGAACCAACGAACAAACCTGCTCGGATGTCCAAGGTTCCGGCATGCCCGCGGTTCATGCGCAGTTGTGGCCGCCAGGCAACACACATGAGGGGTACGAACGTCAGCCAGCTCCCCGATTGGATTTGTCGGCGTCGTGCAAAGGGATCCCCTTGTCGCCGGCCTCGGTCCGGCGAGGGTCGGGGCCGTCATCGCCGCCCGGAGATGCGGCTACCGGCACATCATACGGCTCGAATCGGCTGGAAGTTTGCCACGCGTCAAGGGCCAGAAAATGGCGAAGAGAACCACTAATCTAATACCCATGCGGCGCGGCTACCGATCGTCGGACGCGTGAACTGCGCTTATCTTGTGCGGCGAAAGCGCAATTCGCGGCGAGCAGGCGGCGGTGCGGGAAGGGAGGGGATGATCATGATCCGGCGTGGCATTCTCACGATCACAGTCGCGGCGCTGCCGCTGCTAGGGCTGACGGCGATCGCTACGGCTGCGGCCCCCAACCCCTGGGACACGTGTTACGGGGCCTGCGCCGCACGGTGCGCGGCGCAGCATTCGTGCCAGTATCGCAGAGCGAGCCGAAATTGCTTTGCCCATTACAACGAGTGCAAGAATCTCTGCCGCATGAGCTGTCCCCGATAGGCGCGGCGGCGCGATAAATGTCGCCAGGCCTCGCTCCAGGCATAGGGAAACAGCACGCTATCGCCGCAACCGATCGCGCCAGTCCTCAAGAAAGTATTTCCTGAGCTGCTGGCGATCACCGACCCGGGCGTCCAGCTCCGAGATCGAGGACTCGCCCCGATTCAGGAGCGGTTGCGGCCGGTCGACCGGCGCTTGTTCGGCCGCGGCGGCCGCAGCGATCGCGCCCACGCTGACAACCACGATTCCCAAAGCCGCTCGGACCCATCGCGTCACGCGCCTGCTCATGAATCGCCTCCATCCATCGCCGGCGATGTCTGGAACTCCTGTTACAGCAAGCGCTGGAGTGTGTATGTGAAGGCCGGCACGCATGAATTGTGGCGGCGTGCGCGCGACAGTGCAATTTATGTGGCGCGTATAGGACCTAATTCCTAATTATAATGACACCCCCAAGGGACTAGTCTAGCTAGTCTAGCACTACTTTGGCAGATTCACTC
>Ga0070670_100003641_pt1 | contig 12832 bp, 6 predicted proteins | sample KBSS63metaG_FD_64665 | JGI IMG/M metagenome (GOLD analysis project Ga0070670, IMG submission 64665) | Switchgrass rhizosphere microbial communities from Kellogg Biological Station, Michigan, USA - KBS S6-3 metaG | ecosystem: Host-associated > Plants > Roots > Rhizosphere > Soil ... | reverse complement strand
CGTAGAGGCCCGGCAGCCCGGTTTCGTCGATCACCTGTCCGCCGAGAATCTCCTCGAACCAATGAACGAGATACGGGAACGGTACCGAGTGCACGTCGAACGCGTCGAGCGGAAACATCGGCGCGTCCTTCGAACGGCCCATGAAGACGCGAAATGAGAGGCTCGAGAAGCAAAAGCCCGGTTCGGGATCAGGATACCGCCGCAGCATCGGTCCACCGCGATCGTCGCGCGTCAGCCTAAAGACGTCGCGCATGCGTCTCTCATGCTTGACGTGCACGGCGAAGTGCTGCTCGATCGCGGATTGGAGCAAACCGAGGCACGTGGCCGTCGTCTCCTCCTGCGGCAGCACCATGAGGAAGTCGAACCGCGCATCGTCGCGGAGCCCGGGTGTGATGTCTACATGCCAGCGGCTCCCCTCCCACGCGCGCACGATGATGTCCTCCAGCGTGAAGCCGTACGCGCTGAAAACCGTACCGGGATGGTTGATGACCGGCTGCTGTGGCCACTGCATACCGGAATAGAGAATGTGCACCGTTCGCGACGGGACGAACGGGATCTGCGGCCATTGGTAGGTATTTCCCGGCGTCGACGGTGGCGCCGGCGGCTCCGGTTGCTCGCCGCGGCTGAGCAACTCGACGATCGCCTCGCGGAGCGCTTCCGTCCGCAGGCCTCTTGCCGTCAGCACTTCGGCGGCAACGCTATTTTCTTCGCGCAGCAGCCCGAGCAACAGGTGTTCGGTCCCTATGTAGTCGTGCAACAGCCGGTCGGCTTCTTCGGCCGCATACTCCAGCGCGCGCTTGCAGGAGGCGCTGAACGGGATCTCGTCCGATTCAGAGACGCGTTCGCGGCTCGTGACGCGACGGACGATGTCGCTGCGAAAGTCCTCGCGCGCGCCCGCGGTTCGGGCGAGGATCCGGCAGCCAAGACCCTTGCCTTCGTCCAACATGCCGAGCAGGATGTGCTCGGGCTCGATCGCGCCCGACCCGAGCCGGCTGACCTCGGAGCGAGCGTTGAAGAGGACCTGAAGCGCTCGTGAGGTGAAGCGATCGAACATACGGCCTGTCTGAGACTTCAGTGGATTCGCGATTGTATTCAGCAAGTGTCATGTGCCGCACGTTCGCTCGACCGCAGATCCCTGTGCGTCATCCATCACTAGAAGCACCCAATTACTGTTGGAGTAGATCGCTCAGAATCAACGCGGGAGATTCATGACATGCGTGTGGATCACCGTGGTGGTCACCTCCGAGTGGCAAAACGTTCGGATCGAAAGTGTCGCCTATGTCTTTAGACTGAATTGTTAGCCATGTGTCCGGAATAGAGTGAGGTACCGCGCGAGCGAGCGCAGCGAAGCGAGCCTCGCGCCACGAGGGAGCCGGCGAAGCGGCGAGCGAGTAAGCGAGTAAGGGGTCCGGGGACGAAGTCCCCGGATCAAATTGGTCGGGATGACTGGATTCGAACCAGCGGCCCCCTGACCCCCAGTCAGGTGCGCTACCAGGCTGCGCCACATCCCGAATTTGCGAACTGACCCGCGGCGGCCCATCAAGGGCCGGCCTACCGTTTCTTCTTCTTCGCGATCACCTTCACCGCGCGCTTGGGCGGCGGCGCCTTGACCACCTTCTTCGACGTCCCCCGCCGTGCGCCCGGCGCAATGTCGAACAAACTCGGCGCCTCAGCGGCCCCTCGCGAGGGGGCTTTCGCGAGGATCCCCGCGATCTCCCGAAGCCCCCGCTTCACCTGGAGAATCCGCTCGCGCGCGTCGCTGCCAAGGAGCTCATCGAGCTCCTGAACCGTCGCGGGCGCCTCCACCCGGGCCGACTCCTCGAGCAGCTTCTTGCGCGCGCCGGCGAGCGTGAGACCCTCGACGAACAGCAGGTGCTTGATGCGAAGCACGAACTCGAGGTCGGCGCGCCGGTAAACACGCGGGCCTCCTTCGGTCTTCGTCACGCCCATGTCGGGGAATTCAGCTTCCCACGAACGCAGAACGTACGGCTGCACCTGGGCGATCTCGCAGACCTCAGGCTGGCGAAATAGCGATCGATTCGGGATCTCTACCGTTGTCACTCCGGACATCAGGGCGCGGGGGTAAGTATACCAAGGCTTATGGCTCAGGGCTCAGGCTCACGGCTCAGGGACCTTGAGCCGGAAGCCTTTGAGCCTTGAGCCCTGAAGCCCTGCTACACTCAGCCTCGTGCCCCTCCCGATTGATGATGAGACCCGGCTGAGTGACGCCAAGGCGCCATCGAGCTCGCCGTCCGGCTGGCTTTCATCGTCGGCTGCGATCGATCACGGCCGGGTCACCCCGGGGACGCTTCTCGGCGGCCGATATCGCATCGTCGGACAACTGGGCCGCGGCGGGATGGGCGAAGTCTTTCGCGCCGACGATCTGAAGCTCGGACAGGCGGTTGCGCTCAAGTTCCTGCCGCCCGACGTCGACCGCGATCCCGCGCGGCTGACGCAGCTGCACACCGAAGTACGGATGGCGCGCCAGGTCTCGCATCCCAACGTCTGCCGCGTCTACGACATCGACGAGCAGGATGGCAACACGTTCCTCTCGATGGAGTACGTCGACGGCGAAGACCTGGGCCTGCTGCTCAAGCGCGTCGGCCGGTTTCCGCAGGAGCGTGCGCTGGAAATCGCGCGGCAGATCTGCGCCGGCCTGGGCGCGGCGCACGAGCGCGGCGTCATTCATCGCGATCTGAAGCCGGCGAACGTGATGATCGACGGCACCGGCAAGGTGCGCATTACGGACTTTGGCCTCGCCGGGGTTGCGGGCGAAGCGCTACGCGCCGGGACGCCGGCCTACATGGCGCCCGAGCAGCTCGCCGGCGCCGAGGTGACCGTCCGCAGCGACATCTACGCGCTCGGGCTCGTGCTCTACGAGATCTTCACCGGCCAGCGCGCACTCGATGCGAACAACCTCGCCGAACTGATCCGCATACGGGAACAATCAGGGATCGTCCCGCCCACCGCGCTCGTCCGCGACCTCGATCGCGACATCGAGTCCACAATTCTGCGATGCCTGCGGCCCGATCCCAATGAGCGTCCGGCATCGGCGCTCACGGTCTCCGCCGCACTCCCTGGTGGCGATCCCCTGGCCGCCGCGCTAGCCGCCGGCGAGACGCCGTCACCGGAGATGGTGGCCGCCGCCGGGGAAACCGGGGCACTGTCGCGTGCTGCGGGCGTGACGCTCCTCTCGTTCGTGCTCCTCGGTCTCGTCGCCGCCGCGGTGATCGCGGATCGCGTGCTGGTCGTGAACCGCGTCACGCTTCCCAAGACCGCCGACGTGCTGCAGGATCGTGCGCGGGAACTCATGTCGACGGCGGCCGCGTTCTCGGCGAACGTAGGCGACTACGCTCGAGGCGTCGGGCTCAACACCGAGTACATGACGTGGGCGGCGCGCGATCGGGAACACTCCGCCGCACGCTGGAGCGCGCTCTCGAGCGGGAGGATCCCGGTCCTGCGGTTCTGGTATCGCACGAGCCCGCGTCCGTTGATGCCCGAAAGCACATCGTGGACGCCGCTGTACTTCGATCCTCCGCTCGCACTCTCGGGCATGGCCAATATCGTCGTGGACGATCGCGGGCGGCTGCTCGAGTTCATGACGATGCCGCCGCAAGTGGATACCTCCACTGACCCGCCACCGGCGCTCGATTGGGCGGCGATGTTCACTGCCGCGGGTTTCGACATCGGAAAGTTTGCCGAGGTGCCGCCGCAGTGGACCTCGCGGGTCTACGGCGATAATCGGCGTGCCTGGCAAGGCACGCTGGCCAGCGATTCATCGATCAGCGTCCGCGTGGAGGGCACATCGTACCGCGGCCGTCCGGTGTATTTCCAGGTCGTGTGGCCGTGGACCCGACCGGCCCGGATGGAGACTCCCCTGCCATCCGCGCGCAGCCGCCTCATCTCGTTCCTCGGCACCCTGCTCGTGATCGCGCTGCTGCTTGGCGCCATCGCGTTGGCCCGCCACAATCTGAAGAGCGGACGCGCGGATCAGCAGGGCGCACGCCGTCTCACATTTTTTCTCATTAGCGTGTGGACGGTTGCGTGGCTGCTGGGGGCGCGACATTATTTCGACCTGAGCACCGAGCTCGATCGATTTTTCATGTTCGCCGCGTTTGCCATGCTCAACACGGGCTTTACGTGGCTGTTCTATCTCGGTCTCGAACCGTACGTCCGTCGGCTCTGCCCTGACGTCTTGATTTCCTGGACTCGTCTGCTGTCCGGTCACGTCCGCGACCCGCGTGTGGCCCGCGATGCCCTCGTCGGAATCGCGGCGGGCGTGTTGTTCGCGCTGCTGGCCACGGGCGAGATGCTGATTCCGGGGGTCACGGTGCCCGGCCAGCTGCAGGGATCGAACTCGGCATACTTCCTCGGAACACGCTATGCGCTCGCCGTCCTGGTGCGGCTTATCCCGAACGCGCTTCAGACGACGATGCTCGTCACGTTCATGTACGTCGTCCTCGTGGCTCTCGTGCGGCGGCGATGGCTGGCGATTGTGATCACGCTGGTGCTCTGCGTCAGCGTGATTGCCTCGGAGTCGGATGGATTTACGCCGTGGGCGTCCGTCACCGTGGCGACGCTGATTGGCCTCGTCGCGCTCTTCACGCTCTTCCGGTACGGCCTGCTGTCCATCTCGCTGGCGCTGTTCACGAACATGGTGCTCAGGAATGTCCCGCTGACGACAGACATGACCCGGCTCGAGGCGCCGATGGCCGCAGTGGCGCTCCTCCTGGTCGCCGGAGCAGCCGTGTACGCGTTCCACGTGTCGCGCGCCGGCGAAGGACTGTTCCGGCGGCTGCTGCCGGCATGAACGAGGAAACCCGGCTCAGCGACACCGATGAAACGAGACTGGCGGAAAAGACCGCGGCCGGAAGCGGAAGTCACGGCGGCAGCGGATCGCGGCCGCCGAGCTCCTCATCGGGCTGGCTGTCCTCGTCCGACTCCATCGATCACGGCCGCTTTCCTCCCGGCACACTCCTCGGCGGCCGCTACCGCATCGTCGGCCGGGTGGGTCGCGGCGGAATGGGCGAAGTCTTTCGCGCTGACGACCTGAAGCTCGGACAAGTCGTTGCGCTGAAATTCCTGCCGCCCGACGTCGACCGCGATCCCGCGCGGTTGACGCAGCTGCACACCGAAGTGCGGATGGCGCGGCAGGTCTCGCATCCCAATGTGTGCCGCGTTTACGACATCGACGAGCAGGACGGCAACACGTTCCTCTCGATGGAGTATGTCGACGGCGAGGACCTCGCGTCGCTGCTCAAACGCATCGGCCGGTTCCCGCAGGAGCGCGGGATCGAGATCGCGCGACAGATCTGCGCCGGACTCGCCGCGGCGCACGAGCGCGGCGTCATTCATCGCGATCTGAAACCGGCCAACGTAATGATCGACGGCACCGGCAAGGTGCGTATTACGGACTTTGGCCTCGCCGGGGCTGCGGGTGAAGCGCTACGCGCCGGGACGCCGGCCTACATGGCGCCCGAGCAGCTCGCAGGCGGTGCGGTCACCGTCCGCAGCGACATCTACGCGCTCGGACTCGTCGCCTACGAGATCTTCACCGGGCAGCGAGCGCTCGACGCCAAGAACCTCGCAGAACTGATCCGGATGCGGGAGCAGTCGGGCATCGTCCCGCCGACCGCGCTGGTCCGGGATCTCGATCCGGAAATCGAGACGGCGATTCTCCGGTGTCTTCGCCCTGCGCCGGCGCAGCGTCCAGCGACGGCGCTTGCGGTAGCCGCCTCGCTTCCGGGAGGAGATCCGCTTGCCGCGGCTCTCGCCGCCGGAGAGACGCCTTCGCCTGAAATGGTCGCGGCCGCCGGTACGGCCGACGCGGTCAAGTCTCACTGGGTGTCTGCGGCACTCGCATGGATGGCGATCGCGCTCGTCGCGCTCACGCTGATGTATCAGCGGGCGATGATGATCAACCGGGTTCAGGTCGGCAAACCTCCCGCCGCGCTTCAGGACCGCGCGCAGGAGGCGCTCGCAAAACTGGGCTACGACACGTCGACCCACTACACCGCGTCGAACCTGGGATGGTCGATCGACTACGCGCGATTCGTCGGCCGGACGACGAGCGCTCCGGATCGATGGCAGCTGCTCGCCAGCGATCGTCCCGAGACGCTCGTGTTCTGGCATCGCACCAGTCCGCGGCCGCTCCTGCCGCTCGACCACGGAAGCGTGCAGGCCACGAATCCGCCGCTGACCGTCGCCGGCATGACGCTGACGGTGGTGGACGCCTCGGGCCGGCTGGCCGAATTCCTGGCGGTTCCTCCACCCTTCGACGACGGCGCGGCTCGCACACCGACGAACTGGAACGCACTCTTCGACGCCGCGAGTCTTCCGATGTCCGCTTTCTCGGCGGTGACGCCGACGTTCAACCCGACGGTGTTTTGCGACGAGCGCATGGCGTGGGAGGGGCGGCTGAACGAGCACGCGGACCAGGTCTTCCGGATCGAGGCGGCCGCGTACAAAGGCAAGCCGGTTTCGTTCGAAATCGTCGGGCCGTGGTCGCAATCCAGCCGCTCGATCCCGCCGGCGCTGTCACCCTTCGATTGGTTCGTCAACGCGGTCACCGCGGTCGTCATGCCCGCACTGCTGGTCGCGGGACTCGTGCTGGCGCACCGGAACATGAAGCTCGGACGCGGCGATCGCCGTAGCGCGACCCGGGCGGCGGCGATCGTGTTTGCCGCCACGCTCCTCGGCTGGATGCTGGGAACGACCCACTACACGAACCTCGATCGCGAGATCGCGCGACTGTTTGCGAGGTGCGGCGACGCGCTGTTCGAGGCGGCCGTCATGTGGGTCACCTATCTTGGACTCGAGCCCTACATCCGCCGCTTCTCGCCCGACAGCCTGATCGGGTGGACGCGGCTCATCTCGGGCCAGTGGAAGGATCCGCACGTCGGCCGCGACATCCTGCTGGGCATCACCGCCGGCCTCGTGATGACGGTGCTCTACGGGTTGCACAACCTGCTCCCGCCGCTGTTCGGAAGGCCGGAACCGATGCCCATCGCATTCGATCCGACGGTCCTGATGGGATTCCGACATGTGTTCTCTACGATCGTCAACATGATGGGCAGTTCGGTCACGAACTCGATGCTCGCCGTGGTCGGCGTCGTCACGCTGCTGATCGTGCTCAAGCGCTCCTGGGCGGCTTGGGGCGCGGCGGTCTTGGTGTTCATGTGGCCGGTGATCCAAGGAATGTTTCCCGCCGGCACGCCGCTGCTCGATCTCGGCATCGGCTTCCTGATCGCCGGCGTGTTCGTCGCGGTGATCATCCGCTACGGCCTGCTCGCGACGATCGCCGCGCTGGCCACGCATTTCATCCTGCTGCGCGCCCCTCTGACGGCCCAGCTCGACAGCTGGCGCGCGCCGGCTGGGATTACCTACACGCTCGTACTCGCCGGCATTGGCGTCCTCGCCGCGTGGCTGTCGCGTCAGCGCGCGAGCGGTTAAGGCATAGTCAGGTTGGCGCCGCAGGCGCCTTGGGGGCGGTCGATGTTCAAGCGAGAAGTCCTCGTGATCGCAATCGCCGCGACGGCCATCGGTTTGGCCTGTGTGTCACGAAAGATGCTCGACACCAATCAGCCGACGATGCCCGCTACTGCCGCCGGAAGTCTGACGATCAAGCAGGACGACCAGGCCGCCACGATCTCCGTGTTCCGCGCGGGCAGCTCCGAGGCGATCCTTACCGAGACCGCGAAACCCGACACGCGGCCGTACCTGCACCCGATCGCCGCGCCCGACGGCAAGGGGATGCTGACCGAGGGCGTCTATTGGGGCCTGATGGACGTCAACGGTCGTGATTACTTTCACAACGTTTCAGGCGTCTACTGGCGGCGCGTGTCCGCCGCCCTCCTGGAAACCGACATCCCGGGCGAGGTCCGCTGGGAAACGATCTACGACCTCCTGGATGCGTCGGGAAATCCGCTGCTGACCGAGACCGCGCGCTGGACGATGCGGGAGCAGGACGGGAGGTTCCTGCTGGATTTGAACTGGCGCGGCGAAGCAAAGACCGACATCAACATCGGGAAGTCCGACTACGGCGGCCTGTTCATCCAGATGGCGCGGCGCGATGGGATGAAGGGTGACGTTGTCAACGCCGCCCGGCAGAGGAACGAACGCGCCGACGGACAGCGCGCCATGTGGATCGACGTCGGCATGCAGATCGACGGACGCGAAGAGCCGGCGCACATCGCGGTATTCGATCATCCGAACAATTCCGGTTACCCCCAGCCGTGGCGCATCGATCCGCAGACAGGTGTCGGGTCGGCGCGATCGCGCAACGGCGACCAGGCCCTTGCGAAGGGACAGACTGAGGTCGTCCGTCATCGCTTTCTGATCTACACCGGACGGCTCAGCGACGTCGAGATGACGAACGCGTGGGGTCAGTTCAGCGGGACGACGTCCACGTCCGCGTTATGGAACATCGCGCAGACGGAAGGACGGCGGGCGAAATTCCTGACGGCGGACGAAGCCGTGAAGGAGATGACGCTCGTCGACGGCTACGACGTCAACGCCTGGGCGTCCGAGCCGATGGTGGTGCAGCCGATGGCGTTCTGCTGGGACGACCGGGGACGCCTCTGGGTGGCCGAAAACCTGGACTACGAAAACCGCGTCAGCGGGTTTTCGAGTTCCGGCAAGAGCCGAATCATCATTCTCGAGGATACCAACCATGACGGTGTCGCTGACAGCCGCAAGGTCTTCATCGAGGGGATCATCTTCCCCACCGCGCTCGCCGTCGGCTTCGACGGCGTGTTCGTCGGCGCGCCGCCCAACCTGCTGTTCATGCCCGATCGGAATGGGGACGACCGCGCTGACGAGCGCGATATCGAAGTCCGTCTCACCGGCTGGGGCATCGCCGATCGCCACGAAACGCTGAACAGCCTGCACTGGGGGCCGGATGGATGGCTGTATGGGCTGGAAGGGTACGCGACCTCCTCGAAGATCCGGAAACCGCAGGGAAAGGGACGGCTGTTCCGACAGAACGAGCCGTTTCCCACCGAGCTGCTCGACGCCCCGGGAGTCGAGATGGACGGCGGAGTCTGGCGCTACCATCCGACGAAAGACCTCTTTGAGGTCGTCGCCCACGGCTTCAGTAATCCGTGGGGAATCGACTACGACCGGAAGGGACAGCTGTTCATCAGCGCGTGCGTCATTCCGCACCTGTGGCACGTGCTCCTCGGCGGCATCTATCAGCGGCAGGGCGGCCAGCACCTCAATCCGTACGTCTACAGCGACATCGACACGATCGCCGATCACCGTCATCGATCGGCGCACGGCGGCGCGCGCATTTACCAGTCGGATGCCTTTCCGGGCTCGCAGCGTGGACGCCTCTTCATGGCGAACATCCACGAACATGCGGTGCTGTCCGACGTCCTGGTGCCGAAAGGCTCCGGCTTCGTCGCGAGCCATGGCGACGACTTCCTGCTCGCCAACAACGCGCAGTGGATCGGGTTCAGCATCGAAATCGGTCCCGAGGGCGCGGTCTACGTGCTCGACTGGCACGACGCCGACATCTGCGGCCAGGACGTGCTGCAGAAGGAAACGGGACGCATCTTCCGGATCACGCCGAAGAAATCGGAGGCGGTCCAGTGGGACGGGCGCTACGCTGACTTGACTCGACTGCCCGACGACCAGCTCGTCGATCTGCAGCGGAGCGCCAGCGACTGGCATGCGCGGCGCGCGCGGATCATCCTGCAGAACCGCGCCGCCAAAGGCACGCTCGCATCCGACACGCACGATCGCCTCCGGCGTCTGTTCGTGTCGCCGGACAATCCCGATTGGCGGATGCGCGCGATGTGGGGCCTGCACGTCACCGGCGGCTGGACGCGCGAGCGCCTCGTCGAAGCGCTTGCCGATCCAGACGACTACGTCCGGGCCTGGGCGGTGCAGCTGCTCTGTGAAGATCGCTCGCCGCCGGCGGCCGCACTCGAGAGATTCGCGCAGATGGCGCGCACCGATCGCTCTCCTGTGGTCCGGCTCTACCTCGCATCCGCGCTGCAACGGCTCGATCCCACCGCGCGCTGGAAGGTTGCCGGCGAGCTGATGGCGCACGCCGAGGATGCGAGCGATCACAACATTCCGAAGATGGTCTGGCTCGGCGTCGAGCCGCTGGTGAAGGAGAATCCCGAGTTCGCGCTCGAACAGGCGTCGCATGCCGGTATCCCGCTGCTCGCGCGATTCATTGCCCGACGCAGCGTCGATGCCGACGCGCTCCCGGCCGTCGTCGCGGCAATCGGCAAGACGCCACAAACCGAGCGCGCCATGCTGGAGGGGATGCGCGACGGGCTCGAGAGCCGCGTCGACCTCGCGGCGCCGCGCAATTGGACGCCGGTGTTCCGGCGGCTTCAGGGTTCCGATGCGGCGGTCGCCAGGCTCGCGTCCGACGTCGCGCGGCTGTTCAACGATACCGACACCGCGAAACACAACCTGGCGCAACTGAAGAACCGCACCGCGGCCGTCGATCAACGGCGCAAGGCGCTGCTGACGCTGGCCGCGCAGCGGCGCCCTGAGCTCGCGCGTGAACTGCGGCACATACTGGACGATCGGGCGCTTCGCGGCGACGCGATCCGCGCGGTTGCCGCGTTCGATGACGACGCCCTGGGCAGCCTGCTGATCGCGCGTTACGACACGCTCAGCGCCGTGGAGAAGACGGAAGCCATCCAGACACTCGCCACGCGGCGCCGCTATGCGCGTCAGCTCACCGATGCGCTGTCGAGCGGCGCCATTCCGAGGCGTGATATTCCCGCTTTCATCGCGCGCCAGATGGTGCGGGTGCTCGGCCCCTCGTTCACTGAAGTGTGGGGCCCGGTGAACAGCGCGAACGAAGAACGCGCGTTCGCGCGATATCGCGGTTTGCTCAACGACGGCGCGCTCGCTGCCGCGGACGTGCGAAAAGGGCATCAGGCGTTCCTGCGAACGTGCGGCCCCTGCCACCACTTGTACGGTGAAGGGGGAAATATCGGGCCGGACCTGACCGGTTCGAACCGCGGCAATCGGGACTACATCCTGTTCAACGTCCTGAACCCGAACGGTGAGGTTCAGGACGCCTACAAGATGGTGGTGATTACCACGCGCGATGGGCGGACATTGTCGGGGAACATCAGCGCGGAAACACCGCGGCAGGTGACGTTGCGCGTGATCGGACGCGATCCAGTTGTGGTCAACAAGTCCGACATCCAGTCGCGCGAAGTCACCGCGGTGTCGATGATGCCGCCGGGACTCTTCGACACGCTGGAGGACAAGGAGATCGTCGATCTCGTCGCGTATCTGCGGACCGTGGAGCCGGTGAAGTGACGTCAACGACAGCCGCCCCCGGCGCCTGCGCCGCCCTCCGTTTCTCCGTTGCTCCGTGGTTCGCGGCGTCAGCCGCACAGGTAGAGGTCGCTGATTTCATTTCTCCCGTCTCCGGACCTGCAATCGGATCGGCGTGCCGATGAAGCCGAACGCTTCCCGGATTCGATTGACCAGAAACCGTTCGTAGGAGAAGTGGAACTCGGTTGCGACGTTGGTGAAGAGGACGAACGTCGGTGGCGCCACGCCCTTCTGCGTCGCGTAGAGCACGCGCACGGCACGTTTGCCCGGGCTCGCGGGCGGGTGCGCGGCGGTCACGGTCTGTATGAACCGATTCAACTCGCCGGTCGGCACGCGGTGCATGCGGGCTTCGGCGACCTTGTCGATGGTTTCCAGCACCTTGGCGGCGCGCTCTCCCGTCGCCGCCGAGATGTGCAGGATCGGCGCGTACTCGAGGAACTTGGTCTGCTGCCGCAGCTTGTCGTCGAACGTCTTCGAGAAGTCCGCGCCGCGCCCCTTCATGAGGTCCCACTTGTTCGCGGCGATGAGAATGCCGCACCCCGCCTTCTCCGCCTCACCGGCGATCGTCGCATCCTGATCGGTCGCCCCCTCGACCGAATCGATCATCAGCACCGCGACGTCGGCGTGCTCGATCGCGCGGCGTGCCAGTATGACGCTCAGCGACTCGAGCTGACCGCTTCTGGCGACGCGCCCCGCTCTCCGGATCCCCGCGGTGTCGACAATGCGGAACGTCCGGTGGTGCCACTTCAGCACCGCATCGACAGTGTCCCGGGTCGTCCCCGGCATCTCGGAGACAATCGATCGCTCTTCGCGCAATAACCGGTTGAGCAAAGACGACTTACCGACATTCGGCCGGCCGACGATCGCGACCGCCGTCTCCTCCGGCGAGTCGGGAGAACTGCCGGCGTCGCGCCGCGCCGGCAGCCGGCGAATCACCTCGTCGAGGAGATCGCCGACCCCTTCGCCGTGCTCGGCGGCAACCTCTACGACGGGCTCGAAGCCCAGCTGATAGAATTCGCCGGCGCGGCCGCGTGCGCGTTTGTCGTCGGTCTTGTTCACCGCCATCAGCACGGGCACGGCAACCTTCCGCAGCCGCGCGGCGATTTCCTGGTCGCCGGGCACCAACCCTTCGCGTCCATCTACAACAAAAACAATCACCTCCGCCGATTCCAGGGCGCGCTCCCCGGCGTGCAGCACGAGCTCGTGCAGCGGATCTTCGCTCGCGCCAAACATTCCCCCCGTGTCCACGAGCGTGAACGTAACTCCCTGCCATTCAGCGGGCTGCGAGATTACGTCGCGCGTCGTTCCCGCAATCGGCGTCACGATCGACCGCCGCGTATTGGTGATCCGGTTGAAAATCGTGGATTTTCCCACGTTTGGGCGCCCGACCAGTACGACAGCAGGGCCCCGCGATGAGCGTTTCACTGGCATCTAGAAGTGTACTTAGCACACAGCTTGACAGCGTAAGTGCCGATATTTATGATATTTACAAATCCCACGGAGCGCCTAAGCATGATCA
>Ga0070670_100003640_pt1 | contig 12834 bp, 15 predicted proteins | sample KBSS63metaG_FD_64665 | JGI IMG/M metagenome (GOLD analysis project Ga0070670, IMG submission 64665) | Switchgrass rhizosphere microbial communities from Kellogg Biological Station, Michigan, USA - KBS S6-3 metaG | ecosystem: Host-associated > Plants > Roots > Rhizosphere > Soil ... | reverse complement strand
GGGGCGGAGCTCACGTTCCTCTCGAGCGCGACGATCCACTGAGTGCCCCGAGGCGACTTGCGCGGCGCCGCGCGCCGGCGCCCGCCGAGTCAAGCTACCCGGCGAAATCGAACGTCTTTGCAAGCGCGCCCGGTCGCGTTGGATCGACGGGGACCTGACGCGCACGATCGGCTCGTCGACAAGTCCAAAGGCCGTTGCAAATAAAGGCCGCTTTCGAATAGGCGCTAGAATAGCGTAGCGGCATTGCGCCCGAGACAACGCGCTCTGGAATAACCACACTCGGCGCCTGTGTCGGACAGCGCCCGAGTCCCCGCGGTTGGTGAGGCTGGAACAACATGCAGAACATGCGCAGGAAAGTATTGAAGGCTGGCGGCGGCGTCGCGCTCTACGCGCTGCTCGTGGCGGCGGGCTGGCTCAAGCCGGGCGACGCGGCCGCTCAATCGTGGAACAAGAGCGCGTTCGAGGCGAAAACGCTGGACGAGGCGCTGAAAGTCTTCGGTGGAGGGTCGTCCGCGCAGAGCAAGGACATCGTTTTCGTTTCGACACCCGACATCGCGGAGAACGGGGCGGTCGTGCCGATCGGCATCACGAGTTCCATTCCCAAGACGGAAGCGATCGCCATTCTGATCGAAAAGAATCCCAACCCGCTCGCGGCGATTTTCGAGATTCCGCCGGGCACCGAGCCGGCGATCGGGACGCGTGTCAAGATGGCGCAGACGTCCAACGTCTACGCGCTCGTCAAGGCCGACGGCAAGTACTACGTCGCGTCGAAGGAAATCAAGGTCACGCTCGGCGGCTGCGGCGGCTAGCGCACCGGGGAGTTGCAAATGCCAGATCCGATGAAAATCCGCGCGACCGTGGTCGGCGACTCAACGGAAGTGCGGGTGCTGATGAGTCACGAGATGGAGACGGGCCAGCGCAAGGATGCGCAGGGCAACGTCATCCCGGCGTGGTTCATCCAGAACGTTGTCGTCGCGCACAAGGGCAGGCCCGTGCTCAACGCCCAGTGGGGCACCGCGATCGCGAAGAACCCGTTCCTGTCGTTCAAATTCAAGGGCGGCGCGAAGGGCGACAAGATCGAGATCACCTGGGTCGACAACCGCGGCGAGAAGCGAACCGACGAAACGGCCATCGGCTGACCGCTTCATCCGCAACGATCGGTGAGGGCGCCACCGCGGCACAGGCTCATCGGCCCGACTTCGCATCAGAGAGGAGACCATGCGCATCCATCGTCGCGGAGCTCTGCCCGTACTGGCGTTGAGCGTGATGGTGGCCGCCGCCGCGCTTGCTCAAGGCAACGCGGTCGATGAGATCGCAAAGTACCGGGCTGCGTTGCAGGACGGCAATCCGGCCGAGCTTTGGGAAGCGCGCGGCGCGGACCTTTGGAAGCAGAAGCGCGGGCCGAAGAATGCGTCGCTCGAGCAGTGCGACCTGGGCCTCGGGCCGGGCGTCGTCAAGGGCGCCTACGCGCAGCTGCCGCGCTACTTCTCCGACGCGGATCGCGTGATGGACTTGGAGTCGCGCCTCGTCTGGTGCATGGTCACCCTGCAGGGATTCTCGCAAGCTGACGCCGTGAAGCGTCCGTTCGGCGGTCCGGACCAGAAGTCCGACATGGAAGCGTACGTCGCCTACGTCACGTCCGAGTCGCGCGGCGCGAGGATGAACGTCTCGCTCGATCACCCGAAGGAGCGCGAAGCGTACCGTCTCGGCGAGAAGATGTTCCATTTCCGCGGCGGAACGCACGACTTCGCGTGCGCGACCTGCCACGGCGAGGACGCCAAGCGCATCCGGCTGCAGGACCTCCCGAATCTCACGCAGACGGCAGGCGCGCAAAAGGCGTACACGACGTGGCCGGCGTACCGCGTGTCGCAGGGAGAGCTGCGCTCGTTCCAGTGGCGGCTCAACGACTGCTTCCGCCAGCAGCGATTCCCCGAGCTCATCTTCACGTCCGACGCGTCGATTGCGCTCACGATGTTCCTCGCGCGTAACGCGAACGGCGCCGTGTTCGATGCGCCGGCCATCAAGCGCTGACGAAGGCCGCCGAATGCAACGCCTGCCCATTGCACGAATCGCCGCCGCCGGTGCCACCGTCGCGGCCGCAGTGCTCGCCACCATCCTCGGCTGTGCGACCGCCCCGAGCGACGACGACATCAACGCCAAAGCGGCCGCCGTGCTGCGCGCGTCGTTCAAGGAGCAGGGCCAGGCGAAGCTCGATCGCCTTGCGCAGGACGACACGCAGAAGACGTGCAGCCAGTATTCGGGCAAGGCTGTGCCTAAGGATGCCGCGGAACGCATCGAGAAGGCGAATCTCGCATCGATCAAATGGCCTGCCGACGGCAATTACCTGGGCGACTGGAAGAACGGCGAGAGGATCGCCCAGGAGGGCCGCGGCATGCAGTATTCCGACGATCCGAAGGGGCCCGTCGGTGCGAACTGCTACGCGTGTCACCGGCTGTCGCCCCAGGAGCTCTCGTTCGGCACGATCGGTCCCAGCCTTTATCAGTTCGGCAAGGTACGGGGCTACACCGACGAAGTCCGCAAGTACGCCTACGGCAAGATCTACAACGCCGAGGCCTACAGCGCGTGCACGAACATGCCGCGTTTCGGCCACAGCGGCATCTTGTCCCAGCAACAGATTCGCGACGTCGTCGCGCTCCTGATGGATCCCGAGTCGCCGGTCAACAAGTAGCCCCTCCGATGCGTTCGCAGGCGAGGGCCGTATCGAGGGGTGCATGAACCGCCGCGAATTCCTGCAGGTGCTGGCGACCGGGGCCGTCGCGGGCTTTCCCCTCGCTTCGCGCAGCGCGCTCGACCAGGGCCGCAACGCGGCCGCGATGTACGACGTGGCGCCGTTCGGCAACGTCAGCCTGCTGCATTTCACCGACTGCCATGCACAACTCGCGCCGAGCTTCTATCGCGAGCCGAGCGTCAACCTGGGCTTCGGCGCCGCATGGGGACGCCCGCCGCACCTCGTCGGCGAAGCGCTGCTCAAGCACTTCGGAATCCCGCCCAGGACGATGGACGCCCACGCGTTCACGTATCTCGATTTCACGGCTGCGGCAAAAACGTATGGCAAGGTGGGCGGGTTCGCGCACCTTGCAACCCTCGTCAGGCAGCTGAAGGCGTCCCGACCCAACGCGTTGCTGCTCGATGGCGGCGACTCGTGGCAAGGGTCGGCCACGGCGCTGTGGACCAAGGGCCAGGACATGGTCGACGCCTGCAAGCTCCTGGGCGTGGACATCATGACAGGGCACTGGGAGTTCACGCTCGGTGCCGACAGGGTGAAAGAAATCGTCGACCGGGATTTCGCCGGACGCATCGAGTTCCTGGCGCAGAACGTCCGGACAGCCGATTTCGGCGATCCCGTGTTTCCTGCGTCGACGATTCGCACCATCGGCGGCGTGCCGGTTGCGATCATCGGGCAGGCGTATCCCTATACGCCCATCGCGAATCCGCGGTACTTCGTCGCCGACTGGACGTTCGGCATCCAGGAAGAAAGTCTGCAGAAGGCCATCGACGACGCGCGCGGCAAGGGCGCCCAGGCGGTCGTGCTGCTGTCGCACAACGGGATGGACATCGACTTGAAGCTCGCCTCGCGCATGCGCGGCCTCGACGCGATTCTCGGCGGTCACACGCACGACGGGGTGCCCGCGCCGTCGCTCGTCGCAAACCCCGGTGGCCGCACGCTCGTCACCAATGCCGGCAGCAACGGCAAGTTTCTGGCAGTTCTCGACCTCGACGTTCGCGGCGGCAAGGTCGCCGACTTCCGCTACAAACTCCTGCCGGTGTTCTCGAACCTGCTTGCGCCTGATCCGGCGATGACCGCGCTGATCGACAGGGTTCGCGCGCCGTACGCGGCGAAGCTCCGCGAGTCGCTCGCCGTCACCGACGCGCTGCTGTATCGCCGCGGCAACTTCAACGGCACGTTCGACCAGCTGATCGTGGACGGATTGATGAACGCGAAGGACTCGCAGATCGCGTTCTCGCCGGGATTCCGCTGGGGCACGTCGTTGCTGCCGGGACAGTCGATCACCGTCGACGACCTGATGGCCGAGACCGCGATCACCTATCCGCACGTGACCGTCAACTCATTCACCGGCGAGACGATCAAGACCATCCTCGAGGACGTCGCCGACAACCTCTTCAACCCCGACCCTTACTATCAGCAGGGCGGCGACATGGTGCGCGTGGGCGGCCTCAAGTACACGATCGATCCGCAGGCTGCGATCGGACGGCGAATCTCGAACATGACCCTTGCAGGACGGGCGATCGAAGCCGGCAAGACTTACAGGGTTGCCGGATGGGCATCCGTATCCGAGGAGGCGAGGGCAGCGGGCGGTGAGCCCATCTGGGACGTCATGGCGCGCTACCTCCGGGCGCAGAAGCGCATCGGGAAGCTCGCGCTGAACGTCCCGAACGTGGAAGGCGCGACGGGCAATCCCGGGATGGGCTAGCGCAACCGGTCGCGTTCCGCTGACGCGCGCTTCAGACGACTTTGACGCGCGCGAACTTCCGCTTGCCCGCCTGCAGCACGATCGTTCGTCCCGCGGGAATGACGAGCGCCTTCTCGGCGACCACATCGCCGTCGACCTTGAGCCCCCTCTGCGCGATCAGTCGGAGCGCCTCGGACGTCGATTCGACGATGCCCGCCTGTTTGGCGAGCTGCGCGATCGGCAGCCCGACGCCGTTCGTCTGCAGGACGACCTCCGGCATGGTCTCGGGCACGGCGCCCTGCCGAAACCTCGCCTCGAAGTCCGACAAAGCCTTCTCCGCTGCCGCGTGCGAGTGGAAGCGGGCAACGATTTCCTGGGCGAGCTCGACCTTGGCGTCGCGCGGGTTGCGGCCGTCGGCGCACTCGCGCTTGAGTTTCGCGACGTCCTCCGCCGGGCGGAACGACAGCAGCTCGTAGTAGCGCCACATGAGCTCGTCGGAGATCGACATCAGTTTGCCGAAGATCTCGCTGGGCGGCTCGGTGATCCCGACATAGTTGTCGAGCGACTTCGACATCTTGTTGACGCCATCGAGACCCTCGAGCAGCGGCAGCGTAAGGATGCACTGCGGCTCCTGCCCGTAGTGCCGCTGCAACTCGCGGCCCACCAGCAGGTTGAACTTCTGGTCGGTGCCGCCGAGCTCGACGTCGGCGCACAGCGCGACCGAGTCGTATCCCTGCGCCAGCGGGTACAGGAATTCGTGGATCGCGATGGGCTGCTCGTTCTGGTAGCGCTTGGCGAAGTCTTCGCGCTCGAGCATCCGGGCCACCGTGTAGCGAGCAGCAAGCCGGATCATGCCGTCGGCGCCGAGCGGCAGCAGCCACTTGGAGTTGAACGCGACCTCGGTCTTCTCACGATCCAGAATCAGGAACGCCTGGTCGGTGTACGTCTTGGCGTTCGCCTCGAGCTCTTCCCGGGAGAGCGGCGGACGCGTGACGTTGCGGCCGGTCGGGTCCCCGATCATCCCCGTGAAGTCACCGATCAGGAACACGACCTTGTGACCGAGGTCCTGCAGCTGGCGCAGTTTGTTGAACTGCACCGTATGGCCGAGGTGGAGATCCGGCCGGGTCGGGTCGAACCCCTCCTTGATTTGCAACGGTTTTCCTCGGGCGAGCTTGATCTCGAGCTCGCTTTCGACCAATAGCTCGTGGGCGCCGCGGCGAAAAACGGCGAGTTGGTGCTGGAGGTCGACATTCATCGCGGTTTGTAAGGTTTTTATAACTTTTGCTAAGATCGGGGTTTTGGCGTGGGCTGGCCGCAAGCCCCGTCGACTTCGGGACGAATCATCGCGAGCAAACCGACAATTCTAGCCCAAACCGCAGTCCGCTCCGCGCGGCAGGCTGCAGCCTCCCCGACGACCGGGCAATGGCTCGCCGTGGGGCTGTTCGCCGCGTCCTGGCTCGCAGCGTTCGGCCTCGTCGCCAATACCGCTCCGGAGCTCGCGCCCATCGAGGTGATCCGGCTCGATCTGCCCCAAGCCCAGTTCTCCGTAGTCGAAACCGACACCGCCGGCTATTGGCGGGAAGACCGCGTGCGGCGTGGCGACACCATCGGCAGCGTGCTGGCGCGGATGGGCGTCGACGATCCCGAGGCCATCCAATTCCTGCGGAGCGATCCTTCGGCGCGGCCGCTCTACCAGCTCCGGCCAGGCAAGCCGCTTACGGTAGAGACCGACGATCAAGGCCGGCTCGTCCGCTTGCGCCTCGTGACGGGTGAGGGGCAGCGGCTGTCCATCGCGCGCGACGGCGACCGCCTTGTCGCGGAAACCCAGCCGGCTCCGGTCGAAGTCCGCTGGAAGATGGCCGTCGGCGAGATCCGGTCCTCGCTGTTCGCCGCGGCCGACGGAGCGGGACTTCCCGATTCCGTGACCGTGCAGATGGCCGATGTGTTCGCCGGCGACATCGACTTCTATCACGACCTGCGGCGCGGAGATCGCTTCAGCGTCGTCTACGAGGTTCGCTACGTCGACGGCGAGCCCGTCGGCGTAGGCTCGATCGTTGCGGCCGAGTTCGACAACCGTGGCCGTGCGCTGAGCGCCTTCCTTTGGCGAAGCGAGGACGGCGAGCAGAACTATTACAGCGACAACGGCGCGCCGCTGCACAAGGCCTTTCTGCGCTCGCCGATGGAGTTCTCGCGCGTGACGTCGGGCTTTTCCGACGCTCGCTTCCACCCCATCCTGCAGACCTGGCGCGCGCACAAGGGCGTGGATTTTGCGGCGCCGGCCGGCACGCCCGTGCGTGCGACCGGCAACGCCAAAGTGGCGTTCGTCGGCAGGCAGGAAGGCTATGGCAACGTCATCGAACTGCTGCATACCGGCGGTTTTTCGACGTTGTATGCGCATCTGTCGCAATTCGGGCCCCAAGTGCGCGCCGGCGCCCGCATCGCCCAGGGCGAGGTCATCGGCTACGTCGGACAAACGGGCTGGGCGACCGGACCGCATTTGCACTACGAGTTCCGCGCCGGCGGCGAACAGCGCAATCCGCTGACGGTCGCGCTGCCCGGCGGCGAGCCGTTGAGTCCGGCGCTTCGCGCGCAGTTCGCGGAGCGGACGGCGCCCGCGGCCGCGCAGCTCGCACTCGCGCGCACGCTCTCCGTCGCAACACTCGCTTCGAGCGAATAGCCCGTCGCGATTCTTCCTTGCGGGAGCTCTACGCCGGCGTGATGTCCGGCACCAGCCTCGACGGCGTCGACGCGGTGATCGGGGATTTCGCGCCCTCGAGCGGCAAGCCCTGCGCTCTGGTTGCCGCTGCGCACGTGCCGTTCGCGGGCGACCTCGCCGGCGAACTATCGGCGCTCCAGCGTTCCGGCCCGGACGAGCTCGCGCGCGCGATGCGTGCGGCGAACGCATTGGCGGACGCCTATGCCGACGCGATTCACGCGGCACTCGCAGAAGCCGGGGTCGCCGCCGCCGACATTGCCGCCGCGGGCGTTCACGGCCAGACCCTGCGGCATCGTCCCGACGAAGGCGCGACGCTGCAGCTCAACAACCCCGCGCGGGTCGCCGAGAAAGCCGGCATCACCGTCGTCGCAGATTTCAGGAGCCGCGATGTCGCGGCCGGCGGCGAAGGCGCACCGCTCGTGCCCGCGTTCCACGCGGCGCTGTTCGGCGGCAGCGCTCATCGTGCCGTCGTCAACATCGGTGGCATTGCAAACGTGACCGATTTGCCCGAGCACGGCGCGGTTCGCGGCTTCGACACCGGCCCGGGGAATGTGCTGCTCGATCTCTGGCACGCGCGTCACCGCGGGTCCCGCTACGATCGCGGCGGCGAGTGGGCAAAATCGGGAGACGTCGATGAAACGCTGCTGGCGGCTTTGCTGGCAGAGCCGTATTTCGCGCGCAAGCCGCCGAAGAGCACCGGACGCGACCTGTTCGAGCCGTCGTGGCTCACGGCCAAGCTCGGGAACCGCGTACTGGATCCGGCCGACGTGCAGGCGACCCTCGTTGCGCTGACGGCGCGCACGATCGCGGACGCGATCCAAACGCACTGCGACGGCGCCGGCGAGGTGCTCGTCTGCGGCGGCGGAGCGAACAACGCGGCGCTGATGAGCGCGCTCGCCGCGCTGCTCGCTCCGCGCCGGGTGACGACGACTGCGACGCTCGGCCTGGCGGTGGAGCACGTGGAGGCGCTCGCATTCGCGTGGCTCGCGCGCGAATGCCTTGCGGGCAGACCGGGCAACCTGCCTGCCGTCACGGGCGCACGCGGCCCGCGCGTGCTGGGCGCGATCTACCCGCGCTAGGGAGACCGTTCCGGCCGTGGGCCTTCCGCAGTGCGGCTCGCGCCCGTGCGATCGAAACCGTTATGATGCCGGCTCAGCGCGATGCGAGGATCCGCAGGTGTCGAAGTCGCTCGTCTTGACCGTAATCGGCAAGGACCGCCCGGGGATAGTCAACCGGTTGTCCGACGTCGCCCAGCGCTTCGGCGCCAACTGGGCCGGAAGCCGCATGGCCGGCCTTGCCGGCCAGTTCGTGGGCATCGTCCACTTCGAGGTCCCCGACGAGAAGATGGAGCCGCTCGCGGGGGCGTTGCGCGCGCTCACCTCGGACGATCTCGTCGTCGTGATTGCGGCGCAGGACACGGTCGTCGCCGCGGGCGCGCAGCGCACGGTGCGGCTCGCGCTCGTCGGCAATGATCGCCCGGGAATCGTCCGCGACTTTTCCGGTTGCCTCGCGCGCCGCGGCGTCAGCATCGAAGAGCTGCACACCGAATTCGAAAGCGCGCCCATGTCGGCCGACCCGCTCTTCAAGGTGGACGCGCTTCTCGCGGTGCCCCCGGACCTCACGGATGCCGAGTTGAGGCGCGAGCTGGAAGGGCTCGCGACCGAGATGATGGTCGATTTCGAGTTCGGCGCGTCCCAATGAAAACGGGGCCGCGAGGCCCCGTGTTCGACAACGTGAAGTGGTCAGGTCGGCGTGGCGTCAGGCCGAGAACGACGAGCCGCAGCCGCACGTCGATTGCGCGTTCGGATTCTTGATCACGAACTGCGCGCCCTCGAGGCCGTCCTGGAAGTCGATTTCCGCGCCGACCAGGTACTGGTAGCTCATGGGATCGATGAGCAGCGTCACGCCGTTCTTGACCATCGCGGTGTCGTCCTCGTTGGTCGTCTCGTCGAAGGTGAATCCGTACTGGAACCCGGAACATCCGCCGCCTGTGACGAACACCCGGAGCTTCAGATCGGGGTTGCCTTCTTCGTCGATCAGGGATTTGACTTTGGCGGCAGCGCTGTCGGAAAACGTGAGCGGTGCGGGCATTTCGGTCATGTCGTTCATCGGTGCTCCTCGGTCTTCTGCTTCGATTATCGGCTGCCTGCCCGGCCGCCGCAACCCTGTCGCCGGCAAGGAAAATTCATTCGGAACGTGCGCGCTTCAATTCGACTACCGGCGCGACGCCGGGTTCGGGGTGGTTGAGGCGTCCCCGGAGGACGGCGCCGACGTGCATTTCAAGCGTCTTGTAGCTCACGTCTCCCGTGACTCTTGCCTTAGGCTGCAACTCGACCAGGCCATCGGCGATCACCGGCCCGACGATCTTCCCATTCACGACCACGTGCGAGACACGGATCTCGCCCTGAACTTCCGCGTGCTCGCCAATGACCAGCGTGCACGGCTCGGCGCCGACTGCAATGACGTTGCCGAGAACCTTGCCGTCGATCCGCAATCCGCCGCTGAAGGTCACATTTCCAAGCACCGACGTTCCGGCGCCGATCAGCGTGTCGATGCTCTTCTGCGGTGTCCCGCGTTTCCTGCGCTTCCACATGGGACCTCCTTACGGAATCACAAGGCTGCGTGTCGCGCGTGGCGCCGTTTGCCCCGTCTCGTAGGCTCGGACGGTGACCGATCGGATGGCGGCACCGGCCGGGACGGCAATGGTCCCTTCAAGCCTCTGATAGTACTTGAATTTCAGCTTGAGCGCCGCCGCGCTGCCAGGTTGGTCGTCGGGAAGCGTCAGAAGCTGCGGACGAGCGCCCGCCGCGACCTCAGCAGCCGGCTGCAGCGCGAGCTGCATCGTTACGCTGCCGGTGAACTCCTCCTTCGGGCTGCCGCCCCGAACGATGAGAACGTAGTAGCGCCAGGCAGCGTCGCTTGCCCGTTCGACGGTGAGCCGCTGGATGGACAGGCCGGCCTGCTTGTTCGAGTCGGCCACAAGCTGCTGGAGGAACGCGAGCTCCTCCTTCATCTGAGCGTTGTCGGCGGATAGCTCGAGCGCCTGCCTGGAAAGCGTAGCCTCCTTGCCGCTCGCCATTGCGAGCTCCGTTTCCTGCTGCACAGTCTTGCTCTTGAGAAGCGCGTTCTCGGTGCGCAGCTCGACGTTCTCCGTTTCCAGGGCAGCGATGCGCGCCTCGATTTCCGGGCGATTCACCCCGCCGAAGAACTGGCCGAAGTCGAAGCCCCACCACCACATTCCACCGACGATCGCGACGAGTACGATACCCGCCAGTACGCGCCACGGCCACGGCAGGCGCGAGCGCACCGCCATCCGCGGCGCATCGATCGAAAAATGCTGGCGCGCGCGGCGCCACCAGGCGGGACGCGCCAATCTCTGGATTACGGGAGCACGGGCAACGCCGTCAGTCCCGTGGTCTCGGCGAGGCCGAACATGATATTCATGTTCTGGATCGCCTGGCCCGCTGCGCCTTTGACGAGATTGTCCTCGACGGCGAGGACGACCACCGTGTCGCCGCCTTGCGGACGGTGCACCGCGATGCGCAGCGTATTCGAAGCGCGCACCGAGCGCGTTTCGGGCAGTGAACCGGCCGGCATCACGTCGACGAACGGCTCGCCTTCGTAACGCCGCTCGAACAGCGACTGCAGGTCGGCGCTCGTGTCGGTGAGGCGCGCGTAGAGAGTCGCGTAGATGCCCCGAATCATCGGCACGAGATGCGGCGTGAAGACGAGCCCCACCGGAGATCTGGACGCGGCTTTGAGGCCCTGTGCGATCTCCGGGTGATGCCGATGGCCTTTCACGCCGTATGCCCTGAAGTTGTCCGAAGCCTCCGCGAACAGCAGGCCCATCTCCTCCTTGCGCCCCGCGCCGGACACGCCAGACTTGGCGTCCGCGATGAGGTGCGCGGCGTCGACGACTCCGGCTTCGAGCAGTGGCAGGAAGCCAAGCTGCACCGCCGTGGGATAACAGCCGGGATTGCCGACGATGCGCGCTTTCTTGATGCGGGCGCGATTGACTTCCGGCAACCCGTACACCGATTCCTCGAGCAGATCCGTGCACGCGTGCGGCATGCCGTACCACCTCGCGAACACGTCAGGATCCTTGAGCCGGAAGTCGGCGGCGAGATCGATGATCTTGACACCGGCGCCCACGAGCTCCCGCGCCTGCGCCATCGCAACGCCGTGCGGCGTTGCAAAGAACACGACATCGCACTTGTCGAGCTGTGCGGCCGCCGGCTCGACGAAGGCCAGCGCGTACTTGCCCCGCAGGCTCGCAAACATGTCGGCGACCTTCGTGCCCGCATCCTTGCGCGAGGTGATCGCCCGGACCTCCACCTCCGGATGCTCGGCGAGAAGCCGCAGCAATTCGACACCCGTGTATCCGGTTCCGCCGACGATCCCGACCTTGATCATGATTTTCCTCTTGGGTGCGATCAGTCTCGAATCGATTCTAGCACCGGGGTGGGGCGCTTCCCGCCGCGCGACCGGACCACAACAGCGACGACAGCGCGCCAAAAACGAAGGCCGCCCAAGCGGCGGCCTCCGGATACTTTCGCGCCGCGTTCAGCGCTTCGAGAATTGCTTGCGCTTCCGCGCCTTGTGCAGGCCGACCTTCTTGCGCTCGACTTCGCGTGCGTCGCGGGTGACGAGGCCCGCCTTCGACAGTGCAGGCTTCAGCGCTGCGTCGTAGTCGATGAGCGCACGGGTGATGCCGTGGCGCACCGCGCCCGCCTGGCCCGATTCGCCGCCGCCTTCGACGTTGATCATGATGTCGAACGTCGCTTCGTGGTTCGTGATCTTGAGCGGCTGGCGAATCACCATCCGGCCCGTATCGCGCGAGAAGAATTCGTCGGCGGGCTTTTCATTGACGGTGATCGTGCCCGTCCCCTTCTTGATGAAGACGCGCGCGACCGCACTCTTGCGCCGTCCCGTACCGTAGTAGTAGTTGCCGATCATGGGTCAGATTTCCAGAGTCTTGGGTTGCTGCGCCGAATGCGGGTGCTCGGCGCCGGCGTAGCACTTGAGCTTCTTCAGCATCTTGTAGCCGAGGGGGCCCTTCGGAAGCATCCCCTTGACCGCCTTCTCCAGCGCGCGGCCGGGAAAGCGGGCCTGCATCTTGCTGAAGTTGGTCGTGGAGATGCCGCCCGGATAGCCGCTGTGCCGGTGATACAGCTTTTGCTCGGCCTTGTTGCCTGTGACCCGGATTTTCTCGACGTTCGTGACGACGATGAAGTCGCCGGTATCCATGTGCGGGGTGAAAATGACCTTGTGCTTGCCGCGTAGACGGAGCGCAATCTGGCTCGCGAGGCGGCCGAGCACCCTGTCCGTGGCGTCGACCACGTACCAGTCGTGCTTGATGTCCTGCGGCTTGGCGGAGAAGGTTTTCATCGGTGAACGTACGGGTGGGTTGGTGTCGGCAAAGTCTTAAATGTTAACTTGTTTTCGAGCGGACGGTCAAGGTGGGACGCCCCCGCCGCGGAGGGCGCGGCCGGAACATAGAAGGCCCGCCCCCATGAAAAAGGGCGCGGCCAGAACATAAAAGGCCCGCGCCCATGAAAAAGGGCGCGGCCAGAACATAAAGTCCCCGCCCCATGAAAAAGGGCGCGGCCAGAACATAAAGTCCCCGCCCCATGAAAAAGGGCGCGGCCTTGTGCGGACCGCGCCCGAAGCATTCCGCCCTAGGAG
>Ga0070670_100003638_pt1 | contig 12839 bp, 12 predicted proteins | sample KBSS63metaG_FD_64665 | JGI IMG/M metagenome (GOLD analysis project Ga0070670, IMG submission 64665) | Switchgrass rhizosphere microbial communities from Kellogg Biological Station, Michigan, USA - KBS S6-3 metaG | ecosystem: Host-associated > Plants > Roots > Rhizosphere > Soil ... | reverse complement strand
GCGGCTTGCCGTCCGTCGACGTGTAGCGGTCGGCGACTTCGCGGATGATGCGTGCCGAGGCGCGGTTGATGTCCGCGACCAGATGCTCGGCTGCATAGTCCGCCTGGCTGATGCGGTTCGCGTTGAAGGTGTTGGTCGCGAGGATCTCGGCGCCGGCATCCGCGAAGCGCTCGCAGATGGAACGGACAACCTGCGGCTGGGTGATGTTCAGAAGGTCGTTGTTGCCCTTCTGGTCCTTCATCAGGTCCAGGCCTGCGCAATAATCATCGGCGGCCAGCTTCTCGTCCTGAATGCCAGTGCCGTACGGACCGTCCTTGATCAGGATGCGCTTGGCGGCCTCTGCGCGGAGTGACTGGGAAGCGCTCATGCCTGTGCCCTCACGCCGAGCAGGTGGCAGATCGCGTAGGACAGCTCCGCCCGGTTCAAAGTGTAGAAGTGGAAATGGCGGACGCCGCCCGCGTAGAGCTGGCCGCATAGCTCCGCGGCGACAGTCGCTGCGATCAGCTGGCGCGCCGAGGGAAGGTCGTCGAGGCCTTCGAACAGATCGTCCAGCCACTTCGGGATGCTCGCGCCGCAGGTGGCCGCAAACCGCCGCGTGGTCGCGACGTTGGAGACGGGGAGGATGCCCGGCACGATCTCGACGTCCAGGCCGGCCGCGGCGGCTTCGTCGCGGAAGCGGAAAAAGCAATCGGCCGAGAAGAAGAACTGGGTGATCGCCCGGTCGGCGCCGGCGTCCACCTTGCGCTTCAGATTCTCGAGGTCGAACGCCCGGTCGCGCGAGTCAGGATGGACTTCGGGATAAGCGGCGACGGAGATGTCGAACTGCGCGACCCTCTTCAGGCCCTCGACCAGCTCGGCCGCGTCGCGATAGCCATCGGGATGCGGCTGGTACTTCGTACCGGCTTCGGGCGGATCGCCGCGAAGGGCGACGATGTTGCGGACGCCGAGGTCCCAATAGTCGCGGGCGATCGCATCGATCTCTTCGCGGCTGGCGGCGACGCAGGTGAGATGGGCCGCGGGCGTCAGCGAGGTTTCCTTGAGGATCCGCTCGACCGTCTGGTGGGTCCTCTCGCGGGTCGAGCCGCCCGCGCCGTAGGTCACGGACACGAAGCGCGGCTGAAGCGGAGCAAGGGTCTGGACTGATTCCCAGAGGGTCTCGGCCATCTTGTCCGTCTTGGGCGGAAAGAATTCGAAGCTGACGGCGATATCGCCGCGAGCCTCCGCGAAGAGTGGCGCGTGGTTCATAAGTCTTTCGTACGGGTTCATGCGGCCCTCCTGCGGCGCTCGGCGGCCTTGGAGCCGCGCCACACGGTGACGGTCAGCTCACCGCCCTCCAGATGCTCGACATGGTCGACGGCAATGCCCGCAGCCCGGAACCAGCCGGCCATAGTCTCGTCGTCAAAGCCGAGGCGGATGTGCGCATCCGTAGACCGAAGCTCCTCGCGCTCATGCGCGGCGAAATCGACCACGAGCAGTCGGCCGTCGGGGGCAAGGACCCGCGCGGCCTCCTCGATCGCCGCCGCCGGCGAGTGCGCATAATGGAGCACCTGGTGGATGATGGCCGTGTCCGCCGCGCCGTCGTCAAGCGGGAGCGCGTACATGTCGCCCTGGCGAAGGCCGGACGGGATGCCGGCAGCCTCCAGCTTCACGCGTGCCAGCCTCAGCATTTCCGAAGAGCGATCGATACCGATCGACTGCAGAGCCTCGCGGCCGAACAGCTCGATCATCCGCCCTGTGCCCGTGCCGATGTCGACAAGGCGGCCCAAGGGCTGGTCGCCGAGCGCCCTGGCAATGGCAACTTCGACCTCGCTCTCGGCGACGTGGAGCGAGCGGATGGAATCCCAGACTTCCGCATGAGAGGTGAAATAACGGGTCGCCGCCTCCGCACGATCGGCGCGGATCCGGTCGAGCTGCGAAGCGTCGGACTGGAAGACCTGATCACTTGCCGTATCGGCCCAGGCGTCCACCAGCGCGAAAATCGGTTCGTTTCGGTCGTCCCCGGCGATCGTCAGGAATACCCAGCTTCCCTCGCGCCGCCGGTCGATCACGCCCGCGTCGGCGAGGATGCGCACATGCCGGGATACGCGCGGCTGACTCTGGTCGAGAAGGATCGCGAGCTCGCCGACGGAAAGCTCCATGCGGCGCAGAAGCGCGAGGATGCGCAGCCGCGTCGGGTCGGCAAGGGCCTGTAGCAGGTCTGCGAGCGGCAGCGCGTCCATGGTGAAAGCTGATATAAAGAAAACTTTATATGTCAACGTAAACACCGGCCTCGGCTCGTCGAAACCGCGACGAATTGTCGATTGCGCCCTCTATGGACCGCCTGTAGAGGCCCGCGCTGGCCTGAGGGATCCAACCGACTGGCCGAGCCCGGGTCCGGCTTAGGGCCCCACTGAGGGAGTGGAACGATCATGAAGAAAATTGCTGTGACCGTTGCGGTCCTCGCGCTCGGCCTGGCCGCGTGCCAAGCCCGTACTGAGGAAAATGCCGTCGGTAACGAAGCGACCGTTGAGAACGCGGCCGCCGAAGACGTCAACGCTGCGACGGTCGACGCAGGCAACGCTGCCGAGAACGCTCTGGACGTTGCAAGCAACCAGATCGAGAACGCCGGCGAAGCCGTCGAGAATGCGGCTGACGCGGTCGGCAACGCCGCCGAGAACACCGCGCACTAAGCGTTCTGCTGACTTTGAAGGGGTCGCGCGGCTAGCTGCGCGGCCCCTTTTTCATGTCCTGCGCATGGTGGTAGGCGGACCCATGAAGATCGCGATACCAATAATGTCTCTGGCGCTGATCACCGGATGCAGCGACGATCCGGCGGTGCCGACGAGCGAGGAAAACCGTCAGCTCGAGGACGCATCGCACATGCTCAACGAAGCGCCTGCCAACCTCGACGCGGTCGACGACGCCGGGCTGGGCTCGGCCAACGAGACGCCCTAGACGACTAGAGCAGCGAGCGGAGGATCTGGCGGACGACCATTGTGGTGGGATCCACCCGATACAGATACTGCTGATCGTAGATGTAGCGGGCCTGCGGATCGAGCGCGCCGCCGTGGCGCATCCGCAGCTCGTAGGGCAGCGAGCCGTATGAGCGCAGCCCGTCATAGCCCTTCGGCACGCGCTCGCCGATCTCGAACAGCTTCTTGTACCGCCCCGGCGGCATGCAGAGCTCGTTCTTCTGCAGGCCCGGCGGACAGCCCCCGGCGCCGTAGCCGACCGGTCCGTTGCCGGCGACGGCAGGGGGCCTGCTCTTGCCCTTGCCGTTTCCGGCATGATCCGGCTTGGCCGCAGCCGCGCCGCCAGCGGCAAGCATGGCAATGCCTGCGATCAGATATGCCTTTCCCATGCGCGTAAAAGTATACGCGCCTCTCTGCGCAATGCTTTCAAAAATTGGTTACCGCAGAATCAGTCCAATCCGCCCCTTCCAGCCGGAACAGGGCTGGGGAACCGGCCGTTTTCCAGTCTCCACCGACAGGAGACGGACGATGCTGGGCAAGGCAGATGCCACGCCGATGATCGCGGTCAAGGATCTCGACCGGGCGCGCGAATTCTATGAGCAGATCCTGGGGCTGACGGCCGCCGATGACTTCGGCGAGGGATTCGTCATCAAGAGCGGCGATACCGAGTTCAATATCTACAGGTCGGAGTTCGCAGGGACCAACAAGGCGACGGCACTGACCTTTGAGGTCGATGACATCGAAACCGAGGTCCGCGAACTGAAGGAGAAGGGCATCTTCTTCGAGCATTACGACCTTCCTGGCCTTAAGCAGCAGGGCGACCTTCATGTCGCGGAAGGCTTCAAGACCGCCTGGTTTAAGGACCCGGACGGCAATATCCTAAGCCTCGCCGAGGGCGGCAGCTGAGGCGACCCAACCGGTTGCCCGGGCGAGATTGCAGGTTTAGAGGGCGCGCTCATCAAGCGCCGGCCCTGGCGCGCCCCATGATTTGCAAAGGAACCTGTCCCTCCCATGGCCCGCAAGAAGATTGCGCTGATCGGCGCCGGAATGATCGGCGGAACGCTCGCCCACCTCGCGGCGAAGAAGGAAATGGGCGATATCGTCCTGTTCGACATCGCCGAGGGTATCCCGCAGGGCAAGGCGCTGGACCTCAGTCAGTGCGGCCCGATCGAGGGTTTCGACGCGAGGATCACCGGCACTAACGATTATGCAGATATCGCCGGTGCGGACGTGGTGATCGTCACCGCCGGCGTGCCGCGCAAGCCGGGCATGAGTCGCGATGACCTTCTCGGCATCAACCTCAAGGTGATGAAGGCGGTCGGCGCGGGCATCAAGGAACATTGCCCCGATGCTTTCGTCATCTGCATCACCAACCCGCTGGACGCCATGGTCTGGGCTCTGCGGGAGTTCTCCGGGCTTCCGCACGAGCGCGTGGTCGGGATGGCCGGCGTGCTCGACAGCGCCCGCTTCGCGACGTTCCTGGCGCAGGAATTCGGCGTGTCCGTGAAGGACGTGAATGCGTTCGTCCTCGGCGGCCACGGCGACACGATGGTGCCCGTCACCAGCTACACGACTATCTCCGGCATTCCTGTGGACGACCTCGTGAAGATGGGCCGTTCCTCGAAGGAAAGGATCGACGAGATCGTCAAGCGCACGCGCGGCGGCGGCGGCGAGATCGTCGCTTTGCTGAAGACGGGGAGCGCCTATTATGCGCCGGCTACGAGCGCGATCGCCATGGCCGAGGCCTATCTCGGCGACCAGAAGCGGATCTTGCCCTGCGCCGTCTATGTCGAGGGCAAGTACGGGCTGGACGGGCTCTATGTTGGCGTGCCGGTGGTGATCGGTGCCGCCGGGGCAGAAGAAGTTATCGAGATCGAGCTCGACGACGAAGCCAGGCAGAACCTTCAGGTCAGCGTCGATGCGGTCAAGGAACTGCTCGTGGCGTGCAAGCAGATCGACGGAAGCCTTGCCTGAACTGATTCTACTTCTTGCGGCAGCAGCTGCGGCCCAGACTGAAGCGGCCACGGACGGAGCCCTTATCAAGCCCTCGGCGTCCGCCGCCATTGCGTCAGCAGTAGGCGACTGCTGGGCTGCGGTTGGCGCGAACGGCGTCGATCGCACTCGGTTGGCGGGTGGCGGCTGGTCTCCCGTCGCCGCCACGAGCGGGAGCACGTCCGAAAGCCCCCTGGAAGCCTTCTCCAAGCCCGGCGCGGAGCATTTCATCATGCTGGCCAAAGAGCCGAAAGCCAAATCGCTTTGCACGGTGATCGCCAGGGTTTCATCCCGGGAAGATGCTCGATCGACCCTGGGAGTAATTCAGAAGTCGCTCCAGTCCGTCGATCCCGGCGTGAAGGCTGCCCGATCAGGCGAAGGTGTCGCCTTACTGTCCTTGTCCCGCCTCGCGCAGATCGACCTCATGACGGGCGCGAGCGGCACCGAAGAACAGCCGGGCCTGCGCATTGTGGTCGGCTATCAGAATCCGGAGAAGAAATGAGCATCCTCGTCAACCGCAAGACCAAGGTCATCACGCAGGGGATGACGGGCGAGACCGGCACGTTCCACACGCGTCAGGCGCTGGATTACGGAACGCAGATGGTCGGCGGCGTCACGCCGGGCAAAGGGGGAACCGAGCACCTTGGCCTGCCGGTATTCGACACGGTCCGTGAGGCGGTCGAGAAGACCGGTGCGGACGCATCGGTAATCTACGTCCCGCCGCCCTTCGCAGCGGATTCGATCCTCGAGGCGATCGACGCGGAAGTGCCTTTGATCGTGACCATCACCGAAGGCATTCCGGTGCTCGACATGGTTCGCGTAAAGCGCGCGCTCGACGGTTCGAAGTCCCGGCTGATCGGCCCGAACTGCCCCGGCGTCCTCACTCCGGGCGAGTGCAAGATCGGCATCATGCCGGGCAACATCTTCTCCGAGGGCAGCGTGGGCGTCGTCAGCCGCTCCGGTACACTCACCTATGAGGCGGTGTTCCAGACAACCAACGAGGGCCTGGGCCAGACCACCGCGGTCGGCATCGGCGGCGATCCGGTGAAGGGGACGGAGTTCATCGACGTGCTCGAGATGTTCCTCGCCGACGACGAGACGAAGTCGATTATCATGATCGGCGAAATCGGCGGCAGCGCCGAGGAAGACGCGGCGCAATTCCTCGCCGACGAAGCGAAGCGCGGACGGAAGAAGCCGGTGGTCGGCTTTATCGCCGGCCGCACCGCGCCTCCCGGACGCCGCATGGGCCACGCAGGCGCGATCGTTTCGGGCGGCAAGGGCGATGCGGAAAGCAAGATCGCGGCAATGGAAGCGGCTGGAATTACTGTCAGCCCAAGCCCATCTGAACTTGGCAAGACACTGAAAGAGCTACTGGCTTACGCATAATGGCCGATGACCAACCGATGATGATGGAACGCGAGCCGGGCCCCAGCTGGGCGCGGCCCAACTGGCCGATCGCCGAGCTGGACGACATCAATCTTGGTCTCGATCCCACGCAGGCGACGATCGAGGCGTTCAAGAAAGCAGCGACTGAGACGGCAGCGGCCGCGGCGCCGGCGGCGGATGCGGACGCGGTCCGCCGTGCCGCGGAAGATTCCATCCGTGCGATGATGCTGATCCGCACCTATCGCGTGCGCGGTCATCTCGCCGCCAAGCTCGACCCGCTCGGCCTTCACCGAAGCGACTGCCCGGCCGACCTGACCCCCGAATATCATGGCTTTGGCCCCAACGACCTCGACAGGCCAATCTGGATCGGCGGCGCGCTCGGCTTCGAGCGCGCGACCGTCCGCGAAATCGTGAAGGTGCTGCAGTCCAATTACTGCGGCACGGTCGGCGTCGAATATATGCACATCAACGACTTGGAGGAGCGGCGCTTCATCCAGGAGCGGATCGAGGGCAAGGACGCCGAAATCCAGTTCACGCCCGAGGGCAAGCAGTCGATCCTCGCCAAGGTCATCGAAGCTGAGCAGTGGGAAAAGTTTCTCGCGCGCAAATATGTCGGGACGAAAAGATTCGGCCTCGACGGCGGCGAGAGCGCTGTTCCGGCGCTGGAAGCGGTGATCAAATATGGCGGGCAGTACGGCGTCGAGGAGATCGATGTCGGCATGGCCCACCGCGGTCGCTTGAACGTCCTGTCGAACGTGATGGGCAAGCCGTACCGCGCAATCTTCAACGAGTTCGCGGGCGGCGCGACCAATCCGGCGGACGTCGGCGGATCGGGCGATGTGAAATATCACCTCGGCACGTCGTCGGACCGCGAGTTCGACGGCAACAAGGTTCACTTGTCGCTTCTTCCGAACCCGTCGCACCTCGAGGCCGTGGACCCGGTCGTGCTGGGCAAGGCGCGCGCGATCATGACTTTGAAGGGCGACAAGCACGGCAAGAAGGTGCTTCCGGTCCTTCTGCACGGCGATGCCGCCTTCGCCGGCCAGGGCATTGTCGCTGAATGCCTCGCCTTCTCCGGACTGCCCGGATACGGCACCGGCGGCACCATTCACTTCATCATCAACAACCAGGTCGGCTTCACGACCAGCCCGCAGTTCGCGCGCTCCTCGCCCTATCCGTCGGATGTGGCCAAGTCTGTTCAGGCGCCGATCCTGCACGTCAATGCGGACGATCCGGAAGCGGTGACCTTCTGCTCCAAGCTGGCGATCGAGTTCCGCCAGGCGTTCGGCCGCGACATCGTCATCGACATGTGGTGCTACCGCCGGTTCGGCCATAATGAGGGCGACGAGCCGAGCTTCACCCAGCCGCAGATGTATGCGGCGATCCGCAAGCACCCTGCCATTTCCGAAGTCTATGCCCAGCGGCTGATCGAACAAGGCGTCGTCGACCGGGCGTGGGTCGACAAGCACACCAAGGATTACATCGCTCATCTCGAAGAGGAGTTCGAGGCCGGGGCCAGCTACCTTCCCAACAAGGCGGACTGGTTCGAAGGTCGTTGGAGCGGGCTCAAGCTTCCCGGTGAACCCGTGCTCGGCCGCCGAAATATCGCGACTGCGGTTACGGAAGACGAGTTGCGCCGTGTCGGCGAAGTGCTGACCACCGTTCCCGAGGGCGTACAGGTCCACAAAACGCTGCAGCGCGTGATCGACGCGAAGAAAGCGATGTTCGAGACGGGCGAGGGCTTCGACTGGGCGACGGCCGAGGCGCTGGCGTTCGGGACCCTGCTCGCCGAAGATCATTGCATCCGCCTTTCCGGCCAGGACAGCGGACGCGGCACATTCAGCCAGCGGCACGCCTGCTGGGTCGACCAGGAAACGGGCGAGAAATATATCCCGCTCTGCCACGTCGACGGCGGCCGCTTCGAAGTTCGCGACTCTCCGCTGTCGGAGTTCGGCGTGCTCGGCTTCGAATATGGCTATTCGCTTGCCGACCCGCGCACTTTGGTATGCTGGGAGGCGCAGTTCGGCGATTTCGCCAACGGCGCGCAGACCATCATCGACCAGTTCATCGCCAGCGGCGAGGCCAAGTGGCTCCGCGCCAGCGGGCTCGTCATGCTCCTTCCGCACGGCTTCGAAGGGCAGGGACCCGAGCACAGTTCAGCGCGGCTGGAACGCTATCTGCAGCTTTGCGCGGAGGACAATCTCCAGGTTGCCAACTGCACCACTCCGGCCAACTACTTCCACATCCTGCGCCGGCAGCTGCTCCGCGATTTCCGCAAGCCGCTGATCATGATGACCCCCAAGTCCCTGCTGAGGCACAAGCTGGCGGTCTCGAAGATGGGGGATTTCATCGGCGACAGCCACTTCCGGCGTATCGTCAGCGACCTTCGACCGCCGCAGGAAGGCGAAACGAAGCGCCTGGTGCTGTGCAGCGGCAAGCTCGCCTACGAGCTGATGGACGCGCGAGATGCCGCCGGCGACCAGGCGACCGAGATCATCCGGATCGAGCAGCTCTATCCGTTCCCGTCGGAGCCATTGGTCAAGCGGCTGAAGGCCATGCCGAAGCTAGAGACCCTGGTCTGGTCGCAGGAAGAGCCGAAGAACAACGGCGCCTGGTTCTTCGTTGCGGACCTCCTGGAGCAGTCTCTCGCCGAGGCCGGCTTCAAAGACATGCGGCCGGTCTATGCGGGCCGCGAGTCCTCCGCTTCGCCTGCAACCGGCCTCGCCAAGCGCCATGCCGCCGAGCAGGCGAACTTGATTGCGACGGCTCTTGGTCATAGCAGCCGCGTCGAGGACCCGGCCGTCGCCGCCCAGTAGAAGGACCACCATGGCCACTGATGTTGCTGTTCCCGCGCTGGGTGAATCGATCACCGAAGGCACGCTCGCGCAGTGGCTCAAAAAGCCCGGCGAGGCGGTCGCCGCTGACGAGCCCATCGCGACGCTCGAAACGGACAAGGTGAGCGTCGACGTGCCTTCGCCGTCAGCCGGTGTTCTCAGCGAAACACTTGTCAATGAAGGCGACACGGTCGCGGTCGGCGCGGTGATCGCGCGTATCGACGAGAATGCGACGGCGGGTGCCGGTGACGCGACTCCTGCGAAGGAGGCAGCCGCCGCGTCGACGAACCCGGCCGGTGCAGGCGAGAACCCGCAGCTTCGCGGCAGCGAGCACGCGCCGGAGCCGGCTCAAGCCGAAGGCACCGACGAGCATGTGACCACCCTTTCGCCGGCGGTCCGCCGTGCGGTGCTCGAACATCATGTCGATCCCAGCAAGATCCGCGGCACGGGCAAGGATGGCCGGCTGACCAAGGACGACGTCCTTGCGGCCGCGCAAGCCCAGAAGAGCGGCGGCCCGGTTCATGAGCCGGAAGCTCGCGCTCCGGCCCCAGCTCCGGCTTCGGCACCTGCACCTGCGGCCGCTCCGGCTGCGGCTCCCGTGCAGGCCAAGGCCACCGGCGAGCGCCACGAAGAGCGCGTGAAGATGACGCGCCTGCGCCAGACGATCGCGCACCGCCTCAAGGAAGCGCAGAACACGGCGGCGCTGCTGACAACGTTCAACGACGTCGACATGTCGGCGGTCATCGAGGCGCGCGGCAAGTACAAGGACCTGTTCGAGAAGAAGCACGGCATCCGCCTCGGCTTCATGGGCTTCTTCGTGAAGGCCGTCGCGCTCGCTGTGAAGGATATCCCGTCGGTCAATGCGAAGATCGAAGGCGATGAGATCGTCTACCACGACTATCTCGACGTCTCGGTCGCCGTTTCCGCACCGAAGGGCCTGGTCGTTCCGGTCGTCCGCAACGCCGACCGCATGAGCTTCGCCGACATCGAGAAAACGATCGCCGACTTCGGCAAGCGCGCCAAGGAAGGCACGCTGACGATGGACGACATGAGCGGCGGCACCTTCACCATCTCGAACGGAGGCGTGTTCGGGTCGCTGCTGTCGACGCCGATCATCAATCCGCCCCAGTCGGCGGTCCTCGGAATGCACCGCATCGAGGAGCGGCCGGTGGTCAAGGACGGCCAGATCGTCGCCCGGCCGATGATGTACCTCGCGCTTTCCTACGATCACCGGCTGGTCGACGGCCGTGAAGCGGTGACCTTCCTTGTCCGCATCAAGGAAGCGATCGAGGACCCGACGCGGCTGCTGATCGACCTGTAAGGCGCAACCCAAGGCCGTTCATGCGTTGAACGGCCATGACCGAAGCTCCAGAGCCCCGGAAGGGCATGCCCTCGCCTCAGCTCGATGAGGCGGAGTTCCGCAAGCGCTTCCTCAGCCAGTACATCGACCCTGCGTTTGATCCGCTGAGGGAAGAGCTCGACAGCATCGCTGGCGCCGCTTGGGACGGCTATTCGAACCATCGCAAAGCGCCGCGTACGCACAAGGCCGGCCCGGAATTCGCCGACCCCGCCTACGATCTGGCGGACGACTGGCGTGCCGCTCATGAGGCGGTGCAGCAGGCTCAGCGTGAGCATGACGACCCGAACGAGCCGCCCTGCATCCTGATCGTCAACGGCTCTTCGCGAAGCGAGCACACTTGTCCCGGCGAGATGTCCAAAAGCTGGCGGCTGCTGGAGATCGCGCGCGAGATTTGCGGGGTCGACGGGACGCTGGTTCGCGTGCTCGACCTGTCGCGGCTCGCATCCGAGTACGGACGCAACATCCATCCGTGCAAAGCCTGCTTCTCGACCGCCGCGGCGCTCTGTCACTGGCCTTGCAGCTGCTACCCCAACTATTCCCTCGGGCAGACGCAGGACTGGATGAACGAGATTTATCCGATGTGGGTGCGCGCGCACGGGATCATGCTGATCAATCCGGTCAACTGGTACTCACCGACGTCGCCGATGAAGCTGATGATGGACCGCCTGGTCTGTGCCGACGGAGGAAATCCCGACCCGACCACAACGCACGGCAAGGATGCGAAGAAAGCGAAGGAGCTGGAGCTCGCCGGCTGGCCTTATCCCCGCCACCTTGAAGGCCGGGTGTTCTCAGTGATCGTCCACGGCGACGTCGAAGGCGCGGAGAACGTGCGGCGGAGCCTCGCTGACTGGCTTCGCTTCATGAAGTTGAAGCCGGCCGGCCCGACGGCCGAGCTGGACCGCTACATCGGCTACTGGAAGCCCTACGCCACCAGCCATCAGGAGCTGGACGAGGACCATGACATTCAGGAAGAGGTCCGCAACGCCGCCCGCACCCTGTTGCGCGCCGTCCAGGAGCAGCGGGCGGGCAAGCTGATCGACGCGGGCGAAGGGCTGGACCCGGTCCGCCAGAAGTAGGCGGAGGGGCACTGGTCATGGGGGCCTTCGCATCCTAAGTGGCCCGCACACGAGATTTCCGAGGAATAAATGGCAGACTTCGACTTCGACGTGCTGGTGATCGGCAGCGGCCCTGGCGGCTATGTGGCCGCGATCCGCGCCGCTCAGCTTGGCCTAAAGACCGCCTGTGCGGAAAGCCGCGAGACGCTCGGCGGTACCTGCCTCAACGTCGGCTGCATTCCGTCAAAAGCGCTTCTGCACGCGTCGGAGCTGTTCGAGGAGGCCGCGCACGGCACGCTCGCCAAGTGGGGCGTGAAGACCAGCGGCGTAGATATCGACCTGGCAGTGATGCACGAGTCCAAGGACACTGCGGTCAAGGGTCTGACGGACGGCATCGCCTTCTTGTTCAAGAAGAACAAGATCGAATGGCTGAAGGGCCTCGGCACGTTCGAGGGGCCGAATACCGTCAAGGTCGGCGACCGCACCGTCACCGCTAAGAACATCATCATTGCGACCGGCTCGTCAGTCACTCCGCTGCCCGGCGTCGATGTCGACAATGCTGGCGCCAGGATTGTCGATTCAACCGGCGCGCTGGCCCTTCCTCAGGTGCCCAAGCGCATGGTCGTGATCGGCGGCGGCGTGATCGGACTGGAGCTTGGGTCGGTGTGGCGCCGCCTGGGAGCTGAGGTCACGGTTGTCGAGTTTCTCGACCAGATCCTGCCGGGCATGGACGGCGAGGTTCGCAAGGAATCCAACAAGATCTTCAAGAAGCAGGGCTTCGACCTTCGTCTGTCGACGAAGGTGACGGGTGCGAAGGTCAACGGCAGTGCGGTTACGCTGACAGTCGAGCCGGCCGCCGGCGGCACCGCCGAGACCATCGAGGCGGACGTTGTGCTGGTGTCGATCGGGCGTCGTCCCAACACGGAGGGGCTGGCTCTCGAAAAGATCGGGCTGAAGACGAACAATCGCGGTCAGATCGAAACGGACCATGAATTCCGCACGTCGGTGCCCGGGGTCTGGGCGATCGGCGACGTGATCCCGGGCCCGATGCTCGCCCATAAGGCGGAGGACGAGGGCATCGCCGTCGCGGAGAACATCGCGGGGCTCACGGGAATCGTGAACCACGATGTCATTCCCAGTGTCGTCTACACCTATCCCGAGATCGCTGGCGTCGGCCTGACCGAGGAAGACGCGAAGAAGGACGGCGAGGTGAAGGTCGGCAAGTTCCCGATGCTCGCCAACAGCCGCGCCAAGACCAACC
>Ga0070670_100003636_pt1 | contig 12842 bp, 8 predicted proteins | sample KBSS63metaG_FD_64665 | JGI IMG/M metagenome (GOLD analysis project Ga0070670, IMG submission 64665) | Switchgrass rhizosphere microbial communities from Kellogg Biological Station, Michigan, USA - KBS S6-3 metaG | ecosystem: Host-associated > Plants > Roots > Rhizosphere > Soil ... | reverse complement strand
CTTCTGGAAGAAGAGGAACAGGTTGACCGACGACGGCCCGAGCGAAAAGAAATCACCGGAGCGCAGGGGCCGCGCGCAGTCGTCTTCCGAGATTCCGCCGAGATCGTCGGGCGCCGGGATAGGGTCCCCGTTCAAGTACGTCCCGCACGTGGATCGCATGTCGACCAGCCGGTACAGCGCTCCTCCGGAATCCAGCCGCCGCACGACCTTCGCGTGCAGCCGCGAGACTTCGACGTTCAGGAAGGCATCGGGCGAGGAGACGCGGAATCCGGAAACCGGCATCCCGATGCCGATGAACTCGGGAACCTCCCGGCCGATGAGGAGCTCGTCGAAGTCGAGCTTCACGAGGCCCGCGTTGTAGGGCCCCAGTCCCAGCAGGAAGTAGCCCGATGGCAGCCGGAGGAGCGTCTTCTCGAGGCGGACCGACAGGCCCGCCATGCCGTTGTCGACGAACGTCCCCAGGTCGCGCTGGCGCGACTCCAGCGCTTCGCGGCAAATTGCCGAGTAGATGTCGTCTTTCATCGCATGAGATTCAACATGCCGATTTTACCGCGCATTTCGGCCGGACGAAGTGGCCCGACGGTCAGTGAACCGTCTCCTCGCCGGCCTGCTCGACCTCTTCCGAGGACGGTTCCCGCTCGATCGTCCAGCGCTCGTAGACGGTCTCCGGCAACTCGGCCACGAAGCGGGAAGGTTCCAAAATCACATCGACGCCATAGCGGTCCCGGGCGAGCATCGGGTAGACCAGCGCGAGCTCGTTCTTGGCGCGGGTCACGGCCACATAGAAGAGGCGTCGCTCTTCTTCGAGGCCCTCGTCGGTCGCGATCGAACGGTAATTCGGAAAACGCCCCTCCGACAGGCCCATGACGATGACGCGGCTCCACTCGAGGCCCTTGGCCTGATGGATGGAGGAGAGGACGACGCGATCGTCGTCAGGCTCCCCCGCCACCACGTCCTCGCCCGAGAGCTCGTTGAAGAGCGTCACGTCCTCGAGAAACGCCGGCAGCGAGTCGTACGTCTGCGCGAACTGCGCGAACTGTTCGAGGTCGTCGAGACGGGCGTTGCCGTTGGGGAACTTGGCGCGGGCGTAGTCCTTGTACACGTCCTCGACGACGGTGCGAATCGCCTCCGCCGGAGTGGATCGGAGACCCGGCGAATCGAGCTGCGAGAGCAACGCGCGGAACGGCCGGAGCGCGGTCTCCGAGCCTCGACCGAGATCCACGGATTTCGCGTCGAGGGATCGGAAGGCCTCGAGCGGGTCCGGGCGAGCGCCGATCGCCTCCCAGACCGCCGCCGCGGAGCGCTCGCCGACCCTCGGAAAGAGCTTGAGGGCCCGCTTCCAGGAGAGCTCGTCCTTCGGGTTGACGACGATCCGCAGGAACGCGAGCACGTCCTTCACGTGGCGCTGCTCGAAGAAGCGGGTGCCCGAGCGGATCTCGTAGGGGATCCCGCGCCGCGTCAGCTCGATCTGCAGCTCGAGCGCCTGGTAGTGCGCGCGGTAGAGCACGGCCAGATCCGAGAGCTTCTCGCCTTCGTCGTGCCACTCGAGCAGCCGCTGACCGACGAAGCGGGCCTGGTCGGGGATGTCGGGCAGCGCCACGACGGCGGGCAGCGCGCCGGACTCGCGCGAGGCGGCGAGCTCCTTCGGAAACTGCTTCTCGTTGTGGGCGATCGAGGCGTTCGCGAGCGCCAGGATCTCGGGCGTGGAGCGATAGTTGCGCGTCAGGCGGAACGTCTGCACATCGGGATATCGCTGAGGAAAGCCGAGAATGTTCTCGAACGAGGCGCCGCGGAAGGAGTAGATGGCCTGGGCGTCGTCGCCCACGACGGTCACGTTCTTCTTGAGCTTCGCCATGCCGTCGACGATCTCGCCCTGGAGACGATTCGTGTCCTGATACTCGTCGACGAGGACGTGGTCGAAGGAGGACCGGAGCTCCGTGGCCGCCGCCGGGACCTCGTCGAGAAGCTTCTTCCAGAGAAGGAGCAGATCGTCGTAATCCACGGCGTTGCCCTGGCGCTTGCGCTCGCGGTAGCGCTGAAAGACCGAGACGATCTCGGTCTCGAGCTCCGAAAAATGGGGCGCGTGCTCGGCGAGGACCTCGGTAAAGGAGCGCCCGGTGTTGATCGTGAAGGAGTAGAGATCCTGAAGGACGTCGCCCTTGGGGAAGCGGCGCTCGAGCGTCGGGATCTTGCGATCCGAGGTCGCGGCCTCCATCAGCTCCCGGGCGTCCTCGGGATCGAGGATCGTGAAGTTCGCGGTCAGCCCGAGGCGCGCGCCGAAGCGCCGCAGGAGGCGGTTGCCCACCGAATGGAACGTTCCGCCGGCGAGCCGCCGCGTGTCCACCGCGAGGAGAGTCTCGACGCGGCGGAGCATCTCGCGCGCCGCCTTGTTCGTGAACGTCAGCAGAAGCAGGCGCGACGGGTCGTGCCCCGACTCGATCAGGCGTGAGACGCGATAGACGAGCGTCCGCGTCTTGCCGGACCCCGCGCCCGCGATGACGAGGATCGGGCCGCCTCCGGCGAGGACCACCTCCCGCTGCTCGTCGTTCAGCTCCCGGTCGTAGTCGACCCGGTACGACTTGAGCCGCACGGGCGTCTTGAGGACGTACTTTCGCTCCACCCTCGCAGTTTAGACCGGGCGTAATCCAGACCGCTCCTGTCCGCGTCCAATGCGTGTAACAGGAGGATTCGATGTCCAGGCTTTCGGCTCAACGACACCGCTCTCTGACCCTCATCGCCGGCGCGGGGGCCCTTGCGCTGTCCGGCCTCTTCGCCGCGAACCTCGCCGCGCACACCCCGGGCAGCGGCGGCCCGCAGGCGGACGCCCACGCACCCGGCCTCGGCCGCACCGCACGGCGGCTCGGTCTCTCCGACGACCAGAAAGATCAGATCCGGGGCATCCTGAAATCGCATGCCACCGAGATCGAGACCCAGCTCGAGGCGTCGCAGAGCGGCCGGAAAGCTCTCCGCGAAGCCATGGGGGCGCAGCCGCTCGACGAAACCCTCGTCCGCCAGCAGGCCCTGGCCCTCGGAGAAGTCCGCGCGGACGGCGCCGTGCTGCGCGCTCGCATCCATTCCGAAATCTGGCCCGTTCTCACCACCGAGCAGCAGGAGAAGGCGACGCAGCTCCGGTCCCTGAAGGGGAAGCGGGAAAAGCGCCGGATCGACGCGTTGGAGCGCTGGCTTCAGAACGGCTGATCTCGTCCCGAAATAGACTCTCCGAGTGCTGCGTCTTCTGACCGCCGGAGAGTCGCACGGGCCCCGTCTGACCGCGATCCTCGAGGGAATCCCCTCGGGGCTCGCGGTCGATCCGGATTTCGTGGCCTCCGAGCTCGCGCGCCGCCAGCACGGATACGGGCGCGGCGGCCGCATGAAGATCGAGAAGGACGAGGCACGCTTCGAAGGCGGAGTTCGCGGAGGCGTGACGCTCGGCTCCCCGATCGCCATCGGCATCGAGAACCGGGACTACGCGAACTGGGAAGCGGTGATGGGGCCGCTCTCGGTCGATCCGGCGGCCGCGGCCGGCAAGCGCCTCACCCGCCCCCGGCCGGGCCACGCGGACCTCGCCGGCGGAATGAAATACGGCGCCTCGGACCTCCGCGACGTCCTCGAGCGCGCCTCGGCGCGCGAGTCGGCGGCGCGGGTCGCCGCGGGAGCGGTCTGCAAGCTCCTCCTCGCCGCCGGCGGCATCGAGATCCGCAGCGGAGTCCTCGCCCTCGGTTCGGTCGTCGATACCCGCTCGCCACGGAGCTTCGCGGCGCTCACGCGCGTCCGCGAGGATTCGCCGCTGCGCGCGATCGACGCGTCGCTCGAGACGGCGATGATCGCCGCCATCGACGCGGCGAAGAAAGACGGGGAGACGCTCGGCGGCGCGATCCTCGTCGGAGCCCGGGGCGTCCCGGCGGGGCTCGGCAGCTTCGCATCCTGGGACCGGAAGCTCGACGGCCGGATCGGCCAGGCGCTCCTGTCGGTGCCGGCGGTCAAGGCGGTGGAGCTGGGCGCGGCGATCGAAGCCTCGCGGGGTCCGGGGTCCTCCGCCCACGACGAGATCGAGCCCGGCCCGGACGGTGCGCTGGTGCGGCGCACGAACCGCGCCGGCGGCCTCGAGGCCGGCGTCACCAACGGCCAGGACGTTCTGGCGGTCGCGTACATGAAACCCATCTCGACGCTCGCGCGCGGGCTCGACTCGGTCGACCTGGAGACCGGCCGTCCCGCCCGCTCGGCCTACGAGCGGAGCGACGTCACGGCGGTGCCGGCTTGCGGAGTGATCTGCGAGGCCATGCTCGCCTTCATCCTCGCCGACGCCCTTCTGGAGCTGACGGGGGGCGACCGCCTGGAGGACGTGACCGATCGCCTGGCGGCGCACCGGGAGCGCGTGCGGCGCTACCCTAAAAAGCCGTCATCCCGAGCGTAGCGAGCCCAGGTTACGCGTCATCCCGAGCGAAGCGAGGGATCCCGAGATAGTCCGGGACCCCGGGTCGCTGCGCTCCTCAGGTTGACCGGACGAGCCGGACGCCATCTGTCCGGCCCGGCCCCGAGGATGTCTCCATGGGGATGGCGGCAGCGGCGGCGTCGGCCATATGGCATAATATGACCTGCCATGTGGCAGGCCTTGAGACACCCCGAACCTCAGCCGTCGCCGTGAGCGGCACCGCCGACATCGTCCGGGCCCTCGGGGGTCCGCGCCTGGTGCCGGCGCGCTCCCCGGGCCAGCTCCGCGCGCTCGTGCGGGCGGGTCTCCCCTACGCCGCCCTCTCGGCGGTCGTCGCAGGATTCCGTCTGGGCGCCGCCGAGACCGGCACGGTCCTGCGCATCCCGGAGCGGACGCTCGCCCGGCGCCGGAAAGAGAAGCGCCTCTCGGCCGAGGAATCCGACCGGCTCGTTCGCCTGGCGCGGATCGCGGCGCTCGCCGAGGAGACGCTCGGCGGCCGCGAGAAGGCCGCGCGTTGGCTGACGTCCGAGAACCGGGCGCTCGGGGGCCGCACTCCGATCTCCGAGCTCGACACGGACCTCGGCGCCGAAGAGGTCGAGGCCGCCCTCCAGCGGCTCTCGCACGGAATCGTCGGCTGAGCTAACTCGTAGCGCTCCCTTGGCCATGCGCGTCTTTCGAATCTGCAGGAAGGCACACGCGGCCTTCGACGGCGAGGGCGCGCGGCTCTACGGGGGGCGCTGGAACCGCCGCGGCACCGCCGTCGTCTACGCCTCGGAGAGCCTGGCGCTCGCCGCGCTCGAGCTCCTCGTCCATGCGGAGTCGACGCTTCTGCCGGACGATCTGGTCGCGGTCGCCGCCGACGTCCCCGAAACCGTGAGCGTCGAATCCCTGGGGATCCGCGATCTGCCGCGCGACTGGCGGCGCCATCCGGCTCCGGAAATCCTGGCCGAGCGCGGGACCGAGTGGGCCCGCTCGGGACGCACCGCGGTCCTCGCCGTGCCGTCCGCGCTGGTGCCCCGCGAGCGAAACTTCGTTTTCAACCCGGCCCATCCGGAATTTCGGAAGATCCGGCCGCACCCGCCGGAGCCCTTCGCGCTGGACGCCCGCCTGCGTCCGTAACGGATCGGAGAGTTAGTGCCGCGCTGTTTGTCGCGCCATCACTGGCGCGCGATTTGTCGCGCCGTCACTGGCGCGCGATCTGTCGCGCCGTCACTGGCGCGCGATCTGTAGCCGGCTGTAGTCCGAGAGCGCCTTGCGCACGATGCGGCGGAGATTGCGGACTCGCCGCTCGGCCCGCGCGGTCTCTTCGGCGATGATCCGATGACGCTGCCGCCGCGAATTCCGCCGAACGACCTCGCGCACGAGGAGATCGACCGCCCGCTTCCACCGGGCGTAGGCAATCGCTACGGCCAGATCAAACGTCTCTGTCATGAGCAGCCCGCGTCGGATCAAGCATACCGCCGCGCCGTGTGAAAGTTGACTCTTTCCCCCTAGTGGATCGGCAACGGCTCCACCGGCCCCGGGGCTGAAGTCGCCTCCATCTTCTCGAGCGAGACGTCCGGCGGGCCGAGGCGGTGATCGAGCACCGCGAACCGGGGATCGGTCGGGGCCATGCGGCCCTCCCGCTCTCGCCAGAACTCATAGTGCAGCGACGGCGACACGACCCAGCCGGTCGCGCCGACCGTGCCGATGCGCTCGCCGCGCCGAACCCTCTGTCCGACCCGCGTTTCGATACGGGCGAGATGTCCGAGCAGGGTCGCCTGCCCTCCCCCGTGCGACAGGATGACGAGGTTGCCGTACCGCCAGAGACGCGAGTCCGGTCTCGGCGGCACCCGGCCGGCATACGCGACTGTTCCGTCCGCAGGCGCCACGACGGTCGAGCCCGCCGGCGTCGCGAGCTCGAGACCGGTGAAGAACTCCTCGGCGCCGGTCCAGGGCGAGACGCGCGGGCCGAAGACGGCGGCAGGCTCGAAAAGCTCGCCGGCGAGCGGAAGGATCGAGGGTGTCGCCGGCGGAAGACGCGGGTCGGCGGCTTCCTTTTCGGAAAGCAGGACCAGCCCCCGGTCCAGCGCGAGGAGGAAGCGCGGCAGTCCGGCGGAAGAGGTTTCGGGCGCTCCGGCCGGGAGCACGCCCGCCTCCGGATTGAGCTCCCGGGGCCACGTCGACGGCGAGAGCCGATACAGGAACGCGATCCGAGCGATGAGGCTCGCGGCATCGCGCGCGCGGACCGCCAGCGCCGCGGCGCGTCCCTCCGCCACAGCGAACGCCGCGCGGGCCGAGGCGGTTTCGCGGCCCAGAGCGTCCGAGGTCTTCCCCCGAAGGGCGCGGATGGCGACGGCCGGGACGGTGACCCAGAGCGAGAGCGCGACGATCGCCGCGGCGCCGGTCGCGAGGATCGCGGCCTTCTGTTCGCGGTCGCGGAGCTTCCAGCGTCGCACGGCGCCGCCGCCCGAGGAAGGATGGAACTGGAACTCCATGGAGGCCCTGAGGGTCAGTCTCCGGGAAACACCGCCACGACGCCGAGCTCGCGCCGGTCTGCCGAGAGACCCAGGTGCTTCGGCACGAACGAGCGCGAGAGCGTGAAGCGGAACACACGCGGCTCCCGCGACCCGGCGGAGAGACGCAGCGGCAACCCCTGTCCCGGCGCGATCGTCCTGGAAAGCACCTCTTGTCCGTCCGCTTCCGCGATCAGATCGACGGGACGGCCTTCCGGCGTGTAGTGGACGAGGCTCATGCGCAGCGTCTCGCCCGGAGACAGCCGGATCGCAAAGCGGCGCTGGGTCCAGTACAGAGGCCGGCCCCGGTCCTCTTCCTTTCCATGAAATCCCATGCCCCGACGGTAGCGGAACGCCGCTTCCGGCGAAAGCGTCGCGAGCGTGGCGATCGCGGCTGCCGCCGCGTAGATGAGCACGGCTCCGCGCCGGAGCTTGCCGGTGAGGGCGCCTTCCGGCGCCGACGCGGTCCGCCCGACGCAGGCCGCGAAGAGGAAGAAGGCGAGCGAGACATCGGGCGCGAACCAGTGCGAGCCCAGCGCGAGCGCCACGAGAAATCCGAGAGACGCCGCGCCGCAGCCCGCGATCAGCGGCGTCTCTCTCCAGGCGGACAGCGCGGCCACGGATTCGCGAGCGAGCAGGACCGCGAACACGGCGACCAGGAGGAATCCGATCGCTCCGGTCTCGGCGAGAGCCTGGAGATATGCGCTTCCCGGGTTGTCGCGGACCGGCAGCGAGCGCCCCTCCTCCGCCAGCAGTGTGGGAAGCTGCCACGAGTAGGCGCCGAGGCCGGCGCCGGCGATCGGATGGCGGCCGAAGAGCCGGATGGCTCCCGCCCAGAGCAACGGGCGCGACGAGGCCTGGTCCGACAGAGACAGGGTGGGGTCCATGAAGTACGCCAGCCGCCGGGCCATCCCGCCGCGGTCGGCCTGCAGCAGCAGTCCGGCGACCACGAGGATGCCGGCGGCTGCGACGAGACCGAAGACGAGCCGGAGACGGCGAGCCGCCGGGAGCCGCGGAGCGCAGACGAGGGCCGCCATCCCGACTGTCACGAGCAAGAGCCCGCTTCGAGATCCCGAGAGCACGAGACCCGCTGCGGATCCCGCCGCCAGCGCGAGCGGAGCCGCGCGCCGCACGCCGGCCGCGAGCAGCCACGCGGCCGCCGCGACGAAGGCCAGACCCGAAAGCAGGCCCAGCGCGTTGGGATCGATGGCGCCGCCCGAGAGCCGCCCGGTCATCCTCCAGAAGGCGCTGGTCTCGCCGGGCGGAAGACCCAGCCGCTCCGCCACCGCGCAGGCGCCCGACAGGGCGCAGCCGGCCAGCGCCGCGCGGAGGGCGCGCTCGCGCAGGACGGCGCCCGAGCGGCGGAGGATGAAGAAGAACCCGACGCCGGCGGCCAGGGCGGCCAGCGAGAGCACGCTGTCGCGGATCGCGTCCGAGTCCAGCAGGCCCTCGACGTTGACCGCGCGCAGCCGCAAGCCGTGCAGGAACGCCCACAGCGTCCGTCCCCTCGCGATCGCGGCGACCGTCGCGACGACCCAGACGGCGGAGAGCGCGCGCAGCGTCTTGTCCAGACGGGAGGGATCGGGCGTGTTCTCGAAGTCATAAAGGAACCGAAACGTCCAGCCGGCCGCGAATCCCGCGAAGAGCAGCACGGGCCAGGCGATGGCGTCCGCGCCGCCGAACGCCCGGTCCCCAACGCCCGAGAGCGGGAAGAGGAACGAGAACGCGACGAGGCCGCGAGCCGGATTCCAGGCGGACGCGAGACCGAGCGCCAGCGCGACGAGCAGCAGCGGCAGACGGTCACGGGCTCCCGGAGGAAACCCGAGCGTGAAGATCGACGCGAACCCGAGGACGGTGGCGAGGAGGGCCGCGAGCCGCGGGGCACCTCCGGGACGCCGCGCCGGCTCGCCGCCGTTTCCCATCACCAGGCGTCCATCACGCGACGACAAAGGCATCCGAGGCGCTCGTCACGCCCGGTGATACTCCTGCAACGAAGCGACTCCGGTCGCCTCCTCCTGCCACGCCCGGATGCCCTCGACGGCGGCGGTCGCGGCCGAGAGCGTCGTGAGGCAGGGGATCGACAGGCGCAGCGCCGCCGCCCGGATGGCCGCCTCGTCGAAGCGGGACTCGCCTCCGAGCGGCGTGTTCACGACGAGCTGGATGTCCCCGGCCTCCATGCGGTCGACGGCGTTCGGGCTGCCCTCGTTCACTTTGAACACGCGCTCCGCCTCGACTCCCGCCTCCCGCAGAGCCTCGCGCGTCCCCTCCGTCGCGCAGAGCGCGAACCCGAGGTCCCGAAGCTCCCGGCCGATCGGGATCACCGCCGTCTTGTCGTACGGATTGACCGTCAGAAACGCCCGGCCCGAAAGCGGCAGCCGGGTCCCGACGGCCTCGCAGGCCTTGGCGAACGCGTCGCCGAAGCGGGGCGAGATGCCCATCACTTCGCCGGTCGACTTCATCTCGGGGCCGAGCAGCACGTCTTCCCCGGGGAACTTGCGGAACGGGAACACCGGCGCCTTGATGAAAAAGTCGACCGGGTCGCGCTCCGGCGGCAGGTTCAGGGATTCGAGGCTCCGCCCCGGGATCGTCAGCAGCGCCGCCGCGCGCGCCATCGGGACGCCGATGGCCTTCGACACGAAGGGCACGGTGCGGGAGGCGCGCGGGTTGACCTCGAGCACGTAGAGACGGCCGTGCTGGATCGCGAACTGGATGTTGACGAGACCGCGCACGGTGAGGGCCTCCGCGAGCCGGCGCGTGGCCTGCCGGATCTCGTCGAGAAGCGGGGCCGGGATCTTCCAGGGCGGGAGCACGGAGAAAGAGTCGCCGGAGTGGATGCCGGCCTCCTCGATGTGCTGCTGGATGCCTCCGATCCAGGAGCTTCTCCCGTCGCAGAGGGCGTCCACGTCGAGCTCGACGGCGTTGTCGAGGAAGCGGTCGATCAGAACCGGGTGCTCGGGCGAGCTCGCGACGGCCTGCTTCATGTAAGCCGTGAGGCGCGCGTCTTCGAACACGACGGCCATCGCGCGGCCGCCGAGCACGTACGACGGGCGCACGACCAGCGGGTAGCCGATGCGGCGGGCGGCGGCGAGGGCCTCCTCTTCGGTCCGCGCCTCGGCGTGGGGAGGGGCGGCGAGGCCGATTTCCCCGAGCAGGCGCCCGAAGCGGCCGCGGTCCTCCGCGAGGTCGATCGACTCGGGCGAGGTGCCCCAGATCGGGTAGCCCGCGGCCTCGAGAGGACGGGCGAGCTTGAGAGGCGTCTGGCCGCCGAACTGCACGAGGATCCCGTCGGGCTTCTCGTTGTCGAGCACCGCCGCGACGTCCTCGAGCGTGAGCGGCTCGAAGTACAGGCGGTCCGACGTGTCGTAGTCGGTCGAGACCGTCTCGGGATTGCAGTTGATCATGATCGTCTCGAAGCCGGCCTCCGAGAGCGCGTAGCAGGCGTGGACGCAGCAGTAATCAAACTCGATGCCCTGGCCGATCCGGTTGGGCCCGCCGCCGAGGATCGCGACCTTGGGTCTGTCCGTCCGGATGGACTCGTTCTCGTCCTCGTACGTCGAATAGAAGTAGGGCGTCTGGGCCTCGAACTCGGCGGCGCAGGTATCGATCGTCTTGTAGACCGGGATCACGCCGAGCTCGCGGCGCCGGGCGAGCAGCTCCCCTTCCTCGCGGCCCATCCGGCGCGCGAGAGCCCGGTCGGAGAGGCCGAGCCTCTTGGCCGTCCTCAGTCTTTCGCGGTCGAGCGTCTCGAGGTTCACGCCGGCGAAGCTTTCCTCGGTCTCCACCATGCGCCGGACGGCGTCCAGGAACCACGGATCGATCCGCGTGTGCCTGGCGACCTGCTCGACGGTCATGCCCGCGAGGAACGCGCGCCGCAGGTGGAAGAGTCTCTCCGGCGTGGGCTCCTCCAGCCTCGCGAGAAGCTCCGCCCGCGGGAGCTCGCCGCGACCGTCGTCGAGGCCGTCCCGCCCGATCTCGAGCGACCGGATCGCCTTGCCCAGCGCTTCGGCGAACGTTCGGCCGATCGCCATGGCTTCCCCGACGGACTTCATCTGGATCGTCAGCCGGTTGTCGGCGCGAGGGAACTTCTCGAAAGTCCAGCGCGGAATCTTGACGACGACGTAGTCGAGCGACGGCTCGAAGGACGCCGGCGTCTTCCTGGTGATGTCGTTGGGGATCTCGTCGAGGTGATAGCCGACGGCGAGCAGGGCCGCGATCTTCGCGATCGGAAAGCCGGTCGCCTTGGAGGCCAGGGCCGAAGAGCGCGAGACCCGGGGGTTCATCTCGATGACGACCCGCCGACCGCTCTTCGGGTCCACGGCGAACTGGATGTTGGAGCCGCCGGTGTCGACGCCGACCTTGCGGATGATCGCCTTGGCCTCGTCGCGCATGGCCTGGTACTGGCGGTCCGAGAGGGTCATCTGCGGCGCCACGGTGATCGAGTCGCCCGTGTGCACGCCCATGGCGTCGAAATTCTCGATCGAGCAGACGATGATGACGTTGTCCGCGGTGTCCCGCATGACCTCGAGCTCGAACTCCTTCCAGCCCTCGACGGACTCTTCGATGAGGACCTCGTGCGAAGGGGACTCGGAGAGCCCGTGCCGGACGATCCGGCGGAACTCCTCGAGGGTCTTGGCCGCCCCGCCGCCGGATCCGCCCATCGTGAAGGACGGGCGGATGACGACCGGCAGCCCGATCTCCTTCAGGGCGGCTTCGGCCTCGGCGAGCGAGCGGACCCGCTCGGACTGCGGCACCTCGGCGCCGATCTCGAGCATGGCCTTCTTGAAGAGGTCGCGGTCCTCCGCGAGCCGCATCGCCCGCTCGTTCGCTCCGATGAGCGCCACGTTGCGCCTCTCGAGGACCCCCTTCTCGGCCAGGGCGAGCGCGAGGTTGATCGCGGTCTGTCCGCCGACGGTCGGGAGGATCGCGTCCGGCCGCTCCTTCTCGACGATGCGCTCCAGGAACTCGGGCGTCAGCGGCTCCACGTAGGTCGCGTCGGCGAGCTCCGGGTCGGTCATGATCGTCGCCGGGTTCGAGTTGACGAGCACGACGCGGTAGCCCTCGCGCTTCAGCGCGCGCACCGCCTGGGTCCCCGAGTAGTCGAATTCGCAGGCCTGGCCGATGACGATCGGCCCCGATCCGATGACGAGGATCGATCGAATGTCGTCGCGCTTGCCCACCCGGGGCGGGAGTATAGCTGTCGGCTTTCCGCGGCCCGCTCGACTCTCGACCTCGACTCTAGACTCTCGTCAGTCCCGCGCGACGCCGCGCGGCGCGCGCTCCGGCGCGAGCGTGCACCCTCCGTCGAGGATCGCGCCTCCCCGCCCGAGCCCGAAGAGTCGGTCGCCCGCCCAGGCCACGCCGAAGAGATCGTTTGTGGTCCCGGATTCGCGCGCGCTCCAGCGCCGGCCGTCCACACTCTCGAGCGCCACGCCGTCGTCGCCGACGGCCTGATACGACGCGCCCGCCCAGGTCACGGAGTTCAGCCGGGACGCGACACCCGCGGACCCCTCTTCCCAGACCGAGCCGTCGGTGCTCGTCAGGACGCGGCCGCCGTCGCCGACCGCGAGGAACTCCGTGCCGTTCCAAGCGACGTCGTTCAGGGGCGGCTCGTCGCCGCCCGGGTCGCGCCGGGTCCAGTTGGTGAGGTCCGCGCTCTCGAAGATCCCGGCCGTGGCGTCTCCACCGACCGCCACGTACGTATCGCCGTTCCAGGCAACCGAGCTCAGGAGCTTGTTCGGCCCGACCTTCCGGTAGCTCCAGGCCGTCCCGTTTGCGCTCGTGAGGACCGCCGATCCGCTTCCGACCACGACGAACCGAGCGCCGTCCCAGAGAACGGACGTCAGTGTTTCCATGACGCCGGAGTTGCGGGCCGTCCAGGCCGCGCCGTCCCGGCTCGTCAGGATGGTGCCGGCCTC
>Ga0070670_100003630_pt1 | contig 12852 bp, 11 predicted proteins | sample KBSS63metaG_FD_64665 | JGI IMG/M metagenome (GOLD analysis project Ga0070670, IMG submission 64665) | Switchgrass rhizosphere microbial communities from Kellogg Biological Station, Michigan, USA - KBS S6-3 metaG | ecosystem: Host-associated > Plants > Roots > Rhizosphere > Soil ... | reverse complement strand
AGGACGCTGTCGGTGGCGGAATCGTATTGGATGATCTGGCAGATGTCGCTCTCAGCCACCACCTTTCCCGGTGTCATCGCCAGGTTTCGGCCGAGCGCGAACTGGCTCATGTCGGTCTGCCGCAGCTTCAGCTCGCCGCCGCCGGCGCCGATGTCCTCGGCCAGCATCTTCATGCCGCGTACCAGGTTTTCGGCGTTGGTCTCCACCGTCTCGCGATAGAGCTGCGGGTTGGTGACGATGAAGTTGGCCGGCGAGATCGCCGCCATGATCTGCCTGACGTAGAACGAGGCCTTGTGCCGCGTATGCGCATCCAGGCCATCCGCCTCGCTCACCAGCGTCTCCGCCCAGTCGGAAGTCAGCAGGTAGGTCTGGCGCAGGAAATCGAAGAAGGGATTGCTCTGCCAATCATCGCCTGAAAGCCGCTTGTCCTTGATAGGCGCTTGCGGCGGTGGCGTCTCGTTGGGATTCGACAGCCGCTGCATCGACTGCGTCCAGAGGCCGAAATAGCCGGACAGCAATCTCGTCTGCGCATCGAAGGCGCGCTGCGGGTCCGACAGCCAATAGTCCGAGACGCCCGACAGGGTCTTCACCATGTCGCTCATCGAATCATCCGCTTCGACCCTGTCGCCCCGCTCGCGCGGCGCCAGCCAGGCGGAGGCGGCCTTGCCGAGATTTTCCAGCGCCCGGGCGAAATTCATCGCCATCGCCTCGGCATCCCTTACCTTGTAGGGATCTGCCGACGCTGCGTCCTTATCTGAGGGCGGCGGCTTGCCCGCGCTATCGTCCCGTTTGCTGTCGCTCACGCGTCATTCTCCGGCGGCGGTGCTTGATCTCATTTCCGTTTGTACATCGGCGGGGAAATGGAATACAAGTTCCAATGACGAGCAGGCCTGCTCTTGCTTTGCCGCCGCGACGAATCTAACAGTCGCATCGGACAATGAAGACCAGGCGGTTAAACGATGATAGGCGGCGGCATAGTGGCAAGTTTCTACCGGTATTCCGTGGTCTGCGGTCTCATCGCGCTGACATTGACAGGCTGCAAGACGATCGCCGAAAAGCAGGCGGAAGACGCGCGCAAGCGTGCGGCCCCCACTGCCGTGGTGATGAAGTCGGCGAACGGTAAGCCCGTCGGCGAAACCGGCCAGCTTAACAAGAACGGCTTTCCTGACTTCAATACCCCGATTACGGCCGCGAACGTCCAGATCAGCGACGCGCAGGCGCTCGACATCCGCAACCAGCTGACCGCGGCGGGTGCCGCACGCGATTCAGGCGCCCTGACCCAGGCGCAGTACGACGCCAAAGTCGCGGAGATGCGCAAACTGGCGGCCGAGCAGCAGCAGACCCTTTCCGATTTGCAGAACTAGCCTGGCATCCCCGCCGCTCTGCACGCAAAGGGTTCAATTCAGCCGCGTTTCGATGTATCCTGCTGGTTTGAGACGGCAAATCGCCGGTTCTCGCCCAACATTCACCGCATCCCTCGCGTCAAACGAGAATACGGCGCCGCGATTCCGAAGTTCGTATCGCGGTCGTCCGGAAAGCCCACGAACTTCGCCAATGCCTCGATCACTGCCGTCCCATGGGGAAAGAAATGGAAGAGTTTCATAAAGTCCGGCGCCTGCCGCCATACGTCTTCGAACAGGTCAACCGTTTGAAGGCCAGCGCGCGAGCGGGCGGCGCCGACATTATCGATCTCGGCATGGGCAACCCCGATCTACCGACGCCGCAGTCGATCGTCGACAAACTGTGCGAAGCCGTCCAGGACCCGCGCACCCATCGTTATTCTTCGTCCAAGGGCATTCCGGGTCTGCGCCGCGCTCAGGCCGGCTATTATGCCCGCCGCTTCGGCGTCAAGCTCAATCCGGACACGCAGGTCGTCGCGACGCTTGGCTCGAAAGAGGGCTTTGCCAACATGGCCCAGGCGATCACTGCGCCGGGCGACGTCATCCTCTGCCCGAACCCGACCTATCCGATCCATGCCTTCGGCTTCCTGATGGCCGGCGGCGTTATCCGCTCGATGTCGGTCGAGCCGGACGACAGCTTCTTTCCGCCGCTGGAGCGGGCCGTCAAGCATTCGATCCCGAAGCCGATCGCGCTGATCCTCAACTATCCGTCCAACCCGACCGCCTATGTCGCGACGCTGGATTTCTACAAGGACGTCATCGCCTTTGCCAAGAAGCACGACATCATCGTGCTGTCGGATCTCGCCTATTCCGAAATCTACTTCGACGACAACGCCCCGCCGCCTTCGGTTCTCGAAGTGCCCGGCGCGATGGATGTCGCGGTCGAGTTCACCTCGATGTCGAAGACCTTCTCCATGCCCGGCTGGCGCATGGGCTTTGCCGTCGGCAACGAGCGGCTGGTTGCCGCCCTGACGCGGGTGAAATCCTATCTCGACTACGGTGCCTTCACGCCGATCCAAGTGGCCGCCACCCATGCGCTGAACGGCGACGGCTCCGACATTGCCGAAGTGCGCTCGATCTACAAGCGCCGCCGCGACGTGCTGGTAGAAAGTTTCGGCAAGGCCGGCTTCGAGATCCCGCCGCCGGCAGCCACCATGTTCGCCTGGGCGAAGATCCCGGAGAAATTCCGCCACCTCGGTTCGCTCGAATTCTCCAAGCTGCTCGTCGAGAAGGCCGACATCGCGGTGGCACCCGGCATCGGCTTCGGCGAGATGGGTGACGATTATGTCCGCATCGCGCTTGTCGAGAACGAGCACCGCATCCGCCAGGCGGCGCGCAATCTGAAGCGCTTCCTGTCGACGGCCGACGAGACGATGCACAACGTCATCTCGCTCAACGCCCACCGCTAATTTCAAGGGCAGCCGCCAAGCGGCTGCCCACTTGCCAACTTAAAGGGCGGCCGTCAAAAGCGGCTGCCTCTTTGCGAAAATATCAGGATCGATCATGGCAGATGCCCTCAAAATCGGCATTGCGGGCTTGGGCACCGTCGGTGCCTCGCTTGTCCGTATCATTCAGCAGCGCGGGGCGGAACTGGCTTCCACCTGCGGCCGTCCGATCGAGATCGTCGCGGTCTCGGCCCGTGACCGCAGCAAGGATCGCGGCATCGATCTTGCGGGCGTCGAATGGTTCGACGGACCGGTGGATCTCGCCCACAAGGCCGATATCGACGTCTTCGTCGAACTGATCGGCGGCTCCGAGGGCGCGGCGAACGCGTCGGTGCGCGCAGCACTTGCCCGTGGTCTCCATGTGGTGACCGCCAACAAGGCGTTGCTTGCCTATCACGGCGTCGAATTCGCCGAGATCGCCGAAGAGAAGGGCACGCTGCTCAACTTCGAGGCGGCTGTCGCCGGCGGCATTCCGGTCATCAAGGCGCTGCGGGAATCGCTCACCGGCAACACGATTTCGCGCATCTACGGCATCATGAACGGCACCTGCAATTACATCCTGACGCGGATGGAGAAAGAGGGCCTGTCCTTTGCCGACTGCCTGAAGGAAGCCCAGCGGCTCGGTTACGCCGAGGCCGACCCGGCCTTCGACATTGACGGCAATGACACCGCCCACAAGCTGGCGATCCTGACGACGCTCGCCTTCGGCAACCGGCTTGCCGCCGACGACATCTATCTCGAGGGCATCTCCAACATCTCGATCGAGGATATCCGGGCTGCTGCCGATCTCGGCTATCGCATCAAGCTGCTCGGCGTCGCCCAGCGCACCGAAACCGGCATCGAGCAGCGCGTCCATCCGACCATGGTGCCGCTCGATTCGGTCATCGCCCAGGTCGACGGCGTCACCAACGCGGTGGCGATCGAATCCGACATTCTCGGCGAACTGCTGATGGTTGGCCCCGGGGCCGGCGGCAATGCCACGGCATCGGCCGTGCTCGGCGATATCGCCGATATCGCCAAGAGCCAGCCGGGCGCCCAGCGGGTCCCCGTGCTCGGCCATCCGGCAAAATCGCTCGAGCCCTATCGCAAGGCACAGATGCAGAGCCACGAGGGCGGCTACTTCATCCGCCTTAGCGTACAGGACCGCACCGGCGTGTTCGCCAGCATCGCCGGCCGCATGGCGGAAAATCACATTTCGCTGGAATCGATCGTGCAGCGCTCGAAGCAGCATCTGTCGCCCTCCGACCAGCAGACGATCATCCTCGTCACCCATGCGACAACAGAGGATTCGGTGCGCAAGGCGGTGGAAGCGATCAAGTCCGACGGCTTTCTGGTCGGCGAACCGCAGGTCATCCGCATAGAGCGGCCGAAGCACGAGCAATAGGACGCTGTCGCCGGATCGTGCAGACGCATCCGGCGTTTGCGATGATCTGCTCAGAAACCAGGCGAGGCCGACGCATGAGGCCCGGCCTGCCACCACAGACAGAACGGATCCGACCAAACTGATGGGACCGATCGAAGCGGCAGACCCCGTACAGCGGGCTTTCCTTGGCGTCGAGCGCTCGGCTGCCGGCAATCGCTGGGTGTCGCGGCTCGACCAGGCCGGGCAGAACCGCGCGCTGGCCATGGCCCAGACCCACGGGATGGCCGATCTGATCGCCCGGGTGCTGGCCGGCCGCGGCGTCGGTCTCGACGAGGCCATGGCCTTTCTCGATCCGACCATTCGCGGCCTGATGCCCGACCCGCACAAGCTCACCGACTGCGAGAAGGCGGCTGAGCGGCTGCTGCAGGCCGTGCGCAAGGGCGAAAGCGTCGCGATCTTCGGCGATTACGACGTCGATGGCGCGGCGTCCTCGGCGCTGATGTACAAGTTCCTCAGTCACTTCGACGTGCCGGCGACGATCTATATCCCGGATCGCATCTTCGAGGGCTACGGCCCCAATCCGACCGCCATCAACCAGCTGATCGACAACGGCGCCAAGCTGATCGTCACCGTCGACTGCGGCTCGACGAGCTTCGAATCGCTCGATGCCGCCAAGGCGCGCGGCATCGACGTCGTCGTCATCGACCACCATCAGGTCGGAAACGCGCTGCCGCACTGCCATGCGCTGGTCAATCCCAACCGTGAGGACGATCTGTCGGGGCAGGGCCATCTCTGCGCGGCGGGCGTCGTCTTCCTGGTGCTGGTGGCGGCGCTGCGGCTGCTGCGCCAGGCGGGGGACCTGCGCGCCGGCAATATCGACCTGCTCGCCTGGCTCGACATCGTGGCGCTCGCCACCGTCTGCGACGTGGTGCCGCTGAAGGGGCTGAACCGCGCCTATGTCGTCAAGGGCCTGCTCGCCGCCCGCCACCAGGGCAATCCGGGCCTGGCGGCGCTGTTTCGCAAGGCGGGCCTTGCCGGACCCGTCACGCCCTACCATTTCGGCTTCATGATCGGCCCGCGCATCAACGCCGGCGGCCGCATCGGCGATGCCGGACTCGGTAGCCGGCTACTGACATTGACCGATACATCCGAAGCCGACGTCATTGCCGAGAAGCTCGACGAGCTGAACCGCGAGCGCCAGGCGATGGAAGCCGTCATGCTGAAGGAGGCGGAAGCCGAGGCGCTGGCCGAATACGGCAATGGCGAGGGCGCCGCCGTCATAGTCACCGCCCATGAGGGCTGGCATCCCGGCATCGTCGGGTTGATCTCGTCGCGGCTGAAAGACGCCTTCCGCCGGCCGGCCTTCGCCATCGCCTTCGATTCGCAGGGCAAGGGCACTGGCTCCGGTCGTTCGATCAGCGGTTTCGACATGGGCAAGATGGTGCGCGCGGCGGTCGACGCCGGGCTGCTGGTCAAGGGCGGCGGCCATGCCATGGCGGCGGGTCTGACGGTGGAGCGCGCCAATCTCGGCAAGCTCAGAACCTTCTTTGCCGAGCGGGCCGAAAAGCAGGTGTTCGGCCTCGTCGCCGATTCGACGCTGAAGATCGATGGCGCGCTCGGTGCCAGCGGCGCCACCGTCGAGCTGGTCGACCAGCTGGAGACGGCGGGTCCCTACGGCTCCGGCCATCCGCAGCCGATCTTCGCCATCCCCAGCCATCGGCTCCGCGATTCGCGCCTGGTCGGCCAGAACCACATCAAGGTGACGCTGGAGGCGATGGATGGCGGCCGGCTCGAGGGCATCGCCTTCCGCGCCGCCGAGACGCCGCTGGGCGATCTGCTGCTCGGCTCGCGCGGAGCGCAGCTGCATGTGGCGGGAACATTGGGCGCCGATCACTGGCAGGGCTCGCGCCGCGTCCAGCTCCGCGTCACCGACGCCGCCAAGGCATTGTAACCGCCAACGCGTTTCATGCGCCGCGTGAGACGGACGCGCGTTTATATGCCGCGTGGGCGGAGGAGAAACTCTATCAAATTCAAGGGGAAGACAGTGGTACGCCCTAGGGGAGTCGAACCCCTCTTTACAGAATGAAAATCTGTCGTCCTAACCGATAGACGAAGGGCGCATACCGTGGCGCCCTTATAGTCAGGCCGTTTCGATCCCGCAAGCGGAAAATCGTCATAAATCCACAATGAAAAGCGGTTTTTCCACAGGCGCAGAACGCGGCCCCGATCAACGATGCCGGTGTGCTCTCGGAGAGCCTAACCGCTCTTGGTCGAACGGGAATTTACGGTTCTCATCGATGAACGGAGGGCGCAGGCTGGAAAGCAAAATGGTCATCCCGTAGCCGCCGCCTGGCAACAAACGCGGTAGATTTTCAGCGATGAAGGGGAAGAACAAGTGGTACGCCCTAGGGGAGTCGAACCCCTCTTTACAGAATGAAAATCTGTCGTCCTAACCGATAGACGAAGGGCGCATAACTTGTGGCGCCCTTATAGGGGCGTGTTTCAGATCCCGCAAGCGGTCATTTTGCTTTTTTGCGAAAAAAATCACAAGTCATATCGTCTTTTTGTCATGGGGCGATTCGCGGGCGTAAACAGCAGCTTGCGGCCGCTTTCGGATGTGTTCGCATGGGCCCGGGCACCGTTTTCCGGGCGAATGCTACTTCAGCGAGGCCGCCATTCCCGGGGTCAGGGTGACGCCGGGTGGCAAGGTCACGCCGGGCGGCAGCGTCAGCCCGGAGGAGGCCTGCGGCATCATCGCGTTCTGCGGTGTGCTCTGTCCGCCGGAGGCAAGGTTGCGCGCCATCATCAGCGATTCCTGGCTGGTGAGGTGGTGTCCCTTGCCGGGCGCCGGCAGGATGTGGGACGGCGTTGCGTCGGCCGTCGGTCTGCCACCGCTGCTATAGGCCACCGTCGGGGCCGGAGGGGGTGGGCTTGCCGGGGGCATGCCCTGCGCGGCCTGGTTGGAGACCGGCATCGGCTGGGCCTGGTCGGCCATCGCGCCGGGAGGCAGGCTGTAGACATTGCGCAAGGCCGGTGCTGCATAGGCCGAGACCGGCGCCAGCGTCCCATCGGGATTGACGGCAATCGGCGCCGGGGCGGCGTAGATGCTGGAGCGGTTGGCATTGACGCCAGTCGGCTGGGTGATGAGGCCGCCGATATTGGCGGGCGCCGGGGCGCCTGGTGGGGGCGTTTGCGGCGCATTGGGGTAGAGGCCGGTCGATGCCTGCTGCTGGGCGACAAGCTGCTGGCCCGATGCCGTGCGGACCTGTGGATCGCGATAGCCGCCAGGCTTCTGGGCCTGTGCTTGCGCCTTGGCGTTCATCTCTGCCGCCAGTTGCTCGGCGGGCGAGCGCATCACCACTTCGGGTGCCGGCTCCGCAGTCGATGCCGTCTGCTGTGCCTTGTCCTTGGCTGAGGTCATGCAGCCGGACAGCATCATGAGACAGGCGGTCGCTGTCACGGTCCTGGCAATGAAATGTCTGTCTGAAGTCGTCTGAAATCTGCCCAAAGAATCGGCCCCCGCGATAGCTCTCAAAAAGCACCGCTGTCCGGAGGGACGACGCCGTGATCCGCCGGCGGAAGAAAGACATGGCCGCGACGATTCGATGCGTGATGCTTCGAGTAGCCAGACCATGAACCGCGCTCCGGCGGATCAGCAAGGGCGAAAGCGGCTTGCAGGCAGGCATTCGTCTTTCCTGCAAGCCTCGGGAAAGCCTCGGCCTACCAGGCGCCGGTATTGGCCATCGACGCCCAGGGCTCAGTGCTTGGCAGGTTGTCGCCCTTCTGCAGGATTTCGATGGAAATGCCATCCGGCGAACGGACGAAGGCCATATGGCCGTCGCGGGGCGGGCGGTTGATGGTGATGCCGGCATCCATCAGCGTCTGGCACGTTTCATAGATATCGTCGACCTCATAGGCGAGATGGCCGAAGTTGCGGCCGCCGTCGTAGTCTTCGGTGTCCCAATTGTAAGTGAGTTCGAGGGCCGGCGCCATGTGGGTTCGGGCATGGTCGAGGTCGTCGCGGGCGGCGAGGAAGACCAGCGTGAAGCGGCCCTTCTCGTTCTCGTAGCGGCGAATCTCGGTCAGCCCGAACAGCGTCGTGTAGAAATGCAGCGAGGCGTCGAGATCTTTGACGCGGACCATGGTGTGGAGATAACGCATACTTTATCCTTCGTGATGTGATTGGGCTCATGCTTATCTGTGCGAACACCAGCCTCAGGCAAGTGTAGCGGGCGAAAACGGCAGCGGGAATAAACAAAACAGGACTTGTGCATTCCCGTTAGCAAGATGTTAATCTTGATTTCGAGAATCAGTTAACCGTAACAGCGTAACGTGTATCCAAGGGGCTGGCGAAGATGGGTGACAGGACTTCATCGACTGAGATTGCCGACTTTGAGGAGCTGGCGGGCGAAGCCGTCGATCTCATCGAGATCACTGGCCTCGTAAAGTGGTTCGACGTCGCCAAGGGCTTCGGTTTCATCATTCCCGACAACGGCATGCAGGACGTGCTGCTGCATGTCACCTGCCTGCGTCGTGACGGCTACCAGACCATCCTCGAAGGCACGCGCATCGTCGCTCTCATCCAGCGCCGCGAGCGCGGCTACCAGGCCTTCAAGATCCTGTCGATGGATCAGTCGACCGCCCTCCATCCCTCGCAGATGCCGGCCGCCCGCACCCATGTGCAGGTGACACCAACCAGCGGCCTCGAGCGCGCCATCGTGAAATGGTTCAACCGGACCAAGGGTTTCGGTTTCCTGACGCGGGGCGAGGGCACAGAGGACATCTTCGTGCACATGGAAACGCTGCGCCGCTTCGGCCTCACCGAGCTGCGTCCCGGTCAGGTGGTGCTGGTGCGCTTCGGACCTGGAGACAAGGGCATGATGGCAGCGGAAATCCACCCCGATACGCCAAGCCCGGTCGGCAGGTCGCACTGATGACATCAGGCATTGTCAAAATCGTCAAAAGCGCCGTCCTGGCGCTTTTTTTTGCTGCCAGCCTGATTGCTACGGCCTCGGCAGCAGATGCTGCGAAGACCGCGCCGCAGTTTTCCAGTGAAACGCTGACCATCGCCACGAAGAGCGGCGCCAGCCACCCGTTCACCGTCGAGCTCGCGCTCGATGGCGCCCAGCGCGAATACGGACTGATGTTCCGCACCCAGATGTCAGCCGATCACGGCATGCTGTTCGAATTCGACAAAGCCCAAAGGGTGCAGATGTGGATGGAAAACACCGTCCTGCCGCTCGACATGCTGTTTCTCGATGCCTCGGGCAAGGTGACCCATGTCGTCCAGAATGCCGTGCCCTATTCCCGCACGATCATCGATTCCGGTGGCCCGGTGAAATATGTCATCGAAGTCAACGCCGGCATCGTTCGCAAGCTCGGTCTTGCCGTCGGCGACAAGGCCACGAGCCCGACGATCGGGCAGCGCTGAGGGCGAATTGGGGACAGGAACGCTGCCAACGCCGGCCCGTGTGCCCTGGAGCAGGCGCAAAAAACTCTCCAAGGCATCTCCCTTTGTAAAGGGGAATCACGCGTCAGGCGATTGAACAGGCCGAACCGGGCAGATTGCGACAGGCGTCAGGGATTGAGATCGGCGATCTCGCCATGGCGCGCCAGCAGGCGCGGCGAGGTCATGTCGCCGGTTTCCTCGTCGACAATGACGGCATAGGCGGCAACGCCGACGAATCGTTCCGACATGGCTGCGGCAATCTTCTCGGCACTGGCGGCATTGGATGCCTGGCGCATCTCGCCCGGCGCCAGGCCATTGCGGACCTTCTTGTAAGGAATGATGATAAATTTTTCCGCCGCCATACTGCATGCCCTTTATTTGTTCTCAAAATGTTCTTGTTCGGCCCAGAAGTCAAGCCGCGGTTTGCTTCGGTCTTGGCCTCGGGCGAGAGAGCACGGATGATCGCGTGGTGAGCCCGGAGGTCCTAGCACACGCGTCGTCCGACACCGGGCTTTCGCCCCATAGCACAGCCTCGGCTATGCCTCCGCAGCTTTGGTTTCCGGATGCTCCTTGCGGTCGGGGGCGATGCTGTGGCGGGCATAGAGGAAAATGACGAGCGCGATGAGCGCGACGCCGCCGTGGACCCAGTAGGCGAGCGCATAGCCTCCCTCCTTGGTGAGCCATCCGGCAACGACGTTGCTGAGCGACGCGCCGATCCCCTGGACGGTCATCACGGCGGCAAGGCCGACGTTGAAGCGGCCGCTGCCGGCAAGGATGCGCTCGGCGGCGATCGGCGTGGCGATGCCGATCAGGCCGGCGCCAATGCCGTCGAGGATCTGGATGGGAAAGATCGCATCGAAATTATGAAAGCTGCCGGCGATGGCGCCGCGGATGGGAAGCGCGCAGAGCGCGATCACGAACACCGCGCCGAGGCCGAACCGACGGATCAGCCAGGGAGCGCTGAGGGCCATCAGGATCATCGACAGCTGTGACACGCCGGTGGTGATCGCCGTGGTGCGAAACGGCGTGCCGAGTTGCAGCGAGAAGTCCTGAGCGATCAGCCGGCTGATCGGCGCGTTGCCGAAATGGAAGACAAGCAAGGTGACGGCCAGGAGGATCAGGCCCTTGCTGCCGGCCAGCACCTTGAAGCCGGAGGGGGCGGTCGCGCCGTCGTCCTGCCCGAGGCCGCGCGCCACCTTGTCGTCGATCTTGCTGGGATCGATGGCGAGAACGGCGACGATGGTGGCAACCGCCGTGACGATCATCAGCGCGATGATGCCGGTAAGGCCGAAGTAGGTCGAGGCGGCATAGACGCCCGCCAGCGACACGACGTTGCCGGCGTGGTTCCAGAACTCATTGCGCGAGACCTGGCGGGAGAAGGCCTTCTGGCCGACGAGCCCGAGTGTCAGGCCCATCAGCGCCGGTCCGACCACGGCGCCGACAACCGCCGTTGCCGACTGGCCGCCGAACACCGAAAAATCGTCCGGGCTCACCAGCGTCCAGACGGCAGCGGCCGTGACAAGGATGACCGGCAGGATGATCAGCATCCGCTTGTGGGTCGAAGCATCGACCCAGGCGCCGAACAGCGGCGTCGTGATCATGCCAAGGACGCCGCCGATCGTGGCGATGAAGCCGAGGGTCATCGGCGTCCAGCCGTGCGTGGCGAGAAAACCGTCCAGGAAGGGACCCAGTCCGTCGCGGGCATCGGCCAGAAAGAAATTGACGAAAGCAAGGGCAACAAGCGTGCGGCCGGACAGGCCGGAAATCGAAGAGCGCTGCAAGCATACCTCCGGAAAGTCCGCGTGGCCGCTTCAGCCAATGCGCAACTGAACATCTATGGGATTGAAAACGAGTGCATATTCGCACTTGCTACTTCGGACCGCAGAACGCTTCGATACAAAAATGGTTCCGGGTCCCCCAGGCTGGCGCGCATCAGTCCGATAACACCCAGCTGAAGGACTACGTCAAAATCGCCTTTTCTGCCATCTCAAGTTGATTTAAGTCATTGTAACGGCGAGCTTGCCAATGCGTAGTGCCGGGAGGAGGTGACGCGATGATGGGGTAGGGACGCAATGTCGGGTTGGGCCCAAAAATGGGCTGCTTGCATCCGACCCGATGCGATATGGGGAGAGGAAGAGTTAACAGCTTCATTATTTTTAGGTAAAACCATGGGTAGCCATATTTCGCCACCGAATACAGCAAAAGACCAAGACCGCGCGCTGGATTGTCAGCGCGCGATGGAGGTCGCCTTCGCTCAGTTGCTCTCCGACGCTCTTGCTGCCGGATGGCGCGAGATGGAGATCGCGATCGTTCTTGCCGACATAGCCGACGATCACGTGCTCAAGCTCGCGAAAAAAACCAAGTCGAAGGATTTCAACTGATCACGACTGCCCGGCGTTTGGGCGCGCCGGGCGGTAGATTTCAGCCTATTGCATCTGCGGCTTCTTCAGGAAGCTGCCGCGGTCGGCGGACTTGACGCGCAGCCATGCCTCGCGTCCGTCTCGCAGCACACGCATCGGGATCTCGGAGCCAGCTGGCCCGCTGTTCCAGACCTGGCGATAGAAGTCGGCCAACCCGTCGACCTCAGCATCGCGGATTTCAGAGATGACGTCGCCCGGCCTCAGGCCTGCTTCCGCCGCTGGACCGCCAGCCGTGACGTTCATCACCACCACTTCACCATTGTTTTCCGCCGAAAAGGCACCCAGCCATGGGCGTGGCGGCTTGTCGATCTGGCCGCGATTGAGCAGGTCGTCGAGGATGGGCGCGAGAAGGTTGATCGGCACCACCATGTTGATGTCGGCGACCCGGCCGCCCTGGCTCATCTGCAGCCGCAACGAGCCGACGCCCAGAAGCTTGCCGTTCTCGTCGATCAGGGCGGCACCGCCCCAGGAGGGATGCGCCGGCGAGATGAACAGCGCTTCGTCGAGCAGGTATTCCCAGTATCCGGCAAATTCCTGCTTGGCGACGATCTTGGAGGAAACGGCATTGCCGAGGCCGTCGACGAGCACCACGGCGTCGCCGAGCTCGGTAGCGGAAGCGTCGCCAAAGGGCAGGGCCGGGGCATCGAGGGGCCCGAGCGCCTGGACCAGGCCGAAGCCGGTTTCCTGGTCGAAGGCCAGCGCGTGGGCCGGTACCACCTTGCCGTCGCGACGCGTCAGCCAGACTTCTTCTGCCTCGGTAATCAGGTAGCCGACG
>Ga0070670_100003626_pt1 | contig 12858 bp, 10 predicted proteins | sample KBSS63metaG_FD_64665 | JGI IMG/M metagenome (GOLD analysis project Ga0070670, IMG submission 64665) | Switchgrass rhizosphere microbial communities from Kellogg Biological Station, Michigan, USA - KBS S6-3 metaG | ecosystem: Host-associated > Plants > Roots > Rhizosphere > Soil ... | reverse complement strand
CGGAGGGATTTGTCAGCGTTTTCCTCGGGCGGCGGCGACTGGGCTCGGTCGAGGAGGGATTCATCAAGCAACTCCGGCTCGGGGACCTCTTTGTCCTCGGCGGGCGCGTCGTCCGACTAATCGATACCGGGGTGCAGGAAGTGCATGTGGAGCGAGCCGATGGGCACCTGCCGACCATCCCCCGCTGGAACGCGGCCAAGATGCCGCTCACTTCCGGACTGGCAAAAGCAGTGCGGAAACTCCGCGGCGATCTCGCCGCGCGTTTGCGCAAGGGCCCTGACATGGCCGCAGTCGAGTGGCTGGTCGAAACTTATCGAATCTCGCTCGCCAATGCCCAGCCCATCGTGGAATTCTTCCGCGCGCAAATGGCGCTCTCGGAAGTCCCGGTCGGCCGCAAGCTCCTGATCGAATTGTATCGCGAGGATGATTATTCCCACTACTTTTTCCACTCGCTCATTGGCCGGAGCGCGAACGACGCGCTCTCACGCATCGTCGCCTGGCGAGTGCGAGACCGGATCGGCGGCAATGCTTTGGTCACTATCGATGACTATGGATTCCTTCTGACCTTGCGCCGGTTTCAGGAGTTGCCGCTCGCGCTATGGCGGGGCTGCTTCCGGCGCGCGGAAGCGGAGGAAGATTTGCATGCCGCCTTGCGCGGTTCCGAGTTGGTGAAATGGCAGTTCCGCGGTGTCGCGCAAACGGGGCTGATGGTGCCACGAAATCTTCCTGGCCGGGAACGAAAGCCGCGTCAGCTGAGTTGGAGTTCGGAAGTGATTTTCCGCGTTCTCGAGCAGCATGAGCGGGATCATCCGCTGCTCGAAGAAGCCTATCGGCAGGCCATGCACACCTTTCTGGATGCGGAAACGGCGTACGCCTTTCTCGATGAAGTGCAGGGCTTCGATTGGAAGTTGCGTGAGCTGCCGGTCGTATCGCCGTTTTCGTTTCCGATTTACGCGAGCAAGATCAAGGAAAGCATGATGCTGGAAGATCCCGCGACGGCGGTTGAGCGAATCTATTTCGAAATGTATTCCCGCGTCGAACGGCTCACCAAGACTCCGCCCAATCCTAATCCTGCTCCAAATGATCAACAGAAGATTAGGAGCAGGAAGGAGAAGGAATAAACGCGCTTGCAACAGTCGTTCTCCTTGGCGAGCTAGTGCCGTGATGAAGGCGTCCTTATCGCTCGGTATTTTTTGCATGATGACCACTGCTCTGAACCTCTCCGACGCCGCCCTCGATCCGGCCGTAGCCAAGCCACCTTCAGCTGCGCGCAAATCGAAAACCGTTGGCTTGCACGGCGACAAGCTGGACGACCCCTGGTTTTGGTTGCGCGAAAAAGAGAATCCGGAGGTGTTGGCTTACCTCAAGGCCGAAAATGCGTATGCCGCTTCGGTCATGGCGCCATTCCAGAAGCTGGAAGATTCGCTGTATCGGGAAATGCTAGGACGAATCAAACAGACCGACATTTCCGCACCCTTTCTTCAGCGCGGCTATTGGCTCTATCACCGCACCGAAGAAGGAAAACAGTATCCGATTTTCTGCCGGAAAAAGGGGACGATCGACGCGCCGGAGGAAATCGTACTGGATGTGAATCAGTTGGCGCAAGGCCGGAAGTTCATGGCCGTGCACAGCTTTGAATACAGCGACGACAACGCCATGCTCGCCTACTCGACCGACGTCGATGGCCACCGCGATTACGATTTTCATCTCAAGAAACTCGCCACCGACGAAGAGTTGAAAACGCCGGTCGGCAAAGTGGCGGAGTTGGTCTGGGCAACCGACAGTCGCACGATCTTCTACGTCACCGAAAACAAGGCGAAGCGCTCCTATCGGCTCTGGCGCTACACGCTCGGGGAGAAAACGCCCACCATGCTTTACGAGGAGCGCGACGAACTTTTCAATCTCGAGCTCAGCCGCTCCCGCGACCGCAAATTTATTTTCTGCGTTTCCGAGAGCAGTCGCACGACGGAGGCGCGCTTCGCTCGCGCCGACGAGGCCAAAGGGGACTGGCACCTTCTCGCGCCGCGGCGCAACGAAGTGCGATATTACCCCGAACATCGCGACGGGCTCTTCTACATTCGCACTAACGACGGCGCCAAGGAGTTTCGCGTCGTGACCGCGCCGGTGACGACGCCGGGGTTCGAGCGCTGGAGGGAATTCATCCCCGCGCAACCCGGGATAACGATCAAGGATTTTCAGCCCTTCGCCCGTCACGCGGTTATCACTGTGCGACAGGAAGGATTGATCCATTATCGCGTGCTGGATTTTGCGACCAACGAGTCGCAGGAGATCGCGCTGCCGGAGCCGGCCTATCTGGTCTCGGAAGACGAAAATCCCGAGTTCGATACGGGCATTTTTCGCTTCGCTTACGAATCGCCGGTCACGCCGCAGAGCGTTTTCGCCTACGACGTCGCCAGCCACGCCCGGAAATTGCTCAAGCAAACGGAAGTCGGCGGCGGATACGATTCCTCGCAATATCTCGTCGAGCGCGTCCAGGCGACCGCGGCCGACGGAACCGGCATCCCGCTCGACGTGATTCGCAAGAAAAGCATCGCGCTTGATGGGCAGGCTCCCGGCTGGCTCTACGGCTACGGTTCCTATGGCATCTCGATCGATGCGTCCTTCTCAAGCAATCGGATCTCCTTGCTCGATCGGGGCCTCATCTACGCGATTGCACACGTCCGCGGCGGTGGAGAGCTAGGCGAAGCGTGGCACGACAGCGGCCGAATGCTGACGAAAAGAAACACCTTCAGCGATTTCGTGGCCTGCGCCGATTATCTGGTGAACAACAAATATACCAGCCACGATCGCATGGTGATTCAAGGAGGCAGCGCCGGCGGTCTCCTCATCGGTGCGACCCTGAATCTGCGGCCGGATGTGGCGCGCGCCGCGATCCTCGACGTCCCGTTCGTCGACGTGCTCAACACCATGTCGGATCCGACGCTTCCCCTAACGACCGAAGAATACATCGAGTGGGGAAATCCCAACCGGAAGACGGAATACAAATACATCAAAAGTTACAGCCCCTACGACAACATCACCGCGCGTGACTACCCAGCGATGATGCTTTTCACCTCGCTCAACGATAGTCAGGTGCCGTACTGGGAACCGGCCAAGTTCGCCGCCAAAATGCGTGCGACCAAGACCGACAAAAATGCACTCATTTTCAAGACAAATCTCGAGGCCGGACATGGCGGATCGTCAGGCCGGTTCGATCGTCTGCGCGAGGTCGCCGCGGAATATGCCTTCGGGCTCGCAGTTCTGGACCTAGCCAAGGTCGAGCACTAACCGACGCCCGCTTCTGATCCTAACCCGGACAAGGATCGCCGCTGGATAGCAGCAGGAGCAGGATTAAGGAGGGAAGGGCCGAGGTGAAGTTCAAGGACCATTTCTCGCGACAGGCGGCGGATTACGCGCTCTTTCGTCCGCGATATCCCCGCGCGCTTTTTGCCTTCATCGCCGCGAATTCCCCTAACGACAAAAATGCGCTCGATTGCGCCACCGGCAACGGCCAGGCCGCGATCGGACTGGTTCAATTTTTCCAAAACGTGATCGCCATCGACGCCAGCGCGGCCCAGATCGAAAACGCCCAGCCTGGCCACCGGGTCGAATACCGCGTCGCGCCAGCGGAAGCGAGCGGGCTCCTTGCCAGTTCCTGCGACGCGATCACGGTGGCGCAGGCGCTGCACTGGTTCCGCTTCGAAGAGTTTTACGCGGAAGCGAGGCGCGTCCTTAAACCGGACGGCCTGCTCGCAGTCTGGACCTACCAGCACGTTCGCATCTCGCCCACAATCGATGCGATCATTCGGCGTTTTCATGATGAAATGGTCGGGCCATTCTGGCCGCCGGAGCGAAAGTTGGTCGGACCCGCGTACTTCGACTTACCATTTCCCTTTGCGGAAATCGGCAGCCCGGAGTTTCAGATGGCGGCGCACTGGTCGCTCGAACAGCTGCTTGGTTACCTGCGCACCTGGTCGGCAACGCAGCGCTTCATAGCTGCGAATGGAAACGACCCGGTGGACTTGATCGCGAACGATCTGGCGCAGGCATGGGGAAGTGCAGATGAAGAGCGGCGTGCCGAGTGGCCGTTGACCATCCGCGCGGGTCGAGTCTGATGCGGAGCGACGCGCGTCCGCGTGGCCCGGACATGCGAAAAGAATGAGCCTCCGAAGCTGCCCGTGCTCGGGGGGGAACATTTTTCGCCGTCGAGGGCGCGGAGGAACTGGAGCACAGGGAAAAATAAAGAGGGCGGACCTTGCGATCCGCCCTCCCTCTCCGTTGAGCAAGGCCTCTCCCTAGCTCTTGCTCTGCGAAACTACTTCGTTCAGCTTGAAGATCGGCAGGAACATCGCGATCACGATGCCGCCCACGATCACCCCAAGGAACACAATCAGGAGCGGCTCGATCAAGGACGTCATGGCGTCGAGCATCGCTTCGATTTCTTCGTCCCAAAAATCCGCCATTTTCTCCAGCATGGTGTCGATGCGACCGGTCGATTCACCGGCCGCGACCATGCGCAACATCATGGGCGGGAAAATTTTCTTCTTCGAGAGTGCGACTGAAAGGTTGTCGCCTTTCTCCACATCCTCGCTCACGCCTTCGACGCTGGTCTCGACGACGTGGTTACCCGATGAACCGCCGACGATGTCGAGCACTTCCAGGATCGGCACACCGCTGCGGATGAGCTGGGCAAACGTCCGGGCGAACCGGGACATGCAGATCTTATGCACGAGCGGGCCGAAAACCGGCAACTTCAGTTTCCAGCGATCGCTCAACTGGCGGCCGCGGGTGGAGCGGAGGAAAGCACGGGTGCCAAAGATGGCGCCGCCAATCCCAAGGACCATAAAATACCATTGCGCCCGGATGAAGTCGCTCAGGTCGATCAGGAATTGGGTGGGTCCTGGCAACTTGGCGCCGAAATCCTTGAAGATCTCGCCGAAAACCGGGACTACCCGGACGATCAGGAAAGTGGTGATCAGAAAGGCAATGCTGATGACGATGACCGGATAGGTCATGGCCGATTTGATTTTCTTGCGTAGGCGAGCGCTCGATTCGAGGAAGCCGGCCAACCGGTCGAGAATTTCCGAAAGCAGACCACCCGCTTCACCGGCTTTCACCATGCTAACAAAGAGGCGACTAAAAACGCGTGGATGCTTCCCGATCGCTTCGTGGAAGGTTTCGCCGCCTTGGACGCGGGCGGTGACGTCACTGATCACGCTGCGCAAGCTCTTCTGCCTTTTCGGGTCGCACTGCTCGTAAAGCGCCGTCATCGCCTGGACAAGCGAAATGCCGGCCTCGATCATGGTCGCGAGCTGCCGGGTGAACAGAACCAAGTCGGTTTCCTTGACCGTCCAGACCTTGTTCTTTTGGCGGCTGGCCGCGGCCTTTTGTTGCAGTGAGAGGACCATCAGCCCTCGGCTCATGAGGCTGGTGACCGCATTGTCCTCGTTGAGGGCGTCTTGGATACCGTTTACGATATTGCCCGCGCCGTCGCGAGCTTGGTAGGAGAAGGTTATCATATGGTTATTCTAGTGAATCCAGCGAATTATAGCAGCTATGATGCCAACTCCTCTCCATGCCAATTTTATTTGCTATGATTGAAGCAGCCGACCTCTCGGCGTTGACCGATCGCCTCTGGCTCTGGCAGGCCTACGACCCGGACGTCAAATCCGATCTCTTTGCCAGCGCGGTTAAGACCGCCGAAGGCCTCTTTCTCGTCGATCCCATCCCGCTGGCCTCCGCCCCGCTCTCGGAACTGACGGCACACGGGCACGTTGCCGGCGTCCTCGTGACCAACGCGAATCATCCGCGCGCTGCCGTTGCTTTCGCTCGCGACGCGGGGGCAACGATTTTTTCGGCGGAGCCGATCATTGGCGAACTCGGAGGAGGCAAGACCGAGTCAATCACGGGTGGCGAAATCATTCCGGGAGTGGCCGCGATTCCGTTGGCGGGCGCAGCGGCGGGCGAGACGGCGTTCCATTTTGCCGATCACGGCGGGACTGTTGTCATTGGGGATGCGCTGATCAATTTCGAGCCGTATGGGTTCACTCTCTTGCCTGCCAAATACTGTTCCAACCAAAAGGAAATGCGTCATTCGCTCCGGCAGCTACTCGACTGGCCTTTCGAACGTCTCCTTTTCGCCCATGGAGCCCCAATTCTTTCCTCCGCCCGGACACGACTGGAGACGCTCCTGCGATGAAAAACGGCAAGACCAGAGCCAGCGGGCTGACGCGCTTCCTGCGCCTGATCCGCTTCTCGCATACGATCTTTGCCCTCCCGTTCGCGCTCGGTGCGCTTCTCGTCGCGACTCATGGCCGGCCGACGCTCCGTCTGCTTTCGCTGGTCCTGGTTTGCATGGTGACCGCCCGGACGGCCGCGATGCTCTTTAACCGCATCGTCGATTGGTCGCTCGACCAGCGAAACCCGCGCACGGCGGGGCGGCACGAGTTGATCTCCCGTCTCGCGGCGGTCCTGCTGCTGGTGCTCAGCTCGGAGGGGTTTGTGGCGGCAGCGGCGCTGATTAACCACACGACTTTGTTCCTTTCGCCGCTCGCGCTCGGGATCATTTTCTTTTATTCGTTCACCAAGCGGTTCACCGCGATGAGCCATTTTTTCCTGGGATTGGCGCTCGCGGTCGCGCCCGCCGGCGCCTGGATCGCGGCAACCGGCCAGCTGGCGCTCGCTCCCCTCCTCCTGGGCGCGGGAGTTATCGGCTGGGTGGCCGGTTTTGATTTGATCTATGCGACGCAGGATCTTGAATTCGATCGGCAGGAAGGACTGCGCTCCCTCGTCGTCCGCCTCGGGATCCCGCGGGCGCTTCGGCTAGCGCAGTTCCTGCACCTGGTCATGTTCGTTGTCTTACTCGCCTTCGGCCTCTCGGCGTCGTTAGGCCTAGTCTATTTCTGTGGAATGCCATTGGTGGCCGGCGCCCTGATTTACGAACACCGGAGCGCGGCGCGGCTCGATCTCGCCGGCATCAATCGCGCGTTTTTCCAGAGCAACGCTTTCGTCAGCGCGGTCTTTCTCGGCAGCGTGCTGGCGGCGGTATTGTAGAGGCTGCAACCGGCGAAGCGTCTACACCTCGAGCTGCGCGATGCGCGCGGTGTGGCGTCCGCCTTCAAAATCGGTCGTGAGCCAGAGGCGCACAATGCGCAAGGCCAGGTCTTCCGGAATCATGCGTTCACCTAACGATAGCACGTTGGCGTCGTTATGCTGGCGGGAGAGGCGAGCCGTCTCTTCGTTCCAACAGAGGGCGCAACGGACTCCGCGCACTTTATTGGCGGCGATCGCTTCGCCGTTCCCGGAGCCGCCGAGCACGATGCCACGCTCGCACTCGCCGCGCGCGACCGCTTCGGCAGCGGGCCGAATAAATTTCGGATAATCGACTGGCTCTTCGCTCGTCGTACCGAAATCCTCGACCTCATGCCCTAACGAAATAAGGACCTCCTTGATTTTCTCCTTGTAACGGAAGCCGGCGTGATCGGAGCCCAGGGCAATTTTCATTTTGTCTTCTTAACGAAAGCGTGGCCCGATTGTCGAGCCTCGGCCGTTTGGATTCATTCGCCGTGCAGCCTAGCCAGGCGTTCCCAGAGTTCGCGCTCCGCTTCCGTTAGCTTTTTCGGGATCGTAATCTCCGCCACCACGTAAAGGTTGCCGCGGCTCTCATTGGCGGTCGGCAGACCACGATCGCGCAGACGAAAGCGCTGCCCGGCTTGCGTGCCTGCGGGAATTTTCAAACGCCGTCCGCCTTCGAGAGTTGGCACCTCTATCTCTGTGCCGAGCGCTGCCCGCCATGGCTCGAGGGCGACTTCGTAGATCAAGTCGTTGCCTTCGACGGAAAAATCAGGATGCCGGGCGAGCCGAACACGCAGGAAAAGATCGCCTTTCTTACCGCCGCCCACGCCTGCTTCGCCTTGGCCGGCGAGGCGGATGCGCTGTCCTTCATGCACGCCGCGCGGAATCTTGACCTGGTAGGTTTCCACTTTCTCGGAATCGCTGCGGCGCAGTGAAACCTGCCGGGTCGAGCCGTGCAGAGCTTCCTCCAAGGTAACCATGAGGTCGGCTTCGACATCCTGCCCGCGTTCCGCGGTCGCCGGCCGCCGGCCAAAACCGCCGCCGAAGGCCGATTCGCCGCGGCCGCCGCCAAAAAAAGCCTCGAAGAAATCGCTGAAGCCAGTCCCGCCAAATTCGAACTCAACCCCTCCACCGTTGCCTCCGGCATGCCGACGAAAGCCACCGCCACCTGATCCGCCGCGTCCCCAATCAGGCGGCGGTTGAAACCCGCCGGGCTGGTTCCAATCCGCCCCGAGTTGATCATATTTGGAGCGCTTCTCCGGGTCGCTCAGGACTTCGTAAGCTTCGTTGATCTGCTTGAATCTCTCCTCGGCCGCGGCCTTCTCTTTTGCCTTGGCCATATCGGGGTGATGTTTGCGCGCGAGCTTGCGAAAAGCGCTCTTGATCTCTTCGGGAGTGGCCGTCTTGGCCACGCCGAGGGTCTCGTAGTAATCCCGGAATTGAACCGCCATAGCTGGTGCGGTTGAATTTCCCGCATCGTCCGGAATCCGCAACCGCGACCGCCACGCGCGCCCCGAGCCAGGGCAGCGCGAGGAAGTTGATCAACCGCGCCGCCTAACGATCGGCAAAAATCGGCGCGGCCGTAATATCCGAGGCGTTGAAGGAGAAGCCGTGACCCGCATTGGGATCGAGCGACTTCAACAGCTTCGAGACCGCCTGGGCGGTGGCCGCGGAATAGAAGCGGACGAGCCCGACGGTGGTGCGGAGGCCGAAGACCGTGATCATAATCGTGTCGTCGTCGACCGAGTTCATGAAAATGTGGCTGCCGTTGCCTTGATGATAGAGGGCATTGAACTCGACTTCGCCGATGCGACGAGCAAGCTCCTTGGTCGCGGCGAAGGAACCCGCGGCGAGGGCGGCAATGATCGTCACGTCCATGACGGAGACATCGCCGAATTGCGAAATGGCATTGCCGCCGCGATCGATCACGACGACAAGGTCCGCGTCCGCTTTCTTGAGGAAATCACCGAGGATGTTGTCGAGGCTGGCAACATTCTCGATCGTTAGGGCTGGAATGCTGTTCATACCCGGGAGGGGGTGGCGATTTTGGGAACGGAAGGTTCAACCGGGACGGCAACCGGTGGCGGCGCGGCAGCGGGCGCGGCGTCGCCCTTGCTGAATTTATGCAGGAGCATTTGGGAAACGGCGTTAAGCGAGGAGAAGACGTTTTGGCCTGTGCTGGAGATGACCTCGAAGCTTTGCACCCGTTTCTTGCGATTGTTCAAAAGAAATTCGAGGTAGTTGACCGGGGCGATATTTCCGAGATCGCGCTTATTGTACTGTAAAACATAAGGAATCTCGTCGATCGAGATGTTTTGCTGGGCGAGGTTTTCCTCGAGGTTGCGAAAACTCTCCACATTTTCCTCCATCTTTTCCCACTGCGAATCGGCCACGAAGACGACGCCATCAACGCTGCGCAGAACGAGCTGGCGGGTAGCGTTGTAAATGACCTGGCCGGGCACGGTATAGAGTTGGAACTTGGTCACGAAGCCCTTGATCACGACCGCGTTGAGCGGCAGAAAATCGAAAAATAAGGTGCGATCGGCCGCGGTCGCGAGCGAAACGAGATCGCCGCGGTTGGATGGGCTGATGCGCTCGTGGATGTAAGCAAGATTGGTCGTCTTACCGCAAAGTGCGGGCCCGTAATAAACGATCTTGAACTGAATTTCCCGGCTGGCGTAGTTGATGATGGACATAACTCTTTTTGTTAGGCGTTAGGCTGCTTCGGCATACATCCGCGCAAGCTCTTGCGTGGTGCGACCAAGTCGGTCGCGGACTTCAGGGGTGATTTCGCCCCTCGAATGGATTGCGGCGAGGCAGATATTGCCATGCGCAAAAAGACTGAGCGGGGTCTTCCCGCAGCAGAGCGTGAGGCTTTGGAGCGCGCCAAATTTGGCCCCGACCATTTGCTCGCTCATGCGCTTGAGGATCGAGGGCGCAAGCGCGCAAAGCGCGTCACCTTCATACTCCGCGGGAATATTTCCCGCCAGGCTGAGGCCGTCGGAAAATACGATCGCGCAGGCGCTTACTCCGGCCAGACGACTGATGTGGCCGACGACCGATTTTGCGTCGAGCGGTTCATCAGTATCAAGCAGGTTCTGGAGCGAGGTACGAATCCCGGTCGCGGTGGCAGCGGGCGCGGTTTTCCGGGTCGGAGCGGCCTCGGCTTTCGGGGCGGACGCAAGCTCTGGAGTTTCCTTAGGCGGCTCGAACGGCGCCACTTTCGCGGACTCGGCCGGAGTTCCCTTGGACGGCGTGACCACCGCCACCTTCGCGGACTCCGCCGGAGCTTCCTTGGGCGGCCCGACCGGCGCCACTTTCGCGGACTCGGCTGGAGTTCCCTTGGGCAGGACTACCGTTACCTTCGGGGACTCGGCCGGAGCTTCCTTGGGCACAACCGGCACCACTTTCGCGGGCTCGGCTGGATCTCCCTTGGGCGATGTCACAACGGCTTTGGCGACCGGCTGCGCGGGAGCCGACGCAGGTTTGGGCGCGGGCGCTTTCGGAGCAACGGCGGGTTGCGCGGCCGCCGGCGTTTCACCAACCGCAAGTTTCGGGGTTGCCGGCGCGGGCGGCGGCGCCACTGCGGCGACGGGCGCAGCAGCCTCGGGCGCAGGCGCGCTCGGACCCGCTGTCGTCCTGGAGATCGGTCCGGCAGCGACCTTGAGCCGAGCCGCATCCTCGTTCGCCTTCTGGCTAAAAGGTGTTTCGAAGGCGTCGGCTACTTCGGGTTCCTCCTGGTCGCCGCGGAGCCGCAGGGTTTCGCTCGGCAGATTTTGCAAGATGTCCTGGAGCGCGAGCGGGATAGGAGTACCGGCGGGATCTGCTTTGAAAAGGGCGCGGTGTTCTTCAGGCAGCGCCGCCTGGAATTGAGCCGGCGACAGGGCGACCCTGCCTAACGATAACTGCGGCTGGACGATCGAGAACGGAATTTCGATTTGCGCGTTTTCCGGTACGGAATCGATCGGAGCCGTGAGCTGGAAGGGAGCGACGTTGCGCAGGATGTTGCGCAAGGACAGGGCGATGCACGGTCCCGCACCGGCGAATTCCCCCGCTTCCTGATTTGCCCGCGGCGAGGGAAACTTCGATTCCGCGCGCAAATCGTTGGAGGGCGGTGTGATCTTGAACGGAATGCGCGTCGGCGGGAGTGGCGCGAGAGGCGATGGCAAAGGGGTTGGAACGGGCGGCCCACTTGAGGCTGGAACTCTCTCAGCGGCGGGCCCACCCGTTCCGTTCGGTGAAATATTCGCGGCGGTGGGCGCGCTCGGCGGTGGCTGATCGAGCGGAAGAGGCGCCTTGATGACAGGCGTCGGAGGTGGCAGGGGCGTCGCCACATTGGCGGGAGCGGGAGCGGGAACGGGAGGCGGAGGCGGGGCGGAGAATTTGACGGGAGGGATTGCCTTCGGAGCAGCGGCGGCGGCTGGCTTGGAGTCCGCCGCGGCTGTCGGCTCGGTCCCAGGGGCTGCTGCCGGCTTAGCTTGCGCTACGACGGGCGGCTTGGCTTCCGCAACGACGGCGGGCTTCGCCTCGGCCACAGCAAGCGACTTCGACTCGGCCGTCACCGCCGGCTTCGCGGGAGCCGCAATCGCGGGCTTCGCCTCAGCAATGGGAGCTGGTTGAAGCGCTGGAATTTTCGGAGCAGCCGCGGGGGCCACCGGGCTACCAAAGCGCGCATTGTCCTCCATGGTCACCTGCAGGAATGGCGTTTCGACCTGCGGGTATTCCCGATCAGTAATCTGGTCGTCACGGACTTGGAAGGTAGCAAACTGCTCGACCACCTTGGCAAAAGGGAGGGCCACTTCGCGCAAGTCCGTCGCCGGCACTTCGCTGGTAAACAATTCGGGCGCCTGCTTGTAGATGGCACGGAGGAGAACCGTAGGCCGACCGGTCGCCATGCCGCGCTCGACCTCGGAGGCCTTCAAAAGCACGCGGTGATCCGGGTCAACCTGAGCGGGTTTCAAGACATCGGTGGGGATATTCGCGACCAGATCGGCCAGGAGCAGTCCGATCGTCCGCTCCGCGGGAGATCCGCTTGGGGAAGATTTCGGTTCCACTGCAATTGAGCCACTCCCACCTAACGATATCTTGCGAGAAGGTGTCAGGACGGTTTGGGCGGGGGTCGCAGGAGCGGGGATCGGAAGGTTGGCGCTCGATTCCAGGCCAACGATACGGGACGAGTTGGGAAGCACGGTTTTGCCCAGACGTTCGGAAGCTGGCTTTTCGACCGCGACGATCGGTCGCGAAGCGAGCGCTACGGAGCTTTCCTCGGGCTTTTCCTTCTTGAAGAAACGGATAAACGGAATGTTCATTTTAGTGGTCCTCAGCGGTTACGCGCCAGACTTCTTCCAGCGTCGTAATTCCTTCCATCGCCTTGTCGATGCCGACCATGCGGAGTGTCTTCATCCCTTCAGTGATGGCCTGATTTTTTATCACTGCGGCCGACGCGCGCTTGATGATCAAGCGGCGAATTGCTTCGCTCACAGGTAGTGCTTCGATGATCGCGGCCCGACCGGAGTAACCGCGGCCCTTGCAACGATCACAGCCGACCCCGTGATAAAAGACGGCGCCCTTGTCCGGCTCGATACCTAGGCGCTCAAACATTTCCGGTTCAGGAACAAATTCTTCGCGGCAATTGAGGCAGACCCGCCGGATGAGGCGTTGCGCGCAAGCCATGATCACCGAGCTGGAGATAAGGAATGGTTCGATGCCCATGTCATCGAGTCGCGCGATCGCGCCCGCCGCGTCATTCGTGTGCAGCGTGCTCAGCACCTGGTGCCCCGTGAG
>Ga0070670_100003625_pt1 | contig 12858 bp, 10 predicted proteins | sample KBSS63metaG_FD_64665 | JGI IMG/M metagenome (GOLD analysis project Ga0070670, IMG submission 64665) | Switchgrass rhizosphere microbial communities from Kellogg Biological Station, Michigan, USA - KBS S6-3 metaG | ecosystem: Host-associated > Plants > Roots > Rhizosphere > Soil ... | reverse complement strand
TGCGCGAGGAATACGCCTACGTCGTCATTGATGCTGGCAGTCAGATCAACGTCGGTGTCGTGGCGGCGTTATATACCGCCGACACGATCGGGCTCGTCGCGAACCCGGATGTGCCGTCGATCCGTAACGCCCAGCGCCTGCTCGACCGGATCCGGCAGATGGGGGCATCCCCCGATCGCGTCCGCCTTCTGCTCAACCGCACAGCGGAACCGTTCCCGATTCCGCCGGCGCAGATCGAGGCGGCCGTCGGCCATCCGATCGATCACATGTTTCCGAGTGACTACAAGACCGTCTCCGCCGCCTTGAACTCGGGTGTCCCGCTGGCCCTGACCGGCAACACGCCGCTGGCGGCGCAGTTCGACAGCTTCACGCGCCGCATACTGGAGGCCGAAGGTGTGGCTCCGGCGGCGGATTCGTCCGGTGCGGGCGTGTCGTTGTCACGCCTGGCTTCCATCTGGTAATTGCCCATGTCCACTGCCCCGACCGCTGTGACTCCGAAACCGATGGTTGCCCCTGCACCGCGACCCCAGGGCCCACGTCCCCAGTACCTGGAGCTCCGGGCGAACGTCCACCGCAAGCTGCTCAACCGGCTCAATCTGGAAGCGCTGGCGCAGACGGATCGCTCACGCGCCGAGGGTGAGATTCGCGCGCTCCTCAGCCAGTTGCTCACTGAGGAGGCGACGCCGATCAACCTGAGCGAGCGGGAAACGCTGTTCGCGGAAATCCTCGATGACGTCTTCGGGCTCGGGCCTCTCGAGCCGCTGCTCCGGGACCCGTCGATCAACGACATCCTGGTCAACACCTACAAGCAGGTGTTCGTCGAGCGACGTGGAGTCCTCGAGCGGGTGTCGGCGACGTTCCAGGACGACAAACATCTGCTGCGCGTCATCGACCGCATCGTCAGCAGTGTTGGCCGCCGCATCGACGACAGCTCGCCGATGGTCGATGCACGGCTGCTCGACGGCTCGCGTGTCAACGCCATCATTCCACCGCTGGCGGTGGACGGCCCGCTGCTCTCGATCCGCCGATTTCCCGCGGAACGGCTGAAGGCCGATGACCTGGTGGGCTTCAAGGCGCTCACGGCGCCCATGCTCAACTTCCTGGCCGCGTGCGTGAAGGGACGGCTGAACTGCCTGATCAGCGGCGGCACGGGCGCCGGCAAGACGACGCTCCTCAACGTGCTGTCCAGCTATATCTCCGAGCACGAGCGGATTGTCACGATCGAAGACGCCGCGGAACTGCAGCTGCGCCAGGAACACGTGGCGCGCCTCGAGACGCGGCCAGCCAATGTGGAAGGCAAGGGAGCGGTCAAGCAACGGCAGCTCGTGGTCAACGCGCTGCGTATGCGTCCCGATCGCATTGTCATCGGCGAGGTCCGCAGCGAAGAAGCGCTGGACATGCTCCAGGCGATGAACACCGGTCACGACGGTTCGCTGACCACGGTCCACGCCAACACGCCGCGTGATGCGTTGACGCGTATCGAAACCATGATTGCGATGGGCGCGACCAACCTGCCGGAGCGCGCCATGCGCCAGCAGATTTCGGCGGCGATCAACATCGTCGTGCAGCAGACGCGCTTGAGCGACGGGTCCCGTCGCGTGACGACCATCTCGGAAATCACCGGGATGGAAGGCGACATCATCACGATGCAGGACGTCTTCATCTTCGAGAAGACAGGCCTGTCGCCCGAAGGCAAGGTGACCGGACGCTTCCGTGCGACCGGTGTCCGGCCGAAGTGCTGGGAGAGGCTGAAGGCCGCGGGCATCAACCTGCCGCCTGAGATGTTCTCCGGCTCCGAGGAGCTGCGCTGATGCTGCTGGCAATTGGCGTCTTCCTGATCGTCACGGGCATCGCCATGGGCGTGGGCTGGGCGATCAGCGCGATCCCAGGCAACCTGGCGCAGAAGCGGCTGGAGAAACGCCTGCGCGAAGTTGGTTCCGTGTCGAGCACCACGACCGGCGAAACCGCGTCGGTGGTCCGGCAGGACGAGCAGGGGCCGTTGCCTGCCGTTCAGAAACTGCTCGGCAAGACGGGCGCCGGCGCCGGCCTGTCGCGCCTGATCGACCAGTCAGGTGTGCGCGCGACGACGGGCGGGATTCTGCTCGTCAGCGCCTCGCTCGCGGTCCTCGGCATGTTCGGCGTGCTGATGTTCTCACCGGTTGGCGCCGCCGCCCCGATCGGCTTGCTCCTGGGCGCCCTGCCGATCCTGTTCCTGCTGCAGCGGCGCTCGGCCCGCATCAAGAAGTTCGAAGAGCAGTTTCCGGAGGCGCTCGACCTGCTGGCGCGTGCGCTTCGCGCCGGACACGCGTTCCAGACGTCGCTCGGCATGGTCGCCGACGAAGTGGCGGAGCCCGTCGGTCCTGAGTTCAAAAAGACCTTCGATCAGCAGAACTTCGGTCTGCCGCTGAAAGAGTGCCTGTTTGAGCTCGCCGATCGGATGCCGCTGCTCGACGTGCGTTTCTTTGCGACGGCTGTGACGATTCAGCGCGAGACGGGCGGCAACCTCGCGGAGATCCTGGACAACCTCGCATATGTCGTCCGCGAGCGGTTCAAGATTCTCCGCCAGGTTCGCGTCCACACCGCGCATGGCCGGTTTACCGGATACGTGCTGCTGGCGCTTCCGGCGGTCCTTGGCATCATCCTGTCGTATCTGAGCCCGGATCACATGAACACGCTGTTCACCGAGCCGATGGGGAAGCAGATGCTGCTCGGTGCTGGTGTCATGCAGACGGTGGGCTACTTCTGGATCAAACAGGTGATCAAGATCGAGGTGTGACGACGTGACGATCCTGCTGCCGGTTCTAGCCTTCCTGTTCGTGTCGCTGCTCGCGTATGCGGCGTACATCGCGTTCGCGCCGAGTCTCGCCGGCAGCGTCGAGCGCCGGCTCGCGGAAATCGGCGGAACGACGATGCCCGTCGAGACGCCGACGTGGGAGCGGATGTCGGCGACGTTCAAGCGGATGGGACGCGTCGCGCCGCAGTCGCCGTCCGAGATGGGCAAGCTGCAGCGCCGCCTGGTCTCGGCGGGCTATCGCAACAACGAAGCGCTCATCATCTTTCTGGGCATCCGTGTCGCGTGCGCGGCCGTTCTGTTCGCTGTGCTCGCGACGCCGCTGATTGTCCGTCCCAACATCGCGATGGCGTTTGGCGGGGCCGGCCTTGGCTATCTGTTCCCGAACATCGTGCTGGCCCGGCTCGAGAAGCGGCGGCAGCACAAGATTCGGTTGTCGCTTCCCGATGCGCTCGACCTGCTCGTCGTGAGCGTCGAAGCGGGCCTGGGTCTCGACCAGGCCATGCAGCGCGTCGGAGAAGAGCTGGTGTTCGCGCATCCGGAACTGTGCGAGGAGCTCCGGCTGATTAACTTCGAGCTGCGCGCGGGCAAGGCTCGCACCGAGGCGCTCCATAACCTCGGCGAGCGGACCGGCGTCGACGACGTGATCTCGCTAGTGGCGATGCTGGTTCAGACCGATAAATTTGGCACGAGCATCGCCAAGTCGCTGCGGGTGCACTCGGATACGTTACGCACCAAGCGCCGGCAGCGGGCGGAAGAGGCAGCCGCCAAGACGGGCGTGAAGATGGTCTTCCCGCTGGTCCTGTGTATTTTCCCGGCCATCTGGGTCGTGACGCTTGGTCCGGCCGCGATCAAGATCGTCCAGGTGCTGGTACCGCTCGCCGAACAATGACGCAGATGCCCCCGAAAGTTGACGTCCCGCGCGCGGCTCCGGTGCCGTCGGTACCGGTGACGCTCGCCGATACGGGGCTGACGTCCGACAAGGTCGAGGCGCTGATCGTCAAGACGCTGTACGCCGGCGAGATGTCCGGGCTGCAGCTGTCCGACAGCGTCCGACTCCCGTATCCCATCCTCGAGCCAATCATCGAACGGGCCCGTGGCGAACGCCTGATCGAAGTGCGCGGGGCCGCGGGCGCCGGCACGGCCGGCTACAAATACGCGCTGACCGATCTGGGGCGCGAACGCGCGCGTGAAGCCATGGAGGTCAATCAGTACACCGGCCCCGCTCCGGTGCCGCTCGACGCCTACGTGGCCGCGATGAGGCAGTTGTCCTCGGTGCGCGGCGTCATCGATCGTGAGCGGCTGCGCGACGGTTTCGCGCATCTGGTCATCAGCGAACACATCTTCGAACAGCTCGGTCCCGCGGTGAACGCCAACAAGGCGGTCTTCCTGTACGGATCGCCGGGCAATGGCAAGACGGTCATCGGCGAAGGTCTCGGACGGGCGATCGGCGGCGACATGTATATGCCGTACGCCCTCGACATCGACGGCTACATCGTCACGATGTATGACCCGATCACGCACGAGTCGCTCGAAACCGAGGCGGCCCCGAGCAGCATCATCGCCGAAGCGCAGCGCGACCGCCGCTGGATCCGCATCAAGCGCCCCGTGGTCATCGTCGGCGGCGAGCTCACGCTCGACATGCTCGATCTGACGTTCAACAAGGTCTCGAAATTCTACGAAGCCCCGCTGCAGCTGAAGGCGAATGGCGGGGTGTTCCTCGTGGACGACTTCGGCCGCCAGCGGATGCGTCCCGAAGATTTGCTGAACCGCTGGATCGTGCCGCTCGAGAGCCGCGTTGACTACCTGACGCTGCACACCGGCAAGAAATTCCAGATTCCGTTCGACGTGTTGACGGTCTTTGCCACGAACCTGGATCCGCTGTCGCTGGCGGACGAAGCGTTCCTCCGCCGCATCCCGTACAAGATCGAGATCGAAGACCCGACGCTGCAGCAGTTCTCGCGCATCTTCGAGATGATCTGCATCCGCCGCGAGCTGAAATATCACCCGGTGATGGTGGCGTACCTCCATCGCCGACACTACCGGCCGGGCAGTCGTCCCCTCCGCGCCTGCCAGCCCCGCGATCTCATCGAGCAGGTCACGGCGCTCTGCCACTACCGCGGCGAGGAGCCGCGCATCACGAGGGAACTTCTCGACGCCGCGTGCGCAGCCTACTTCGTCGACGACACGACCGGGTCGCAGACGAACAGCCGGCTGCGGCGGCGCGACGCACAGGTGCAGTGATGGCACGAGCCGACAACGGCGACGGCCACATGGACATCGACTGGCAGCCGGTTGATCACTACCCGGCCGCCACGCGTGAAATGATCGCGCGCCGGACGACTGCACCCGCCTCGTATGAGACGTACTACGGCCTCGCCGAGCCGCCGTTCAGCCTGACGCCGACCGTCCGCTTTGCCTTCCGCAGCGGCAGCTATGCGACCGCACTGGATCAGGTGCGCCGCGCGCTCGAGCGGCGCGAAGGGTTCATCGTCATCACGGGCGAAGTGGGAACCGGCAAGAGCATGCTGTGCCGTGCCGCGATGCAGGAGAGCGGCCCCAACACGTTTGTCTCGCTGATTCTGGATCCCTGTGTCACCGCCGAAGAATTGCTGGCCCAGGTGCTCAGCGATTTTGGCGTGCTGGATCGTGATGCCCGATCGCCGCGGCGCGTCGTCCCCGCTCCGCTTCATCAGCTGATCGTCGTGCTGCAGCGATTCCTCACGTCGCTGGCGCCGCTGGGCGGCCGGGCCGTCGTCATCATCGACGAAGCCCAGCACCTGCATCCGGTCCTGCTCGAACAGCTTCGCCTCTGGTCCAATCTCGATGGAGACGGACCGCCGCTGCTGCAGGTCGTGTTGTCTGGTCAGCCTGAACTCGACGCGCTGCTGGGACGCCCCGAGATGCGTCAAGTTCGGCAGCGCGTGTCGAGACGCTGCGAGCTGACAGGGCTGGAGCGTGACGAGGTTGCGGAGTACATCGACCATCGCTTGACGGTTGCGCGCGGGCCAGATCACCGGCAGGAGCCAGGCCCTGCTGGCGTGCTCACTCAGGGGGAGTTCTGGCGCGTGCGACTGTCGCCCTCGGCCGTTCGGACGGTGGCCGCCCTGTCGCAAGGCGTGCCGCGTGTCGTGAACCTGCTGGCCGATCGGGCCCTCGAAGTCGGCTGCGAGCGTCAGGCGCGGACCATTGATGCGCGGATCGTTCGCGAAGCGGCGCGTCGGCTGAACCTTCAGCCTGCCGGTATTCCGCGGTGGCAGATGCAGGTGGCGGCAGCCGCTGCCGTTGTGCTGATTCTTGCGGGCGGCGTTGGTTGGAAAGCCATTGCCCAGCGCAGTCAGAGTCCGGATGTCTCGGCGCCGGCGAACGGCACCGCTGCGGCTGTCCCGCCGGCGACGCCAGAGATCAGAACACTCGACATCCGCGACAGCGTCACCGTGACGATTGCGACCCTTCGATCGGAGCAGCGGGCCACAGCGGTCGCGGCACAGCTTGTCGAAGCGGGCTTCCCGGCGTTCACGCGCCGGCATCCCGACGGCGTGTCGCACCAGGTCATCGTCGGCCCCTACGTCTCGGCTGAAGAAGCCACAGCCGCGCAGCGGGCGCTCGAAGCACAGGGCATCGCCGGTTCCACCGTGCGTCTCGAAAGCACGATGGCCGGTGGTCAATAGGTCGTGTCGTCTTTCTCCCGCAGTGGCCTGGCCGCCGCACTGGTTCTGAGCGTCGGCGCGAATGTGCACGCCGCTGAGACGCGCTTTCAGTATGTCTCGCTGCTTGCCGCCCATGACCGCGTATCGCTCGTGTTTGAGCTGAGCGGGGAGCCTCAGAACGTCGCGACCCGCCGTGTCAGCGCTGCGGTGCTGGAGCTTGACGCCGGGCCGGTGGTGATGCCCGCCAGAGCCACATCGTTCATGGCGCCGGCGGGAGTACGGTTCGTGATGGGCGTGTCGATCCAGGGCGGCGATGGCACGTCCGGCCATCTGAAGGCGCGCATCACGCTGCTCGAACGGGCGCGCAGCGCCGTGCGAGTGGTCGGTCATCGTGTGTACGTCGACTTTTCGCCGGAATCGCTGCCGACGGTGCAGCCCGAACGTGCGGCATCGATTGCCGACTCCACTGCGATTGCACCACCGGCAACCCGTGCTGCGGCCCCGGTTGCTCCCCCTCCTCCCGCGGATCCGTCGCCACGCGAGGCGTACCGCGCAACGATGCAGCCTGCCGTCGAGCGGTTCGATCAGCTGACACCGTTTCTGCTCTCCGCGGCCGCGTCTCCGAGTGAGCCGGTATTGAAGGCGGTTGGCAGCACCCTGGCCGGCATTCAGGGTTTGCTGCTGTCGGTCGAGGCGCCGATCGAGTCGCGTCGCACGCACGAGGCGCTGTCCTCGGCGGTGTCCGCGGCTCTCACCGCAGTGAGTCCCACCTTCAGCGGCGATCGCGCCGCGCAGGCAAAGCAGGCGCTCGGCCTGCTGGAGCAGGCGAAGTCCAGTTGGTAGTTGGATAGTTGGTAGTTGGTAGTTCGTTCAACTACGAACTACCAACTGTCCAACTACGAACTAACTAGCGGCTGCGGAACGAAACGGCAGGACCGTTGAGTTCTTGTTGCCGCCGACGGGAACGGTAGCGCGACCCTCGCGCATGTCCTGCGCCTGGCGCACGCGCGCGGCGTGAACGGGATTATTCGGCTCGCGCGCGGCGAGGTCTTCGGCAATCGCCAGCCCCTCGTCGACGGCGCCGTTGGCCAGATAGGCGTCCGCCAGCATCTCCTGTGCGTGCGATGCGGTCGAGACGAGGTCACCATCAACGGCGACTTCCACCAGCCGGACAAGGGCGGCGATGCACCCGGGCACGCGCGTGACGAACTGCTGCAACGCGGTTGCCGCGGGTTCCCACTGCAGTCGCTCGGTCCACTGCGTCGCCACCATGTCAACGAGCGTCAGCGCGGCGTCGAGCGCGTGTGGTGCGGCAGCGGCGGCGAGGCGCCCGAGCGCGTCCACCGTCTCGGGCGAGTCGGCCAGCGTGCGACGGGCAATTTCGAGCGATTCGTCGCTGCGACCGCCGCGAAGCAGGATTTCGACCAGCGCGACGCGGGCCTCGGGATCGGCCCCGGCCATGCCCGGCGAGAGATGCTGAGCGGCCGCAATCGCGTCTCCCGTTTCAACGAGCAGACGCACCAGCCGCGCAACGGTCGGCAGGTGGTCGGGATCGTGATGCAGCGCCTCGTGGAGAAGGTCGATCGCGTCGTCGCGAAGTCCGGCGGCGTAGAGCGCGTCGGACACTCGGCGTCGATGGCTGGTCGTCAGCGCATGCTCACGCGCACGCGTGAAATTGCCTGCGGCGACGGCCATCTGAAAGACGCGTTCGCGCAACGCGGTGTCCGATGGGTCCAGCGTTGCCGCTTCCGCCAGGGTGTCGCCGGCGGCTGCCATGTCATTCCGTGCAACCTGCTGGTCCGCCAGCGCCAGAAGATACCGGCGCCCTTCAACGGTCTGGCCCTGCGTGATCGCCAGAGCCGCGGCGTGGCCCAGCGCATGCTCGTCGGCTGGTCTGATCGCCAGGATCTTCTTATAGGTCTCGAAGGCCGGTTCGAGCTTGCCCTCGAGCCGCCATGCATCGGCAATCGACGCGAAGCGCCCCGCGGCACTGTCCACGTTGTGCGCGCGCAGGTGCAGTTGGGCGAGCAGCAGCGCCGTGTCGAGGTCGCCCGGTTGTTCGTCGACAAGCTGGGTGTAAGCCTCGATGGCCGCCGGCAGCTTGCCGACCCGGAGAAGCTTTTCTGCGGCGCGGACGGCCGCTTGGCGTTCGGCTGACATAGAGGGGGAATCTCCGGAACTCAGCTAGGGCAAGTTGCGTTCCCGCCAGAGGTACGAAGCGGCGTCATTTCTGTCCGGATTTGTGGCCTGTTTTGCGACTCCGTGGCCCGCTGGTCACGCGCGCGGCACACGCTTACGGGGGCTACGTCACAAAAATCGTCAGGAACTTACAAAACGGGCGATCAGGCGGCGGCTGCCAGCCAGACGGCCCCGACCGCAATCGCCAGGGCGGCGGCGGCCATCATCATGGCGCGCTGAGGAAGCGCTCCATTGGGCAGCTTCAGGGTCGCGGTACCAACCGCTGCGGCGAATGCCGTCATTGCCAGTACGGTGCCGACGCCGAACGCCCCGATATAGGCGAGCGATGCGGATATCGATGGCAGCGCCAGCGCCGGCAGCACGCCGAAGAAGTGCGAGCTTCCGGCGACTCCGTGTAGCACGCCAAGGCAGAACGACGCGTGCGGGTGCCCAAGTCGTTGAAGCCATGCGGGTCCCGCTTCGATGTGGAGGTGTCTGTGCGAGACAACTCCATGTTCGTGTGCGGAGGACCGCATCTGAGCGCTTCGTCGCAAAGCCCAGAGACCGACGGCAATGAGCGCACCGCCCACGATTCGCTCGCTCCACGCCGAGATGGCTTCTACCGGCGGGAGCACGTCCCGAAGGATCACCGCCAGCACTGCAACAACCACCACGCCCGAGGCGTGCCCGACGCCCCACGTCCAGCCGGAAATCCATCCGCGCTCACGTCCCGCAACCGCCATCGGCGTCACCGCGGCGAGATGATCGGGACCTGACAGCACGTGAATGAAGCCGGCGAGTGCGCCGGTCGCGATGATGAACACGAGGATGCCTATCGTACGTTATCTGGGCGCCATCCTGATCGCGCCGTCGAGCCGAATCACCTCGCCGTTCAACATCTCGTTCTGGAAGATGTGTTGGACGAGCGCCGCGAATTCCTCGGGGCGTCCGAGACGCGGCGGAAACGGAACCTGCTGGGCGAGCGACTGACGCGCCGCTTCGGGCAGCGCTCCAAGCAGCGGCGTCTCGAACGTGCCGGGGGCGATCGTCATCACCCGAACGCCGATCCGCGCGAACTCGCGCGCGATCGGGAGCGTCATCGCCACGATACCGCCCTTTGACGCGGAATAAGCGGCCTGGCCGATCTGTCCATCGAACGCAGCAACAGATGCCGTATTGACGATCACGCCGCGTTCGCCACCGGAGTTCGGTTCGTTGGAGGCCATCACAGTGGCTGCGAGACGGATGACGTTGAACGTGCCGATGAGATTGACGCGGATGATGCGTTCGAAATTCGCCAGTGGCTGAACGCCTTCTTTCGGCAGTACCCGCTCGGCCGCCGGAATGCCGGCAGCGTTGACCAGGCCGTGAAGGCCACCGAAATCGGCAATCGCCACGTCGACCGCGCGCTGCACATCTGCTTCTGTGGTGACGTCGCCCTTTACGAACCGAACCATTCCATGGTGATTCGCTTCCTTCGCTCGACCGTTGTCGTCGTTGAGGTCGATCACCACGGCTCGGCCACCCTCGGCCACAACCATATCGACGGTCGCGCCGCCCAGGCCTGAAGCGCCACCGGTTACGAGAACCGTCCGTCCGCTGAGTTTCATTTCGAGATCCTAGAGTAGGAATTACAAAGTCCAAACTCCCAACTTCTAACTACCAAACACAACCGCGCCGACCATGAATGACGTTAATAGCGCTGGGGATGCAGGCAGAACCTTCACCTCTGGCGATCGCGACAAGTCACGAATCCGTATTGGTCCCACCGTTGCTCAATGTCCGCGGACGCACCACGACAAGGAGGTTTCGATGACGAGACAGTGGCTAGGTGTATTCGTTGCGGCTGCATTCGCGACCACGGCCGTTCTCGGAGCTCAAGGGAATCCATCGCCTCGCAACACTCCGCCGACGGACGCGGCATCGCCTCCCGGCATCCAGAAGCCGGAACCCGCTCCCTCGGCACAGCCAAAAGCCGGAAGCGTCACGATGACCGGCTGCATCCAGGATGTGCCGATGGCGACGGCGGCCGCGTCAGGTCCTGCGACTCGTGCCTCCGACACGGCCGTGTCGGCGAAAACCTATTATCTGAACAACACCAAGATGGCGGCCGACGCTGGACGAGAGCGGCCTGCCGTCGGCACTTCCGGGCTGGCGCTCACCGGCTATCGTCTCGAAGGCGATACTTCGCTGATCACTCAACACTTGAACCAGCAGGTTCAGGTTGTCGGCATGGTCCAGGAAAGCGACGCCTCGCCGGGCTCCGCTGCCGGTAAGACTCTCAAAGTCGAGTCGGTGAAGATGGTGGCTGCGAAGTGTGAGCCAGTGAAATAGGACGAACGCCTACTTTCCGTCGACAGAAAAAGCCAGAAGCACGTTTCCGGGCGTGCCGCCGGCGGTGGGATACCCGGAATTGATGAACACCATCCCGCCGCCGATCACCGGGCCTGGACCGTCAATGGATCCGCCGCGTCCGGGGACGCCGTTGACCGTTTCATACTCGCGGATCGAATCGAAGTCCCACAGGATCGCGCCGTCGGCTGTGGCGTACGCACGCATGTGTCCATCCACTGATCCCGAGAACGCGACACCGGGAAGCGCGGACACAGCGGCGGATTGAGCAGGACTGCAGCGCGGTCGTGTGCCGCATCCCGGCGGCGGCGTGTACCAGACGCGCTCGCCGTCAGAGAGCCGCAGCGCGAACATACCGCCGCCTTGTTTGGGATCGGCGTCGGTGCTCGTGCTGTAGGTGAGCATGACTCGCCCGATGTCCGACAGGGCGACGTAGATGTTCGTGCCGTCGGTGGCGGAACCCCACTGGATGCCACCCATCGTGCCGCCGCGGCCGATGCGTGTCTGCCAGAGCACCTCGCCGCCCGCGTCCGGATCGAGCGCGTGCACGACGCCGGACTTCTGGCCGGCCAGCAGCATCCGGCGACCACTCTGCAGTGTCACCAGGATTGGTGACGCGCCGAAGTCGAGGTCCGGCCCGTTTGAGACCGCGCAGTTGGTCTTGTCTGGCAGACGACAGGCCGCAGTATAGGCATCAGAGGCGGTCATCTGGCGCGACCACAGAATCTTTCCACTTGCGAGATCAAGTGCCACGAACGCGTCGCTGAGCGTCGTCGTCGGGTCGGAGTAGTTGTTGCCGGTTGTCACGTACAGGGCGTTGCGGCGAGTGTCCACGACCGGAGTCGCCCAGACCGGCACTCCTGAAGGTCCCCACAGCTGCGCACCCACCGCGTTCTTCTTCGTCGGCTTCGGCGCATCGGGAATCATGAAGGTCTTCCAGATCTGTTTGCCGGTCGCGGCGTCGAGCGCGACGATGCTTCCCCTGAAGCGGCAGCATTCATAGGTTGGAACCGCGGCGGCGCCTTCTTCGCCTGAAGCCACGCCCACGTAGACGCGCCCGTTGTAGACCGTGGGGGAGCCGCTGACGCGGGCCACCGGAAATTCATCGATCTTTGCGCGCCAGATCAGTTGACCGGTGACCGCGTCGAGCGCGACCACGTTGGCGGCCATGTCACCGAAGATCGCCACGTGCCGTGGCCCGACATCCGCGATCGCAATCGCGGATCGCACGCCGGCTCCGGCGTCGAAGAACCAGTGCACGCATCCTGACGAGGCGTCGAGCGAATAGACCTTGCCGCCCCAGCTGCCGACGAAGATCCGTCCGCCGGCGAGTGTGGCCTGGCTGTATGACTGCAGATCGCCGGGGAACGCGAACGCCCATTTGAGCTTGAGCTTTGGAACATCAGCGGCTGTGAGACGCGCGGCGGCAGCGTCCTGGAACCGTGTGTTGTTCGAATTGGATCCCCACGCGGCCCATCGGGGCCCGTTTGCCGGGTCGAACGTCCGGTTCTGCGCACGGCACATTGCCGCGGTCGAGGGAGCCGTGCTCAGGGCGGTTCCGAACTTCTTGCCAGTGAGGAACTCGGCGATAGCGCGGCGTTCCGAAGCAGTACGGTTATTCGCCATCGTCACCATCGCTCCGGTTTCCATGGCGGCGAGCACGCGTTCGGGAGTCATGGAGAGGAACGCGTCGCGCTGCGGTGCGCGATTGATTCCCGCGTCGTGGCATTGCGCGCAGTTCCGCTGGTAAAGCGTGGCGCCGTCGGCGTCCTGGCCGAAAGAGGCAACCGGCCTGCCGAAGAAGAGCGCTGTCAGGGTAAGGACGAGGACGGTCCGCGTATTCATGCGGCGAAGTATACGTTCAGAAGAAAGCCGGCTCACCGTGAC
>Ga0070670_100003624_pt1 | contig 12860 bp, 7 predicted proteins | sample KBSS63metaG_FD_64665 | JGI IMG/M metagenome (GOLD analysis project Ga0070670, IMG submission 64665) | Switchgrass rhizosphere microbial communities from Kellogg Biological Station, Michigan, USA - KBS S6-3 metaG | ecosystem: Host-associated > Plants > Roots > Rhizosphere > Soil ... | reverse complement strand
TTTCCTGCCATCCAAAACGAGCCCGGCATTTCCAACACCCGCGGCACCATCGCCATGGCCCGCCTGACTGACCCGAACAGCGCCACCAGCCAATGGTACATCAACCTCGTGGACAACGGCGGCCCGCCCAACAATCTCGACACGCTCAACGGTGGATTCACGGTTTTCGGCCACGTCATCGGCGACGGGATGACTGCGGTCGACGCGATTGCGGCCGTGCCCACCTTTAATTTCGGGGCGCCCTTCGACACTCTCCCGCTGCTCAATTACACCTCGGGACTGCCGACGCCGGCGAACCTGGTCCCAATTCCTGCGATCAGCTACATCTCGCCCCTCGTTTTCACGGCGACGAGTGACCAACCAAATATCGCCACTGTTGGAATCAGCGGAACTAATCTGCTCGTCAGCGGCAAACAACTCGGCAGCGCCAAAATCACCGTGACGGCGACCGACGTGGACGGGGCACAGATCTCCTCCTCTTACAACGTCACCGTAGTGACGAATCCGGTGCATTTAGCCAACATTTCGACTCGCGCGGTCGTCGGCAACCTCGACGCTGCGCTCATCGGCGGGTTCATCGTCCGCGGTGACGTGCCCAAGCGGATCGTCATTCGCGCCCTTGGGCCTTCCTTGACGGCGAACGGATTACCCGTGCCCGGGGCCTTGCAGGATCCGGCGCTCGAGATACACGACGGCACGGGCGCCCTCATCGCTTCGAACAACAACTGGCAGGACGATCCCAACAGCCAGGGCGTGATCGATGCCGGCATCGCGCCCACTGAGCCTAACGAGTCCGCTCTCCTCCTGACGCTGCCCTCCAACAGCATCGGCCTCGGCTACACCGCGGTTGTGCAAGGCGCAGGCGGGACCACCGGCGTCGGCCTGGTGGAAGCCTACGACATCGATGCCAGCCCCGGCTCCGCCGTCCTCAATATCTCGACCCGGAGCGATGTGCAGACTGGCGATAACGTCCTCATCGGCGGTTTCATCGTTTACGGAACAGGCACCCAACGCGTCCTCATGCGCGCCATCGGACCATCCCTGGCCGGCGCTGTCGCCAATCCACTGAGCGACCCGACGCTCACGCTCTACGACGCGCAGGGCGCGCAAATTGATTTTAACGACGACTGGCAGGACAACCCGGCCAAGGATGAAATTATTGCGAGCACGATTCCCCCGACCGATCCGAAAGAATCCGCCGTCCTGCAGGATCTCGTCCCCGGGAGTTACACCGCGATTGTGCGCGGCGCCGGGAGCGTGACCGGCACCGGGCTGGTGGAAGCCTATGCCCTGCCACCGTTGTAGGCGCTTCGTCTATTCCTGAGCCACGCCCGCCCGCACGATTTGCGCAAAGCTGCGCGGGTCGAGGCTCGCGCCGCCGACGAGCGCGCCGTCGATATCAGGTTGCGCAAGCAACTCGCGCGCGTTGTCGGGCTTCACGCTTCCACCATACTGGATGCGGACTTTCTCTGCGGTCGCGTCGTCTGACATTTCGCCCAGCGTCTGGCGAATGAACGCGTGCGCTTCCTGCGCCTCGACCGAGGTGGCGGTCTTGCCGGTGCCAATCGCCCAGACCGGTTCGTAAGCGATCACCGTTTCCAAAAGCTCCTTCGCCTCGACCTCGGCCAGGCTGCCGCGCAATTGCGTCGCCAGAACTTTCTCCACTTGCCCTTTCTCGCGTTGCGCGAGCGTTTCGCCGATGCAGAGAATCGGGCGTAGTTGCTCGACATGGGCAGCGCGCACCTTCCGATTCACAATTTCATCGGTCTCGCCAAACATGGCGCGCCGCTCGCTATGCCCAAGCACGACGTAGCGGACAAATAATTCGCGCAGCATGGCGGGGCTGATCTCACCGGTAAAAGCGCCGTTCCGTTCCCAATGCATGTTCTGCGCGCCGACCTTGATCACCTGCGTCTGGCTCAAAAGTTCGGAGACTTTGGGAATGGCCGTAAACGGCGGAACGATCACGATCTCGACCCCATCGAAGTCGCCGATTTCTCTCAGAAAAGTGGTGAGAAATGCTTCCGACTCGCCCTGAGTCATGTTCATTTTCCAATTCGCGGCGATGATTTTTTTGCGCATTAGCAAAAGGCGGACGGTTGGGGCGATGATTATTGGAGTAACGGCGGAATGGCTGCCAGCGGAATCATCACTCCATTACTCCGGCGCTCCATCACTCCTTTTCAGTCAGAGCCGCGACCCCCGGCAATTCTTTACCTTCAATCAACTCAAGGGAAGCGCCTCCGCCGGTGGAGATGAAGGTCATTTTGTCGGCCAGTCCGGCTTGCTTGACCGCGGTCACGGAATCGCCCCCGCCGATGATGGTGGTAGCGCCCGCTTCGGCAAGCGCCTCGGCAATCGCTTCCGTCCCGGCGGAAAACTCCTGGATCTCAAAAATGCCGGGCGGTCCGTTCCACAGGATGGTCTTGGCGCGCGCGATCTCACTCCGGAAAAGCGCGATCGTGAGAGGACCGATGTCGACCGCCTGCCAGCCATCCGGAATATTGTAGTCGTGTGAAATGCGGCCGCTGTGCCGCGTCGCCGCGCCCGGCTTGATCTCTTCCGCGCCTAACAAATCGATCGGGAGCAAGAGCCGGACATTCTTTTGTTTGGCCAGCTCCATCAGCTCGCGCGCGAGACTGAGTTTGTCCCGCTCCACCCGGCTGCTTCCCATGTGCACGCCCTCCGCTTCGAGGAAGGTGTTTGCCATCGCACCGCAGATCAGGATCGTATCCGCCTTCTCCATCAGCGCCTTGATCACGCCGATCTTATCGGAAACTTTTCCGCCACCGAGAATGACGAGAAATGGCTTGGCCGGATGGGCCAGTTCTTCCTGCAAATATTTCAGCTCCTTTTCCATCAGGAACCCCATTGCGGATTGCCTGGAGAATTTCGTGATGCCAGCGGTCGACGCATGCGCGCGATGCGCGGCGCCGAAGGCGTCATTCACGTAAATCCCCTCGCCCACTTTGGCGAGCGCCTCGGCGAAGGTCGGATCGTTCGCCTCCTCGCCGGGGTAGAAGCGAACGTTTTCGAGCAACGCGACGTCGCCATCATGCAGATGCGTGACGACCGCTTCCGCATCCACCCCAATGCAATCGTGACTGAAGACCACGGGATGCCCGATCAAATCGTGAAGTGCGAGTCCAACCGGTCGAAGTGAATATTTTTCGACCGGAGTCCCGTTAGGTCGGCCGAAATGCGCCATCAGGATGGTCTTCGCGCCTTGTTCGCGCAGGTAGTTGATTGTCGGCAGACTCTCGCGGATCCGGTTATCGTCGGTGATGACGATCTTGCCGTCGCGTGTTTCGGTCGGCACGTTAAAATCGACACGGACGAGGACGCGTTTACCTCGCACATCAAGATCGCGAAGGGATAGTTTGCTCATTGTTTCTCGTGTTCCTGCTCGTGATCGTACTCGTAATCACACATCGAGCTTGTCGCGGTCGAAAATGGTTCATTTACTCGTGATCAGGAGCACGCGTTTAGGAAATCATCTCCAGCAGCTCCACGCAGCGATTGCTGTAGCCCCATTCGTTATCGTACCAGCCGACGACCTTCACGAACTTCCCGCCGTGCACCATCGTAAGTTTGCTGTCGAAAATACAGGAGTGCGCGTTGCCCACGATGTCTCGTGAGACGAGCGGCTCATCGCTGAACTCGAGCACGCCTCGGTAGCTCGCGTCGCCTGACGCTTTCTGGAACGCCGCATTGATCGAATCTACCGTCGCCTCTTTCTCCAGAATGGCGGTGAAATCCGTCACCGAACCATCCGGCGTCGGGACGCGGAAGGCGCCGCCGTTGAGTTTGCCTTTCAGTGCGGGCAAAACTTCGCCGATCGCTTTCGCCGCGCCCGTGCTCGATGGAATGATGCTGACCGCCGCGGCTCGCGCGCGTCGCAAATCTTCATGTGGCAGATCAAGGATGCGCTGGTCGTTGGTATAACTGTGGATCGTGCTCATGAAACCGTTCACGATCGTGAAATTTTCGTGCAAGACCTTGACCATCGGAGCGAGACAGTTGGTCGTACAGCTCGCGTTCGAGATAATCTTGTGCTTGGCCGCATCGTAAATCTCGTCGTTGATCCCGAGGCAAATCGTCGCATCCGGATTTTTCGCCGGGGCGCTGATCAGGACCTTTTTCGCCCCGCCCGCGAAATGCAGCTCGGCCTTTTCGCGACTGGTAAAAAAACCCGTCGATTCGAGGACGACATCGACGCCCAAATCCTTCCACGGTAGCTTCGCCGGGTCGCGCTCTTTCAGGATCTTAATCTTCTGCCCGCGCACGACGATGTTCTCATCATCATAGCCGATCTCGCCGTCGAATTTTCCGTGGACCGAATCCCATTTGAGGAGGTGCGCGAGGGTGTGGGTATCAGTCAGATCATTGATCGCATGGACTTGCGCGACCTGGTCCTGAGACATGGCGCGCAAGACGTTGCGCCCGATGCGGCCGAAGCCGTTGATGCCGAAGTTAGCCATAAGAGAAGTTGAGTTGGTTGTTGAGCGTTGAGAGCCGCCGAGGGACGGCGCGGGCTTACCATTAGAACGCGCCGAAAGCCGAGGCAAGTCCGCCAATTGTCATCGTGAGCCGCGCAGACGGCGAGGGGCTCCCAATTGCAGATGATGCTGGCGAACTAACTCGAAGCGCCGAGCGATTATTGGCGTATGTATTTCGACCGGATGCCCATTGCCCGATGCGTGCTCCCCCTCGCCGTCTGCGCGGCTCGGGATGACACTGACAGAAGCGCCGCGCTTCAAGCGACACGCGGCTGCTGCTGGGTGAGGCAGTGAAATGCGCCCAGCCCCCAGATCAACTCGCGGCAGTCAATCGCGACAACGCGTCGAGTTGGAAAGGCGCGCTGCAAAACCTCCACTGCCCTCTCATCGTTACTATCAGCAAAAATCGGCAGGAGAACGCTTTCGTTCGCAATGTAAAAATTCGCGTAGCTCGCCGGCAGACGCAGGTCGTCGCGCACGATCTTCGCCGGCATGGGCAGGGTCATGATTTCCAGCCGCTTTCCGCCGATCGTTAGGCGACGGAGCCGCTCCACATTTGCCTGCAGCGGCGCGTGATTCGGATCGGCCTCGTTTTCCTCCACCACCGTGAGGACGGTGTGTTCGGACACGAAACGTGTCAGGTCGTCGATGTGCCCGTCGGTGTCGTCGCCTTCGATGCCATCGCCAAGCCAGAGAATTTCGCCGACGCCCAGATAATCGCGCAGCCGTTGCTCGATCTCGGCGCGATGGAATTGCGGATTGCGGTTCGGATTGAGCAGACAACCCTCGGTCGTGAGAAGCGCCCCGGTGCCGTTCACCTCGATCGAACCGCCCTCCAGGATCATGCGCGGGTAATAAACCGGCAGCCGGAGTTGCCCGGCGACCCGCGTCGGCACGACCTCATCAAGGTCGAAAGGCGGATACTTGCCGCCCCAGGCGTTGTAATCCCAATCGATCACGGCCAGGCGCGGTTCCGCGTCGCGAGTCACGAAAATTGGCCCGTGATCGCGGCACCACGGTTCGTTGGTGGGAATCGAATGAAATGTCAGGCGCTCGTTAGGCAAGTCCTTTAAGGCAGCACGTGCGTCCGCTTCGTGCGCCCCGTTGCCGACATTGATGTTGACCGGCTCCGACTCGAGCAGCGCCTCGACCATGGCGCGGAGGGTTGGCACAACGCGATCGTAGGCGCCGGGGAAACTGATCCCCTCACGGCGTGGCCAGGAAAGCCAGGTGGCGGCATGCGGCTCCCATTCCGCCGGCATGCGGTATCCGAGCGTGGCGGGGGTGGGCGAATTCGGATCGTTAGGCATGTCGCCCGCAAGCTAGCATAACGTTTTCGATTGCTCGACCGCCGGGGAGCGCGCGCGCCTCGGGATCAGGCGCCGCCCCGCCTTTGTTGAGCAGCGAGAAGCGGCGGAAAATCGAAGAAGTCGGGCGCGGTGGTGCGCCCAAGTAAGTCCTGCGCGGCTCCTTTCAGCGCCCTCCAGCGTTCCCAATCCAGATCCGGCGCGGCGGCAAGGTGGCGGAGCAGACTGCGCCATTCCAGCAAGGCGCGCTCCACGTCGCCGTGGCGCAAGGCGTCAGAGGTGATCTTGTAACGGGCGCTGGAACTGCGCACGACTTCGCGAATGACTTCCGACGCACCGGAGCCGTAGTGCACCGGGACGCCCATTTCGAGGTAGCCCGGATAATCAGCGCGCTCGTAAATCTGCTGGCAGAGCGCGCCGAGACGACCACCCAAGGGCGCGTCTTCGCCCGCGAATCGCGGGCCGGCGCGGATGTTGGCGAGGTCAAAAACCAAATCTTCGATCGGAAAAGTTTCGTCCTCGAGAGCCGCCGCGATGGCGAGCCCTTCGCCTCCTTGGAAGAAACCAAAAACACGACCGCGGCGGGTGGGTTTGCCATCGGGATCGACCAGGCCGAGCCGGCGCCAGGCGTAGGCCGGCGAGGCGACGATCTCGGCCGTTTGATCGTGTTCCCGCTCGGAGCAATCCCGGCAAACCAGGGGCAGCGCGGCGCGCTCGGGAGGATCGAGAAGGGCTTTGCCTAACGAATCACGGAGCGCCGTCAGCGGCACGGTGGAAAAATCAATGCGGACAGAAACAAGATTGCCGCGCTTGATGAATTCATGAACTACCCCTCCGGCACTCCATTCCGGCAGAGACGCGGTGACCCGCGCCTGCAGCTCGTTTTCCGGAAGCGATTTTACCTTTAGCAATTTGCGGAGTGGTTTGACCAGTTGTGGGGTCGCTTCTCCCGAAACGGCGATGGCGAGCGGCCATTCCCGGCCATAGATTTTTTTCTCCGGCAGCCGGCAGAGATTCCCAATCCGGAAGCGGTCGAGCGTCCTGGGCAGTCGCAGCGGCTGGAGCCAGCGCTCGTTCTCGCGCAGGAGCACTTCGCCCAGTGAGGACTCGATCAGCTCCCCGCGCGGCTCCCATTCCTCCGCGCTATTCAGGATCTCAACGATCGGCCGCCTAACGAAACGGGCGCGCTCCGCATCGACCCATAACCCGCAGGGTTTCGGCCCGGTGGCGAGTGAATGCTCCACTCCGAGCGGAACGCGCTGCGCGCTGAAGAGCGATCGGCTTAATTCCACCGCCGCGTTGTAGGCGGGATGGGTCATCCCGCCCGGCGCCGGGTTCGTTGCTCGGCCCGGATCACCGATCCCGGCTACAACAGCGTCGGTCGCGTTTGCCATGACACTGATCAGGCTCGGCCAGTCCACCTGGGTGGCGCGCTTCAATTGCCGCGGACGGGCGAAGCTGAGGCGCGGCTGGTCCGGCGTAAATAAAATGAAGCCGGTATCGTCGAGCCCACGACGCCCGGCCCGGCCGAACATCTGCAACAATTCGTCAGGCTCGACCTGATGTTCGAAATTTCCCGAGCGATAGCGCGTCTCGGTGATAAGGACGGAGCGCATGGAAAAATTGATCCCGGCCGCGAGTCCCATGGTAGCGACGACGACATTGAGTTGACCGGCCTTGGCGAGCGGCTCGATCAGGCCGGCCCGAATCGAGTAACTGAGGCCGCTATGATGATAGGCAACGCGGTTGCGCAACAATTTCGTGAGCCGCTTGCCGGCCAGCGCTTCCTGTTGCGGCGAGAGCGGCAAGGGATCGCGCAAAGGCAGCGCGCTCGCCAGCGCCTGAGCCATTTCTTCGGTGGCGTTGCGCCGGGGCGCGAAGACCAGGATTGGCGCGAGCCCGGCGTGCAGGGCGCGCGCAATGCTGCGCGGCCAGAATTCGCGCACCTGGAGAAAGCCGACCTCCGGCAAGGTACGCAAATCGACTTCGTGTTGCGGGACCGGCCGTTGATCGTGCCTCACGAGAACGGCATCGCGCCCAATCCGGCGCAGCCACTCGACTACGTCCTGCGGATTGTTAACGCTGCCGCTGAGGAGCAGCAATTGCGTCTCCGGCGGGGCGAGGGCAAGTGCGAGCTCGTAGTGCACGCCGCGCACCGGGTCGGCGATGAGCTGATATTCATCCACCACGAGGAGGCGCGGTCCTTCGCGGCGGAGAAACCGCGTGCGCTGCGTTTCGAGCGTGGCGACGACCACCTTCGCGTCCACGTGCAGCGCGAGGTCGCCGGTGGCGATGCCGACATCCCAGCCGCGGGCACGCCATTCCGCGAGCTTGTCGTTGGCCAGAGCGCGGGTCGGGACGGTGAAAACGGCCTGACCTTTGAGGAACGAGTATAGCAACTCGAAAATGTAGGTCTTGCCCGCGCCGGTGGGCGCATGCACGACTACGTCCCGACCCGAGCGCAATGCTCGCACCGCCTCCTGCTGCCAGAGATCGGGAACAATCAAGCTGATCTCCAGCCCTCGCATCCTGCCTTAAGATGAAGCCTTCGGGCGCACGAGCAATCCCTTGTCGGCCACAGTCTATCCGACCCCCTCATATCCGGCTCGCGTTTCTTTAGAGGTTTTGTAGCTTCGGGCAATAATGACGGCAATGGACGACAGCAAATGCGCGACCGGCATCGCCGGGCTCGACGATATCCTGCGGGGCGGGTTTCCGGCACGTCGCCTCTATCTTGTGCAGGGCGCGCCTGGCTCGGGCAAGACAACCCTTGCCCTGCAATTCCTGCTCATGGGCGCAAGGGCCGGGGAGCGGGTGCTGTATATTAGCTTGTCCGAGACGCGGGAGGAAATCGAGGAAGTGGCCCGCTCCCACCGCTGGTCGCTCGCGGGTTTGGATATTGTGGAGCTTTCCGCGATCGACGGACAGTTGAGCGCCGAAGCCCAGAACACGCTTTTCCACACTGCGGAGGTGGAACTAACTGAGACCACACGGCTCCTCCTCGACGCCGTCGAGCGGGTGCAACCGAACCGGCTGGCCTTCGATTCGCTCTCGGAACTGCGCCTTCTTTCGCAGTCGCCGCTGCGTTATCGCCGACAGATTCTTTCCTTCAAACAATATCTCGCGGGCCGCAATTGCACGACCCTGCTGCTCGACGACATGAGCAACGGCGAGAGCGATTCGCACCTGCAAAGCCTCGCCCACGGTGTCATCTCGCTCGATCAATTCGCCCCCAAGTACGGCGCGGAACGGCGTCGCTTTCTCGTGAAAAAAATTCGCGGCACGACCTATCGTGGCGGCTTTCACGACTTCATCATCCAGACCGGCGGACTCGTTTTCTATCCGCGTCTGGTGGCGGCCGAACACCATCGGAGTTTCCCTAACGAAAACGTCTCGAGCGGAGTCAAGGGGATGGATGCCTTGCTCGGCGGCGGTCTGGTCCGCGGCTCGAGCAGCCTTTTCATGGGTCCGCCCGGATCCGGCAAGTCCACGCTCGCGCTTCATTTCGCGGTCGCAGCCGCGGCGCGCGGCGAGCGCACCGCGATCTACAGCTTCGACGAAAGCCTTGGCATCATGCGCGCTCGGGCGGACGGATTGAACATGGGTCTCTCGAAATTGATCACCGAGAAAAAAATCGCCGCGACGAAGATCGATCCGGCCGAGCTCTCACCGGGTCAGTTGAACAACCTTGTCCGCAACGCGGTCGAGGAAGACGGCATCAAATTGATCCTGATCGACAGCCTGAACGGTTACCTGCAATCGATGAACGACGAGCGCGCGCTCAGTCTCCAGTTGCACGAACTGCTTACCTACCTCAACCAGCAGGGCGTGGTGACCATTCTCGTGCTCGCCCAGCATGGCCTGATCGGCTACATGCAGACCCCGGTCGATATCACTTACCTGGCCGACACGGTCATCACCTTCCGGTATTTTGAAGCACTCGGCGCGGTGCACAAAGCGATCTCAGTGGTGAAAAAACGGACTGGCTCGCACGAAGGGACGATTCGGGAGTTGACGATCGAGAAGACCGGAATCGCCGTCGGGCCACCCTTGGTCAATTTCCGAGGCGTGCTCACCGGAACGCCTGAATTATCCAAGGTCCAGTCACCGGCGCGTGGCCCACGGCGCTCGCATGCCAAGCGGAAACGATCATAGCGTTCTCGTTCTCGCGCCGACCGGCAAGGACGGTGCCCTCGCGGTCGCCACGCTGGCGCAGGACGGAATCGCAGCCTCCGTTTGCGCGAGCTTGCAGGAGCTGGCCACACGCTGTGGCGACTCCACCAACGCGCTCCTCATCGCCCAGGAAGCGCTTATCGTTTCCGACGTTCCCATCCTCCTCGAGACGCTTGCCCGGCAGCCGCCGTGGTCGGATCTCCCGGTCATTATCCTAACGAGTAGCGGCGGGGGCGACGAGGTCAGTCTGCGCGCCCTGCGCATTTTTGGCCCGAGCGCCAACGTCACGCTTCTGGAACGGCCTTTTCGCGTCGTCACCCTGCTCAGCACCGTGCAGGTCGCTTTGCGGGCGCGCCACCGCCAGCGCGAAGTGCGCGATCTTATCGCGCAGCGCAACATGGTGCTGAACAGTATTAGTGATGCTTTCTCGGCGCTCGATTCCGATTGGCGCTACATCTACCTTAACCGGCGCGTCGCCGAACATTCCGGCCTCTCGCGCGATCAAATCATTGGCCGCAAAATCTGGGATGTTTTCCCTCAGCTCGTGGGCGGCGAATTTTATCACCGCTGCCACCGTGCCCTCGCGGAACGCCGACCCGATCATTTCGAGCATTTTCACGAACAGTGGGGGTGCTGGCTTGAGACGCGCGTATATCCGGCCGAAGACGGCCTTGTTATTTTCCGCACCGACATCACCGAGCGCAAAGAGCAGGAAGCGCGGATGCGCGAAAGTGAGCGCAAGTTGCAGGAAAGCGAAGACCTGCTTCGGCTCGCGGTCGAAGCGGCCGATGCCGGGACGTTCGATTTTTATCCCCAGACGGGCGAATTGCGCTGGTCCGACCGATGCAAGGAACTCTTCGGCCTCTCGCCTGGAGTGACGGTAGATTATGACACCTTCTTGCGCGGGCTGCATGCCGACGACCGCGAGCGGATTCATGCCTTGGTCGGACGTACGCTGCACCCGGGAGGCGATGGACGTTTCGACACGGAATATCGCACGATCGGCATCGAGGATGGCAAAGAGCGCTGGGTCGCCGCCAAGGGGGTTGTGATTTTCGATCTGACCGGCACAGCGGCGCGTTTCACCGGCACGGTCCTCGATATCAGCCAGCAAAAGAAGGACGAACTCGAGCTGCAACGCGCCAAGGCCGCGGCGGAGGAGGCGAACCGGGCCAAAGATCACTTTCTCGCCATGCTCTCGCACGAGCTGCGCACCCCGCTTACTCCAGTGCTTATGACGATCGCGACCCTCCGGCGCGACCCCGCCGTGGGCGATGAATTACAGCGCGACCTCGAAATGTTGCAGCGCAACATCGAACTCGAAGCGCTCTTGATCGATGATCTGCTCGACCTCACGCGCATCGCGCATGGCAAGCTCGAGCTCCATACCAATGCCGCCGATCTCCATGCGCTGCTCGAGCATGCTCTCAATATTTCCGCCGGCGACGCCGCCGGACGCCGCCTCGAAGTTGTTAGGCACCTGGAGGCCAGACATTTTCATACCTGGGGCGATTCGGCCCGGCTCCAGCAGGTCTTTTGGAACCTGATCAAGAACGCTGTCAAATTCACGCCGCCGGGTGGACGGATCGAAATCTCGACTCGCAACCCTGTCCCGAACCAAATAGAGATCGTCGTGAGCGACAGCGGCGTCGGGATTGAGGACATCCTGCTGCCACGAATTTTTGAAGCCTTCGAACAAGGCGGTCGCGACGTGACCAGCCGCTTCGGCGGGCTCGGGCTCGGTCTCGCCATTTGCAAACGCGTGCTCGACCTTCATCACGGCACGATCACGGCGTTTAGCGATGGGCGCGACCGCGGGGCGACCTTCACCATCACTTTGGGCGCGATTGAGACTTCAGTCCTGGAAGGCCCGGAAACTTTTCTCGCAGAGGGAGCGGCCGAACAAAAAGGTGCGGAGATTCTGCTCGTCGAGGACCATCAGGACACCGCTCGCGTTTTGCGTCGCATCTTGACCAAGTCGGGGCATCAGGTTGGCCTCGCTCACAGTATCGCGGATGCGCGCCGTCTCGCGGCGGAGATGCATTTCGATATCGTCATCAGCGACGTCGGTCTGCCCGATGGAAGCGGTTTGGAGTTGATGCAACACTTGCGCGCCACCCACGGCCTGCGCGGAATCGCGCTGAGCGGATTTGGCACCGATGAAGACCGGGCAGCGAGCCAGGCCGCCGGTTTTTCGGAGCACCTGACCAAGCCCATAGACTGGGAGCGGCTCAGAGAAGCGATCGCGAGCCTAACCACAACATCCGCCGCGCCGGCAGAAGACGAAGCCTAGTCGAGGTTCGCGGCCGCGCGCTCTTTGCCTTCCAGTTCCAGCACCATTCGCCGGATGTGGCGATACTTCTGGTGCGGGGCCAGCCGGCGCAGGCTTTCCTGTGCGTCGCCCCATTCCACCACCTGGATCATTTCCTGGCGCACGCCCCAGCGATTCATGTCACCGGACGTTGCCATGTAAAGATCGATCGTGTTTCGCCCGGCGAGCGCCCAGCCGTAATCTTCCACCCGATAAAGCTGGCCGGTTGAAACCACCCGAAAGATCGTGCCCGCCGGCCAGCGCGACCAATCCGCCGCCGCGCTCCCGTAGATCTCGTTGGAGAGCCGGTCGCCGAGAAAAGGCTGCGAGCGCGAGACATAGGCGATCGGTTGATAATCGTTGCGCGGGGACGAGGCCACCGGAACGGCACGGGGCACCACCGGCCGCGGAGCGGCATGCAGAACTCCGCCGAGCGCGGTGCGATTGCCGTATTGTTCGTGGTCGGACTCGGTGTCGGTGTAGGCGGTGGTACGGACTTGCTGGAAGTCGGTGCGGGCGAGTGGTCGCTCGTATTGCGGCAGGCTGCGGGAGGAACTGCACGCGCCTAAC
>Ga0070670_100003623_pt1 | contig 12860 bp, 9 predicted proteins | sample KBSS63metaG_FD_64665 | JGI IMG/M metagenome (GOLD analysis project Ga0070670, IMG submission 64665) | Switchgrass rhizosphere microbial communities from Kellogg Biological Station, Michigan, USA - KBS S6-3 metaG | ecosystem: Host-associated > Plants > Roots > Rhizosphere > Soil ... | reverse complement strand
CGAACCAGCGCAACCGGCGCGCAAAGTCCGAGAACTGCGCAATGGCTTCGCCGTCCCCGACGGCCACCGCGAAGATCGGGATCAGGCCGGAGATGGTCTGCGCCTTGATCGGGATGCATCTGCCGTCGGGCAGCCGCAGCTGGTCGTAGTAGTAGCCGTCGGCTTCGCTCCACAATCCCTGTCCACCCATCTTGTTGATGGCGGAGCCGATGTACACGAAGTGCTCGAAGAACTTCGTGGCCACGTCCTGGTAGACCGCATCCTCGTTCGCGAGCTCCAGCGCGAGCGCGAGCAGATTGAGGCAATACATCGCCATCCAGCTCGTGCCGTCGGCCTGCTCCAGACGACCGCCGCCGGGCAGTCCCGCGGTGCGATCGAACACGCTGATGTTGTCGAGGCCGAGAAACCCGCCTTCGAAGATGTTGCGGCCTTCGGCGTCCTTCCGGTTCACCCACCACGTGAAGTTGATGAGGAGCTTCTGGAAGATGCGCTCGAGAAAGTCCCGGTCGCCGCGCCCGTACATCTTTTCCTCGATCTGGTAGATGCGAAGCGCCGCCCACGCGTGCACGGGCGGGTTGACGTCGGAGAAGTCCCACTCGTAGGCGGGCAGTTGACCGTTCGGATGCATGTACCACTCGCGCGTCAGCACGAGCAGCTGCCGCTTCGCAAACTCCGGGTCGATCAGCGCGAACGCGATCGCGTGGAACGCCATGTCCCACGCGGCGAACCACGGATACTCCCACTTGTCCGGCATCGAGAGAATGTCTTCCGCCGACAAATGCCACCAGCCGTGGTTGCGTCCCTGCTTCCGCGCTTCCGGCGGCGGCGCGCAGGCCGGATCGCCTTCGAGCCAGCGCTCGACGAAGTACCCGTAGAACTGCTTGCTCCACAGCATGCCTGCGAATGCCTGCCGCTGCACGTTGCGCATGTCGGGCGGCAGGTCGAACGGCGTGATCCGCCGGTAGAACGCATCGGCTTCCTGACAGCGCTGCGCGAAAACCGCCTCGAAGCTCGGGCCGAGCGGCTGCGGCACGTCGGGCGCCGCGCTCAGGCGAAGGCGCGTGACGGCGGTTTCGCCGGGGCCGATCGTCAAACGGTAATGCGCAGCCGCCTTCGTTCCGGTCTGCCGCGGATTCACGGCATCACGCCGCCCGTGGACGATGAAGTCGTCGATGCCGTCCTTCACATACGCCGACGCGTTAGGGACGCCGTACAGGCGTTGCGCATTGGTTTCGTTCTCGGTGAAAAGCACCTCGTCCGGAGCGTCGCAATAGAGGCACCACGGGCCGAGCGTGTGATGGATCGCTTCCACGACCACGTTGTCGCCGGCGTGCTTCAGCGCGATGTGCGGCTTCGGGCTCCCCTTCTTCCACGTCCAGTCGTTCCGGAACCACAGCGTGGGCAAAAGATGCAGCGGGGCCGCGTCCGGGCCGCGGTTCGACGCGCTGATGCGGACGAGGATGTCGGCCGGACCGGCCTTGGCGTATTCGACCATGACGTCGAAGTAGCGGTCGTCGTCGAAGATGCCCGTGTCGAGAAGCTCGTACTCGGGATCGTCGCGCGTGCGCCGTCGATTCGTCTCGACGAGATCCGCGTACGGAAACGCCCGCTGCGGGTATTTGTAGAGATACTTCATGTACGCATGGCTCGGAACGTTGTCGAGGTAGAAGTAGTACTCCTTGACGTCCTCGCCGTGATTGCCTTCGGTGCCCGTGAGACCGAACAGGCGCTCCTTCACGATGGGATCGGCTTCGTTCCACAGAGCGGGCGCGAAGCACAGCCGCTGCTGGTTGTCGGAGATGCCGGCAATCCCGTCCTCCCCCCAGCGATAGGCGCGCGAGCGCGCGTGGTCGTGCGGAAAGTAATCCCATGGCTTGCCGTCGGCGCTGTAGTCCTCGCGCACCGTTCCCCACTGGCGTTCGCTCAAGTATGGGCCCCATTGACGCCACGAAGCCTTGCCCTCGCGGGCTTCCTGCAATCGTGCTTCCTCGGCGGTCAGGTCGTTCGTCATCAGGGGTCCGGGTGGCGTTTGGCACGCGCATTGTGCGGGCGGCACCTCCGCGGGACAACCGCCGGTATAATTTTCGGCGAAGGCCGCCGCACCCGCAGGCTTCCGTGCCGAACCCGTGAGTCACCTGCCTACCGCTTACCTGGCGCGCCATGGCGAGACCGCCTGGAGCCTTTCGGGCCAGCACACGGGTCTCACGGATCTGCCGCTGACGGAGCGTGGCGAGAGCAACGCGCGAAAGCTCGGCGAACGCCTGCGGCCCGTCCGGTTCGAGCTCGTGTGGACGAGCCCGTTGCAGCGGGCCAAAGCGACCTGCGACCTCGCGGGCTTTGCGGCAACCGCGCAAAGCGACCGTGACCTCGTCGAGTGGAACTACGGCGAATACGAGGGGCGCCGCACGGTGGACATCCTGCAGCAACGGCCGGGCTGGCAGCTCTTCCGCGACGGTTGTCCGGGCGGCGAGTCGCCGGCCGACGTCGGTGCGCGCGCGGATCGCGTGATCGACCGCATACGGACGGCCGACGGCAACGTGCTGCTCTTCTCGAGCGGGCATTTCCTGCGCGTGCTCGGCGCGCGCTGGCTCGGTCTCCCACCCGGCGATGGCCGCTATTTCATGCTCGCAACCGCGAGCCTCAGCACTCTCGGCTACGAGCACGGCCTGGACGAGCCGGTGATCCGTTTCTGGAACGACACGGGTCACGTGGATAATGAGCGCCGGACAATGCCATGAGCGAAATGAGCGAAACCGCCCGTCGGGCACCAACCTCAGCGCGCGCCGAAGGCGCGGCATGAAGGTGCTCGTGATCGACGTCGGCGGCACGCACGTGAAGATCCTGGCGACCGGCCAGAAGCTCGAGCGCCGCATGGATTCGAGCCCGACGCTCACCGCACGCCAGATGGTGTCGGGCGTGCGGGCGCTCGCCAAGGGCTGGAAGTATGATGTGGTCTCCATCGGCTATCCGGGTCCGGTGGTGCAGAACCGGCCGGTCAACGAACCGTACAACCTTGGCAAGGGCTGGGTCGATCTCGACTACGATGCGGCGCTGGGTTGCCCGGTGAAGATGGTCAACGACGCCGCGATGCAGGCGCTCGGAAGCTACGACGGCGGCAAGATGCTGTTCCTCGGTCTCGGCACCGGGCTGGGCTCGACGCTGATCGTCGACGGCGTCCTCGTGCCGATGGAGCTCGCGCACCTTCCCTACCGCAAAGCGACGTTCGAAGACTACGTGGGCAAGCGCGGGCTCGATCGCTACGGCGAGAAGAAATGGCGCCGGTACGTCGAGGACGTGGTCGAACGGCTTGTCGCTGCGTTCGAGCCGGACGATGTCGTGCTGGGCGGCGGCAACGCCGCGAACCTCGCGGAGCTTCCGCCGCGCTGCCGGCTCGGCAGCAACGCGAACGCATTCGCCGGCGGGTTCAGGCTGTGGTCGTCCGCATCGAAGCGCCGCGCCGTACGGCAAAAGGCGAAGCACAGCTCCGCGCCACGCAAACCCGGCCCCCATCGAATCACGAGGACCCATACCGGATGACGGGGAACATGGCCACGACTTCGCGTCCCGCGTGGAAGGCACTGGCGGCGCACCACCTCCTGGTGCGTGACCAGAAGCTGCGCGACCTTTTCGCCAAGGATCCCGCGCGCGGTCAACGGTTGACCGCCGAAGCTGCGGGCGTGCTGCTCGATTACTCGAAAAACCGCATCACCGACGAGACGATGCGGCTCTTGATCGCGCTCGCGCAGGAAGCGGGGCTTTCCGACCGGATCGCGGCCATGTTCCGCGGCGACAGGATCAACGTGTCGGAGAATCGCGCCGTCCTTCACGTCGCGCTGCGCGCGCCACGCGACGCATCGATCGTGGTCGACGGGCGCGACGTGGTGCCCGACGTGCATGCGGTGCTCGACAAGATGACGGCATTCGTCGGGCGCGTTCGAAGCGGCGACTGGAAGGGCCACACGGGGCGGCGCATCCGCAACGTCGTCAACGTCGGCATCGGCGGCTCCGACCTGGGGCCGGTGATGGCTTACGAGGCGCTCAAGTTCTACAGCGACCGGGAGCTCACCTTCCGCTTCGTCTCCAACGTCGATGGCACCGACTTCGTCGAGGCGACGCGCGACCTCGACGCGGCGGAGACGCTGTTCATCATCTCCTCGAAGACGTTCACGACGCAGGAGACGATGACGAATGCGCATTCGGCGCGCGACTGGGCGCTTTCCCGGCTCGGCAACGATCCGAAGGCGGTGGCGCGGCACTTCGTCGCCGTGTCGACGAATGCCGAGAAGGTATCGGCGTTCGGGATCGACACGGCCAACATGTTCGGCTTCTGGGATTGGGTCGGCGGCCGTTACTCGATGGATTCCGCAATCGGTTTGTCGACGATGCTCGCCGTCGGCCCGGACAACTTCCGCGCGATGCTTGGCGGCTTCCGCGAGATCGACGAGCACTTCCGCACGGCGCCCTTCGAGCGCAACCTGCCGGTAATCCTCGGCCTGATCTCTCTCTGGTACAACGATTTCTTCGGTGCCCAGACGGTCGCGGTGCTGCCTTACGATCAGTATCTCAAGCGCTTCCCGGCGTACCTGCAGCAGCTCGCGATGGAGAGCAACGGCAAGCGGGTCACGCTGAGCGGCGCTCGCGTCGACTGCGACACGGGTCCGGTGTACTGGGGCGAGCCCGGCACCAACGGACAGCATTCGTTCTATCAGCTCATCCACCAGGGCACGCGCCTCATCCCCTGCGACTTCATCGCGTTCGTCAGGAGCTTGAATCCCCTCGGGCAGCACCATGACATGCTGATGGCGAACGTCTTCGCCCAGACGGAAGCGCTCGCGTTGGGCAAGACGGCGGAAGAAGTGAAGGCCGAGGGCACGCCGGACTGGCTCGTGCCGCACCGCGTGTTCGAAGGCAATCGGCCTTCCAACACGATCCTCGTCGAGCAGCTCACGCCCGCGGCGTTGGGAAAGCTCGTCGCCCTCTACGAGCACAGCGTCTTCACGCAGGGCGTCATCTGGCAGATCGACTCGTTCGATCAATGGGGTGTCGAGCTTGGCAAGGTTCTCGCGCAACGGATCCTGCCCGAGCTCGACGGGTCGGCGCAGGGCGAGCTTGCGCACGACAGCTCCACCAATGCGCTGATCCGGCGCTATCGCGCAACGAAAGCGCAGTGACCGCAGCGGTGCTTGCGCTGCATCCGCGCGGCTCGTCGACCCTCGCTACAAGGAAGCCACCATGCAACTCGGAATGATCGGATTGGGCCGGATGGGAGCGAACATGGTGCGGCGGCTCGTTCGCGGCGGCCACAGCTGTGTCGTCTTCGACATGTCACCCAAGGTCGTGACGGACCTGGCCGCGGAAACGAAAGCGGCGGGCGCCGCGTCGCTTGCCGATTTCGTCGCAAAGCTCGACAAGCCGCGCGCGCTCTGGCTCATGGTGCCGGCGGCCGTCGTCGACAAGACGATCGCGGACCTCGTTCCGCTGCTCGAGGCGGGCGACACGCTGATCGACGGCGGCAACTCTTACTACATCGACGACATCCGCCGCAGCCGGGAGCTCGGGCCGAAGAAGATCGATTACGTCGACGTCGGGACGAGCGGCGGCGTATGGGGGCTCGAGCGCGGCTACTGCATGATGATCGGCGGACCCCCGGCGGTTGTCCTTCGCCTCGATCCGATCTTCAGGACGCTCGCGCCCGGCATCGGATCGATCGCGCGCACGCCCGGCCGCGATGCGTCGAAAGCGGGCACGGCGGAGCTCGGCTATCTGCACTGCGGTCCGAGCGGCGCCGGCCACTTCGTGAAGATGGTGCACAACGGCATCGAATACGGCCTGATGGCGGCCTACGCCGAGGGCATGGGAATTCTCAAGGCGGCGAACGTCGGCAACGAGCAGCACGCGCACGACGCCGAGACGACGCCCCTGCGCGATCCCGCGCACTACCAATACGACTTCGATCTGCCGGATGTCGCGGAGGTCTGGCGCCGCGGCAGCGTGATCGCCTCGTGGCTCCTCGATCTCACTGCGACGGCGTTGCACGAGGACCCGGTTCTCGGCAAGTTCGCCGGCCGTGTATCCGATTCGGGCGAGGGACGCTGGACCATCAAGGCGGCGATCGACGAGGCCGTTCCCGCGCCGGTCCTGACGACAGCGCTCTATCAACGCTTCAATTCGCGGGGCGAGGCCGACTTCCAGAACAAGCTCTTGTCCGCCATGCGCTACCAGTTCGGCGGCCATCACGAGAAGCCGCCCGAGAAGTAAAGCGGCCCCTACCCCGATTTGGCGCCTTCGCCGATCGACTGGCGATCCGACCGGTGCCGGCTCAGTGGTTGTCGCGCGGCGTGCCCTTCGTCGTCGAGATGCGCTGATACTTGACCGCGGGCTTCAGCACCATCCCCTGCGAAAGCTCGTCGACCATCGCGCGCTGGATCTCCTGCCACGGCGTCTGGCTCTCGGGAATCTTGAAGCCGCCGTTCTTCGCCAGCGCTTTCATCCGCTTGTCGTACTCGGCCTTGCTGATGAGGATGTCCGCGCTGCGCTTGTTGAGATCGATCCGTATGCGGTCGTTCGTCTTGAGGATAGCGAGGCCGCCGCCGGTCGCCGCTTCCGGCGAAGCGTTGAGGATCGACGGCGACCCGGACGTCCCCGACTGCCGACCGTCGCCGATGCACGGCAGCTCGGTCACCCCGTGCTTGATGAGCTCGGCGGGCGGCTGCATGTTCACGACTTCGGCGCCGCCGGGATAGCCGACGGGGCCGGTGCCGCGCACGAACAGCATGCACGTCTCGTCGATCTCGAGGCTGGGATCGTCGATGCGGTGGTGGTAGTCCTCCGGCCCCTCGAAAACGATCGCCCTGCCCTCGAACGCATTCGGATCCTTCGGATTCGACAGATACCGCTTCCGGAATGCGTCGGAAATGACGCTCGTCTTCATGATCGCGCTGTCGAAGAGATTGCCCCTGAGGTTAAGGAATCCCGCATGCTTTTTCATCGGGCGCTCGTATGGCCAGATGACCTTCGCGTCTTCGACTTCGGCCTTCTTGCAGTTCTCGTACAGCGACTTGCCGTTGACCGTCAGCGTGTTCTTGCGGATCTTGCCCGCCTTGATGAGCTCGCTCACCACCGCGGGGACGCCGCCTGCACGGTGGTATTCCTCGCCCAGGTACTCGCCCGCAGGCTGGAGATTCACGAGCAGCGGTATGTCGTAGCCGATCTTCTCCCAGTCGTCGTTGTCGAGCGCAACGCCGATGTGCTTCGCAATGGCGTTGAAGTGAATGGGCGCGTTCGTCGAGCCGCCGATCGCCGAGTTGACGACGATGACGTTCTCGAACGCCTCGCGCGTCATGATCTGCGACGGTCGCAGGTCCTCCCACACCATCTCGACGATTCGCTTGCCCGACTCGTAAGCATTGACCGCGCGATCCTTGTGCGGCGCCGGAATGGCCGCGGAGCCCGGCAGCGACATGCCGAGCGCTTCCGCGAGCGAGTTCATGGTCGACGCCGTGCCCATCGTGTTGCAGTGGCCGGACGACGGCGCCGACGACGCGATCAGCTCGATGAACTCCTCGTCGTTGATCTCCCCGGCGGCCAGGAGCTCGCGGGCCTTCCAGACGATCGTCCCCGAGCCCGTCCGCTCGCCGCGGAACCAGCCATTGAGCATCGGGCCGCCTGAAAGCACGATGGCCGGGATGTCGACGGTGGCCGCCGCCATCAATTGCGCGGGCGTCGTCTTGTCGCAGCCGGTCGTCAGCACGACGCCGTCGATGAAGTAGCCGTAAAGCGTTTCGACGAGTCCGAGGTAGCAGAGGTTGCGATCGAGCGCGGCCGTCGGGCGCTTGCCGGTTTCCTGGATCGGGTGCAGCGGAAACTCGAACGCAATGCCGCCGGCTTCGCGGATCCCCTCGCGCACCCGATGGGCGAGCTCGAGGTGATGCCGGTTGCAGGGCGAAAGATCGGAGCCCGATTGAGCGATGCCGATGATAGGCTTGCCCGCCTGCAGCTCTTCGCGCTTCAAGCCGAAGTTCATGTAGCGCTCGAGGTAGAGCGCCGTCATGTTGGGGTTGTCCGGATTGGCGAACCACTTGCGCGAGCGCAGCCGGGAGGGGTCTTTCGCGATGGGTTTGGTCTTCATCCCGGCATTGTAGCCGCCTCCCTCGTTCGGTGAGAGAATCCGCGCTGGCCCGTGGAGGTCGCTCACTCAACATAATCGGAGGAATCTCGTCCCATGCGCTTCCTTGCACGCATTTCCGTTGCTCTCTTGGGCCTTGCGCTGGCGCAGCCGCTGTTCGCGCAAGGCCAGCCGATCAAGATCTACGGGCTCGTCGAGCTGTCCGGCACCGGCGCCACGTCGGGCACCAACTTCAACGACGGCGTGAAGCTCGCCGTGAAGGAGATCAACGCGGCGGGCGGCATCCTGGGCCGCAAGGTCGAGTACTCGGCAAGCGACACGCAATCCCAGCCGCAGGTCGCAAAGGCGCTGGCCGTGAAGGCGATCGACGACGGCGCATTCGTCGTGATGGGACCGGTGTTCTCGGGCTCGATCCTCGTCAGCATGGCGGAGACGAAGCGCGCCGAGATCCCGAACTTCACCGGCGGCGAGGCCGCAGCGATCACGCAGCAGAACAATCCGTACATCTTCCGCACGTCGTTCACGCAGACGACGGCGATGCCGAAGGTCGCGCGTTATCTCGCCGACAACCTGAAGGCGAAGACGCTCGCCATCATCTACACCAACAACGACTTCGGCAAAGGCGGCCGCGACGTGATCGTCAAGGCGATCGAGCCGTACAACATCAAGGTCGTGGCCGACATCTCGACCGATCCGGGGCAGCTCGACTTTTCGGGCGCCGTGCTGAAGGCCAAGCAGGCGAACGCCGACGCGCTCTTCGTCTACACCAACGAGGAAGAAGCGGCGCGCGCGCTGCGCGAGCTCAAGAAGCAGGGATACGACAAGCCGATCATCGGCGAAACGGTGCTCACGAGCCAGAAGGTGATCGAGCTCGCCGGCGACGCCGCCAACGGCGCGGTTGCCCACGTCGGCTTGACCGCGGATGCGCCCGATCCCGGCATCAAGGCGTTCGCCTCCAAGTTCCAGAAGGAATACAACTACAAGTCCGATCACAACGGAATGAAGGGCTACACGGCCATGTACATGGTCAAGGCCGTCACCGAGAAGGTGGGCAAGGTCGATCCGAAGGCTTTCGCCAATGCGATGCATGGCGCGAAGCTGACGGTGAAGGAGTACCCCGGCATCCTGATGGACGTGAGCTTCGACAAGAACGGCGATCTCGACCGCGAGAGCTTCATGACCAAGGTCGTGAACGGCAAGCAGGAGGTCGTTGCCACGCTCCCGCCGCTCGGAGCCGGCAAGTAGCGTGACGGAGCAGGCGACCTTCGGCATCGCGGGGCTTCTGGGATGGCCGGTTGCGCATTCGCGCTCGCCGGTCATCCACAACCATTGGCTTGCGCACTACGGCATTGCGGGCCGCTACGTGCTGTTTCCCGTGCCGCCGGAGAAGCTCGAGGCCGCGGTGCGCGGCATCGCGACGCTCGGGTTGCGCGGCTGCAACGTCACCACGCCGCACAAGCAGGCCATCTTTCCGCTCCTTGACCGCGTCGACGATCTCGCGCGCCGTATCGGCGCCGTGAACACGGTAGTGGTCGAGAAGGACGGAAGCCTGACGGGCTTCAACAACGACGGCAACGGCTTCATCCAGAGCCTGAAGGACGCGGATCCGCAATGGCGCCCCGACACAGGGCCGATTGCCGTGCTCGGCGCCGGCGGCGCTGCCCGCGCGGTTGTGGCAAGCCTCGCCGCGCAAGGCGCGAAAGAGATTCGCCTCGCGAATCGCACGCTGGACAAGGCGAAAGACATCGCCGATGCCGTCGGCGCCGTGGTGCACGTCGTGCCGTGGGAAGCGCGCGAGGACGCGCTCGACGGCATTGCGATGCTCGCCAACGCGACGAGCCTCGGCATGGCAGGCAAGCCGCCACTCGAGATATCGCTCCACCGCCTGCCGAAGCGCGCGCTCGTGGGGGACCTCATCTACATCCCGCCGGAAACGCCGCTGCTCGCGGCGGCACGCGCCCGCGGCAACGTCACGGTCAACGGCCTCGGCCTGCTGCTCAACCAGGCCCGTCCGGCATTCAATGCGTGGTTCGGCGTGATGCCGGAGATCACGCCCGCGCTGAAGCAGGCCATCGCCGCAACGTTCTAGGCAGAGAGCCATGGAAGCGGGCGCGCACGGCCGCCCGGAGCGCAAAGGTGCTCCCATTCACGTCTTCGCGGAGCCGAAGATCGACTGCCACGTGCACGTGCTCGATCCCGTGCGCTTCCCCTACCGCCGCGACACCCATTACGCGCCGCTCGGCCAGGAGCTCGGCACGCCGGCGCAGCTCGCTCAGGTGATGGACGCGTATGGGACGAGCCATGCGCTGCTCGTCGGGCCGAATTCCGGTTACGGGCTCGACAACGGCTGCATGCTGGACACGATCGCGCACGCTCCGGGACGGTACAAAGGCATCGCCGTCGTGCCGAACGACATCACGCTCGATGCACTCGAGGCTCTGCAATCGCAGGGCGTCGTCGGCGTTGCCTGGAATGTCACGTTCTACGGCCTCGATCACTACCGCGACGCGGAACCGCTTCTCGAGAAGCTCGCCGCGCTCGACATGTTCGTCGACATCCAGGTCGAGCACGACCAGCTCGTGCACATGCTGCCGCTGCTCTCGCGTTCGCGCGTGCGCATTCTGGTCGATCACTGCGGCCGGCCGACCGTCGAAGCCGGTTTGGACGAGCCCGGCTTTCGTGCGCTGCTGGCGCTGGGCGCTTCGCACCTTGCCTTCGTGAAGCTTTCGGGGCTCGTCAAGTTCTCGCGCGTTCCTGCGCCGTACGATGACACCTGGCCGTTTGTCGAAGCGTTGATCGAATCGTTCACGCTCGACCGGTGCCTCTGGGCGTCCGACTGGCCGTACCTTCGGGCGCCGGCGCGCGTCGACTACGGCGTGTTGCTCAAGATTGCGGGTGAGCGATTTGCCGACGCGGCCGATCGTCGCAAGCTGATGTGGGACACGCCGCGCCAGCTGTTCGGGTTCGCGGGGGGATAGCGAACTTGCAGAGTATGTCGCCCGCCACGATACTGGCCTTGACAATAGTTGCCTAGGCATCTATATTCCTGGTATGAACCCGCCCCGCCCCGCCGCCGCCACCCCGCGCGTTGGCGCCGACCTCGAAACGGCGCCACCGGTCTCCAGGCACGGCATCATCCGCCTCGTCAACCGCGTCCGCGTCGAGCTGATCGACGCGCTCGACCGCGAGCTCGCTCAGTTCGACATCACGGCAGCTCAGCTGATCGTGCTCGCGTCGGTGGCGAACAAGGAAGCCGATTCGCCGGCCGGTCTCTGCAAGAACATCTCGTACGACCCCGGCGCGATGACGCGCATGATCGACCGTCTCGAGCAGAAGGGTCTCGTCCGCCGAAATCCCAACCCCGAGGATCGACGTGCGACGAACCTCGAGATCACGACCGCGGGACGGGCGCTCTATCCGCAGCTCCTCGCGGCGAAGGAATCCGTGCAGGCGCAATTCCTGCGGGGCTTCAGCGAGCAGGAAGTGCGCGTGCTGGAGCAGCTGCTCAACCGGATGCTGGACAACCGATGACCCCCTTTTTTTCCGCCAATAGTTGCCTAGGCATCTACGGCTTGGGCAAACATTACACAATCCGTTGGTTCGTTGTCGCGGCGCGCCTGGTTGCACGGCTCGTTCCGCGCGCGGCTGGGTCCTCTTCGCCCCGCGCCCGCGCGCTGGCTCCGATCGCCGCCATGACCATGGCCGCATTGGCGGGCTGCGCCAGCACGAACGGTCTCGCGCCGAGCGCGACGGTACGCGATCCGAATTCGCTCGCGTCGAAACAGTCGCTGGCGAACGCCGCCGTGACGCCGGCCGCGTGGCCGAAAGCGGATTGGTGGAGAAGCTTGGGCGATCCTCAGCTCGATGCCCTCATCGACGAAGCGCTCGGCTCGGCGCCGACCCTCAAAGTTGCCGTAGCGCGCGCGGGCAAGGCGCTGGCGCTGGCCGACGTCAGCGGCGCGGCGCTCTTGCCCCGCGTCGAAGGCAGCGCGTCGAGCGTTCGGCAGCGCTATTCCGAGAACGGCCTGCTGCCGCCTCCGCTCGGTGGCAGCACGCAGACGCTGAACCAGTTGCAGGCGACGCTTACGTGGGACCTGGACCTCTGGGGCCGCAACCGCTCGGCTTACGAAGCGGCGATCGGCACGGCGCACGCGGCCGACATCGATACGCACGCTGCCCGGCTCGCGCTGTCGACCGCCATCGCCCAGGCCTACGTGCAACTGCAGCGCGCCTATCTCCAGCTCGACGTGGCGAAGACGACGCTCGCGGAGCGCGAGCGCATCTACGCGCTGACACGCGACCGCAATGCGGCCGGCATCGACTCGAAGCTCGAGCTCAAGCAGGCCGAATCGGCGCTGCCGGCGACGCGCGAACGGATCCTGCAACTCAGCGAGCTCATCGCGCTCACGCGCAACCAGCTGGCCGCATTGCTCGGCGCGGGTCCGGATCGGGCGCTCGCGATCACGCGGCCCACAGCGCGCACGCTCGAGCCGATCGCGCTGCCATCGGCGCTGCCGGCCGAGCTGCTCGGCCGCCGGCCCGACCTGATGGCTCAGCGGTGGCGCATCGAGGCCGCGCGCAAGGACATCGATGCGGCAAAAGCGGAGTTCTATCCGAACGTGAACCTCATCGCGTTCATCGGCCTGCAAAGCCTCAACGCGGGCAGCCTCTTCTCGGCGGCAAGCCGTGCGCCCGGCATCGGCCCGGCGGTGACGCTGCCGATCTTCGACGGCGG
>Ga0070670_100003621_pt1 | contig 12862 bp, 8 predicted proteins | sample KBSS63metaG_FD_64665 | JGI IMG/M metagenome (GOLD analysis project Ga0070670, IMG submission 64665) | Switchgrass rhizosphere microbial communities from Kellogg Biological Station, Michigan, USA - KBS S6-3 metaG | ecosystem: Host-associated > Plants > Roots > Rhizosphere > Soil ... | reverse complement strand
CAGGCGCGCTGGAAATTTTCGCGCGCCTTGAGCCGCTCTCCATATCGCGCAAAGCTGTCGCGCTGCGGGAGAGTTCCGAACTGCGTGCCCCAGATGACCGCCGAACCGACATAGACGTCCGCGGCGGTGAAGCGATCTCCACAGACATAGTCCCGGGAAGCGAACAGCTTGTCGACCACCGACACGGCAGTGTCGTAGCTTCCGTAGCCGAACATGCGGCCCTGCTCGGGCGCCGGCTCGAACTTGGCGTAATTGTTGGTCACGGCCTGCTCGAGGGGCCCGGCCGCGTAGAACAGCCAACGGTAATAGTCGGCTTTCTCGCCCTCGCGCGGGCCTAGATCCGCGTCCGGGAAGACGTCGGCAAGATAGGCACAGATTGCGGCGCACTCCGTGACGACCTGGCCGCGGTGCTTGATCGCCGGCACCTTGCCCATCGGATTCACCGCCAGATAGCTTTCGTCCTTCATCCGCTCGTAGCTGACGATCTCGGTCTCGTAGGGCTGACCCACCTCCTCAAGCATCCAGCGGACGATCCGCCCGCGCGACTGGGGATTGGTGTAGAAAATGAGGTCCGCCATCTCCGCTCTCCTGGTTTGACCGAAAATCAGAACAAAAGGCGAACTACTCCTGTTTTGGAGTACGCTCAAGTGGTTGGAGCGGTAGGCAGTTCCTAGCCGCGCTCCCCCTTTTTCTTCGGAGGTTTAGCTGGGGCGGGCGCTTCGGCGGGCGTGGCCGCGCCGCTGCGCTCGGCAGCGCTCTTGTCACGAGCCGCGCGGAATTCGCTGTCGGCGCTCCAGTTCGGCCAATCCCGCGAATTGGCGAGCCGCTCGCCGACGATGTGCAGGAGGTTGGCGTCCTGGGCCATGCCCCGGAAGTCCCACTGCGGATTGTATTCGTCGTCGGGCTGATGATAGCGTTTGACCGTGTAATCGGAGGCCAGCGCCTCGCCGCGCGCGAGCCCGCCGTTGACAAGGTCGCGGCCCGATCCAAAGCTGAGCGCCGGAACGCCCTGCTTGGCGAAGGAGAAATGATCGGAGCGGTAGAAGCCGCCCGTCTCCGGATGGGGATCCGGCGTGAAGGTCCGGCCTTCCTCCTTGCCCGCTGCGATCAGCATGTCGAGCAGGTCCAGCCTCGCCGTTCCGGAGATGCTGAAGTTTCGAGCCGGCCCCCACACACCCATGGAATCGGTGTTCAGGACGCCGGCAGTCTTCGCCAGCGGGTAGAGCGGATGGGTCGCATAATATTCGCTGCCGAGCAGGCCCTTTTCCTCGGCGGTGACGGCCAGGAACACGACCGAGCGCTCAGGCCGCGGCTCAAGCGAGAAGCGGCGCGCCTGCTCGATGAGGTGCGCGATGCCGGTCGCGTTGTCGACGGCGCCATTATAGATGTTGTCGCCGTTCGCGTCGGGCTTGCCGATGCCGAGATGGTCCCAGTGAGCGGAGTAGATTACCGTCTCGTCCGGATATTTCTTGCCGGGCAATAGCCCGACGACATTGTGCGACGTGATCGTCGCCACCTTCGCCTGGCCGGTGGCGCTAAGCGTTGCCTTCAATGGGACCGGCTGGAAGTTGCGACGCTTGGCCGCTTCCTTCGCAGCCGCGAAGTCGAGGCCCGAAGCCGCGAAGATCTGCTGGGCGACGGGCAGCTGAATCCAGCTTTCAAAGGGGGTGTGGCTGCCAGACGGGTTCTGGCGGACGATGTCGAACATCGTGTTGGTGTTGGAATTCTTGACGGTGTTCCAACCGTAGGACGCCGGGGCCGTTTCATGAACGATGAGCACGCCGGCCGCGCCGCGGCGAGCAGCTTCCTCATATTTGTAGGTCCAGCGGCCGTAATAGGTCATCGCCTTTCCGCCGAAATCGCCCTCGCCGCCCTCGAAATCGGGATCGTTCACGAGGACCACCAGCAGCTTGCCGCGCACGTCCTGGCCTTTGAAATCGTCCCAGTTGCGCTCCGGCGCGGACACTCCGTAACCGACGAAAAGCAGGGGCACGTTGTTGAGGCTGACGTTGGTCTGGGCGTTCATGGGAGAGCGAACGGCGATCTGCTCGCCCTGCGCCAGAGGCAGCGACTGGCCGGCGCCGAGGTTCAGCGTGACTTGCGGCGTCGCTGCCCAATCGGACTGAAGGAGCGGAACGTCCTGGGTCCATTTGCGGCTGCCCTTCACGACGTCGCCACCCGGTTGAAGCCCGGCCGATCGAAGCTGGTCGATGATGTAGTTGACGGTTTTCGTCTCGGCCGGCGTGTTGACGCCCCGGCCTTCGTAGGCGTCAGTGGAGATCGTCTTGTCGATCTCCGACAGGCGATAGGGGCTGAAGCTGCCGATCGATGCGGCGGCAAGCGGAGCTGCGGCCAGCGCGATCGCACTCGCGGTGAGCCAGTGGAATTTCTTCATCATCTCTCCCCTGTCGCGGGCATGCGGCGCGACCGGCACTGGAAAGTGCCGGCACGCCAAAAGGTTGCAAAAGCGCGACTAGTTAGTGGCCCGCGTGCTGGGAAGTCCCTTCATTCGACGCAACCGGCTGGGCCCCCTTGTTGGTTCGATATTTGTCGAACCAGGCAATTATCGCTGCAGCTTTGGCAGCCGACTGGCTCGGCCGCGCCGCGATGCCGCCGTGGCTGGCGTCGGGGACCTTCACGAAGGTCGTCGGCACGCCCTTGAGCTTCAAGGCGGCGTAGAATTGCTCCGCCTCGCTCGCGGGGGTCCGATAATCGTCGCTGCCGACGACCACGAGAGTAGGAGTCTTGACGTTGGCGATGAGGCTTAGCGGCGAGCGCGACCAATAAGACTGGTAATTCTCCCACGGCATGGAGCCCATCCAATAGCGTCCGAAGAAGGGGACGCCGTCGGCGGTCAGCGCCATGCTGGTCCAGTTGATTACCGGCTTCTGCGCCGCCGCGGCCTTGAACCGGTCGGTCTTGCCGACGATCCACGCCGTCAGGATGCCGCCGCCCGAACCGCCGGTGACGAATAGATTGTTCGGATCGGCGACGCCGCTCGCGACCGCCGCGTCTACGGCGGCCATCAGGTCGCTGAAGTCGCTGTCGGGGTAGGTCTTGTCGATTCCGTCGGCGAATGCCTGGCCGTAGCCGGTCGACCCGCGCGGGTTGGTGAACAGCACTGCATAGCCGGACGCAGCGTAGAGCTGGTAATCGGTCGAGAAGTGGGGGCCATATGAAGAATAAGGCCCGCCGTGGATCTCGAGGATCATCGGCACGCGCTGACCGGGCTGGTAGGTCGGCGGGAGCAGAAGCCAGGAGGGCACATTGCCCCCGTCTGGTGCGCGGACGTCGAGCGCACGCAGCGATGCGAGCCGCTTGCCGCTGAGGTTCAGATCGTTGAGCCGAGTGAGCTGCCGGGTCCCGCCGCCGCTGGAAATCGCGACGTCGGCCGGCCGGTCGATCGGGCTAACGGTGAAGGCCACCGTACCCGTCCTCGCGACGCTAAATCCGCCGCTCGCATAGGGACGGTCGTAGCCACCCCCGCCGACTTCGTGCGTGACGGGCCGAACGCCGCCGTCAAGGCCGACCCGCGCGATGGTGACCGAACCATTTTCCTCATAGCCGACGATTACGCCGCGTCCGTCGGGCGCCCATTCGATCTGGTTGATGTCGCGGTCGAGGCCCGGTGCGATCCGGCGGGCCGGGCCGCCGTTCACCGGCATCACGTAGATGTGCGATTGTTCATAGGCCTTGGGCGTGTCGTCGAAGCCGATGAAGGCGATGCTGCGGCCGTCAGGAGAGACTTCAGGGCCAGCGTCGGGCCCCTTGCGGTCGGTCAGCGCGGTCAGCTGCCCGGATGCGATGTCTAGCCGGTAGATTTCGCTTTCACGACCCGCGAGCTCCCAGTCGGACGAGCGCAGCGCGCTGAAGATGATCGCGCCGCCGTCCCGCGTCCATTCGGGCGGCCCGTCGAAATAGGGCCCGAAGGTGAGCTGCCGCGGGGCGCCGCCGTCGGCATCGACCATGAAGATCTTGTCGAAGCCGGGCTTCAGATAGCCGGCGCCGTCGGCGCGGTAAGTGACCTTGTCGATCACCTGCAGCGGCTTGGCCCAGTTCGCGCCTTCCGGCTTTTCCGGCGCGGAGCCGAGCTTCGGCCCGTCGTCGGGCACGTTCATGAGATAGGCGATGCGCCGCCCGTCGGGCGACCAGGCGAGGTTCTGCGGGCTGTCCGGAAGGCCGGTCACGCGCACTGTCTGGCCACTGTCCATCCACCGCACGAACAGCTGCGGTGCTCCACCTTCCGCGCTAGAAACATATGCGAGGCGACGGCCATCGGGCGACCATCGCGGGCTGAAATGGTCGCCGGTGCCAGCCGCGAGCGGGCGCTGTTCGCCTGTCGCAACGTTGATCAGCCAGATCGATGAGCGGGCGCGATCGGTCATGATGTCCGCGGCGCGGCGCACGTAGGCCACAGTGCGTCCGTCGGGGCTGATTTGCGGGTCCGCCGCAGCGCTGAGGTCGAACAGGTCGCTCCCGCCGAAAATCGGGTTCGGCGCGTCGGCCGGCGCGGCTGGCGCCGGCGAGGCGAGGCAAGTGGCGGCAAGCAGGGCGAGCGAAAGCGTGGCGGTGCGCAAGGTCAAATCCCTCCGGGCGGTGATGGCCGCGCACGATTCAACTTTCGTTGATGGGGCGCAAGGTTGTTCTTCTTGCTCCGATGGCGCCTCCGCTTGCCCCCACAGCCCCTCTAAGCTAATGGCACCTTCGTCCGGCGGGCGGTGATCCCCTCTGGGCAGCCCGTCTCATTGGCGAGCGCGTACGGTGAACCGGGACTTGCCGGCGCCGGAACGCGCTTTTTCGCATGGGACGGCTGCCCGCTTGGAAAATCGTTCGAAGGACGCCTCCGGCGCATGGTGTGGCGGGCGGCAGTGCATTGAACCAGGTCCGCATGTTGAAGCCCGCCATGGTGGCGAGGCGCGGCAGGCCGATTTGAAATACGAGAGACGATCTTCTTATGGCGACCACGACATTCCCGACCCGCGACGACTTCGCGGCCCTCCTCAACGAAAGCCTCGGCGGCGAGAACGAAACGTTCGAAGGCAAGGTGGTGAAGGGCACCGTCACGGGCATCGAGAATGACATGGCCGTCATCGACGTCGGCCTGAAGAGCGAGGGCCGGGTGCCGCTGCGCGAGTTCGCTGCGCCGGGCCAGAAGGCTGAGCTCAAGATCGGCGACGAGGTCGAAGTCTATGTCGACCGTGTCGAGAATTCCGCTGGCGAAGCGATGCTGTCGCGCGATCGCGCGCGCCGTGAAGCCGCCTGGGACAAGCTGGAAGGCGAATTCTCCGCGGGCAACCGCGTCGAGGGCGTGATCTTCGGCCGGGTGAAGGGTGGCTTCACCGTTGATCTCGGCGGCGCCGTGGCCTTCCTTCCCGGCAGCCAGGTCGACATCCGCCCCGTCCGCGACGTCCAGCCGCTGATGGACCTGCCGCAGCCGTTCCAGATCCTGAAGATGGACCGCCGCCGCGGTAATATCGTCGTGTCGCGCCGCGCCATCCTCGAAGAGACTCGCGCCGAGCAGCGCAGCGGCCTCATCCAGTCGCTGGCCGAGGGCCAGGTGATCGAGGGTGTGGTCAAGAACATCACCGACTACGGCGCCTTCGTCGACCTTGGCGGCATCGACGGCCTGCTTCACGTAACCGACGTTTCCTACAAGCGCGTCAATCACCCGTCCGAGGTGCTGAACATCGGCGATACGGTGAAGGTGCAGATCATCCGCATCAACAAGGACACGCAGCGCATCTCGCTCGGCATGAAGCAGCTCGAGAGCGATCCGTGGGAAGGCGCGGGTGCGAAATATCCGGTCGGCGGCACGTTCCGCGGCCGGGTGACCAACATCACGGAATATGGCGCGTTCGTCGAGCTCGAGGCCGGCATTGAAGGCCTCGTCCACGTTTCGGAGATGAGCTGGACCAAGAAGAACGTGCACCCCGGCAAGATCGTCAGCACCAGCCAGGAAGTCGACGTGAAGGTGCTGGAGGTCGACGAGGAGAAGCGCCGGATTTCGCTCGGCCTCAAGCAGGCCCAGTCAAATCCGTGGGAAGCCTTCGCGGAGGCCCACCCGGTTGGCTCCGTCGTCGAGGGCGAGGTCAAGAATTCGACCGAGTTCGGGCTGTTCGTCGGCCTGGAAGGCGACGTGGACGGCATGGTGCACATGTCCGACATCGCCTGGGGCGTGTCGGGCGAAGAAGCGCTGCAACTTCACCGCAAGGGTGAGACCGTCAAGGCGCAGGTCCTCGACGTCGACGTCGAGAAGGAGCGCATCAGCCTCGGCATGAAGCAGCTTGAGGGCGGCGGCGCGGGCGCCGGCGCCAGCACCGGCACCGGTGCTGCGGTCGGCGGCGTCAAGAAGGGCGAGACGGTCACCGTCATCGTCCGCGCCGTTCAGGATGCGGGCCTCGATGTGCAGGTTGGCGACGATGGCGCGGTCGGCTTCGTCAAGCGCGGCGACCTTGGCCGCGACCGCGACGAGCAGCGCCCGGAGCGCTTCCAGGTCGGCCAGCATTTCGACGCGATGGTCATCGGCTTCGATCGTTCGAAGAAGCCGAACTTCTCGATCAAGGCGATGCAGATCGCCGAAGAGAAGCAGGCTGTCGCTCAATATGGTTCGTCGGATTCAGGTGCGTCGCTCGGCGACATCCTGGGTGCAGCGCTCAAGGAAGCGCAGGCCGGCAAAACCACCAAGAAAAAGTAACCAAGTCACGGATTACGCGGCGTTCTTTCGACGAACGCCGCGTAAATCCTGCTTGCGTAGAACCTTCTTTCCTGACAGCCTGAATCTCGAGCGGCCCTGTTGTAAACGGGGGAGTAGGGGCCGGACCATCCTGATTCGGGGACTACGATGATCCGTTCTGAGCTGGTGCAGAAGCTTTGCACCGATTTTCCGGACCTCACGCAGCGTGAGGTCGAGGGCGTCGTGAGCGCCATTTTCGATTCAATTACCGACCAGCTGGCCAAGGGCGGCCGCGTTGAATTGCGCGGCTTCGGCGCCTTCTCGACCCGGCAGCGCGACGCCCGCCTCGGCCGCAACCCGCGAACAGGCGAAGCGGTCTCGGTCAACGCCAAGCGCGTGCCTTACTTCAAGCCGGGCAAGGAAATGCGCGAGCGGCTCAATCTCCAGGACGCGCTCGCCGAGTTATGATGCTACGGCCGCCGGCATGCGGACGTGGCGGAACCGGTAGACGCTGGAGACTTAAAATCTTCTGCCCCTAAAGGGCGTGCGGGTTCGAGTCCCGCCGTCCGCACCAGCATCGGCGTGGGCCTAGTTGCCTAATCCGCAATCTCTTGGGTGAAATTCGCCCTTGGCGCTGAGGGATTTATTAAGCGTTTCCAAGTAATCCGGGTCGCGCGTGGTAGAAGTGGCGGATCCAGAGTGAAGAGTGCGACCGATTCCAGACTGATCAACGCTCGTCGCGATGCGATCGTGCTCGCGGTGCTGATCACCGCAGTCATGTTGCTTATCTGGAACGGCAGCGCCTTCTTCAACAATCTACGAATCGCCGGCACTGAATTCGGGCCCGAGGTGAGGCTCGCCAGCACGGCGCTGACGCTCAACGTGGCGCTGATACTGTTCGGCTGGCGTCGCTATGTCGACCTTCAGCACGAAGCCGAGATGCGCGCGGAGCATGAGCGTCGAGCGGTCGTGCTTGCCACAACTGACCCAATCACCGGACTCTATAATCGGAAGGGGTTCGCCGACCGCGCAGGCCAATTGTGCGTGGACGCGGCGGCGAGGAGCGACAATCTGGTTGTTATCTCTTTCCAGGTCCATCGCTTCAAGGCGGTCAACGATCAGCATGGCTACGAGACCGGGGATCGTTTGCTTAAGACATTGTCGGTGTCGCTGACGGACGAACTTGGCCCCGACGCGGTTCTTGCGCGCCTCAGTGGCGACGAATTCGCCGTCGCGCTTGCCCTTCGTCCGGACGATATGGGCAGGGCTGACGAGCTCGCCGAGGCCGTTCTGCGGACGGTGACTCGGCCGCTGCTTTTCGAGGAGAAGATCGTCCAGGTCGGGGCATTTGCAGGGATCGCTTCTGCGGCGGCAGCGAGCGTGCGCATTCCCGACATATTGCGTCGCGCCGACATTGCGATGGATCATGCCCGTAGCGGCCGCGTGGCGCGGCCCGTCTGGTTCGATGCCGGCATGGAGCGCGCGCTTATCGCTCATGGCGAAATCGAGCAGGGTATCCGCGTCGGCCTCGAACACGGGCAGTTTGTCCCTTATTTCGAGCCGCAGATCGATCTCGCGACCGGCCAGATCGTGGGCTTTGAGGTCCTGGCCCGGTGGATCCACCCGCTCTCAGGCGTCATCGGGCCCGATGTGTTCATCCCGGTCGCCGAGGAGATCGGGCTGATCGGGCGCTTGTCCGAGCATGTGATTGCCGAAGCCCTTCGGGAAGCCGCGGCCTGGGACGCGGAGCTGAAAATCTCCGTCAACATCTCGCCCTATCAGCTTGCCGACGGCTGGCTCGCCCAGCGGATCGTGAAGACGCTCGCGGACACGGGCTTCCCTGCCGAAAGGCTGGTCATCGAGATCACGGAAAGCTCGCTGTTCGCGGACATTGAGCTCGCCCGGACGATCGTCACGAGCCTCAAGAACCAGGGCATCCGGCTCGCGCTCGACGATTTCGGCACCGGCTTCTCGTCGCTCGCCCATCTGCGCTCGCTTCCGTTCGACATCATCAAGATCGACCGGAGCTTCGTCACCAACATCAACGCCAAGCGGGAAAGCTCGGCGATCGTCCGCGCCGTGACCACGCTCGCCAGCGCGCTGCAGGTACCGGTCTGTGTTGAGGGGATCGAAAACGAAGATTCCTACAAGACCGTCGTCCGGCTCGGCTGCGAGATCGGCCAGGGTTGGTATTTCGGAAAGCCGATGCCCGCCGAACAGGCGCGCGAGCTGCTTGCAAGCATCGCTCGCGGCGACGAGACGCCGCTTCGCAGCGTCAGCAACGGCTGATTCTTCCCAAGTGAAGAAATGACCTTTCGTCCCGCTGCGGGACGAAGGGAGCGGGTTTTCCTTGCGCGAGTTCAAGACATGGTAAAGATCGCGTTAGGATTTAAGCCATGCACCTCACCCGTCCCGCCTTTGCACTGCACCCGCGCAAGTTCGGCCGCGGCCGCGCGCGCGTGCTGGACGCACCGGCCGCGCCGGAGTGGCGGATGTCCGAAGATCTCAAGCTTTTTGCCGCGACCTTCTTCGCGGGCTTCCTCTTCGTCTCGATCCTGATCGGCTAGACGCGATCAATCGCAGGCGAGGTGGAGCTTCCAGCCGAGCCACGCCGATACCAGGCACATTGCGGCGACAAGAAGCAGCTGGCCAACCGGACCGACGCCGACGCTGCTGAGGGCGAAGGCGAGCAGCGAGCCCACCACCATCGCGCCTGAATTGACGATATTGTTCGCGGCCACCGTACGCGCCGTCTCCGTCTTGGGCACGGTTGTTGTCAGGAAGGCATAGAGCGGCACGACGAACATCCCGCCCGTGATCGCAACGCCAAGCAGCGCGAGGATCATCAGGCCTGCCATCGGGTGAACCACGAAATTGCCGAGCGTGGTCAGGCCGGGCCCCTCTCTCGCCCAGGTGAGCGAGACGAAATGGAGAAGTAGCACGAAGACACCCATCGCAATGACCGAAGCGGGCGCAAAACGCGCCGACACTTCGCTCTTGAGGAGCCGGTTGATGAGCACCGAGCCGATTGCGATGCCGATCGAGAAGATGGCGATGAACAGGCTTGCGACCTGCTCATTAGCGCCCAGTACATTCTTCACCAGAGGCGGGAAGATGATGATCAGCACCGCTCCGATCGTCCAGAAGAAGCTGATCGAAAGAATGGCGAGGAACAGTCGCCGGATATGGAGCGTCGCACTCACCAGCGCGATCGAGGCATGGAGGATGTGCCAGTTGAACGGGATGCGCTCTGCGGACGGTGGGGCGGGGGGAACCTGCCGCCCGGCAAGGAAGCCGAGGATGGCAATGCCGATGGTCGCCGCCGCCGCAATCTGCGGCGTAGAGGCGAGCAGGCCGGCGAGAATGGTCCCGCCAAGGATCGCAATATAGGTGCCGGCTTCGACGAGGCCGGTGCCGCCCAGCACCTCGTCGTGACGAAGATGCTGCGGCAGGATCGCATATTTGATCGGCCCGAAGAATGTCGAATGGACGCCCATCAGGCCGACAGCGGCCAGCATCAGCGGAATATTGGCAAGCATGATGCCCGCTCCGCCGAAGATCATGATGCCGATCTCGGCAAGCTTGATGATCCGGATGAGCTTCGCTTTGTCGTGGTCGTCAGCGAGCTGGCCGGACAGCGCCGAGAAAAGGAAGAAAGGCAGGATGAACAGGCCTTGCGCGATCGCGCTGAACTGAAACTCCTTCGCGGGGTTCGAATAGAGCTGGTAGGTGACGAAGAGCACCACCGCCTGCTTGAACAGGCTGTCGTTGAACGCCCCGAGGAACTGCGTCGCGAACAAAGGCGCGAAACGCCGTGCCCGTAGCAGGTGAGCGACGTTCTGGATCAAAGCTGGTCGGGAATGGGTTTCATGCGATCGGAGGCAGGGCATAGCCAGCTTTGCGCATGCCGCCAAACCCTTCTAACTCTTGCGTCCCGAAACGATGCTGTCGCTGCCGAATCTTCTCACCCTCTCGCGCATCCTGGCGGTGCCGATCCTGGTCTTCCTGCTGTGGAGGCCGGCCCCGATCGATTATGCGATCACCTTTGTCCTCTACTGCCTGGTCGGCATCACCGATTATTTTGACGGTTATCTCGCCCGCGCCTGGGGGAGCATTTCGCGGCTGGGCCAATTCCTCGATCCGATCGCCGACAAGATCATGGTCGGGGCTGTGCTGATCATGCTGATCTCGAGCCGCAAGTCGAACCCGGTGCCGGAGATCGCCGGACTTCACATCATCGCCGCGCTGATCATCCTGCTTCGCGAGATCATCGTCTCGGGCCTCAGGGAATATCTTGCCGGGCTGCAGGTATCGGTACCGGTCAGCGCCCTTGCGAAATGGAAGACCACTTTCCAGCTCGTCGCGCTCGGCGCGCTTATCCTCGGCGGCGCCGTGCCGCACCTGCCCTGGGTGCACCAGGTCGGAATCCTATTCCTGTGGGCGGCCGCAGTACTTACGCTGACGAGCGGCTACAATTACCTGCGCATCGGCCTAAGGCACATGGACTAGGCCGGCCTCATTCAGCAGTAATCGATTTCGCGATTATCACTGACGAACTTTAGTCGTTTCTCCGGCGACAGCGCTGCGCTTATCCATGATGACGCACAGGGGCCCGTGCCGCGTACGGCTGCCCATGCAGGGGCCGCGGCGGTTCCCCTCCCCGCCCTCCAGCCGCGGCCCCCAAAGCGGGTGGGAACGTCAGTGATCGATTTTCCCGCACTCACTGACGAGAACAACTCGTTTTCACTCTCCGATGGGCGCACCTAGAGCCGCCTGACGACACGAGAGGAGAGTCACGACCATGGACGCAAAGACCGGCGAATCGATGGGTTGCCCGGCAAACCGCCCGACGACGGTGCGGTCGCTGCTAGGCCGCCAGAACCGTGACTGGTGGCCGGACTCGCTGCCGATCGACATTCTTCACACTGGCAATGTGTCGCCCGATCCGACGGATGAGGGCTTCGATTATGCCGAGGCGTTCAGGAAGCTCGACTATCAGGCGCTGAAGCGGGACCTGACCGCACTGATGACCGACAGCCAGCCGTGGTGGCCGGCCGATTACGGCCACTATGGGCCATTCATGATCCGCATGGCGTGGCACGCCGCCGGCACCTACCGCACCGCCGACGGGCGCGGCGGCGCCAATTCCGGCAACCAGCGCTTCGCTCCGCTCAACAGCTGGCCGGATAACGGCAACCTCGACAAGGCGCGGCGTCTGCTCTGGCCGATCAAGCAGAAATACGGAACAAGCATCAGCTGGGCCGACCTCTTCATCCTCGCGGGCAACGTGGCCGTCGAGAGCATGGGTGGGCCGATCTTCGGCTTCGGCGGCGGACGCCCGGACATCTACGAACCGGAACGCGACGTCTATTGGGGCGCAGAGGAGAAGTGGGTCGAGGCCACCGAGACGCGCATCCAGCCCGAGCACGAGATGGAGCTGGAGCATCCGCTGGCCGCGATCCAGATGGGGCTCATCTACGTCAATCCTGAAGGACCAGGCGGCAATCCAGATCCGCTCCAGTCCGCACGGGACATCAAGATCACGTTCGAGCGCATGGCGATGAACCATGAGGAGACCGTCGCGCTCACGGCCGGCGGCCACACGTTCGGCAAGGCGCACGGCGCGGGCGACCCGAGCCTGGTCGATGCGGCTCCCGAGGGCGCAGACATCGCGCTCCAGGGACTGGGCTGGGCGAGTTCATTCGAAAGCGGACTTGGCGAGCACACGATCACCAGCGGCATCGAAGGCTCGTGGGTGAATACGCCGACACAATGGTCGGAGAACTACTTCCGCTTGTTGCTCGACTATGAGTACGAGCTGGTGAAGTCGCCGGCCGGCGCCCAGCAATGGCAGCCGATCAACCAGAAGCCGGAAGACATGGCTCCGGCGGCGCACGACCCGTCGAAGCGCGTGCCGACCATGATGACGACGGCGGACATGGCGCTGAGGGAGGATCCCGAGTTCCGCAAGATCTCGGAGAAGTTCCGCAACGACCATGAAGCGTTCAAGGACGCCTTCGCTCGGGCGTGGTTCAAGCTGACCCATCGCGACATGGGCCCGAAGGTCAGGTACCTCGGCCCGGAAGTACCGAGCGAGGATCTGATCTGGCAGGATCCGATCCCGGCTGGAACAGCGCCCTCCGGCGCTGACGTCGCGGCCTTCAAGTCCAAGATCCTCGATTCCGGCCT
>Ga0070670_100003620_pt1 | contig 12862 bp, 12 predicted proteins | sample KBSS63metaG_FD_64665 | JGI IMG/M metagenome (GOLD analysis project Ga0070670, IMG submission 64665) | Switchgrass rhizosphere microbial communities from Kellogg Biological Station, Michigan, USA - KBS S6-3 metaG | ecosystem: Host-associated > Plants > Roots > Rhizosphere > Soil ... | reverse complement strand
TCCGCCGCCCCATACTCTCGCAGCGCGCCTTCGTTGTCCTTGTGCTCTACGGCGAGATCGCCGGCATTCATGTGGTTGTAAGCTCGTTGCAGCGTCACCAGCCGCCGCAGTTCCTGCAAAGGCTCGGGACTATCGTCAACGCGCAAATCGAACGTGCGATCTTTCCAAGCCTGGCCGGTTGGTTTTCCGGTAACCACGATCAGCGCCGCGGATTGCCGGCCGCGAATGTCGCCACCCGCTGCTTGCGCCGCATCGAGGGCTGCCAGCATTCGATCAGCCAGGTCGCCTTTCGTGTTTTCAAACGCCTGGGCCATCGCCGGCCAAACCTTGTCATTAGCCATCAGGTTGGCCTGCGCGGAAAAATTCTTGCCGATGAAGTGTCCGGCTGCCTGGATGTCGTTCTTGCCGGTCCAGGCGTCGACGCGTCCGGCGGCATCGATCATGGCTACTTGCCGCACCTCGCGGCCATCGTCTCCGGCCAGCAACGAACGCAGCGCATCCGGCGCGCTCTTGCCCGTGCGCATCAGTTCCAATCCCAGTTTGCCGTAACTCGGATCGACAAACGATTGCGTGGCTACCGCGCCGACCCCAGCTTCGGCCCAGGGCACAATCGCGCCGACTGAAAACCAGTGCGATTGCACGGCGACGCCCAATTCGCCTGTGGCCGGATCACGCGCCACGATCGAAAAGGTGTGCACCGGCCGCAAAGGCTTTGCAGGTTGCTGGGAATAGAAACTTGGAACCAAAGCCAACGTCAGGACTAGAGCGAAGAATAAACGCATGATGATTCTCCTCGTTAGTGCGCGATCCGTCTGATTTGAAATTCTCTGTGCTCCTCTGTGATCTCTGTACGTCTGTGGTGGATAAACCTAAACCAAAAGCTCACCACAGAGACACAGAGGACACGGAGGATGCACAAAGAGATGAATCTCGGAACGCACCCCACAATTCTTCACGAAGCAAACGGATAAAACGGCGTGTTGCGGAAGATCCAAAAGGTCAGGATCACAAAGAACAGCGCCCAGATGTATTTTGCGTTCAGCTGATTTCCCGGCAACGGTTTGTTGCGAATGGCCGCGTTCGTGTAACGCAGTAGCGCGTAAAGCAGAAAAGGCAGCGACAGAATCAGCAGCGGATTGAACTTAAAGGCACCAATCACGTCGCCATGAAGCAGACGATGAAGTCCACGCGTACTGCCGCAGCCCGGACAAGTGAATCCCGTCAACAGTCGAAAAGGGCAGGCCGGAAAGAAACCCGTCTTGCCCGGCTCGAACAGAAACAGGTAGGTGGCGCCGGCAGCCAGCGTCGCCCAAACCAGCAGCATCGTTAAGCGTGGATTCAGCTTCTCCGCAAAAGTCATGCGAGAGCTAAGCTAACACGGGTCTGTTTTGAAGTAGTAGGGGTCCGGACCGGCGTGTCCGGAGAGAGGGAGTAGTTGTAGGGGCGGAGCCGTGTGTCCGTCCTGGGCGCACACATAGGTGCGCCCTACAGTTGATTGCCGTGCCTAGAACCACCCCTTTTTCGACTGCAGGTAAGTTTGCACGAATTCCTGATCGGATTTCGTGAGATAGATTATTCCTTCAACGATTCCAATCACGCCGGTAACCATGCCGAGGATGCCGCAAGTGAGCACGGTCGTGAGCAGCATGATGACGCCTTCAGTCGTGTAGCCAAGCACAAACTTGTGAATACCAAATCCGCCAAGAACGATTCCCAACACCCCAGCCAAAATCTTCTTGTCAGCGCCCAGCGCCTTCCAATCTGTCATTGCTCCGGATTGTCCCTGGTTAACCGACTGCATCGGTTGATAACCGCTAATGGGAGTCAAAGCTGCCTGGCAGTTCACGCAGAACTGCGCCGTGTCATCGTTGACAGCGCCGCACTTGGTGCAATATCGACTCATTGTTTACTCCGAACAACTTTCTAAAAAATCGCGGCCCGAACGTTGACCTTCAAACTCAAAGCGATCTCACGCCGGGCCGCGAGTAAAGTCTACCTGCTTATAGCGCTCAGGCCGCCGAGGAACACGATGAAGATGATGTAGCACAAGATGAGCACCAGCCCGAGTCCAATCGAAATGAAGCTAAACATCTTTGCCTTCTTGGACGAGTCCATCGCGCCGGCGATGTCGCCCGCCGCGACTTTACCGTTTACCTGAGCGGCGAAGATGATGGCGACAATCGCGAGCGGCCAGCAACAGAGCAATGAAAGAATTGCCGGAACCAGATAGTTGGGGACGGTTCCCGATCCACCTGCCGGGGGCGCATTCCATGGTTGAGACATTTAGTTTTCTCCTAAGGTTTCAAACTGAGATTTCAGATTGCTTGTTAGTTCGAAGCGGTTATCAAACTCCGGTGCCGTAAGTACCGGGTGCGCTGCCGTAGTTTGGCGGTGGTGGCACACCACCATCCTTGCGTTTCTCGAAAATGGCGACGCCGATAACTCCGCCCAGAGTTGCGAGCAGGGCAAGAAAAATCGCGCCGACGAGGCTGGCAACGATCATCAGGATCACTCCGGAAAACGGAAGATGAACACCGCTATTGCTGAGCTGTTCTTCCATCGCCGCCATGCCGAAGAAAATTGCTATCGGCAAACCGATGACGAGATAAATGATTCCGCCAATCACGCCCGCCAGCCCGCCGACAACCGCGCCGTCGCCGGTCTTCACGGGAACAGATGAGCCCTTGATGTAAAGGAAGGCAGCAAGCGCGCCGCCGCCGATGCTCCAAATGCAGCAGCAATAATTGATAAACGGAATCGCGGAGAGCACGCCCACAATCAGTCCGCCGAGAAGTGCTGGCTTTAGTTTGTTATTCATTAGATCTCAACTCAAGGGAATCAGGTTGGAGAAAGCCGGATAAACCGCAAACTGTCGGATGGAATTAATTTGCGCTGCATAACTAACAAATGAAGACGCAGATTGTCAATAATTTCGTCAATCCTGATACTGCCTTCACTTTGTTAGTTCCGATGGAGTTTACTTGGCGCGATCGTTATTGATAGATGTGGCTCAGCCGTGTCGTGCGCGCATGGCACTTTCACGCGTGTTTTCTTCGATCGCCAGAGCAAGATAGATAGCTTCTCCGGCTCCGTATAGAACCAGAAAGATTACGGCAGCATATAGGAATACCGCCGTCCCTACGAAAATCCCCATAATCCCGCCCGACATCACACCTGCGAATTCTCTTGAATTCATCGCGGCCCCTGCCATAAGTGCGCTGGCGACCGACAGTATAGCGAACAAGATACCAAGCAGAAGGATTAACACAGCGACGATTTTATAGATCGTTGCAATGATGCGAAGCGCTCGGAATCGCTTTTCCATCACCGTGCCTCCGAGGTGGAGTGGAAATTTGGCGGAGCATAACTAACAAAGCGGGTTGCTAATGTCAACAAAATCGAGAGTTGGAGGTTCAGAGCGTGTTGCGCTCACGGATACTACGAAAAGTAAACCAACCTCTCGAAAGCGCACAGCCTCCTTGGCACGTCGCTCGACAAACGTAGTATTGTCCGACATTATTCTTCCATGTACGAATTCGCAGTAGCCCCGGCGGTTACCAGCATTCGCCGCCGCGGCGTCGAGATTGCCGGAGTCTCGCCCGAAAGCATCGGATCTGAGCTGGAGCTCGAGTCGGGAGACAGAATTACCAAAGTCAACGGCCGCACGGTCCGCGACTATCTCGATTTTCGCTTTCAAACGGCGGGCGAAACCGAGCTGGTGCTGGAAGTCAGAAAAGCCAGCGGTGAAGATTGGGAATTGCAGATCGAACGCGGCGAAGGCGAAGACTTCGGCTTGAGCTTCGAGCAGATCGTGCCGCGGCAATGTGCCAACGAATGCATCTTCTGCTTCTGCAACGGCAACCCGGCGGACGCCAGGCCGTCGCTCTTCATCAAGGACGAAGACGTTCGCTTGTCGTTTCTTTACGGTAACTACACTACGCTCACTTCCATCACCGAAGACGAGATGCAACGAATCGTCGAGCAGCGACTCTCGCCGCAGTACGTCTCCATCCATGCCACTGATTTGGAGGTGCGCGCTTACCTGCTGGGAATAGAAAAGCAGCGCGCTGACATCGCTCCCAAGCTGAGGCGTTTGCTGGACGCCGGGATTGAGATTCATGCGCAGGTGGTGCTTTGTCCGGGAATCAACGATGGCGCGGTGCTGCGAAAAACAATTGCTGATCTCGCCGCAGAGTTTCCGCGCATCACGAGCGTGGCAATCGTTCCGCTTGGCCTGACGCGTTACAACACTGATCCGCGGCTGACAGCGGTCACACCTGATTTCTGCCGTCAAATAATCTCCGAGGTCAGCGCTATTCAGTCAGAGTTTCGCAACACACTCGGAACGACCTTCGCTTTTCTGGGCGATGAAATTTATCTACGGGCAGGGCGCGCTGTCCCGGCGCGGTCTCATTACGGCAACTATCCGCAGATCGAAGATGGTATCGGGATGGTCCGTTCGTTCAAGATGCAATTCACCGCCCTCGTAAAACGGCTCGAACGCCGGCAGTCGCTTCCGCCTAACAAATTGCGTGGCACGTTGTTGACCGGAACACTGTTCGCTCCTGTCTTCGCGCCTCTGATCGAAAACCTTAACGGTCGATTAGGCACTGAACTGTCGGTCGCAGGGGTAGAAAATAATTACTTTGGCGGCGATGTTTCCGTCGCCGGCCTGCTGACCGGCAGCGATCTTGTGGCTGCGCGCGAGCAGGTAAAAGGTGATTTTGTGATCATTCCCAAAAGCACGCTAAAGAGCGACGAAGAAATAATGCTCGACGGTATGACCCTCAAGGAGCTGAACCAAAAACTCGGTCTGCCGGTTCACGCTTTCGATCTCCAATCATTTGCACGGTTTCTATCTGCCTAAAATCACGCGCTCGGCCCATGACTTCTCCCGGACCACACGATGTTAATTCGTCGCCGAAAATTCTGGACGTCGGCTGTGGTCAGAATAAATATCCCGGGGCGATCGGGATAGATTCAAACCCACGCGCTCACGCGGACGTGATTCACGATCTCGGCGCGGTGCCTTATCCATTCGCTGACGATGAATTTGATCAGGTTATTTGCCGTCATGTGATCGAACATGTTCCCGATGTCATGTCGTTCGTGAGCGAGCTACATCGAATTACCAAACGTGGCGGCATCATTAAGATCGTTACGCCTCACTACTCAAATCCCGACTGGGCTACCGATCCCACGCATCGCAATCACTTCAACAGCTACACCTTCAACTGCTTCGTGCCCGAGAGAACTCCCTTTCCGTTTTACACCACGGTCGAGTTACGCCCGGTGCAAACTTACGTCAGCCTTGCCAATCTCTGGCGCGTGCTGGGCGTTGAGTGGTTCACTAATCTTGACCAGCGCTGGCCGGCGTTTCGCTTCACGCGCAAGTTTTGGGAGTTTTATTTGTCGGGCATCATGCGCGGCAAAGAACTCCACTTCACTTTTGAAGTAGTTAAGTGAAATCGCGCGGATGAATTGAAGGCGCAGTTGATCCGAATTCCATTAAGGCTTCAGTTATTCGGAGAAGAATCCAAAATTATAAAGATTGAAGTGGTCGCCGCGCTCATAACCTCAAGAAAATAGCGCATCCCTTTCAGCACCAAGGCGGCACAATTCTTGCTCACCGATGGCCACATCAAACGGCTTTTTCCAAGCGAATGACCCAAACAGACATCTCGTAATAGCTTTGGCAGTGCTCTCCCCCCGAGGTAAAGCTCTGTCCGAAGTGCCACCACAAATCTTAGTTCTGAAGGAGCCTACAATGAAGAATTTCAGATTTATGTTGACAGTGGTGCTCGCGCTCTTTGTGTCTGCCCCAGTCGCCTTTTCGCAAGGCAGCTCGGGCCGACTCATCGGCACCATCACCGATCCCGGTGGTGCGGTTATTCCGGGTGCTACTGTCACCGTCAAAGATAGCCAGACAGGACGAGAACTAACGGTTACAGCCAGCGCTGAAGGCAACTTTACCTTTCCGCAGCTTGATGTCGGCGTCTATACCTTAACTGTGACGGCCGCTGGCTACAGCACCTTTACCGCTACGGACGTAAAGGTCGACAGTAACCGCGACAACACTATCAACGTGTCTATGACAGTCGGCGGTGTGAAAGAAAACGTCACCGTGGTAGCGGGCGCAGACATCGTCAATTCCTCCAACGGAGAATTGAGCAACACCATCAGCACCAAGCAGGTGAAAGAACTGCCAATCAACGGGCGAAATCCGCTGTCGTTGCTCAGCCTGCTGCCGGGCGTTAATCCGACCAGCTCTTCAATCAATGGACAACGCAGTTCGTCAACGAACTTCACGCGCGATGGCTTGAACGTTCAAGACAACTTCATTCGCACCGGCGGCTTCGTGCAGGACCGTCCCACGGTTGATGATACCGGCGAGTTTACAGCCATCCTGCAAAATGCCGGCGCCGAGTTTGGCGGTTCGCAAGTGGTCCAACTCGTGACTCCGCGCGGCGGTCAGGATTTCCACGGCGCCCTTTACGAGTTCAATCGTAATTCGCATTTTACTGCGAACACCTTCTTCAGAAATCGCGACAACGTACCCAGGCCCTTCCTTAACCGTAATCAGTTTGGCGGTACGATCAGCGGCCCCGTCATCATGCCGCACTTTGGCGAGTCAAAGCCCTCGGTTTTCAGAGGCAAGGCTTTCTTCTTCTTCAACATGGAGATTTTCAGACAGGCGGCCCAGGCTGCCGGTACTGCTACAACCTTATTGCCAACCGCGCGCAATGGGACGTTTACCTATACCGATACCTCCGGCGGGCAGCGCACCGTCAACGTGTTAACCGGTTCCGGTCTGAATTTAGCAGGCGCAAATGCGGCAGTGTTCACCAGTGCCGGGGGCCCAACCTCCGTTGATCCGGTTATCGCTTCCCGCGTGCTCAGCCGCTTGCCGGACTCATGCAATGGTTTAAGAAACGGCATCAACTTTACCCAGGCTTGCAACTTTAATGTTGGCGCGCTGACTACGCGTAACCAGGAAGCCGGACGTATTGACGTTCAATTCAGCGATCGCAATTCGCTGAACTTTATCGTCAAGCGAAACGTGGAAAACAACCCGCGCACCGATTTGGCGTTTGGCTTCAATAGCGTTCCTTATGTGTTTCAGGGAGCCGGTACCAACTTCTATGCACTGGCCTTCAACATGTCGCCGACCGCAAACTTCTCCAATGAAATTCGCGGCGGTTACCAGCGCAGCGAGCCGTTCTTCAACGAAGGCGGCGTTCCCACCGATTTCGTCTTCAGCACCGGCCAGGGACAATCGCAAACTGCTCTCGCCAGCATCATTACTAACCCGGAAGGCACCTTCCGCAGCCAGGGTCGCAACACCGACTACTGGAAATTCGAAGACAACGCGAACTACACCATGGGCAACCATTCGTTCCGCTTTGGTGGCTCACTCCAAACTTATAAAACAGTCGCTTTGAATTTCGCTGGGGTGACGCCAAATTACGTGCTGTCGTCAACTGCCAATCCGAACACGCCTGGTCTTACGACGGCCCTGTTCACCGGCGGTATCAACGCCACCGACCTGGCGCGCGCCAACAATCTGCGCTATCTGCTGGCTGGAATTATCGGCTCAGCAACAGTAACCGCGAACCTCGTGGACATTAGCCAGGGCTTCCGCCTGGGCGCACCGACCAGACGCGACCTGCGCTACGAGAATTGGTCGGCCTACGGTCAGGACCAGTGGCGCATATCTCCGCAGTTAACCCTGAACCTCGGCTTGCGTTACGACTTGTTCACTCCGCTGCGCAACGTCGATCGAATTTATCTCGAGCCACGCATTGCCGACGGCCAGGACCCAGTTGCCGCGGCTCTTGATCCGGCGGGCGTTTATCAAATTGTCGGCGGCAACGCCGGCAGCGATAACGGCGCTTTCTTTAACTCGGACAAGAATAACTTTGGTCCAACGATCAGCTTCGCCTGGTCACCCAACTGGAAGAATGGCCTGCTCGGCGGCATCTTCCCGGGCGAAGGCAAGACTGTCATTCGCGGCGGTTATCGCATTAGCTACAACAGCGATGAATATGAGCGCGCGCCTGACAACGCTTTGCTGAATCACACCGGTCTCGGCTCGCAAACCGTTAACGCTCTAAACGGCGGTTCGGTCAATCTGCGTTCGGTGCTTACGCCCCGACCCGATTTGGCAACTTTCAGCGCCGTGCCCGGCAACTTTGCGACGCCAACCGTGCCGACCACGCCGTTTGCCTACACGGTTAACAACACGGCAGCTTTCGGGCGATTCGGGACTGTCTTTGCCGTCGACCCGAACCTGCAGGTGCCCCTCGCCCATGAATTCAATCTCGGCCTGCAGCGTGAACTGCCCGGCCAGATGGCGTTTGAAGTGCGCTACGTCGGCTCACGCAGCAATCAGATCGTGAGATCGATTGACTGGAACCAGGTCAACATTCGGGACAACGGGTTCCTGGCCGATTTCATTCGGGCGCGCAATAACTGTATCGCTCAAGGTACGTTCATCGGCGCCGCCAACCCGCTGTTAGGTTGTACCGACGCTCGCTATAACGCCGCCATTCCCGGCAGCCAGCCCTTGACGGTGTTTCCGAACCTTGGTGTCCAAAGCGGCACTAATGGCGGACTGACCAACACTTCGACCCTGGCGTTCCTGCAGAATGGTACTCCTGGTCAAATGGCGTTCAATTACATCGGTCTCGGCCTGACCGGCACGGTGCCGTTCCTGGCGAACCCCAGCACCGGCGTAGCCAACGTGCTCGGAAACGGCGGGAAGTACAACTACAACGCCGTGCAGGCAGAACTTCGCCGGCGCCTGTCAGGTGGTTTTTCGTTTGCCTTCAACTACACCTTCCAGAAGATCCTGGCCGACACCACGCAGGAACTTCAGAACAACGTCGACCCACTGCTCGATATCAAGAACCCGCGCAAGAGCTACGCGCGGCCTGACTTTGATCGCACACACACGCTCAACGGCAACTTGAACCTCGAGCTTCCATTTGGTCGCGGACATCGCTGGTTGAATAGTGGCGGCGTCGCCAGCAAGATTTTCGGCGGCTTCCAGTTCACCTCGATCGTCAATATCAGCAGCGGCGCGCCGGTTTCGATCAGAGACCCGCGCGGCACTCTGAATCGCGACGCACGTTCGCTAATCCAGCCGGCGTCGTCTACCTTGAACTCAGACGAGATCAAGAAACTCATCGGCATCTTCAGAACGCCGAATGGAGTTTTCTACGTCAATCCGAGCGTGCTGCAAGCTACCGCGAGCAATGGCACGACTTCGCAGGTCGTCGACCTGACGCAGCCGCTGCCCGCCGGCTTCACGATCACTTCGATTCGTGGCGCCAGCCCGGTCGGCACCGCGCCCTTCCAGGGCCAGGTGTTCTTCCGCAATGACCCGGGTTCGGTTGGCACCTTGCCCATTAACTTTATTAATGGACCAACCTACGTCAACATGAATGTGGGAATGTTCCGCAACATCGGCCTCGGCGAAAGCCGGCGACTGCAACTCCGCATGGAGGTGTTCAACGTTATGAATCGCGCCAACTTCTTCCTGCCGAGCGGCGGCAATGCCGTCAACAACGGCGAGAACAGCGACGTATTCAACGTGAACAGCACCAGCTTCGGCCGTTTGACCGGGACCTTCGATCCGCGCATTGTCCAGTTTGGCGCGCGCTTCGACTTCTAAACTCGCGCTCTGACTTTTCAGGTCGCTTAACAAATCGGGCGTTGCTTCTTAACAAAAGCAACGCCCGAAATTTTTTCTGAAGCTGTGCCGGCTACTCCTTAACGCCGACATTGAACATCGCCGGCGGGATAGCCTTATTGAATCCAAACTGATTGAGCGTCATGTCCCAGCTGCCCCGGAAAGGATTACGCGTATCGAGTTCCAGGCTGATCTTATAGCTGTGTGGCAAGGTCAGGTTTTCCTCTTTCCGGAAATCAGAAAACTCTTCAATCATCTTGTAACGAGTTGGCATTTGACTCTTGGAGGCGTCCACCGTCATTCCGATCTGCGGGGCAACCACGTGTAGATACTCGCTGCGGACGTGTTGGAAAGTTTCTGAATCGAAGAAGAGACTGATGTCCAGGTCCGAACCGCCGCGAGGCGTGAACCTGAGTTCGTGAAGAGTTCTGCCGCCAACCTTTTTCGTTCCCTTGTATTCAAGTTTATGTTTCTTGTCCGCCAGATCATAGAGGGGCCACGATTGTGATAGCGCGCCGCCGATCAGCCCATTCTTAACGATGGCTTTGTAAGTAGTGACCAGATCACCGAGGTTGGAGCGGACGCCGGCCCGCGCATAACCGATCGAGACGCTTTCGCCATCGAAGGAAATGTTCTCTCCCGAATAATTCGACGACGTAAATTCCATCGCGATGAGATTTTTATTGCTCTCGGAAGCCATGACTACCTGGCCTTCGAACTTGCCCGTCGACGGCGCACTGAAGGTCGCTACCACTGTGCCCCCGGCGATTCGAGTGTGGGTGGCGGCGCGCGCTTCGGCCGTGCCAATCGATTCCAAATGTTTGGCAACCACCTCTTCGGGCTTCAGCTTTTCATCTGCCAGCGATTGGAATGGCAGTAACACGAAAACCAGCGCCAGGCAGGTTACCGCACAGGCAACAGCCGAACTGGTGAAACTTGTTTTTTTCACGTCTTAAAACTCCTCGCTTCAATGAATGGATCGCTCACCGGCAGCGGCAACTTTATGGCACAAACGTTTGATTCGAGCAAGGTCACGTTTGCGCATAACTTGTAGGGACCTGGGTGTCTGAGCTGATCCGAATCTTGGAGGGGCGGGCGGTGCCGGCCTCTAACGGTTGCTGCCAGAGGAGACGCAGGTCTACGCCCCTACAAGGGTTTGCACCTTTCATGTTGAAGGTGGGAGAATGCAGTCCAACAAAATTCCTCGCGCACTGGAGATGTTATGAAGAAGTTTTACTTTCTGCTCCTGTTGGGCCTGCTATCCGCCGGCAACACAGTTGCTCAAACAACAACTCCCCCCGCCGAAGTTCCCGATCTCGTAATTTCCAAAATTAGTTGGAAGAAGGACGTGTTCATACCTGCCTTATACGACGATCCGATGCGGCCCAACCAGGACCAAGTGAATTTGAAACGCGAACAGAAAGTTATTGCCAAGGCGAATAACGTTCGAGTTCAAGGCGGACAAAATCCGCTGCCGCTGCCGACGCGTGAAATCATGTCGGCCAACCGACCGGCGCCTCCGGGACCTTCGGTAAATTATGTCTACAAGGCGAAGGTGACGAACACTGGTTCAAAAACAATCCAGGCTATGATCTGGGAATACGCGGTCCTCGACGACACTGGTACTCAGGTGGGCATTCATCGTTTTCTTGACAACACCAAAATCCGCGGCGGCAAAACTGCAAACTTAGTGGCCTTCAGCTCGACGCCCGCTGTGAGTATCGTCACGGTGAAGTCTCCCAAAGACGTGAGCAGTCAGTACATGGAGCGCGTCATCATTCACTGGATCCAATACGAGGATGGCTCGACCTGGCAAAGACCGGGGCTTGAATAATAGACGAACGGATGATTCTTAACCGCGTAGCGGTGAAGATATTGTTACGCTGCTGCTTTGGTGGTGGCTTGGAAATGAGAAATCCAGTGAAAGTAATATCCGAGTGGAATGACCGAAGGTGGCGGACACATGGTGTAAAAGTGTGGGAGCGCCGAAGGGCCAAGGGGATGAGACTGTTCGTTCTGATGTTTGGAGCCATGTGGGGCGCATGGATGATTATAGTGATGTCTCTAGTTGAGTACTTAATGGATGGTACTATCCGGGCCGAGTCTTTGAAATTTAAGGTTCCCATCTATCTGATTGGGGGTTTTATTGTAGGACTCGTTGGGTGGTGGGGCAACGAGAATAAATATCGAAAACATATCGGCGACGAATCTTGATGTAAGTGGGTTTTGAAGTCTCCTGTGACTCCCACGCGCAGCATAACAACGGCATGCACCCGAGGCCCAATTAGCAGTCCAGGCGTTACCCCGTCCGTAGGTTCTATTTCAGCAGAGCCGCTTGCGGGCTGAGGAAAACCAGATGCCAACGCTGAAAGGTAGTGATTGGTTCGCCCGGCATTAGTCTGACAAAGGCGGTTTGGAAAAAAAGTTTTTCCGGACTGATCCACTCAAGCCGGATCGCGGGATTGAACGACGAAGGTATTGCCGACTGCGAAGGGCTCGCCGCCGGTTGTCCGCTATTGCCGTCGTCTTTCTTTTTTGCTCCTGAGTTTTTCTCTTCGTAAGATCGAGAAGCATTGATCAGCGCATCGCGCAACCGGATGCGCGCCTGCGTCGGCTTTGCTGTCGCTGCGTCGTAGATCATCACGTCGGTATCGAACACCGTCGCCACCTTTGAAGAGTCGGGACACCAGACCGGCAGGGCTTCAGTCAGCTCGTCATCGAGCAGACGCTCCTTGCCGTCCGGCGTCAGCAAACGCGGCCTGCCGGTTGGCAGTTTGTACTCCTTTTCACGCGCATCCCATTCAGCTTCCTTGCAGGCCATGGCCACGATGGCGTGATTGTCCGGCGCCCAGGACAGGGAGAAATAGATCAGTCCCTCGCGCGACGTCAGCGGCTTCAGATCAAAACCGTCACGATTGCACGTGTAAATTTGTTCGGTTGCGAACAGCGGTACGGCAGCGAAGGCCGGAGCCACGGACGGCAGCGGCGTCGCTTCACCAACTGCCGGCGGCTCGGGCAATTCAATCGGCGTTGGAGTCGGCGTCGGCTTCAAACTTCTATGACCGATGAAGCTGATCAAGTTTCCATCGGGCGACCAGGAAACAGTCTCGGGAAAGACGCAGCCAAGATCAGGCGGCGTTAGATTTCGCAAAAATATGCCCTCGGCGG
>Ga0070670_100003610_pt1 | contig 12874 bp, 14 predicted proteins | sample KBSS63metaG_FD_64665 | JGI IMG/M metagenome (GOLD analysis project Ga0070670, IMG submission 64665) | Switchgrass rhizosphere microbial communities from Kellogg Biological Station, Michigan, USA - KBS S6-3 metaG | ecosystem: Host-associated > Plants > Roots > Rhizosphere > Soil ... | reverse complement strand
TGGTGGTCAGCGGCATTGCCCGGCAGACGTACCAGGACGAGAGGCAGACGAAGGAGTAGACGAGCAGCGGCGGCAGCGCCTGCACCAGCGCTTCGGGCCAAGACAGCCCTTGCCGGGTCAGGACGGCGCTGACCAGAATGCCGATGGCGCACCACAGCGCCAGGTAGCCGGCCAGGCGCTCGAGGCGCGCGAGGATGGGGTGCATCTACGACTTGATCTCGATGCCGCCCATCGCCAGCACTCCGCGCAGTACCAGGCGCGGCGCCGGCTTGCCGCCGATGCTGTCGACGGTGCCCGGCAGAGGGGGAATGCGCTTGTCGTCGATTCCTCCCATGACCACCACGATCGGCGTCGCCACCGTCCAGGACGGCGGCACGAAGATCTCGCCGCCCCCCATCGCCGTGAAGATGTCGAGCGCAGCTTCCTCGCCGGGAGGAATGACGGCCTGCCGCAGGTCGATCTGGTAGCCGCCCATGAACGCCGTCACCTCGCCGCCGCGGAAGCGCGTCGACGCGCTCATGCGTTTGGCGCCGCTCAGGACCGCGAAGATGTTGACGGTATCGTCGGTGTCGATGCCGGACGCATCCCGGGAGCCCCGGCGCAGCGTCTGCATCACCAGCATGGTGCCGATCCCGATGAGAACGATGGGCCAGAACAGCTCCCAGAATCGCACCTGCACGATTCCGAGCGAGTTCAGCAGCAGCCAGCCGCCGATGATCATCACGATGACGCCGTTGGCGCCGCCGCCCACGTGGCGCGCCTGCACGAAGAGCAGCGCGCCCACCGCGATGATCACCGCCGGCCAGAACTGCAGCACCTGACCCGCCACCGCCAGGTTCAGGCGATCGAGCACCAGGACGACGCCGAAGAGCGCCACCGCCAGCCCCACCACCAACCGTGGCGTCATCACGCCGCCGCCGGGTTCGACATTGCCGTTCGACATCACGCGCTCCCGCCTACCGGATTGTGAGACGGCCCATCGCCACGACGCCGCGCAGCACGAGGTGCGGCGGGGGACCGGCGCCGGGCGCGGGCGCGTCCAGGGCCGTCGAGCGCTCGTCCCGTACGCCGCCCATCGCCGAGATGGCGCCCGGATCGACCGTCCAGGTGGGAGGCACCCGCACAATCACGCCGCCCATCATCGAGAACACCTGCACCGAAGCGCTCGCCCCCGGCGCCAGCGTCGCCTCGCGGAGGTCGAGATTGGTGCTGCCCATGACGTTCACCACGTCGGCGCCGCGAAATGCGGTGGCGCGGCTGACGTGGTCGGAGCGGCCCATCACCGACACGACATGCACGCGGTCGGCAGACGAGTCGGTGAAGCCTCTCAAGGCCGACGCTCTTGACTCGCCGAACTCCCGGAACGAGCGGGTGCCCGAGGCCTGGAAGCCGACGAAGATGGCGATCCACACGCCGAGCATGGCCAACGGTGTGAGCGACCGGTGATGCCGGCGCATCCGTCTGGCATACCGCCGGTCCCAGGGCTGGCCGGGCTGTGCGGCCTGGCCCGGCTGCTCGGGTGGCGCCGGCGCTTCGGGCCCGTACCAGCGGCGGCGCATCCCGCCGTTGAACGCGATGATGAGCCCGACGGCGATCACCATCAGCGGCCACGAATCCTCGATCGAGATCCAGCCCGCTTCCGAGACGAGCAGCCATGCGGCGGCCGTCATGAAGACCAGGCCCTCTTTGGGCTCGCCGGGGGGCGACTGGACGAACCTGGCCAGGCCGATGCCGCCCAGGATGAGGGGCCACAGTGACCACATGCCGCTCCAGTGGATGACGCCGGAGCGGTCCAAAGCGATCCACAGGCCCACCAGCACCAGCATGGTGCCGATGACGAGGTTGCCCTTGCGCGGTTGCGGTTCCATCTCGGTCATCGCAGTCTCCAGGTGTAGTTGCGGGCCTTCAGACCCGCCTTACAGGAGGTTGAGGAGACGCATCACCAGGTCCTGCAGCGTCGTAAAGGCGAGCCTCGCCAGACCTTCGAGTTCGTGGCCGCGGACGGCATCGACGACCTCGAGAGGCCGTGCCAGCAGCAGCCAGATGACCAGTGCCGACGTCATGGCACTCCCCAGCGCCGCGAACCCCGCCGCCGTCATCGCCGCATTGCGCGTCATCGTCATGGCGTCCCCCGTTCCCCTTCTGATGTGAAGTTACGGGACCTCGGGGGGGCCGGGAACGGGGTTTCGGCGAATGGCGGACCCGTCCCGGTGAATGACGGCCAGAGGCCGGCCGGGAGCCGACAGACGGCTCCCCTGGTTCAAGCGAGCCGCGCGATCAGTTCTCCCGGCGCCGCACGAAGTTGCCGGCCTGGCCGCAGGCCTCTTTGCACGGCGGCGGCGGCACGTAGGTAGCCCGGATCTTCTTGCGGTATTCCGGATAGAGCGTTTCCGGATAGCCGAGGACGGCCTCCCGCGGCAGGCTGTAGAACTTCATGAACTCGTCCGCGAACGGATTCTGGCCGGGCGCAAAGTGCGGGACGCCGTCGCCCGGCTCGCGCCCCTCGTACCCGGGGACGCACGGGGTGCGGTAGTCGAGCGGACGCGGCGACAAGCGGAAACTCTTCGACACGATCTCCGGTTCGACCAGGATGACCGGATCGCTCGCGATCATCAGCACGGTGATCACGTCGCCATGACGGTAGAACCGCCAGTCGATCGTCGCCTGGTCGGTGAGCGGCACGCCGGTCTTGCGGATGAAGCCGCCCGCCTTTATGTGCGTGGTGCGCGCGGCCAAGGCTCCACCCTCCCACCGGCCGGTCGTGAATCCTGCCTGCGTATGGAGCGCGTATTGGGATGGACGCGGCCGGCCGTCCATCCAGATGGTCAGGCCGTTCCAGTCCTCCCACGAATCGATGGTGTAGGACACCACGCGGTTCGTCGCCGGATCGGTCTGCGCAGAGGCGACCAGCCCGAACGGGCCGAGCACCCCGTAGGCGGCGCCCCACCCCTGGCACTGCCGTTCCATCATCGACTTCTGCGATTCGTCGTAGGCGAGCGCGCGGGTGCGCCCTTCGTCGGTGAGCGCCAGGCCGAGATAGTCGACGGGGAGCGAATCGTTCTGCACGTCCTCGGTACCGATCGGCGCCCACGACCCGCTGAACTCGAATTGCGCCGATGCGCGGCTGGCGCCGAGCAGGACCATCAAGAGGCCGAGCACGATGACGGGCACGATGCGGCGGGTTACCAGGTCGATGAGCATGGCGTGGGATCCCATTTCGAGCCGTCCGGCTCCTTCTTGAAGTGCGGGCTCGTCACGTACGGAGCATTCAGATACACCGGGTCGTCGACCACGATGTTGACCAGGAGCAGCTGGCCGCCCTGGGGCAGCGGCGCGAGATCGAAGTGCTCGGTCACGCTGGCGCGCTCACTGTACGGCACACCGTTCTTCCGCAGATACCCGGCGCGCAGGTTCGACGTCACCACGCGCAGGCTGCTGCCGCCCTCGGTGCCCGACGTAGGCTCCCATTGCGCGCTCGACTCGCCTTGCCACGAGGATGGTTGCGGCTTCGCAGTCGCGGGCGCCGCGCCGAACCGGAGGCGCCGGGTCTGGGTGCCGGCGTCGGTGTCGATGCGGAGCGTGTTGGCGTCCTGCCAGGTGATGTGCAGGCGGCCGGGCACGTTCATGATGGCGGCGGCGCCGAACGATTTGCACTGATTGCCGGCCTTCTCGTCGGCGACCGGATCCCACCCGTTGATGAGCGGCAGCGCGGCTGGACTGGCCGGGATGCGGCGGTATTCGCCCTTGGGCGGCGTCACCATGCGGTAGCGCCAGTTCTCGGTGACATAGGACACCCAGTAGCCGGTCAGATCGATCGGGGCCGCGTCGCGCGCGGACGGCGTTTGCGCGTTCGCGGAGGCCGCGAGCAGCAGCACGAGCGAGGCGATTGCGCGCGTCATCGCTTGACGCTGCCTTCTTTTGCGGCGGCGAGGCTGCGATACACCGCTTCCACGAACCGGTCCGCCGTCCACCCGCCGCTGCCGTTCCCGTAGCGGCCGGCGTAGCCCTTGGCGGGGGCGGCGGCTTTCACCTGCTCGAGCGAGCGGCCGGCGTTGACGAGGTCGCGAACCCGATCGCGAATGATGGTCACCATGTCCCGGTATTCGATCACGTCGTACTGATCGCCCAGGTGCCCGTGGCCGGGCACGACGATGGTGCCCGCCTCGCGCGAGACGATCGGCACCGAGGCGATGGCGATTTCGCTCAGCCGTTCGAGAGCCGCGATCTCGCCGTCGATGGTGCCGCCGCGGTCGACGTCGATCACGGGGAACTGCCGCGCGTCGAAGACGTCGCCGGCCATCACCACGTCCGAGCGGCGGAAGAAGACGAAGGCGTCGCCGTCGGTATGCGCGGCGGGCTGGTGCAGCACTTCGATGCCCTCGCCGTTCAGATACATGTACTTCCGCGCGTAGTGAAACGCCTCGGTGGGCAGCGCGCCCGCGGGGTAGGCCGGCGTGGAATCGGATCCGGCCGTCATGCGACCAAGCACGCCCTCGGTAGAAAGAATGGAGGCCACCGGCCCACTGAACTCCTGGCGCTGCCCGCCCAGGCGCGCCGGGCCGAACAGCGTTTCGCCGGCCTTGGACAGCGTCTCGTTGCCGCCCACGTGGTCGGCGTCGGGGCCGGTATCGATGATGTAGCGGATCGGCTTCGGCGTGATGCGCTTGATGGCGGCCACGACGGCGGGGGCGCTGGCCGCCGTTCCAGCATCCACGACCACCACACCGTCCTCGCCAACCTGCACGCCGACGTTGCCGCCGCCGCCGGCAACCACGAAAAAGTTGTCGCGGACCTTCAGCACCTCGACGGCGTCCGGCGCCTGCGCGGAGGTGGCTGCGACCAACGCCGCGCACGTGGCGCCGGTCGCGAGGATTCTCATTGCATGGGTCATTGGATGGCGCCCGCCAGCGCCATGGTCGCCCAGTTGGTGGCGGCGGCCGAAACGAATTGATCGGGGCCGTGCGGGAATTCGCTGTCGAAGTATGGCTGCACCGGGATGGCCCGCGTGCGAACGTACCACGAGCCGTCCGCGAGCTGGCTCTCGAGCAGGAAGCGGACACCCTTGCGATACGCCGGGTCGCTCGGCTTCAGCGTCCTGCTTTTCACGAGGGCCGTAAGGGCCTCTCCGGTCGCGTAGGCGTCGCTGGCCAGCGTCGGGAGTTGGCTCCATCCGCCGTCGGCGCGCTGCAAGGCGATCAGCGCATCGGCGGTCCGTCGGATGGCCGGTGAGTCGTGACGCGCCCAGTAGAGGCCCAGCAGCACGAAGACATGGTCTTCGGTGGTCACCGGCGACACCGTCGTCAACCATGCCGCGCCGCGTCGGACCGCCCCCGTGTAATCGGCCCTCATCGGTGCTGGCGCGTAAGCGTCGAGCGCCCGGATCGACACCGCCGTCATCGCCACGTTGCTCGATTCAATCGGCGGACGATGGGCGGCGACGTGCCAGCTGCCGTCGGCGAACTGCCGGCGTAGTACGTAGCGCGCCAGCGCATCGGTCGCCGCGTCTGGCGGATAGGGCGCGTCGGCCAGGCCGGCAAGAATATAGGCGGTCGTGTCGATCTGCCCGGGGATGGGAATGTCCTGCAGTTCGCGTTCGCGCCAGCTCGCGAGGTAGGCGCGGGTTCTGGCCATCTGATCGCGCACCGCCGCCTCGTCGATGCGGAATCCCTTCGGGCGCACGGCGGCGGCCGTCATCTGGAACAGGCTGTTGTTGTGGCAGGAGATGCACGTGGCCCTTTCGAGGAACACGGTATCGGCGTGCTGCAGCAGTGGGAGGCTGGCCTCGATGGCGCTGCGCACCGACGGTGGCGCGCCGGGCCTCTTCGCCTGGTGTGCCGGCAGCACCACGGCCGCCACGCCGGCACGCTTCAGCGCCGAGACGACCGGCGTATCGCCCTGGCGCGTGGCCCAGTTCATCGCCTGTTCGTCGCGCACCCCGCGATCGAGCAGCGCGCTCACACCTGCCGCCGGAAGGCCCTCCGACGCCGCGCCCGCGAGCAGCGCCGCCGGCGTCGGTTCGGCGCCGAGCGCGAGCAGGCGCTGCATGCCGGCCGAGTCACCATAGCGCGCCGCTGCCTGCAGCGCACGCGTGAGGGCCGCTGGCCCGGCCACCTTGAGCAGCAGCTCGGTGCAGTCCGCGCAGCCGCTTCGCATGGCGAGGTCGTTCGGCAGCGCGGAGGTGTCCACGCGGCGATCGAGCAGCAGGCGAATGGTGGCGGCATCGCCGGCGTCGCCGGCCCGGACGAGCAATTGCTGCCCCTCGATCTTCGCGCCGCCGTCGAGCAGCAGCCTGACCACGTCGCTGCCGCCGGCACGCCCGGCCGCGACCGCGAGCGGCGTGCGCCCGTCCGCCGAGCGCGCGTTCGGATCGGCGCCGCGGTCGACCAACAGCCGCGCGATTTCGAGGTCGTCCACCGCCCACATCAACGCGGTGGCGCCGGCGTCGTTGTGCGCGCTGGGGTCGGCGCCGAGCTCGAGCAGCTGGCGCAGCGACGCGGCGTCCCGGTAGAGCGCCGCGTACATCAGCGGTGTGATGCCGCCCGACCCCGCCGCCCGTGCGGCGCCCGGGTTGTCTTTGAGCAGCTGTTCTACGCGCCGGCGTTCGCCCGTGCGTATCGCCTCGAGGACGGCCGTCGCCACGGGATCGCGCGGCGGCGACGGCTGTTCGCCATCGAGCTCGTCGGGCCACGCCGCACCTTGATCGATCCACGCCTTGATCGTGCCGATCTCTTCGGGTCGCAGCGCGCCGGTCGGCGGCATCTGCAGGCCGCCCTGGCTACCCGCCACCCGTTGATACACTCGGCTCGCGCCGCTGTTGCCGGGCACGATGCGCGCATTGTTGGCGCCGACGCGGTTGGGGAGCGAGTCGCGCCGGCGATCGAGGCGGAAGTTGCCGCTCTGCAGCGCCTCGCCGTGACAGCCGTAACAGTTGGCGCGCAGCAGCGGCTGGATGTCGCGTGCGAAGTCGACGGGCGTGGGAGCCTGCGCCAAGGGACGCCCCGAGAGCAGGATCGCCATCGCCACCGGCAGGACAGCGAGTACGGGAAGGGCGCGCCTCATCGGTGACGCGATTCTAGACCAATCGGTTGGGCCGAGAGCGCCGGCAACATTCGATAGAATCGCGGCCGGAGCCAAGCGCGATGAGCTACACGCAGTTTTCCGCCGTCGTCCTGCTGATGGTGTGTTCGGTGTCCCTTTCGGCCCAGTGGCCCAAGTTCCGCGACGCCGGTGTCCCGCGCGATGCGCAGGGGCGCGTCCGCATCGACGCGCCCCCGCCGCGCGGGGCCGACGGCAGGCCCGACCTGTCGGGAAACTGGCTGCGGGCCGACCCCGAGCCGCTGCCGTCAGAACTGGCCGGTCTGTTCGGCGGCGGCGCGAAACGCGATCCGAGCGGCGACGTCGCCGTCGAGCCGCAGGTGCCGGTGTTTCCGCCCGACCCGAAGGCGCCACCCATCGCCGCGTTCTGGGACATCGCCACGAATGTGCCGGGTGGCTTGCCGCTGACGCCCTGGGCCGCCGGGATCAAGAAGCAGCGCATGTCGACCGAAATGAAGGACAACCCGGACGCCAACTGCATGCCGATGGGGATCACGCAGTTCCACATGCAGCCGCAGCCGCGGAAGATCATCCAGACGCCGAAGCTGATCGTGATCCTCTACGAGTCCAACTACGGCCAGCGCACCATCTACATGGATGGACGGCCGCTGCCGAAGCAAGGTGACCCGCAGCCGTGGTGGTACGGCTACTCGGTCGGCCGCTGGGAAGGCGACACGCTGGTCGTCGAGACCAACAATCTCCGCGGCGCCGACGAGAGCCAGTTCGACGGGTGGCTGGACGTGCGCGGTACGCCGTACAGCGGCCAGGCCAGGTTCACCGAGCGGTTCCGCCGGCCCATCTTCGGCAAGCTCGAGATCGACGTCACCATCGAGGACGCGAAAGCGTTCACCAAATCGGTGACGGTGCGCATCAACCAGCGCGTGGCGGCGGATGAGGAGCCGATCGAGTTCGTCTGCAACGAAAACCAGCAATTCCGTCAGCGCATCAAAATCGGGTGAACGCATCGTAGTTGCGGGTCTTGAGACTCGCCTGAGGATTCCTTCATGAGGATCGTTCGGTTCGCGGCCGCCGCACTGGCGCTCGGCCTGCTCGTCAACACCGGCGTCGTCGTTGCGCAGGGTGATCGCGGTCAACACTGGGTGGGCACCTGGGCGACGGCGGTGCTGCCGAGGCCGCAGCCGGCGCCTGGGCCCGCCCCCGGGCGGGGTGGAGCGGCGCTCAACTTCAACAACCAGACGCTGCGCCAGGTCGTGCACGTGAGCCTGGGCGGCAGCCGCGTCCGCGTCGTGCTGAGCAATGCCTTCGGCACCTCGCCGCTGCCGGTGGGTGCGGCGGCCGTGGCGCTGCGTCAGAAGGAGTCGGCGATCGCGGCAGGATCGAACCGGCCGTTGACGTTCAGCGGCAGCCCCTCCACGGCCATCGCCGCGGGCGCCGTCGCCGTGAGCGACCCGGTCACGCTCGCGGTGCCTGCGCTCGCCGACCTCGTGATCGATGTCTTCCTGCCAGGCGATACCGCGGCGTCGCCGTCGCCGCTGACGACGCACACCTCGGCGCTGCAGACCAACTACCTCTCAGCGCCCGGCAATCACGCCGGCGCCGCCAACTTCCCGGTGGCGGGCATGACGCAGGCGTGGTTCTTTCTCTCGACCGTCGAAGTCTCCGCGCCGGCGCAGGTCGGGGCCGTCGTGGCCTTCGGCGACTCGATCACCGACGGCACGCTTTCGACGCCCGATGCGAACAACCGCTGGCCGGATCACCTGGCCCGGCGGCTGCTGATGGCGGCCGGCGGCGCCAAGCCGCAACCGATGGGTGTGTTGAACGAGGGGATCGCCGGCAATCGCATCCTCACCGACTTCATCGGCCCCAACGCGCTGTCGCGCTTCGATCGCGACGTGCTCGCGTTGAGCGGCGTGACGCACGTCATCCTGCTGGAGGGCATCAACGACCTCGGCCTCGCCGCCGACGGGCAGCTGCCCACCGCGGCCGATATCGTCGCCGGGCACCGGCAGCTGGTGGCGCGCGCCCACGCGCACGGCCTCAAAGTGCTGGCCGGCACGGTCCTGCCGTTCGAGGGCACCAACCTGGGCGCGATTGCGCCGCAGTACTACTCGGCCGAGAAGGATACGCGCCGGCAGGCGATGAACGCCGCCATTCGCAGCGGCGGGTTCTACGACGGCGTCATCGACTTCGAAAGCGCGGTGCGCGATCCCGGGCAGCCGCGCCAGCTGCTCGCGCGCCTCAAGGGCGCCGACAACCTGCACCTGAACGACAGCGGCTACAAGGCGATGGCCGATGCCGTGAACCTAGCGCTGCTGCGTCGCTGACGCAGCGACGAACGCGAGACCGGCGCAGAGAGTTTCGAAGGCGAGCGCTCCGTACATGACCGGCCTGGCGCCGCCGAGCGCCAGCAGCGCCGCCGCACGCGTGACGGCGAACCCTGCCACGGCGCAGCCGCTCGCCAGCAGCCCCAGGCGCACGCGCTCGGGCCGCCGCAGGCACAGGACCAGAAAGATCGCAAAGCCGATCTCGAACCCGCCGTAGGTGGCCATGAAGTCGATCGTCGCGGTGGAGGTCGTCAGCGGGATGTCGACCAGCGCGGCCAGTTGGTGCGGCGCGACCACGAAGGCGATCCCGAAGGCGGCAAATAGAAGGGCGGCGGCCGCGAGCACCAGCCGCGGGAACACGGCCTACTTCGGGGCGAAGCGGTTGAACGGCACCGGCGCGTCCACGGTCTGGCCAGCCGCCTCCTGCACACGCGCCGCGCGCAGGATGTTGGCCAGACCGTAGTTGCCCTCGTGGCAGCCGTACTCGTAGATCGGCCCCTCGAAGCGCCGCAGCGGCGCCTCGCCGGACCACGACCGTGTCCACACGGACGGGTCCTCGACGGTGAAGCGATAGTCGATCGTGTCGGGGCTGGTCATCCTGAACCGCTCGACGACGCGCATCGTCTCGCTGGCGAAGATGTCCTGACGCGTGCTCTGGGGCGACCCGCGGAAGTTGGTCTTCGACGTGAAGTTGGTGGTCGTTACCACCAGCGTGTCGCCGTCCCAGTGGCCGCGGGCGATGCCCGCTAGCTGCTGCACCGCGCGGCTCGGCACGGCCGGACTGTCGATCGGGATGAGCCGCACGTCGTGCATCATTTCGTGGCGCAGCGCGACGTGCTCCGGCGACTGCAGAATCTGGAAATTGGCGTTGTAGGCCGGCGGCAGCATCGGTGGACCGACGTTTCCCCACGCGATGCAGCGCTCCGCCAACGTCCGCACCTGCACGTTGTCGGCGGGGCCGACACCTTTCCGAGCCTGCAGGCGCGCCGCCTCGCGTTGTCGCGCGGCCTCGGTGATCGGTGGCAGCTTGCCGTCGGGCGGGTCGTAGACGATCGACGTCCGCATGTGCGCCTGCTTGACGTAGTTCTCGGCCTGCCACAGCGCGTCGTCGTAGTGGATGTCGCTGGGTGACTGGGCGTTCAGCCGATCGAGGCGGCTCTTGAAGAACGCCTGCGCCTCCTGCGCGGTGAAATACTCCTTGCCCTTCGCTTCGTCCGGCCGTTCCAGCGGCACGTAGCTGTCGTTGGTCCAGTACCCTTGCAGGTCGGGACGGCCGTCGCTCGTGCGCGGCGGCGTCCACCGGCCGGTGCTCTGCCCCGTGATGGTAGCCGCCCCCAGGGTCACGAGCGCGGCGGCAAGCAGAGCCGAAGAGCGCAAGCGCATTTCAAGGCAGATTCTACAGGCGTACCTGGTTGCAGGTCTTCAGACCTGCCCGGACCTGTCGATCCGGCAGACCGTGGATCGACGTGTGTATAGAGGGAGGATGAGGTGATGCGGAAGCTGATTGTGTCGGAGTTCATGACGCTGGACGGGGTCATCCAGGCGCCCGGAGGCAAGGACGAGGATCGCGACGGCGGGTTCGAGCACGGCGGCTGGACCTGGCCCTACTGGCACGACGACATCGGCCTGGCTTTCGGCGCGATGATGGCGGACACCGACGCGTTCCTGCTCGGCCGCAAGACCTACGTGATCCACGGCAACGCGTTCGAGCCGATGCCCGCGGGCGACCCGTTCGGCGACATGATGAACAGCCCGAAGAAGTACGTCGTGTCGCGTACGCTCGAGAAGCCGGTGTGGCGCGGGACGACCGTCATCCGCGACAACGTCGTGGACGAGGTCCGCGCGCTCAAGGCGCAGGCCGGCAAGAACATCCTGCTCGACGGCAGCAGTCAGCTCGTGCACACGCTGCTCGAGCACGATCTCGTGGACGAACTGCACCTGCTGGTCTATCCGCTGATGCTGGGCACCGGCAAGCGGCTCTTTCCGAACGGCGTGCGCCAGGAGTTCAAGCTGACCTCGTCCACCCCATATCCGACCGGTGTCGTCGGCCTGCACTACGTTCGCCAGCGGTGAGCGGGACCGCGGTTTGCAGCGTGTGGTTGTGCGGCGCGAACCCGGCCGTCGTTTAAGGACATAGGACCCGGCGGCTGACCGCCGGCGGGTGCCGATTACGGAGGTCCGTGGTGATGATGCTGCTTCTCGCCCTCGGCACGGCCCTCAACGCCGCGCTTGTCACCCCGCTGATGATCGATCTCTCGGTGAATGCCCGGGCCACTGCCGAGCGCGGCGGTACCGCCGTCGTGGGCGGTATCGTCACCTGCTCAGCCGAGACACTCGTCAGCATCGAAGGCGAGGTGGCCGAAACCCTCAACCGCTCTGCCGTCGCCGTTGGGACGTTTGCAACCGAAGTGCTGTGCGGCCCGACCGCCACGCGGTGGACGGCGACCGTAACCTCGGACAGCGGCGTGCCGTTCAAGCCGGGCTTCGCGTCGGCCGACGTGAGCGTGGTCGGCTTCGATCCCGAGTCCGGCATCTTCTCAGGCGTCCAGAGCCTCGTGTTTCTGCATCTGACGCGGTCGACGCAATGAACGCTAGGATTGCCAGGGATGCTCCGACGCGCGCTCGCCGTCATCTCGCCGCGCTGGCGAGCGCCCTTACCGTGCGAGGGCTGCGGCGGGGCGTTCACGTGTGGCGCGCCGGCATGGATACGCAGAGTCATTGCCGGCCAGCCCTTCCGCCGATCGCGATCGACGCGAGCAGCCCCGCGCGACCCGGCGTCAGGATCGGCCGCAGCGTGATCTTCGACGGCGCGCCGCGCCTGCCGTAGATCACTTGTTCGCTGGCGTGCATGGCGTCGATCCCGACGCCGGCGCCCGCGCCGATCGCGCCATACATGAGCCCGAGGATGGGAATCAGCTCCGCGCCTCCGCCGTCGGCCTCGCGGACGATGGCCAGGCCGCCCAGCACGCCCAGCCCGGCTCCGACCGCGAATCCCCACTTGGCGCCGTTCGCCAGCGAGTCGTTGCGGCGCTGGTGGATCGCGGCGACGTCGGCTTCGAGAAACGTCCGGCGGCTTCCGTCAACCGTCAAGGCCAGCGACGACGACGACAGGTCGGCGATGGAACCGCGCACGTTCTGGCCTCGGCTGTCGGTGACGCGCACCGCGTCGCCCACCTTGACGAGCACCTGGAGCTGATCGAACGAGCCGGCCAGCTGCTGCGCTTCGGCGCGGCCGCCGAGCAGCGCGAGGAGGAGCCCGCCGGAGAGAACACGGAAAGTCGGAGGCTGCATTCACGCAGCCTACGAAGCACGCTATGGAGAAGTCCTGATGGAGGGCTGAAAGATCCTGAAAATGGCAGGGCCGCCTGAAGGCGGCCCCGCTACCTGCTACCGGCTCCCAGCTACAAGCTGATCTTCCCCGTGCTGTGGCCAATCTGATCGACCTCGGCGCCCGCCAGCTCGCCCATCGCGAGCAGGAGGTTGGCGGTGGGCTG
>Ga0070670_100003601_pt1 | contig 12888 bp, 7 predicted proteins | sample KBSS63metaG_FD_64665 | JGI IMG/M metagenome (GOLD analysis project Ga0070670, IMG submission 64665) | Switchgrass rhizosphere microbial communities from Kellogg Biological Station, Michigan, USA - KBS S6-3 metaG | ecosystem: Host-associated > Plants > Roots > Rhizosphere > Soil ... | reverse complement strand
TCGAGCGCAGGGCCCTTCGGCACGGCCCATGAGAGCAGTACGCCCGCGTGCTCGAGTCGAAAGTCGTAATGCAGATGACTGGCAAGATGCTTCTGCACGCAGAAGAAACGCGGTTTGATCCCCTTGTTCTTCTGTGCACGCTCGGCCGCGAGCTTACTGTCCCCGGCTGGCTCGGGACTCTCCTTGAAATTGCGTTTCTCGCGGTACTTGTCGAGCGCCATTACTGTCGTTCTCCCATCAGTAGCCGCACTGGCCTGGACAGGACGAACATCAGGACAGCCGTCACGATGAGCGCGGCCGCTATGCTGCTGAACATCGAGGAGAGCGGCATCGTCGAGACGTATGCGGCGAGCGAGCCGGCCAGCTTGTTGCCGAACGCAATCGAGAGGAACCAGACGCCCATCATCAGACCGACGATGCGGGCCGGAGAAAGCTTGGTGATGGCGCTCAGACCGACGGGACTGAGCGACAGTTCGCCGAGTTCAGAGAAGAGATTCCACGCGATCAACGGCCACGGGCTTACCTTCAACGTGGCATCGCCGTCGACCGCGGCGCCGGCGGGCATCATGATCACGAACGCGAGACCCATGAACAACAGGCCGAGGCCGAACTTCACCGGCACGGACGGTTCATGCCGGCCGAGTCTGATCCAGAGCGCCGCGAACACCGGCGCCAGAAGGACGACGAAGATCGGTTGCAGGCTCTGCAGCCACGAGGATGGGAAGGGGAACCCGAACACCTCGAGACGCGTGTTGCGATCCGCCATCAGCGCCAATGTCGATCCCGCCTGTTCGTATCCCGCCCAGAACAGAATCGCAAACATGAAGAGGACGACGATGGCGACGATGCGGCGCCACTCGGCGGCGGTGAAGGCAGCGGAGCCCTTCGAACCATGCGCAGGCTTTTCGGCGGCGCGCGCGGCGCGCTCTGTGGCCATGCGATCGACCGCGATCTGGAGGTGACGGCGATCGAACACGTATTGCGCGAGACCGAGCGCCATCCCAATGGCAGCGCAGCCGAAGCCGAGATGCCAATCGATCCGCTGCGCGACATAGCCGGCGATGATCGGACCGAGGATCGCGCCCGAGTTGATTCCCATGTAGAAGATCGAGAAACCTGCGTCGCGGCGGTGATCGCCCTGTGTGTAGAGCGAGCCGACGAGGGTACTCACGCTCGGCTTCAACAGGCCGGTGCCGAGGACGATCAGCGTAAGGCCGGCATAGAAGAACGGCAGCGGGTGAAATACCAGCGTGAGGTGCCCGAGCATGATGAGGACGCCGCCCCACAGCACGCTGCGGTACTGCCCGAGGAATCGGTCGGCGACGATGCCGCCGAAAATCGCGGCGCCCCACGCGGAACCGGTATAGGTGCCGTATATGGACGCGCCTTCTGCGTCGGAGAACCCGAGGCCGCCGTTCGCGACCGACGCCGTAATGTAGTAGAGCAGGAACGCGCGCATGCCGTAGTAACTGAAGCGCTCCCACATCTCGGTAAAAAACAATGTGGCGAGGCCACGCGGGTGGCCGAAAAATCCGGTGTCAATTGCCGCGTCCGTTCCAGCCAGGCGTGGCAGCGCTCGCGTCGCCATGCGCCAAGGATAACTAAAATAGGGTGGTGCGGGTTCTTCTCGTTTCCACCTACGACCTGGGACGTCAGCCGTTCGGGCTGGCCTCACCGGCGGGTTGGTTGCGGAAAGCCGGCATCGAGGTGGATTGCGCCGACACGTCGCGCGAGAAGTTAACTGACCAACTGATTGCCTCCGCCGGTCTCGTCGCGTTTTATCTCCCGATGCACACCGCGACAAGGTTGGCCTCGCCGCTGATCGATCGCGTCAGGCGCGTGAACCCGCAGGCGACGGTGGCTGCCTACGGCTTGTACGCACCGCTCAACGCCGCATGGTTGCGCGACCATGGCATCGAGCATGTTCTCGGACCAGAAGCGGAATTGGAACTCACCGCGCTCGCCCGCGGGGCGAGCCTTGATGGCGCGCCGACGCGCGACCTCGACACGCTCGCGCCGCAGGTGGACACGCGACTGCACATCGTTCCGCATCGCGCCAATTTGCCCGGCTTGGCCCACTACGCCCGGCTGCAAATGCCCGACGGCTCGACACGCGTCGTTGGCAGTACCGACGCGACGCGTGGCTGCAAGCACCTGTGCCGCCACTGTCCGATCGTGCCGGTCTACAACGGGCGGTTCCACGCGATTCCGGTCGATGACGTGCTTGCGGACATTCGCCAACAGGTTGCCGCCGGCGCTCAGCACGTCAGCTTCGGGGATCCCGATTTTCTGAACGGTCCCACGCACGCGCATCGCATCGTCGAACGGCTTGCGGTGGAATTTCCAGGCGTCACCTACGACGCCACCATCAAGATCGAACACATTCTGAAACACGCATCGCTGCTGCCGGTGCTGGCGAGGACCGGCTGCCTGTTCATCACCAGTGCCGTCGAATCGATTGACGACAGGGTCCTGGAGTATCTCGCCAAGGGCCACACGCGGGCGGATTTTCTCGTGGCCGTTCACCTCTGTCGCGAGGCCGGCATCGCGCTCGCGCCGACGTTCGTCGCGTTCACGCCGTGGACGACGCTCGACGGGTACAACGAGCTGTTGCACACGCTCGACGAGCTCGAGCTCGTCGAGCAGGTCGCGCCCATTCAGCTTGCCATTCGGCTGTTGATCACGAACAACTCGCGATTGTTGGAGCTGCCGGACATTCGGTCCGTCATCGCGGAGTTCGATCCTGGGTCGCTGACGTGGCCCTGGCGCCACCCGGATTCCCGCGTCGATATGCTGCAGCAGCAGGTGATGCGACGCGTAGGAAACAATCCGCATGCTCCGCGAGGTGAGATGTTTGAGGCGATCCGCGACCTCTTTGACGAGACCGCGTCAGGTGACGGCTCGACGCATGTGAGACGTTTGCGGCGCGAGCCACGGCCTCACCTGGCTCTGTCCCCGCAACGCGCGGTTCCGATACTCTCCGAAAATTGGTACTGCTGCGCGGAACCGTCGGTCGAGGACATGCGACTGGTGTGAAGCGCGTCCTCATCATCGCGACCACGACCGGTTATCAGATTCGAGCGTTCGGCGAGGCCGCCGCCACGCTCGGTGTCCGTCTCGTGTTTGCCAGCGACCGCTGCGATCAGCTCGAGGATCCCTGGTGGGACCAGGCGATTCCGATTCGATTTCACGACGAGGCCGCCTCGCTCGGCAGCATTGTCAAGGCGATGCGCTCCGCGCCTCCTGATGGCGTGATTGCTGTCGGCGACCAGCCGGTCACGATCGCCGCACGGGTGCACGAGGCCTTCCGTCTCCCCGGGAACCCGCCGGCATCGGCGCTGGCAACCCGCAACAAGCTCGAAAGCCGGAAGATGCTCGCGGCGGGCGGCCTGCTCGTTCCTGCGTTTCGCCCGATCTCAGTGACGGAGGATCCAGCGGAGATGTCATTGAGCGTGCGCTATCCGGTCGTGCTCAAGCCGCTGGCCATGTCGGGCAGTCGCGGCGTCATTCGAGCCAACAACGCGTGCGAGTTCGTGAGCGCCTTCAATCGCCTCCGCGCGCTGGTCGAGCAGCCGGACGTACGAGCCGAGCGTGACAACGTTCACGGTACGCTGCTGATCGAATCGTTCATCGCGGGGAGGGAGTACGCGGTTGAGGGCGTGTTGACGAATGGACGCCTGCAGTTGTTGGCGATTTTCGACAAGCCCGATCCGCTTGACGGTCCCTTCTTCGAGGAGACCATCTATCTCGCGCCATCACGCGAGCCGGAGCACGTGCAGTCGCAGATCGTTTCGACGGTCGCCGCGGGTGCCGCTGCGTTGGGCTTGCGCCACGGACCGCTTCACGCCGAGTGTCGTGTGAATGAGCATGGCGTCTACGTCCTTGAAATCGCCGCGCGTCCAATCGGTGGGCTCTGTGCGAAGGCGCTACGGTTCGTTTCGCCTCACGGGCAGGTCTCGCTCGAAGAAGTGCTGCTGCGGCACACGCTTGGCGAGGATGTGTCGCGGTTTTCGCGCGAGCGCACCGCATCGGGCGTGATGATGATCCCGATTCCTCGACGGGGCATTTACAAAGGCGTCGATGGGGAGAGCGAAGCACGCCGCGTGTCCGGCGTCATCGATGTGACGATTACAGCGAAACCGGACACGAAGCTGACGCCGCTGCCGGAAGGGAAAAGCTATCTCGGATTCATCTTCGCGCACGCGCCGACGCCGCTCGAGGTCGAACAGGCACTTCGGGCTGCACACGCAAAACTAAGGTTTCAGATCGATCGCGAGATTGCCATCGTGTGATTCGTGACTGGTTTCACGTCACAAATCACAATCGCACATCACGAATCGCAAATCACTTCGTCTGCTGAGGGACGTATCCCGGCGGAAGCGCGGCGCCCTGGCCGAAGAAGAAATCCTCCATGTGCCGGGCGATGAGTTCCTGCGCCTCTTTCTGCCACGGCATGAGCCTGTACTCATTCAGGATCATCTTCATCCGGTCCTCCCACAGCTTCCACGCCTGCGCGGAGACGTTTTCGTAGATCCGTTGCCCCAACTCGCCTGGCCACGGCGGCGCGTCGAGTCCGGGGAGATCCTTTTGAAACTTCACGCAGTGGACGATCCGGCCACTCTTATTGCCGGCGGGAGGTTGGGCTGCAGCGGGTGTGGGATCGCAATCGGCCATCGTCGGGATCGTACAACGTCTCACGCGTTCGTGCGGAGATTGCCGTCAGATCAACTGGTGGCGCCGTTGATTCAGACAGCAGTCCGTATAGAAACCTCACGCCGGACAACCTCAACTGTAGGGATCCACGTCAGTTTTGTCCGGAGGTGCGTGGCAGGGTGCGGGTAAGTTGCGATCGATCAGTCACTTAAATACATGAAATTTTCTGCAGGGGTGGCATCCGCCTTGTAGGCCTCGGCCGCACAGCATCAGTGGCGCCGGCCACGTGGTCGCTTGGCATCAACGCTTCCCCCCGAGGAGGATCGCCGTGGACGCAGTGCGGAAGGAACGACGTGGTTTTGCTTCGATGTCACCCGAGAAACAGCGCGAGATCGCCAGCAAAGGCGGCCGCGCCGCGCATGAAAAAGGCACCGCGCATGAATGGACTCCTGACGAAGCCCGCAGCGCAGGCCGCAAGGGCGGTCAAATCAGCCGTGGCGGCCGGGGCCGTCTAGTTGTCCCCGCGGCAGGAGATGTGAATACTGTGAGCGGGGCTTCTGCTTCCGGCGCGGAGCCTCGCCGCGCGGACTGACGACACCGCCACGCGGCACGACTCGATTCGACTCGCCGATCTGAGGTGTGCACGTGCGCATTGTGTGTTGCGGTCTGCTCCTCGCCGCGGTAGGCGTGGCCCCCGCCGCGGCGCAGACGTCCCCTTCGACGAATCAGCCCGCTCCGACCAGCTCCCAGGAAACTACCGAGACCAGGCCCGCGCTGCCGACGTTCTTCGGCGACACGGGTCTCTGGTTCGTGCCGACGGCCGAGACGCTGGTGAGGCACAAAGCGTCCGTCCAATTGTTTCGCGCAAACTGGGACGAGCGGCAGGGCCTCACCGATGTGAACAACATCGGTTTGACCGCGGCGTTCGGTCTCAGTGATCGCGTCGAAATTTTCGGCTCGTTCAAGGTCGTTCGCTTGCGGCGTGGCGTTCGGGATCCGGTGTTTTCGCCGACCGATCCTGTCTTCGCTGGCGTCGACCAGAACTATCCGTACATGCGTCGTAATTTCTCGAAGACGCTGGGCAGCACGCCCGTGGCCGGCGCGAAGTTCAGCATCCTCTCCGAATCGCGCGACGACGGCGCGAGCCTCGCGATCCGCCCGGTGCTCGAATTTCCCAGCGGGACACAGTGGGGAGGCACCAGCGATTTCGCGTTCCACATCGACGGCGTCGGAAGTAAAGAGATCGCCGAGAAGGTCGAGCTGACGGCGACGCTCGGCGGCATCTTCCGCGCCGACCCGGATGAGTTCGATCTCTCGAACGGCTTCACCTGGGGACTCGGCGGCATCATCGGCAGTCGTTCACGTCTTCGCGGCCTGGCCGAATGGGTCGGCGAGCTGTCGAGTGATGACCACGTCATTCTGCGCCAGCCGCCGTACCGCGGCGACGATGGCAGCATCGCGCCGCTTGCCAGCAGGATTCCCGATTTCCAATACGTGAAGTTCGGTGCGGTGTTCCAGGCGAGAAACGGCCTGTTCGTGTACGGCGGTGCCAACTTCAGTGGCGACACGGGCACGCACGTGGTCGCCGGCCGCGAGATGACGAATCAGAGGTGGGGATGGGATGTGCGTCTCGGCTGGCATCCCGGCGTGAAGGCGTTCGTACCTCCGCCGCCTCCGGCACCCGTGGCGGCACCGCTGCCGCCTGCACCGCCACCACCCGCTCCGGCGCCACCGCCTGCGAACCGCGCTCCGACGTTCAATGGCCCGATTCAGGCAAATCCGCCGACGCTCGAGCCGGGGCAGATGACGAACCTGACGTCGCCTGCGACCGATCCGGACGGCGACACCATCACCTACACGTGGAGCGCTCAGGCCGGCACCTTCAGTTCGCAGAATGGACTGAATACCACGTGGACGGCACCGAATCAGGAAGGCAACTACCCGATCACGGTAACGGCGAATGACGGGCGCGGAGGAACGGCCACCAACTCGATCACCATCCCCGTCATGCGTCGCGCGCCGATCACCTTCGAGGACGTGCACTTCGACTTCGACATGTCGACGTTGAGGCCGGATGCGATCCAGATCCTCGACCGGGCGGTGATGACGCTCCAAGCGAATCCGATGTTGACGGTGACTATTGAAGGGCACACCGACAGCGTCGGCACAGCGGAGTACAACTTGTCGCTCGGCGAGCGGCGGGCGAATGCAGTTCGCGACTATCTGCTCAATCGTGGCATCGCTGCCGGACGTATGCGTACCGTCAGCTATGGCGAAGAGCGTCCGGTCGCGGACAACGGCACCGACGCAGGCCGCGCGATGAACCGTCGCGCGCACATCGTGCAGATGACGATTCAGTAGGCAGTCGGCAGTGGGCAGTGGGCAGGAAGGGATCCTGCTCGCTGCCCGCGCCTTTCCGCCGACTGCCGACAGCGGACTGCCGACTCGGGCACTCTTCCTGCAGCCGATCCCTCCATGAGATTTCTCAAGATCTACCTCATCGGCTATTTCATCCTGCTGCTCGGCGCCGGTCTGGCGCTGTGGCAGGCCGGCATCCTGCGGCAGGTACCAGGCGTCTGGCTGGCCATCGGCGCGATCATCGCGATCGGCCTCGGAATCATGCTCGCAGTCGCCACGGGTCGACCCGCAGTGACGACGAGAGACTAGAGACCAGCTCTTCCCTAGCCCTCGGTTCCGACACCCCAGTCCGCAGCTGACAGTTCTGGCACGGCGTGTGGACTCGCCGTGTCGCCATGTCCCGAGCACGTCATCCGCTTACCCTTTTGATCCCTCTGGTTGCCCTCTTCCTAGTGGGGTGCCGCGAGGAGGGTGACATCCAGATTCACAAGCTCGATTTCGAGGGCGTCAAGCAGGTTGACAAGACGGCGCTCGCCAACGCGCTTCAAACCAAACGCGGATCGCGGCTTCCGTGGGGGCACAAAACCTATTTCGATCGCCGGATGTTTGACGCCGACTTGGAACGCATCCAGGCGTTCTATCGCGACCGCGGCTTTCCGGATGCGCGCGTCGCCTCTTTCGACGTGAAGCTGAATGACACGCAGGACCAGGTCGACGTCGTCGTGCGTATCTCCGAAGGCGAGCCGACGCTCGTTGCGGGTATCGATCTCACCGGCTTCGATGTGCTCTCAGAGGGCGATCAACGAAACCTTCGTGATTCACTGCCACTCCAGCCGAAACGACCGCTCGATCGACAGCTTGCGGTCGCCTCGCGCGAGCGTGCGCTCAACGCGCTGCGCGATCACGGTTATCCGTACGCGGAGGTGAACATATCGCAGCAAGGCGCGGGTGACGGGCAGGTGCAGGTCGCGTTCGCTGCGACGCCCGGCACGCTGGCACACTTCGGTCCCGTTCAAATTGACGGTCAGAAGAGCGTCGACGACATCATCATTCGCAGGCAGCTGACGTACCAGGAAGGCGACATCTTTTCGCGACGCGAGATGCGCGAATCGCAGCGGAAGCTGTACAGAATGGAGCTCTTCCAGTTCGCGAACATCGAGTCGCAGGAAGACAAGAGCACCCAATCACCCGACGTGCCGACGCGCGTGGCCGTCGCCGAAGCCAAGCACCAGCGGCTGACAACGGGAATCGGGTACGGGTCGGAAGAGCACGCGCGGGCGATGCTGCGCTGGGACCATCTCAATTTCTTCGGCAGCGCCCGGCAGGCCGGTGCCGAAACCAAATGGTCGTCGCTCGATCGAGGTGTGAAGTTCGATTACACCGAGCCGTACTTTCTGACCGGCCACTACTCGCTCAATTTCGAGAGCCGCGTGTGGAAGGCGATCGAACCGGTCTATTCGTTGCGATCGCTCGGCGGCCGAGCGTCGCTGCGCCATCAGGCGAACTCGCAGAACTACTGGACCGTGTCCTTGATCAACGAGTTTCAGCGCAGCGCCATCACCAATGCGGGGCTCGAAGACTTCAGCATTCGCGACGATCTGATTGCCCTCGGATTGGACCCGCGGTCGGGCACGACGCGCGGCACGACCGGAGCGATCGCATTCGATGTGAATCGCAACACGACGAACAACCTGCTCGACGCCAATCAGGGGTACGTGCTGTCGGGACACGTCGAGCAAGCGGGTAAGTGGCTGTGGGGCACCTACAACTACTGGGAGGTGAGCGGCGAAGCGCGGCAGTACACGCGCGTGGGGCGGTCGTTCGTCTGGGCGAACCGCATTCATGCAGGCACGATCGACGCGCTCGGTGGCGACGCCAGTGTGCCCTTCTTCAAACGGTACTTCCTCGGTGGCGCCTCGAGCGTCCGTGGCTGGGGTCGCTTCGAAGTCAGTCCGCTGAGCGGGTTCGGCCTTCCGATAGGCGGGCTGTCAATGGTGGAGGGATCCACTGAAATCCGCAAGCCGCTGTTCGGCAAGCTCGGAGGCGTCGCGTTCTTCGATTTCGGCAACGTGTCAGACCGGTCACTCGACGTTCCGCGGACGCTGGTCTACGCCGTGGGGCCTGGCTTGCGATACCTCACCCCGGTCGGTCCGGCGCGGATCGATTTCGGATATCAGCTGAATCGGATCGATAACCTGAGAGTCAACGGCAAACCCGAAACGCGCAACTGGCGCATTCACTTCAGCATCGGTCAGGCGTTCTAGTGGTGGGGATGTCATGACAGTCGGACGCAAGTTCCTGCAGGTCGTCGCGTTCATCTGCACGTTAATCGTCGGCGTGACGGCCATGGCGGTGATCGTGTCGCAGACGACCTGGTTCAAGGAATGGCTGCGCGGGTTCATCGTTCGACAGGCTGACGACTATGTGAACGGCCGGTTGACCATCGGTCGTCTGGACGGCAATCTGTTCTTTGGCGTCGAGATGGAAGACGTCGATGTCACCGTCAACGGCGAACAGGTCGTGGCACTCAAGGACGTGGGCGTCGACTACAACTTCCTCACCTTTCTGACCGACCGCGTCGTACTCGATCACATCCGGCTCAATCAGCCGACGCTGCATCTCGAGAAGACGGACAAGGGGTGGAACCTCGTCGACTTGATCAAAGCGCAGACACCCGAGAAGCCGCGGAATCGAAAACCGATTGAGATCGGCGAGGTCGGCATCAGTGGGGGGACGCTTTACTTCGAATCACAGCCGGGGGGACCGGTTGGGACCTCCGGCGTCAACGTCCCAACGGCTATCGAGAAGATCGATGCGTCTGTTGGCGTCTCCAGCGATGCGAACGAGTTGAAAGTCGATGTCCGCCATCTCGCGCTGCGAGGCAGCAACCCTCGATTCGGCATCAACGATCTGTCAGGCGTCATTCGTCGTCACGAGGACAGCGTCACCATCGAGAACCTGGCGCTGCGGACGGAAGAGACCTCGTTACGGGCGGGCGGATCGATTCGCGGTCTCGACAGCGGCAATCCGGTTATCAACATCAAGGCATCCTCGGACAAGTTCTCCATCGGCGAACTGGCGAATGTGCTGCCGGCACTGCGGCCGTACGAAAACCTGCAGCCCGCGTTCGAGATCAACGCCAGCGGGCCCGCCGATCGCCTCGACGTGCAGCTGAATGCACGTGAGAAGCAGGTCGGCCAGATTGCCGGAGATTTGACGGTCGATACCCTCGGTCCGGAGCGCCGTGTCGCCGGCGACGTGCAGACCCAGCACTTCAATATCGACCCGCTCGTCCCCGCAGCGGTCAAGACCGATGTTACCGGCCGTGGCAAGGTGGATCTCGAACTGCCCTCGAGCAACCACCCCTTCCGCGGAACCTACGCGGTCAACGCGCAACGTGCGGCCGTTGTCGGCTACGAAGCGCGCAACGTCGTGTCGAGAGGTCGCATCAACTGGCCGAGCATCACGGTTGACGGCAGTGCATCGGCCTATGGCGGACGCGCCACAGCGAAGGGCACCATTGTCGCGGCAAGCCCGTTGCGGCTGGACTTGGCCGGCCGCGCCACTCGGGTGGATCTGCGCAACCTGCCATCGCAGCTGAATGTCCCTGATGTTCCGAGCAACCTTCAATTCGGCTACACGCTGGTGGGCCGCGGCCCGGTGTTTTCGGGCGAACTGGCGCTCGACGAATCGATGCTCGCCGATGCGACGTTTGCAGCGGGAACCATCGGCTCCTTCCGTGTCGGCGGCGGCGCGCCCGAGTATGCGGCGAAGGGACATGTCAGCAACCTGGATCTCCAGAAGATCGGCCAGGGCTTCAATGTTGCCGCCCTTGACATGGCGAAGTACCAAAGCCGGTTCAACGGAGATTTCGACGTAAAGGGAAGCGGCGGCGGGCGGTATCCACTCGTCCTCGACGCCAGCGGTACGCTGGTCGATTCCGAGATATTCGGCGCGCAAGCGCCGCGCTTCCAATTCACCACCAACCTCGCCGAGGGTAATGCCCATCTCGTCGCCAACGGCGAGATCATGGGACTCGACCCGTCTGCGATCTCGGGCGATACCCGCATCGCGGGACGCGTGAATGGCACCGTCGATGTGGACGTCACGCTGCGCGACTACGCCGCTGGCGTCACGCCCGAGTCGATCGACGCCTCCGGCCGTATCGATGTGAGCCAGACCACCATCGGCGGCATCGACATCGACACGGCGGTCGTCAACGGCACGTATCAGGACCGTGCCGGCAATCTGACGGAACTGCTTGTCGATGGGCCTGACATTCACATCAAGGGGCAGGGACCGATTGCGTTGAACGATACGGGATCGTCCAACCTCGTTCTCCACATCGAGACCCCGTCACTCGATCGCCTGGGACGCGTGTTCGGTCAGAACGATCTCAAGGGCGCCGGGACGGTTGACGCGACGGTGACCGGCAACGGTCGAGAGCTGAAAGCGTCCGGCATGCTCGATGGCGCCAACCTCGGAGTGGGTGAGAACACCGCACTCGACCTGGACAGCACGTTCGATGTGACGCTGCCGGCGCTGAAGCCCGCCGACGCCATCGTGCACGCGAAGACGAATGCGACCTTCCTCAAAGTGGGCGGCCAGGAAGTGAACGAGCTGACGGCGGAGACCACTTACACGCAGCAGAAGCTCGATTTCGATGCCATGGCCAAGCAGGGCGTACGTCAGCTCAATGCGGCTGGTTCCGCTGTGCTCCACCCCGATCATCGCGAAGTGCACGTCGGCAGCCTGGCGCTGCAGAGCGAAAACGTAGTGTGGAAGACGGATCCTGCGTCGCATCCGACGATCCAGTACGGCAACAACCATGTGGTCATCGACGACATCAAGCTGGTCAATGCCGAACAGCGCATCGAGGCGCAGGGGGCAATCGGATCCGCGAACGAGACGCTGCGCGTGAAGGCTGAAAACGTCGACGTCGCCCAACTCGACGCGCTGGCGCTCGGCGACCAGCGGCTTGCCGGACGGCTCAACGCGAATGCAACCGTCTCGGGAACAACGGCGGCCCCCCGCGTCGCCGGGGATTTCACGCTCAGCGATGGAGCGTTCCGCGATTTCAAGTTCATGTCGTTCACCGGCAAGGTCGACTACGCCGGCAGCGGCGTGAATTTGGATGTTCGCCTTGATCAGGATCCGCAGTCGTGGCTCACGGCGAAGGGCTTTGCGCCGATCTCGCTGTTCCGGCCGACGCCGCCCGAGATGGAAGGCGAGCACATGGCGCCGCCGTCGGGCGAGGCGATCAACATCGACGTGGCGACCAGCCAGATCAACCTGGGGGTCATTCAGGGGTTTGTTCCCTACGTCACCAATGTCACCGGCACGCTGCAGGCGAACTTCAACGTGACCGGCTCCGGCTACGACCCGCACATGGACGGCGCGATCGATATCAAGGGTGGCGCGTTCAGTGTTCCGGATCTCGGTACGTCGTACTCGGGTCTCGACACCAGAATCGATCTCAAACCGGACCTGGTCACGATTAGCGAATTCCGGATCCTCGACAAGAACAAGCAACCGATGACCATTGGCGGCAGCCTCGCCGTACATGAGCGGATGGTCGGCGCCGTTGACATCCAGGTACAGTCCGACGACTTCAAGATCGCGGCAAACAAAACGGCCGACCTCAAGTTCGACACCGACGTCCACATCACCGGCACGATTCGCGCACCGAAGGTGGAAGGCTCGGTCGAAGTCGAGCCCGGTACGATCGATGTGGCCGATGTGCTCCGGCTCGCGAGCAGCAGGAGCGCTTACTCGACAATGGCGACGGAGATTACGCCCGAGAATTCGGCGGGGCCTGAGCCGACCACGCCGGCGCTGCCGGGCATGTTCGACGCGTTGGAACTTCGGCTCGGCCTC
>Ga0070670_100003600_pt1 | contig 12891 bp, 15 predicted proteins | sample KBSS63metaG_FD_64665 | JGI IMG/M metagenome (GOLD analysis project Ga0070670, IMG submission 64665) | Switchgrass rhizosphere microbial communities from Kellogg Biological Station, Michigan, USA - KBS S6-3 metaG | ecosystem: Host-associated > Plants > Roots > Rhizosphere > Soil ... | reverse complement strand
ACCATATCGCCGCCGACAGTCTTGGCGACAGCGGTCCCGAAAACAATAACCGCGATGAAGTTAAAAAAAGCCGCCATGGCAACGGCCGCACCCGGCGAGAGTACGCGCGTAGCAACCACGGTCGCGATGGAGTTCGCGGCATCGTGGAACCCGTTCACATAGTCGAATACGAGCGCAAAAAAGATGATGACAACTACCAGCCCGAAAGAAACGGTTTGTGTGTCCATGGCGGGGTTTAGTTATGTTTTAGAACTATGCTTTCGATAATGTTGCCGACGCTCTCGCAGCGGTCGGTGGCGTTTTCGAGGATCTCATAAAGCTCCTTCCACTTGATCAAGTGAATTGCATCCGGCGAATTTTTGAAAAGGTCTGCCATAGAGCGGAAATAAATGTCGTCAGCCTCATTTTCCAGCCGTTGGATCTCAAGAAGATGCGGGCCCATTCCCTTCCCATGTTCGAGCAGGTCCATTGCAGCATGTATCTCATCCGCCTGCTTCTGAAGCACTATTGCAAGCTTAATGGCGTATTGGTCTGTTTCGTGAATGTCGTACATCACGACGGCTCGTGCCGCCGCGTCGATGTAATCGCAAACGTCGTCGAGCGCGACCGAGAGCGTATAAATGTCTTCACGATCGAACGGCGTGATGAACGATTTATTGAGCTTCGTCGTAACAGTGTGTGTAAGCTCGTCGCATTCGTGCTCCACGTGTTTGATCTTTTTTGAAAGCGATTCGAAATCCTTATCCGAGGCCTGAAACATCTGTACAAGGATCTTCGCCGCCTCCTGCAGTTTTGCGCTCATTTGCGAAAAGAGTGCGAAGTACTGATCTTCCCTTGGAAGTAAGCTGAAAGCCATTTTTTTTCTCCGTTAGATCGTGTTGCGTTAGCCTTTAAATATCATCATTCGTGCGACCCGTGCTTTATAAATACTGCTTCGCGTAAGTAAACGTTCAGCTCGCAGATGTCTTTTACATAGTCCCCGATCCGCTCGAGGTGCTTCGCCACGAACAGCAGATGGGCTGCTCCTGTTGTGGCCGACGGGTTGTCTATCATCATTTCTATCAATTCGTCGAACACCCGTCGATAGCATGCGTCGATCTCTTTATCGCGACGAATGACTGCGCGCGAAACTTCGGCGTCTTCGGCGGTAAACGCGTCAAGTGCCGTTTTCAGCATGTCGCCGGCGACCTCAGCCATCAAAGAAAAATCAATGTAATTGTTGAACTGCGGCTCATTGTTCAGTACTAGTGACGCTTCAGCGATACTTGCCGCGTGGTCGGCGATGCGTTCCAGGATCGGCGTGATCTTGGCGACCGAAACCACCAGCCTGAGGTCGTGCGACGTAGGTCGATGCGATGCAAGAATGTCGATGCAGAGGCGATCGATCTCGAGCTCCATCTGATCAATTACCTTGTCGTCGTCTTTGACGATCCGGGCGATCTCGGAGTCGCGCTCGATAAGCGCTCGTGTCGCATTCTTGACCGCCGCTTCCGTCTTGCCGCCGAGCAACAGCACCCTGTCGCGAAGCAAATTTAATTGTTCGTCACCGTAATGTTCTTCTACCACAATTCCCGCGGCCCTAAAGCTTTGCGCTTCTATGTTTTTCAGCATTTGCATTCTCCGGCATTGTTGACGAGCGCAATTATAGTTCTAAGCTTTTGGCCGGTGGTTAAATTATACTTAACATTCATTTCAGCTAATTCTTCCAAGGGCGAAAATTAACACTTCGTTAACATTGCTCTAACACCGGTGTTCTATATTTTCAAAATCCCTCAAATTGGAAGATTCAGGCGTACGCGGATATTTGTCTCAAATGGACCTCAAAAACGAGCTTGAAAATGAACTCGCGGTGGCTATCCTTATCGAAAAGCGCCACAAGAGACAGATCGATCCCGACTCAAGCCGTGAGCTGATCGACAAGATAAAAGGCGCCCTTTCCATGGACATCTCGTCGAGCGATGGTGTTTCGGAACTGGACGACGCGGCCACCGCGCAATGAGCGCAGCGTAACCTTTCTGCAACCCTTTTTCTCGCCTGCCCGTCAAAAGAAAGCCAAACCTAGACTAAAATCGTCTATATTCTAAGTAGCCAATCCTCCAGCGACATTGGGAGAGAAGAATGAGTGGTACAAATTTCCAAAAGCGCTTTTTTTCGATTTTTCTGGCAATTACGATTGCATCCTTGCCGATCGCTTCGATCGCACAGACCGCCCTTTCTCTTCCCAAGAATAAATACCGTGTTCAGGACGATATTCAACTCGGCCAAAAAACCGCAGCTCAGGTCGAACAGCAATTCCCAATACTGAACGACGAAGACGCGACACGTTATGTGGAACGCGTCGGTCAGCGCCTTGTCGCGAATATTCCGCAAGCGTTTCAGCAGCCTGCGTTTCAATATCGATTCAAGGTCGTAAACGCGAGCGATATCAACGCGTTCGCATTGCCGGGCGGACCGATGTACGTGAATCGCGGAATGATCGAGGCCGCGAGGAACGAGGGCGAGATGGCGGGCGTGATGGCACACGAGATCAGCCACGTCGCACTGCGTCATTCCACGGCCCAGGCAACCAAGCAGTCGAGCGCCGGTAGCACGCTCGGGCAACTCGGTCTGATCTTCGGCGGGGCGATCCTTGGCGGGCAATCAGGCGCACAAATGGGCCAGATGGCTGCAGCTGCGTGGATGACGAAATACAGCCGCGAATACGAGTCACAGGCAGACATTCTCGGCGCAAGAATAATGGCCGACGCGGGCTACGACCCGCGCGACCTCGCGAACATGTTCCAGACGATCGCTCGTCAGGGCGGCTCGCGCGGGCCGGAATGGCTATCCAGTCACCCTGACCCGGGCAATCGTTATCAGAAGATAAATCAGGAAGCGGCGAACCTGCGTGTTTCGCAAAACCCGATCAAGATCACGCGCGATTTCGAACGCGTCCAGGCGCGGCTTCGCGGAATGCCGCCAACAATGACAATGGCGCAGATCCAGCAGGGTGGACATCGGAATGGTCAGGGAACGTACGGCCAAGGAACTTACGGTCAGGGAACATCCGGCACCGGCGCAGCAATATCGAATGGGCGTTATTCGACCCGCGTCGAATATCCGTCGAGCCGAACGCGGGTTTTTTCCGCGGGCAATTCTTTAAGTCTGAGCATCCCTTCAAATTGGCGTGAATTTCCTGACGAAAGCATTGTGACTTTCGCCCCCGAGGGCGCTTACGGTTCGCAAGGCATCACGCACGGCGTTATGATCGGCGCGTTCCAACCGCAAAGCTCGAGTTTGCGGACGGAAACTGAAACTTTCGTTCGCAAGCTTCTTCAAAGCAATCAATATTTGCAGGACGAAAGCGGCTTGACGCGAGCTTACGTCGCCTCGCAGCAAGGCTTTGCGAACGCGCTTTCAGGCCGTTCTTCGATAACGAACCGCGAGGAAAAGGTTTCGATCTATACCACGCAAATGCGGGACGGCAGGATCTTTTTCATGATGACGGTCGCGCCCGAAAGCGATGCGTTTCAATACGAGAATACGTTTCGAAATATCGTCAGCTCAGTGCGTTTGAATTAATAATTCGAATGATCACGAATGCGATGGGGTCGCCTCCGGCCCCTTTGTTTTTATCTCTAGAAGCATGATCGCAGCCAGGACCGAGATCGCCGCGCTGACAGCGAAAGCGGTTTCGACGCCGAATTCGCTCCATAAAAACCCAAAAAGCAGCGACGCCGGCAACACCGTGACGCCATACGCGAGATTATAAAAGCCAAATGCAGTGCCGCGTTTTTCTTCACTAACCATGTCGGCCACAAGCGCCTTTTCAACTCCTTCGGTCAGCCCGAAATAGACGCCGTAAATAATAAATAAGGTCCATGCCTGCCACGCCGAGCCTACGAAAGCGAAAGCGAGGTAGACGCCAGCGTAAACGAACCAACCAGTTAAGATCGTCGGCTTGCGGCCGAGACGATCTGACAGGTTGCCGCCCGCGAGCGAGAAGATCACTTTGCTGAAATGAAGCACCATCCAAAGGAGCGGCAGCATCGCCGGCGCGATTCCGGCCTGCTCGGCACGAAGCAATAGAAACGCATCCGTGGAATTCGAAAGCGTAAAAAGCGCAATGACGAAAAGAAATTTTTTGAAATTGCCGTCAAATTCGCGAAGCGAAAACTTTATCGGGTTCGCGTCTTCTTTTTTCGTTTCCTTTTTCTCTTCGTGCACGAAAAACACGATAACGAAAAGTCCAAGCACGACCGGGATCGATGCGAAGAGAAAAACACGCTGGTATTCGCGCGCCGTCGGGTTGGACGAGTCGACCGCAAGATAGGTGAGCAACGTGAACGCGATAACCGGACCGATAACAGCGCCCATGTGGTCCGCCGCGCGATTAAATCCATACGCAAGGCCGCGCTTTTCGGCCGGTATGCCCTGACCGATGAGCGCATCGCGAGGAGCTCCGCGGATTCCCTTGCCGATACGATCGGTCGTCCTAACCGCTAAAACCTGTGGCCAGCTGGTCACGAACGCAAGAAATGGACGCGTAACGGCAGCGAGTGAATATCCGAAAAAGACCGGCAGTTTTCGATTGCCGAACTTGTCGCTCAGATAACCCGAGAATAATTTCAAGACGCTCGCCACGGATTCGGCAATGCCTTCGATCAAGCCGATCGCGAATGGTGTTGCGCCGAGCGTGAGGAAAAGAAAGGCTGGCAGCAGAGGATAAATGATCTCGCTCGACGTGTCGTTAAGCAGGCTGACAAGGCTGAGCGCAAAAACGTTTCGCGACAAACCGCGATATCGCGCGAAGAGGCCGGGTTTTTCTTTGTCTGCAGTTTTGCCCATTTAAAAGTAGAACAGGCTGTTAGCCTGTTCACTGATATAGCCAAAATTCTTGTCGATTCACCTATTCCGCTGCGGTGTCGGGCGCGGTGAACCTTTCCCCGGAGCAAACAACCAGTAGCCAACGCTTCCCGCGAACGCAAGGAAAAGAATCCCCGCTAAGATCGCCAATCGGAATGCCAGCTTCAATGATCTCCGGAAAATGCGAAAAGCAATAAACGCAACGGCGGCGAGAACAAGGAAAATAACGACTCCGACGCCGACGGCAACAGCGCCGCTGACCGGTGGTGCAATGTCGAAAAGAAGGATCATTTATTTTCCTTTAACGTTCTCTCGATCACGGCAACGTCTTCCTCTGTGATCTCGTTGTTTTCCGCTGGAAGCGCGTATTCTTCATCCGCCCAGGCACCAAAATCGATCAGCTTGCATCGTTCCGAACAAAACGGGCGAAATTCGTTGCCCTCGTATTCAGCTTGTTTTCCGCATCGCGGGCATTTTACGAGCATTTCACGCCACAGATTAACACAACGACTTGTAAGGCAAGAAAAACATTGAAACCTGCCGCTTCAGATGTAAAAATTAACATACTAAGGGGCCACGAACGCATCTAAATGCGAACAAACTGCGGCCACAAAGCGTAGTTCATAAAGAGGTTAGCAAATGGCGGATTACAAAGATCGTTTCGGCAAATGGCAGAAGGACGCGAAAGAGAAGTTTGAAGAGATCGACAAACAGCTTGGCCTGAAAGAAAAGATCGGCGAGGGCGCGCGATCTGTTGCCGAGACAGCGAAAGCGGGCGCCGAAAAGATCAAGGCTGAGGCTGAAAAGACCGAGGTCGGCAAACAGGCGGTAAAGGTCGCCGAATCGACGATCAAAACCGCCGAGGAAACGGCAAAGAAAGCCTGGACGGCGAGCGAACCGGTTCGCGACTCGGCAAAGGATGTTGGCGAAACGGCCGGCAAGGTCGCGGCTGACATCATTTCGTCCGCGGGTGAAAGGGCCGGCGAGGTTTTTGAAGGCGCGAAAGACACGATCGGTTCGGGAGCACGCTCCGTCGGTAAAGCATTCAACCTCGGGGCGGGTTTCACGCGCACCGTAGATTCGGCGATGAGCGCGTTTTCAAAGACGTCGGCATGGGTGTTGGAGAATCCGATGCAGGCGGCCGCAACCGGCGTTTCAATGGCCGTCGGTGCCGGGCTTGGCGTCGTTTTTACCGGCATCTCCTCGCATTGGCTTTTCAATTCGGCATTGCCGACGTGGTCGGTGAAAAAGATCGCTGAGCAATTCAACGAATTTCTCAAACGCAAGGAAGATCTCATCGAAAAAGGCCGGCTCAGTGAGGCCGAGTCCGAACGCATCCGCTTTGAACGCGACATCGCAAAACGCATCGGTGCGCCGCTGCTCGGCGCATTTTCGTTCGCTTCGGGCGCTGTGATGATGACAAACGTCTTAAATCCAAAAGTGATCACCGGCGCGCCGATCGATTGGTTGCTGGGCGGGAATCCGCTGCTCGAAGGCGTTTGGTTTTTTGGTAATGGCCTTGTCTGCTTCCAAACGAGCTATGACTTTTTCATGATCGCCCTCGATGGCCAAGAAGACGTTGAACGAATGGTAAAGGAAGTGAAGGGGATGCTTCCGCGACCTAGCGAAGAGTAATTGATTAATTGATCTGTATCGGGAAAGGGACAAAGCAGAGCCCGAAAATCAGTAATGTCAGAATAGCCACGAGTTTTCTTTTCCCATCTAGCGGCGTTTCGTCCCACGGTGTCGGATGTTTGATCCGCATCATAATTCCCAGAAGCACAGTGAACAGAAAACCGCTCGGGCTATTGAAATAGATCCACCCGAGTATCGAAAAAATGGCCATCGCCACGAACGCGATCCGTCCGGTCCAGTAATGAACTCGCTCACCGAAGACCGCAAAGATCGCGTGCCCGCCATCGAGCTGGCCTGATGGAATAAGATTCAACGCAGTAACCAAGAGTCCGACCCAAGCCGCGAAATAAAACGGATTGCCGTACGCAAAATGCAGATCGATCCCGAAAAACAATGCGATCGCACGCATGAAAAGTGGATCGGTAAATACCAGGCCGCCTGTTCCGCCCGCGATCTGTTCAGGAGTGGCAACCTGCATTGTCGCTACGCCAATGATCGCTATCGGTATTAGAGCAATAAATCCCGCGATCGGCCCGGCAACCCCGATATCGAAAACGGCTTTTCTCGACGGCATTGGCGAACGGATCTTGATGAAGGCTCCAAACGTTCCCGCCGGGCCAATCATCGGCGGTGTCGGAATAAAATAGGGCAATGTTGCGTCGACACGATAGATCCGGCAAGCGATGTAATGCCCCATCTCGTGGGAGATCAAAATAAATAAAAGAGAAAGTGAAAAGCTTATCCCTTCGACGAGATAGGTCGAATCGGTCAATAGGTTCCGGACGGTGGAGCCGATAAGCGCTGCATACTTAACCGGCAAGGCCAGGATGAATGGGATAAATTCGTCAAAGCTTTGTGGTTCGGCGTCGGGAAAAACCGGAGTTCGTCCAAAAGGGAAAAGTACGCCGGCGATCGTCGATGTCACGAAAGTCACGAGTAAAAAAAGAAAATGCCGTAGCCACGTCCAAGCTCCTGGCCGCGGAAAACTCTCGGAAAGGGTAAATGCTTCAATTCCCGCCATGAAATAGAAAAAGCCACAAATCACAAGCATACCTTTCGGCCTCGCGATTTGCGACTCAAGATTTAGATGAAACGATCTAGGCTTTTACTGCCTTTTCCGTTAGTTCTTTTCCGGGCTTGAAACGTATTGTTTTGCCCGCGGGGATCGGTACTTCCGTGCCCGTCCGCGGATTGCGGCCAACACCGCGTTTGCGTGGTTTTACGATGAAAACACCGAAACCGCGAAGCTCGATCCGGTTGCCGCGCGCCAGTGCTTCCTTCATTGCGTTGAAAAGCGAATCAACAACTTGCTCGGCTTTCTGCTTCGGAACGCCCGTCTTATCGGCAACTTGGTTGACGATATCGAGTTTGATCATGGTTCCTCCTTTTGCTATAACATGTGCCCGAGAAGAACGACCCTTGGTTTGACTGTGTAACGATAATATGCCTGTAAGTCCGTTTCTGTCAAGATTTTGCAGAAAATAATCATAAGGGCTGATTTGCAGCATTTTTGCTCCGAAATGTACGGCAAAAACATTCCAACAACACAGGTGAAATGCTAAACTTCTCGCATTCGATATTGAGTTTGGGAGCGGAAAAATGCGCTGGCAGGACCAAAGACAAAGTACGAACGTTGAAGATCGGCGGGGAATGGGACGCGGCGTTGCGATGGGAGGTGGCGGTATCGGCGTAGTGATCTTAGCGCTCGCGATCTACCTTTGCGGCGGCGACCCGAGCCAGTTGCTCAATAACCTGCCGACACAAGGTGAGGTGCAACAGCCTGCTGCGAACAACCCGGCTGCACCCGCAGATCAAAACCGTCAATTTGTCGGGGCGATAATGGGAAATCTCGAGGACGCCTGGAAACAGATCTTGCCGCAGCAGTCCCGCGTTCAATTCCAGAGTCCGAAACTTGTCTTATTCACTGATCAGATCTCATCAGCTTGCGGATATGCAAGCGCGGCTACCGGCCCGTTTTATTGCCCGGGCGATCATAAGCTGTATCTCGATTTCGCTTTCTTTCAAGAGCTTCAGCGCGAATTCAAAGCACCGGGCGATTTTGCACAGGCCTACGTTATCGCTCACGAGTTTGGACACCATATTCAAAACCTGACGGGCATCATGGACCGCGTTCAAAGCCGCGGGCAAGACAATCGCCTTTCGGTCGCGCTCGAATTGCAGGCCGATTGTTACGCCGGTGTCTGGGCGAATTTCGCGCAAAAGCAGGACCGTGTCCAACCGGGCGATGCCGAAGAAGCGATACGCGCAGCGAGCGCCGTCGGCGACGATATTATTCAAAAGCGGACCCAAGGGTATGTCGTTCCCGATTCGTTCACTCACGGTTCTGCGCAGCAGCGAATGCAGTGGTTCTCGCGTGGAATGCAATCGGGCGATATGCGGCAGTGCAACACCTTCGGTTCATAACGATGTCCGAAGAATTTTCCTACGACGCGGTTCCTTACCCAAGCAAGTTCTTTTTGCAAACACACCCTGATCGGCTAGCGGCCGCCGGCATTCTTTATGGAATGCGGCCTGCGTCGGTCGAAAATTGCCGGGTTCTCGAACTTGGCTGCGGCAATGGCAGCAATTTGATCTCGCATGCCTTTGGCTTGCCCAACTCAAAATTCATCGGCATCGATCTTTCGGAAATTCATATCGACCATGCAAATGAAGCTGCAAAAGAACTGGATCTCAAAAACATCGAGTTTCGAAAAATGGACGTGATGGAAATGACCGCCGAAGACTTTGGACAGTTTGACTACATCACGGCGCACGGTTTGTTTTCCTGGGTACCTGATTTCGTTCGCGAAAAGGTGCTTGCACTCTTTGACGAATTGCTTGAGCCGAACGGGATCGGTTACATCAGTTACAACGCCTACCCCGGTGCTTACCCGCGAGAGATGGTGCGCTCGCTGATGCGTTACCACACTCGCGGTATCGAGGAACCGGAGAAGAAGGTCGAAAAGGCGATCGCCTTCCTCGAGCTTCTCGCGAAAAATTCTACCGAGCCGGAAGTCTTTCAGCGCATCCTGCAGTTCGAATTTCGCCGACACCAATCGCACGATATCGCCGACATATTCCACGACGATCTCGGCGAATGCTACCGGCCGTTTTATTTTCATGAATTTGCCGATTTGCTTAACAAAAATGACCTGCAGTTCCTATCCGAAGCCGAGTTGCACGCCTCGTCGCGTCAAGGTGTTGCCGCGGAATACAATGAGCTATTGGATTCTCTCGATGATCCGGTCGAACGCGAGCAGTATCTTGATCTGCTCCGCGGCCGAGTATTTAGGCAGACACTTTTTTGCCGTTCCCAAGTACAGCTCGATCGAGAACCAAAACCGGAGCTTCTTGAAAACTTTTATCTCTCTTCATCGCTGCGGCCGATTGAGCCGTTGGAAGACATTGCCTCGCAAAGGGTCCAGAAGTTTGGAAATGCAAAAGGCCACACGATGCAGATCGACCATCCTCTTACAAAGGCCTCGCTCGCATATCTTGGTGAGATCTGGGGACGCTCGATAAAGACTGGCGAACTATTGAACGCCGCAAAGCAAATCCTGATAAACGCAGGAAGCCCTGTTCAGAATTGGGACGAAGAATTTGAAACCACGCGAATGATCCTGATGCAGATCTGCCTTGGCAGCGACCTGATCGAATTGCACACTTACTCTCCGCGGGTTTCGCAAATTGCAGGCGCTAAGCCGACCGTCAATCGACTTTCACGCTGGCAGCTCCGAGATGCAAATAACGTCCTGACGCTGCTGAACAAAGACCTGAAGCTCGAAGACAAGACCGCACATCATCTGCTCACATTGATGGACGGAACGCGAACGAAGATGAAACTTGTTACTGACGTGCAGGCGTTTGTGCGTTCGGCTGATGACATCGCAGACAAACAGCAGCTTATTCGCGACATGCCGACCTGGATAGATGAAAGCATTGAGGAGCTCGAACGGCTTGGTCTATTCGAAGGTTAGCCCGCAGGCTGAAACGGCCTGCCGTAGATCTCCTGATAAACCCAACCCAAGACGCGTGCCTCGGCAGTGCAGAGTGCCTCAAGCCAACAGCTTGTCAAATAAAATCGACGTTCCGCGTTTGTGGTCAACATAGCCGCCCTGTCTAGTGGAGAAAGTTCGAGCTTGGCATCGAGTTTGTTTGCGTCGGTTATCTCCTGCTTCGATTCCTTCGCTTCGTGCAAAGCATTCAAAACATCCGTGATCCAAAGCTTCAAAAGCGGTTCGGACTTGTTTTCTTCGAGGGCCTGAAAAATCCCGATCGCAAATCTTGCTTCCGCGTTTTCAAATGGATAAGTAGCTATTCCGTTCGCCTCGTCGTCCGCTTGTTTCCAGCGGAACACTTCTTCGATCATCACATGCCGCATGCGAGCGACGCGTTCGTCGTAGTTCAAAAACCATTCGACCAGATCGGCAAGCGAGGTTGGTTCAATGCCGCCGGCCGGCAGCGCGCGCAGCTTGGGTGGTTCGATCTCGTTTGGAGTTGCTGCCATCGCAGATGATTATTTCATCCGGATACGCGAAGCACAACAAACCGCCTTTTCTTTGACAAATAATGGAGCCTGATTGATACTTAATTACCTTCGCGTCCGAGGAGTTAAACCGAAATTATGGCAACAAATTACGTATCCTGTCCCAACTGTCATTCGCAAAATCCGGCAAACTTTCAAACCTGCACCAACTGCGGAACGATGCTGCCGATCAGTCCGATGCCGATGCAGCCGGTTGGCGGTTACGCACAAAAACTGCCTGGTGCGGACAAAAAGATCGCTGCCGGAATTTGCGGCATTGTTCTCGGCGGTTTGGGCATCCATAAATTCGTTCTCGGTTATCAACAGGAAGGCATAATTCTTCTTTCCGTTTATCTCGTATCGCTGATCATTGCCATGATTACGTGCGGCATCGGTACGCCGCTTGTGCTTATTCCGAGTATCATTGGGATCATCGAGGGCATCATTTACCTAACGAAATCCGATGAGGAATTCGTCCAAACGTACGTTCTCAACAAAAAGGCGTGGTTTTAATGTAGAACAGGTCGTCAGCCTGTTCATTAAGTATTGTGATCGAAAAACGACAGGCTAACAGCCTGTCGTACTTATGTTTACGGGAATCATTGAGGAGCTTGGTTCGGTGGCGTCGATAGAAATTCGCGGCGACGGCGCTCGAATGCGTGTTGCAGCGTCGTTGGTAACCTCCGACGCGAAGGATGGCGATTCAATATCGGTTAACGGCGTGTGTCTGACTGCACTTGATGTTTCGCCCGACGGATTTTGCGCTGATGTTTCGCAGGAAACACTCGATCGCTCTACGCTCGGAAATTTGAAAGACGGTTCGAAAGTAAACCTCGAGCGCGCGGTTACGCCCGCAACTCGTCTCGGTGGCCATATCGTTCAGGGACATGTCGACGGCCGCGGAACATTTCTATCGGCAGAGCAAAATGGAGATTTCTACATCGTCCGAATAGGGTTTCCCGAGGAACTTGCCCGCTATTTTGTTTACAAAGGTTCCGTCGCCGTCGAAGGTATTTCCCTCACCATCGCGTCGCTCGCCGATTCGCGCTTCGATATCGCAGTCATTCCAAAAACCTGGGAGTTAACAAATTTTTCAACGCTCAAAACCGGCGATCCGGTCAATCTCGAAGCAGACATCATCGCCAAATATGTCGAGCGAATGCTTAAGGCCCGATCGTATTCGTCGACACGATAAAAAAGGACAGCCGACAAAGCTGCCCTTTTCTTGAAAGAAACAAAAACTTAAGTTACTTTGTACCGCTTGCCAGTTTCCCGATGAGCGAGAAGAGCGGAAGATACATCGAGATAACGATCGAACCGATCGTGACGCCGAGGAAGGCGATAAGTACTGGCTCGATCATTGCGAGCAGATCGGCGATCGCGGTATCGACCTCTTCTTCATAAAAGTCGGCGATCTTGCCAAGCATGGCATCGAGTGCACCAGTCTGTTCGCCGACGCCGATCATCTGGCTGACCATATGGGGGAATACGTTTGTCGCTTTTAACGGTTCGACGAAGTTTTCTCCGCGTTCTACGCCGGCGCGCACCTTAATGATCGCGTCTTCGATAACTACATTGCCGGCGGTCTTAGCTGTGATCTCGAGAGATTGCAGGATCGGCACACCTGACGAAAGCAGCGTCGAAAGAATACGCGAAAAACGTGCGACCGCAACCTTTCGAAGAATGCTGCCGAAGATCGGCGTTTTCAGCAGCAGGTTGTCGATCATCCATCTGCCCTTTTGGGTCTTGTAATAGAATTTGATCCCGATCGAGCTGCCAATTATTCCGATCAGCAAGCTGAGGCCTCCCCATCCTGCAAGGAAGTTACTTATCCCCATCACGATTCGTGTCGGTAACGGAAGCAATTCGCCCGGGCCGAGCAGACC
>Ga0070670_100003599_pt1 | contig 12893 bp, 14 predicted proteins | sample KBSS63metaG_FD_64665 | JGI IMG/M metagenome (GOLD analysis project Ga0070670, IMG submission 64665) | Switchgrass rhizosphere microbial communities from Kellogg Biological Station, Michigan, USA - KBS S6-3 metaG | ecosystem: Host-associated > Plants > Roots > Rhizosphere > Soil ... | reverse complement strand
CGGGCGTGTCGGCGCGCTTGATCAGGCTGGTGTCGTCCTGACCAATGGCACCCCACTCGGCCATCGGCTCCAGGTTGAGGATCGGATCCCAGTACTCGGAGCCGTAGAGCACGATCTGGATCTTCTCGCCCAGCTTCTCGGTCTGCATCAGCGTGAGGATCTCGAACATCTCGTCGAGTGTGCCGAACCCGCCCGGAAAGACGACCAGCGCCTTCGCCAGGTACGCAAACCAGAACTTGCGCATGAAGAAATAGTGGAACTCGAAGTGCAGCCCGTCGGTGATGTAGGCGTTGGCGCCCTGCTCGAACGGGAGCCTGATATTGAGGCCGATGGTCTTGCCGCCCGCCTCGTGCGCGCCGCGATTGGCCGCTTCCATGATGCCGGGGCCGCCGCCGCTCGTCACCACGAAGCGGTGCAGCGGCGAGTCCAGCGACATCGACCAGGTCGTCAGCAGCTTGGCCAGCGCCCGCGCGTCTTCGTAGTAGCGCGACCACTCGACCGCCTTGCGCGCCCTGGCCAGCGCCACGTCGTCGGCGACGCCGCCGGTCATGTGCTCCGACAGCGCCAGCTCGGCGCGCTCGCGGCTGTGGACCCGTGCCGATCCGAACAACACGACCGTATCCTGGATGTTCTGCGCCTTGAAGCGCCGGAGCGGCTCGAGGTACTCGGCCAGGATCCGGAGCGGCCGGCCGTCCCCGCTCGCGAGGAAGTCGGTGTCCAGATACGCCAGCGGCTGAAGGGGCATACGCCTGATTATCGGACAGTGCCCGCGACCCCGTGACACGCGGGGCCCGTATGGCATGATCGGAGGTCCACATGACTCCAGAAGACTGGCTCGAGAGCGCCCGTGCCGATGCCGAGCGCCGGGGCCTGCCCGATCTGCGGCCCGCGCTCGAGGGGCTGGCTCGCAGCGCCGATCGGCTGCGGGAGGCCGACTGGAACGACGACGCGTCTGGCACCCGCGAAACCGGCCCCGAGGCGCCGGCCCCGGCAGGATGACCGCCCCTGTCGAGCTGCCGTCGATCGTCGACCTCGGCCGCGCCATCCGCGCCGGAGCGACGACGTCCGAGGCCGCGACGGAGCGCTGCCTCGCGGCCATCCGCGACCGCGACCGCTCGATCAACGCCTTCATCACCGTGCTGGCCGAACCGGCACTCGACGCCGCGCGCACGGCCGACCGCGAACTGCGCGCGGGGCGCGATCGCGGCGTGCTGCACGGCGTGCCGATCTCGATCAAGGACCTCCTCGACATGTCGGGGCTGCCCACCTCGGCGGCGTCGCACGTGCGGCGCGAGCACGTGGCGGCGCGCGATGCGACGGTAGTGGCGCGCCTGCGCGACGCGGGCGCCGTGCTCGTCGGCAAGACCAACCTCCACGAGTTCGCGCTCGGCACCACCAACGAGGAGTCGGCCTACGGTCCGGTGCACCACCCGCTCGATGCCACGCGTTCTCCGGGCGGATCGTCCGGCGGCTCGGCGGCGTCGGTGCTGGCCGGCATGGCGTACGCCTCGATCGGCACCGACACCGGCGGCTCGATCCGCATCCCCTCGGCCGCCTGCGGGCTGGTCGGCCTGAAGCCGCGGTTCCGCGAGGTCCCTACACGCGGCGTGGTGCCGCTCAGCGCGTCGCTCGATCACGTGGGACCGCTCTGCGCCACCGTGGCCGATGCGGCCGCGATCTTCGGGACGATTGCCGACGCCTCCGGGATCGAGGGACCGCCGGCGCCGGTCCCGGCGCGGGGTCTCCGGCTGGGGGTGCCGCGCCGGTACTTCCTGGACCTGCTCGACGACGAGGTGGCGCGCGCGTTCGATGACACCTGTGCGCGGCTGACGGCCGCCGGCGTGGCGCTGGACGACGTGGTGATCCCGCACGCCAGCGACATCGCGGCCATCTATCTGCACGTGGCCATCACCGAGGCGGCGGCGTTCCATGCGCGCACGCTCGAGAGCCGTCCCGACGACTACACGCCCACGGTCCGCGTACGTCTCGAAGCCGCCCGCTACGTGCTGGCCGAAGACTACCTGCGGGCATTGCGCGGGCGCGACGTGCTGCGCGGCGAAGTCTCGGCCGCGCTCGACGGCCGCGACGGGCTGCTGCTCCCCACGCTCGCGGTGCCCGCAACGCCGCTCGGCGCCGCCACGGTTCGCGTCGGCGCGGGAGAGGAGCCGGTGCGCAACGTCACCCTGCGGCTCACCCAACTCTTCAACATCACCGGCCATCCGGCCATCACGGTGCCCTGTGGCGCCACCGGCGGCGGGCTGCCGATCGGCGCGCAGCTGGTGGGCATGTCCACCGCGGCACTGCTGCAGATGGCCGCCACGCTCGAAGCCGATATCCGCGGCGGCCGTCCCGCCCGCTCGCTGCTCGCGTGATCACATCGATCTTCCACTCCTGGGAGCACCGGCTCGCGTCGGCCACGAAAAATCGGGTCGTGCGCCCGTTTGAATGGGGGCTCGAGTGGCTGCCATCTGAGGTGGGTGCGGCGGGCGCGGCGGGTGGCGCGGGAGCGGTAGTCGAGCGCTACGTCGAAGACGTGATGCGCGACACGCAGGCCTTCTTCACGCCGCAGCCCACGAACGACTTCGCGTTCACGCCCGCCGATCCTGAGCGATCGGCAGACGGCGAGTCGGGCACGTTGCGCTTTGCCAGCGCCCTGACGACCCCGCACGCGGAGAACAACACGGTGCGGGCCCGCTGGTTTCCGAGCGTCGCGGCGCAGCAGCCTGCCTCGAACGGACGCGCGCGCGATCGCGGGCCGGTGGTGCTGGTGCTGCCGCAGTGGAACGCCGACGCCGGCGGGCACGTCGGCCTGTCGCGAATGCTGGCGCGCTTCGGCATCTCGGCGCTGCGTCTCAGCCTGCCCTATCACGACGTGCGCATGCCGGCGGAGCTCAAACGCGCGGACTACATCGTCAGCGCCAACGTGGTGCGCACGCTCCAGTCCTGCCGGCAGGCCGTGCTCGACGCGCGGCGTGCGGTGGACTGGCTGGCGGCGCAAGGCTTCGAGCGCATCGGCATCCTGGGCACGAGCCTGGGCTCGTGCCTGTCGCTGCTGACGACGGCTCACGATGCCCGCATTCGCGCCGCCGCGCTCAACCATGTGTCGCCGTGGTTTGCCGACGTCGTGTGGCGGGGGCTGTCCACGCGCCACGTCCGCGAGGGGCTCGAGGGGCACGTCGACCTGGAGCAGCTGCGGCGCATCTGGATGCCGATCAGCCCGATGGCGCACCTGGACGCGATGCGCCGCACCCGGAGCCTCCTGGTGTACGCCCGCTACGACCTCACCTTCCCGGTCGACCTCTCGAAGCTGCTGCTGGAGCGCTTTGCCGATCACGGGATTCCGCACGAATCCTTCTCCCTCCCCTGCGGGCACTACAGCACCGGGATGGCCCCCTTCAAATTCCTCGACGCCTACGTCCTGATCCGGTTTTTGCGCCGGAACCTGTAACCGTGGCGGCCTAGTGCATACCCGTTATTGAAGGGGTGGGCGCCTGGCCATGACAATTCGTTCCCATGCGCTCCCATTTCGGCGTTCTCGGCGGTGTTTTCATCGCGTCCCTGCTGCCCGGCCTGGTCTCCGACGCCGCGGCCCAGGGCTGCATCCTGCTCCGGCAGACCGCGCCCATGTTCGGCACCACGGACTCGCTCGGCAACGAGGCGGGCACGTGGAACCTCACTTTGACCGGCCGCAACTCCACGGCTGATCACCACTACAACGGCACGGTCTACCAGGTGCAGCGGCAGACCGAGCAGACCTACGTGGTCAACCGGCAGAACTCGATGACGGCGACCGTCTCCTATCAGCTGACGAACCGCGTCAGCCTGAACGCTGGCATCCCGTTCGTGGAGGCGTCGTGGGGCATCCCGTCGCCCCGCGCCGGCGGCCCGGCGGCCCGCGCCAACGAGAACGCGCGCGGTATCGGCGACATCACGACGCTGGCGCGCTTCGCCGTGGTCAATCCGGCGAGCGGCCGCAGCTGGAATCTGATGGTCGGCGGCGGCGTGAAGTTGCCTACCGGCGACAGCGGCGCGACCGACGTCTTCCCGGACAACCAGGGGCTCAACAACCTCGAACGCCACGTGGACATCTCGGTGAACCCGGGCGACGGCGGCTGGGGCGTGATCCTCGACCTGCAGGGCTACAAGCAGCTCGGCCGCTTCACCACCTTCGGCTCGGGCACGTGGCTGGCGAACCCGCGCGACACGGCGGCACCCACGCGCGGCACGCTCGCCACCGCCACGGCCACGAACTTCAACACGGTCTCCGATCAGTTCCTGTTCCGCACCGGCACGGCCATCGCCCTCACCGAACACATCTCGGCCTCGATCGCGTGGCGCATGGAAGGCGTGCCGCGGTACGACGTCCTCGGCGACTCCCACGGGTTCCGCCGTCCGGGCGTCGAGATGTACTGGGAGCCCGGGGTGACGTTCATGAGCGGCCGCCACTCGGTGTCGTTCAACTTCCCGGTGGGCTATTACTTCAACCGCTTCACCAACCCGTACACGAAGAGCCCTGGCGACTCGACGTTCCCCGAGTACGTGAACATCGCCACCTACTCGATGCGGTTCGGCGGCGCCAAGAGCCACAGCTTGCGCGTGCCCCCCGCCACCGACCAGCCGCCGGCCGGCCGGCTTCCCGTTCAGCGGGAAGACTAGATGTCGCTACATGCGTGTGGTGTGAAGTCGCAGGGCGGTCTGAAGTCGCAGGGCGGTCTGAAGACCGCCCTCTACATCTTGATCGTCGCTGTCGTGACCGCGATCGCCGCACCAAGACCTGCCACGGCTGCCGAGGGCTTCAAGCCGTTCAAGAACCTGAAGACGCTCGACGGCTCGCAGCAGTCGCTGGGCGACGTCCTGGGCCCGAAGGCCACGCTGGTGGTGTTCTTCTTCCCCACCTGCCCCTACTGCAACGCGGCCTTCCCCGAGGTGCAGAAGATCTACGACCACTACCGGGGCCAGGGGCTGTCGATGGTCTGGATCAACGTCCTCCCCGACGAGGAAAAGCTGATCGCGCCGTGGCGCGCCCAGCACGGCTACACGGTGCCCGTCCTCCTCGGCAACCGGTCCGTGGCCAACGACTACAAGCTGCGGATGACGCCCACGCACTTCCTGCTCGACGCCAAGGGCGCCGTGCTCTCGACTCATGCCGGATACAGCGCCGGAGATGAGAAGGCTCTCGAACGAGACGTCCAGCAGGCGCTTGCTCGATAGGGCCCGGTTGATCGCGGCGGCGACAGCGGGCGCGGCACTGCTCGGGCTCCGCGTCGGCGCGCAGGCGCCGCCGCCAGCCGCTGCGGACAGGCAGCCCCAGGCGCTGTCGATGTCCACCGATCACCTGGTGGTGTCCGCGACGCTGGCGCCGCTTCAGCTCCAACGGGGCGGCCGAGCCACGCTCACCGCCAACATCACGCCGAAAGCCGGCATGCACGTGTATGCGCCCGGGTCGCGCTACCGCGCCATCGCTATCAAGCTGGCCCAGGGATCGCCGTTCCGGCTCGACGCGCCCGTCGAATATCCGAAGCCGGTGCTCTATACGTTCAAGCCGCTCAACGAGCAGGTGCCCGTCTACAACGCACCGTTCCGGCTGATCGCGCAGGTTGCCCTCGACGCGTCCAAGGCAGTCGTCGTGCCGCTGCGGAGGCCTCTCCCGGTCACTCTGAGGGCGTCGCTCGATTACCAGGCGTGCGACCAGCGCTTCTGCTACCTGCCGGAATCCGTGCCCTTGCGGTGGACAGTCACCAGCACACCCTAAATCAGGCCGTTTCCGGGTTGGCGTCTTTCAACTCGGGCCGGATGAACGACCAGTGGCTGTGGAAGATTCGCCAGCCCTGGGGCGTGCGCCGGTAAGCTTCGGTGGCATTCCAGCTCGAGATCGCGCGCTCGCGCCCGCCGTCGGTGCGGTAGCTCACGAGGTTGAACGACAGCAGCGCCGTGTCGCCGTGCTGTTGTACGAGCGGTCGCAGCAGGTCGTAACGATCGACGCGAATCTTGCCCGTGATCGGGGCAAAGAGCGCCGCCATGGCCGCGGCTCCGTCCACGCGCTGCTCCTGCGCCGGATCGAAGTAGGTGATCTCGTCGGCGAAGAGCGCGAGGTACACCGAGGGGTCGCCCTGCCCCCATCGGTCGAGCGCAGCGCGTTCAAGGGCTATGACCTCGGCAGCGACGTCGATGGCGGTCGTCATGCGTCTCCTTTCGTCGCGGCATCACGCGGACCGTCGAGGATGGATGCGAACCCCGGCTGCCGCAGGAGCGCGCGGATGGCCCCGGCCAGCGCCGGCGGCGTCTGGAACGGGTGGTCGCGATAGATGGCCGCGTAGGCGGCGTCGAGCGCATTGACGTCGTCGTGCAGCGCCGGCGCCAGCTCGCGCACGCGCGTGAGGTGTGCCGACGCGAAGATCAGCTTCGCCGGATCGACGAACCCCGCGTTGATGAACGTTTGGGTCTTGCGCGCGCACCGGCACGGGTTGGCGTTGTTCACCAGCCCGCACTTGCGATCCATGAACTGATGGAGATCGCGCCGGGCGCGCGACAGGCGCTGGCGGAAGGCCTCGCGGCTCACCTCCAGCAGCTCGGCGCCGACCACGTCGGAGACGCCGACGATCTCGCCCAGCACGTAGACCAGGCGCTGCTCGCGGTCGAGGCAGAGCAGCATCCCGGTGGTGCAGCCGATCCGGGCTTCGTCCACGAGCAGCTGCACGTCGGCGGGCACCGTCGCCGGATCCGGCAGGTCGAGATCCGGCGCCGAGTCGAGACCCGCTCCATAGACCTCGAACGTGTAGCCGGCCTCCTCGGCCCGCGTTCGCTTCATGTTGAGCAGGTGGTTCACCGCGATGCGGTAGAGCCACGTCCGCAGGCGGCTGCGCCCCTCGAACGTCGAAAGCTTGGTGATCACCTTGATGAGGATTTCCTGTGTGGCGTCCTCGGCGTCCTGCGGCAGGTACACCATCCGCAGTGCGATGTTGTAGATCCATGGCCGGTGCCGTTCGACCAGCGCTTCGAGCGCGCCCTGGTCGCCCTGCTGTACCAGCCTCACCAGCTCGCGATCGTCGGTCTCGGAATCGGCCGCGTCGAGAGGAGTCGCGCTCATCATCAGCATTAGACACGGTCGGCGGCCGACTGTGACCGGACTTGACTTGTACTATTGAAGTAGTACAATCGTTCTATGCCGGATCTCGACTGGACGGCCAGCGTGAACCCGCGCGATCCGACGCCGCTCCATGCGCAGCTCGAACGCAGCATCCGCGCGGCCATCGCTTCCCGCCGGCTGCGGCCGGGCGACCAGCTGCCCACCGTCCGGCAGCTCGCGGTGGCGCTGCGCATCAACGCCAACACCGTGGCCAAGGTCTATACGCACCTCGAACGCGACGGCGCGCTCGGGACGCGGCGTGGCGTCGGCACGTTCGTGCTCGACGCGCCGCAGCTGGCCACCGATCACCAGGAAGCCCGCGACGCCGAGTTGATGGCGGTCGCCAACCGCGCGATCGCCGATGCCTCCTCTCGGGGGTTCAGCGTCGCCGACCTCCGCAAAGCACTCCTCTCGATTGCAAAAGGAGAAACACCGTGATGACCTCCAAGAGCCGGTCCATGTTCGACACGCTGCCGCCGGCGCCGGACCTCGCGCAGTTCAACGTCGTGGCCGTCGCGATGTTTCTCGTGGTGGCTGGTGCGGGCCTGGTGCTGACGCTGCAGACGAACAACCCGTACTGGGTCGTCGGCGGCGTCCTGCTCGCGGTGTGCCTCGCCCAGGCGCCGCGCGTGGCGCAGCAGTGGGAGCGTGCGGTGGTGCTGCGGCTCGGGCGGTTCGTCGGGCTGCAGGGACCCGGTCTCTTCTGGATCGTGCCGTTCGTGGACAAGATCGGCCGCGTCATCGACCAGCGCGTCATCACCACGAGCTTTGCCGCCGAGCAGACGCTCACCATGGACACGGTGCCGGTCAATGTGGACGCCGTGCTGTTCTGGATGGTCTACGACGCGGAAAAAGCGGCGCTCGAAGTGCAGGACTACCCGTCGGCGGTGAGCCTGGCCGCGCAGACGGCGCTGCGCGACATCATCGGCCGCACCTCGCTCGCCGACCTGCTGCGCGGCCGCGACAAGATCGAGGCCGAGCTGCAGAAGCTGATCGACGAGCGCTCCACGCCGTGGGGCGTCACGGTGCAGTCGGTCGAGATGCGCGACATCGTGATCCCGAGCTCGCTGCAGGAAGCGATGTCGCGCGAGGCGCAGGCGTCACGGGAGAAGCAGGCGCGCATCATCCTCGGCGAGGCCGAGATGGAAATCGCGCACTCGTTCGAAATCGCGTCGAGGGTCTACATCGACAACCCGACGGCGCTGCACCTGCGGGCCATGAACATGCTCTACGAGGGGCTCAAGGAAAAGGGCGCGTTGATGCTGGTGCCGAGCACCGCGGTGGAATCCATGGGCATGGGCGGTCTGCTCGGCGCGGCGGCCCTCCAGCAGTCGCGCCTGGCGGGAGGGAACGGAGGCGAGACCAAATGACCGCCGTGCGCCGGGCGCTGGCCGTGGCCGTCGTGTTCGCGGCGCCGCTGGCGGCGCAGCAGCAACCCGTCTACGAGGTGGCCTCGGTCAAGCCGAACCAGAATGCCGCCGCGCGCCAGGGGCTCCAAACGGCGCCCGGCCGCTACACCTTTACCGCCTATACGCTGAAGAGCCTGATCGACGTCGCGTTTCAGCGGAGCCCATTCGACCAGCGCGAAAAGGTCGGCGGGCCGGACTGGGTCGACAAGGATCGGTTCGATGTCGTCGTCCAGGCTCCAGCAGGAGCAGTGCTGAACGGCCCGGACGGGTTCCCCAGCGGCGTCTTCGCCATGGTGCGCGCCGTGCTCGCCGATCGCTTTGGCCTCGTGACGCACAATGAGACGCGCGAGCGCCCGGTCTACGCGCTGACCGTGGCACGCGCCGATCACCGCCTGGGCGACGGTTTGAAACGCGTCGAGACGGACTGCGCCGAGGAGATGCGTCAGCTGACGTCGCCGTCGGCTGGCCCGCCGCCGGCGGGGGCTCCGCCCTGTTCGTTTGGCGGCGGCCCCGGACGCATCCAGGGCCATATCGTGTCCCTGGCCATGCTGGCGGCGATCCTCGGACGCAGCGTCGGCCGGCCGGTGGTCGATCGTACGGGTGTCGAGGGGTATTTCAACTTCACGCTCGAATTCGCGGCCGAAGCCGGCATCGCCGGACCGCTGCCCCCCGGCGAGCCGCGGCCAGATGCACCCGCTCGAAGCGACGCACCGTCGCTCTTCACGGCGGTGCAGGAGCAGCTCGGGCTGAAACTCGAATCGACGCGCGCGCCCGTCGACGTTCTCGTGATCGACCGGGCGGCGCAGCCGACGGAGAATTAGAAGGCCTCGAGCCTCTAGCCTTTGGCCTTTGGCCTCTCGATTCAGGGCAGATATCTGGCGAGCGGATGCCCACGCGGCTGGCGGGCGGTGCCAGCTGCCCGCAAACACGTTCGACCCGCCACGATCGCGATGACGAAGAAGCGGCGCATGCGATGCCTCCGGGCGGGTCTAAAGACCCGCCCGGCCGGGTCTAAAGACCCGCAACTACGTACCCAAGGCTTACAGGTACGACAGCAGCCCCGAAATGGCGTTGAAGATGACGTCGGCGAGCTGCCTGACGAGCGGCGACACGTCGCCGGTCTCGAGAGTCGTCGCGACCGTGACCGGATCCGTTAACAGCAGCCAGATGACCGCGGCGGCGACGATCACCGCCAGCGCGCCGATGACGACACCAATCCCCACGACACGGTCCATACCGTCGCGGGGTTCGGTGAGTGGTTCTGCAGGAGGCACTGGATGGCCCAGTGCCCAAGCTTACATCTGGACGGGCATCTCCAGAGGGTCGCCGAAGCTGAGCGTGCGTAACGATTCGGCCACGACTTGTGCGTCGCCCACCACGAGCGCGGTCAGCCGGCCCGGATCCAGGTACTGCGCCGCCACGCGCGTGACGTCGGCGGCGGTCACTGCGCTGACGGTGGGAACGAAATCCGAAAAGTACGTGTCGGGCAGGTCGTAGAGCGCCAGCTGCGATACGGCGCGCGCCACCTGGGCGGCGGTCTCGAACCCGGCGGGATAGCCACGGGTCAGCGCCGCCTTGGCGTGCATCAGCTCCCCTTCCGTTACAGGACGGCCGCCGCGGATATCTTCGATCTCCGCCGACGCGTCGGCGATGGCCGCCGCGGTGGACGCGGTGTGGACGCTCGTGGACAGCGCGAACGGCGCCAGGCCCCGCTTCCAATCAAAGCTGGTACGGGCGCCGTAGGTGTAGGCCTTCTCCTCGCGCAGCTTCATGTTCACGCGGCTCGTGAACTGCCCCCCGAGGATGGCGTTCATCATCAGCAGCGGCGCGTAGTCGGGCGTGCGCCGGCTGGCCGCCAGGTGGCCGATGCGCAGCTCCGACTGTGCGGCGGCCTCGCGGTGCACCAGCGCGATACGCCGCGAGGTCGGCTCGGCCGGAATGGAGGAGGCCGGCGTGCGCGCCGGCGGCTGGCTGGCCGGCTCGGTCCACCCGCCGAACGCGCGCTCGGCCACCGCGAGCAGTTCGGCGTGCCGCATCCCACCGGCGAGCACGACCGTGCTCTGTGACGGCCGGAACATCCCGGTATGAAACGCCGTGGCGTCCTCGAGCGTGAGCGCACGCAGCGCCTCCTCGTTGCCGAGCGGCGCATGCCCGTAGGGGTGCCGTCCGTAGAGCAGCCGGAGGAACGCGCGCTCCGCCACCGCCGAGGCAATGTCCTTGATCTGCCGCAGTCGATCGATGCGGAGCTGCCGGATGCGCGTGAAGTCCGACTCGCGCAGGCTGGGCCGGGTGAGCAGACCGGCCATGAGGCCGGCGCCGCGATCTGCAAAGCGCGCCAGCGTCGTCAGCGAAAAGGTAATGGCGTCCGGCCCGGTGTCCACGTCGTAGTCGCCGCCGATGCGGGCCAGGGCGTCGGACACCTCGATGGCGCTGAGCGAGCCGGTACCCTCGTCCACGAGGTCGGCGACGAGCGACGCCAGCCCCTCCTGCGGCGCGGGATCGGCTCCGGAGCCGCCTTCGACCTGCACGACCAGCGTCAGCACCGGGGCGCTCGTGTGCTCCACGGTGCGCACCTTGAGCCCGTTCGGGAGGACGTGCCGCTCGATGCCGGGGAACGTGAACGCCGGCACGGGGCCGAGGGGCGGAGCCGCGGACCGATCGACGGGCAGCCGCGTCATCAGGATACCGACACCGGTTCGGACCCGGGCAGTGCGTCGGCGGCGCGGCCGCGCGGGACGACGCTCAGGACCACGCGCCGGTCCGGCCGCAGATACTGCCTCGCGGCGTCGCGGACGCTCTCGGGCGTCGCCTGCCGGTAGCGATCGAGATCGCGCGCGAAGAATCCCGGATCGCCGCGGTAGACGTTGTAGGCGTTCAGCTGATCGGACTTGCCGTCGAACCCGCCCACCGTCTGCAGGTGGTAGACGAAATTGGCCTCGGCGCTCGCCTCGGCCCGTTCCATTTCCGCGCTGGTGGGCCCGCCCGCCACGAGCCGGACGATCTCGTCGTCCACCGCGGCCGCCAGGTCGGCCAGCGCTGCCCCGGGCGCCGCGGTCACCGCCAGAACGAAGTACCCGGCCACTTCGCGAGACTGCTGCGCGGCCGACACGTCGAGCGCGACGCGGCGGTCGTAGACGAGCGTCTTGTAAAGCCGCGCCGTCTTGCCGTTGGCCAGCAGATCGCCGACGAGGTCGAGCTCGGCGTCGCCGGGCGCGTACATCGCCGGCGTGAGCCACGCCATGTAGATGCGCGGCCGCTCGACCCGATCTTCGAGCAGCAGGCGCTTTTCGCCCTCGAGCGTCGTCGCCGCGGTGACCGCCGCCGGCTTCACGCCCGAGGGAATGTCGCCGAAATAGCGTTCCGCGAGATCGAATGCCCGATCGGTGGCGAGGTCGCCCGCGAGCACCAGCGATGCGTTGGCGGGACGGTAGTAGGTGCGGAAGAATTCCCGCACGTCCTCGAACTCCATCGCCTTGATGTCGTCGGCCGATCCGATGGTCATCCAGTTGTAGGGATGCTGGGGCGGGAAGAGCGCGGCGACGAGGGCCATCAGCGCCAGGCCGTACGGCCGGTTCTCGTAGTTCTGCCGCCGCTCGTTCAGCACCACGTCGCGCTGCGTCTCGAAGCGCTCCTTGGTGAGCGCCGGCAGCAGAAACGCCATGCGGTCCGATTCCATCCACAGCGCCAGGTCCACCGCGTTGGTCGGGACGACTTCCCAGTAGTTGGTGCGGTCGGCGTTGGTGGAACCGTTCAACTGCCCGCCGGCGGCCTGGATCGGCGCGAAGTAGCCCGCCTTCTGGTGCTCGCCCCCCTCGAACATCAGGTGCTCGAAGAGGTGCGCGAACCCGGTGCGCCCCGGCTGCTCGTTCTTGGACCCGACGTGGTACCAGAGGTTCACCGCCACGATCGGCACGTGGTGGTCTTCGTGCGCGATCACGTCGAGACCGTTGTCGAGCGTGCGCTTGGTATACGGAAGGTCGAGGACGGGCGCGCGGTCCAGTGTCATCGCACCGGAATCAGCGGGATCTTGCCGCGGTTGGCTTCCGCCGCCCGGTGCGCCGACATCGACACCTGCGCGGCCGTTCGCTCGGCCAGGGTGAGAAACGCCCGCGCCGCCGGCGACCCCGGCTCGCTCTCGACGAGCGGCACGCCTCGATCGCTCCCCTCGCGGATCGGCTGGTAGATCGGCAGCCGTCCCAGGAACGGCACGTTCATGTCGTGCGCCAGCGCCTCGCCGCCGCCGTGGCCAAAGATGTCGGCCTCGTGGTGGCAGTTGGTGCAGGCGTAATAGCTCATGTTCTCGACGATGCCAATGGTCGGAATGGACAGCTTCTGATACATGCGGATGGCGCGGCGGC
>Ga0070670_100003596_pt1 | contig 12898 bp, 14 predicted proteins | sample KBSS63metaG_FD_64665 | JGI IMG/M metagenome (GOLD analysis project Ga0070670, IMG submission 64665) | Switchgrass rhizosphere microbial communities from Kellogg Biological Station, Michigan, USA - KBS S6-3 metaG | ecosystem: Host-associated > Plants > Roots > Rhizosphere > Soil ... | reverse complement strand
AGCTCGCTCTGGATTTCCTGCAGCGATGTCTCCGCGCCCTCGGGCACCACTCCATAGGTGCCGCCGAACATATGAATGGCCATTCGGCAGGACGCGAGATCCTCGCGAACCGCGACCTCGATCTCGGGTCCGATGAGGGGCAGCGTGCGGGCGGGCAGCACCGTGTAGCCGTGCTGCTGCAGCGCGCGCCGCAGCGCGTCGCGCTGCGGCCGCAGATCGAGCGTGGTCTCGCCGAGGTAGACGTGCCCCTGCGAGTGCGGCGAATCGAAGGTCGAGGCGGCGTCCTGGTAGATCTCCTCCAGCAGCCGGCAGAGATCGTGCGCGAGATCGTCCAGCCTGAGCAGAAACTCCTGCTCGGCCTCCGGTCCGAAGATCTCGGACAGCTCGCGAACGCGGCCGGTGTCGGGATCGATCTTGTAGAACTCGTAGCCGAGGAACGGCTGCAGTTCCGGTGGATGCTGCTCGAGCGGCACCAGCGTCTTCAGCACTTTGAAGACGCGTGCCTGCTCACCGAGCTTCAGCCCGCCGTGTGCCTCGGCGGCCTTGCAGAACTCGGTGAGCTCGCGCCGGCCCCATTTGGAGTTGATGTAGCCCGGCGACACGATCGGGACGAGCGCGGCCACCTTCCGCAGCCGGTCGATGAGGATGTCGGAGAAGACTTCATTGCCGCGCAGCTCTGGATCCCACCAGACGTGCGCTTCGCGACCGGCGAGCTGCGCCACCCGAGTCTCGAGCGCGCGCTGCAGGCTGGCGACCCAGCCCGTCTGTCCATCAGACAGCACTCGATTGTCGAGATGTGCGTAGCTGATGAACGCGTCGCCTTCGTATGCCATGAAGCTCGAACGCAACTGACATTAACACGCAAAGTTGCGGTCATTCGTCGTTTGGCGATATGGATGACGTGGAAGCTCGTCATTTGATCACGGCCGAGCTGGGCAGCTACGTCGCATGCAACGCGCTCTTCACCTGCGACGTGACGTCAGGTGCTCCAGCGCACGAGTCGGGAGATCCGGGCCAGCCGGTTTTCGGATATGCGCCGACCACGTGTCCCACCCCGATGACCAGCGGAAACGCGAGACGCTGAACCCAGCGCGGCATCATCGTCATCCGATACGCGTGCCGGTAGCGGTGCAGCAGGTGCGCGAGGTGAAAGAGCGACGGCCGGTTGCGGGGGCCGGCGTTGACGATCGCGAAGATGGCCTGCAGGAATCGATCGAGATCCCCAGCCGGTGTCGCGCGCCCCTTGAACACGAGCGGTTGCTCACCCTCGTTCCACCACCGGTGCGGGAGGTCGGCGGGCAGTACCGTGGATTCGCCGGCGCGGACGGTGACCCGCTTCCCGTCGACGCTGGCGGTGAGCACGCCGCTCACCACGAACCCTTCTTCCACCTGCCCGATGTGCACGTGCTCCGGCGGCCCTTCGCCGCCCGGCGGCACGCCACCTTCGAGCTCGAGCACTTCCACCCCCTGATCGCGCACGCGCCGCAAGCGAAGCCACTCGCCGGTGTGGCGGTTGTCGATTTGCAGGTAGCCGTCCATCTGTCTGCCTCCGTGCTACGCTTGACACAATGTCAAGTAAGCGACCCCATCGTAAGAGATCGATTGACGCGGTGTCAAGCGACGCCCCCGGGGACCCCGCCACCCGGGTGCGCATCCTCGACGCCGCCCTGCGCCTGGTCACGCGGAAGGGGGGCGCGGACGTGACATTGGGAGACGTGGCCCGCGAGGCGGGGGTGTCGCGGCAAGGCGTCTATCTGCACTTCGCCGATCGCGCCGGACTGTTTCTGGCGCTGGTACGCCATGCCGACGATCGCCGCGGCCTGGCGGCGGCGATTCAGCGGATTCAGGACGCACCGAGCGGCGAGGCGGCGTTGCGCGAGATGGCGGCGACACAGGCGCGGATGAACCCGGCCGTCTGGCCGCTTGCCCGCGCCTTCGACTCGGTACGGCGGCAGGACGCCGCGGCGGAGCGTTCGTGGCAGGAGCGTCTGACCCACCGGCTGGAGGGATGCCGGGCCATCGTGGGGCAGCTCGCACGCGAGGGCTCGCTCCGTGCCGACCTCGCCCGTGACGTCGCCGCGGATCTCTTGTGGACGCTGTCGTCGCTGCGAATGTGGGAGGACCTGGTGCTCCTGCGCGGCTGGAGTGCCGAGCAATACGAGCAACGGCTCGGCGATCTGATGCTCAGGGTCGTGACCGCCCGAAAGGTTGGACACAAGCGAACGAAACGCTGAGCCCCGAGCCGTGTGACCTCCGGCCTGGCCTCGGGCCATGGGGAAACAACGGGCCGCCACGCGCAGCGGTGCCCATCGAGATCGCGTCGATTCAAGCTCGTCTATTTGCGTGCCGATTGATTCGACGCGCCCGGCTTTCCGCCGGGCACTTGGAGAGGTGTCGCCATGTTGATGGGAATTTCCTGGTACGCGGTCGGCGTCGGCTGGGTTCTGCTGGTCGGCATGTTCACCGCGGTGCGGCGCAGGAACGACGGGGCCGCCAACTTCGGTGAGCCCGGGGCGCAGGCAGTCAAGCTCGGACGACTGTACTGATACTTGTGGCCTTGGGCCCGGGGCCTGAGGCCTTCTAGATCGCGTTCCTGAAGTCGACTCGCGGATTCTTGTCCGCCGTGTAGCGAAGGGCCCAGTCCGATTCGAACACGAGCACCTGGCGGCCCAGCCGATCGACCGCGTTCAGAACGCCCATGGTGGGCAGGGCCAGCGTCTCGCCGGGCGGAACGACAGGCCAGCGGGCGGCGATGTGCGGCAGGCGGTCCGCGACGCACGGGATGCCGTATTCCGCGGACATGCGCGCCGCGATCACGTCGAGCTGCAGCGCGCCAATGACCCCGACAATCGGAAAGCGCTGACCCACGGTGGGCATGAAGGCCTGCAGCAGTCCTTCCTCGGCGAGCTGCGTCACCGCCTCGTCGAAGCGCTTGTGGCGCCCCTCGGCCGGGCGCAGATACGCGAACTGCTCGGGCGGAAACTGCTCGATGGGTGGAAACGCCACGCGCTTGTCGTGGCTGAGCGTGTCGCCGATGGCGATACGGCCGGGCAGCACGATGCCGACGACGTCGCCTGGAAACGCTTCCGGCACGGTCTCGCGGTCGCGGCCGAAGAAGCGGTAAACGCGCGACAGGCGCACCTCTTCGCCGAGCCGCGAGTTCCACACCTGCATGTCCTTCTCGAGGCGTCCCGAGCAGATGCGCAGGAACGCCACGCGGTCGCGATGGCGCGGGTTCATGTTCGCTTGAATCTTGAACACGAAGCCCGAGAAATCCGCGTCGGTCGGGGCGACCGTGCGCGCCCCGGCGCGGCGCGGGCCCGGAGGCGGCGCCAGCTTCAGGAGTGCGTGCAGGAACGGCTCGACGCCGAAGTCGTTGATCGCCGAGCCGAAGAATACTGGCGTCTGCCGCGCGTCGAGATATGCCTGGTGGTCGAACGGGGTCCCGGCGCCGACCAGGATCCCGGCGGCCTCGATGAGCGCCCGCTGCCGCCGTTCGCCGATCAGTTCGGTGACTTCCGGATCGTCCGGTGCGGTGACCCCCACCGGTGCCATGCGGCGTCCGCGGCGCTCGCTGCGCTCATAGAAGAGGATGCTGTTGGCGGTCAGGTCGTAGACGCCGCTGAAGTCGGGGCCATCGCCGAGCGGCCAGTTCATCGGCGCCGCGGCCAGTCCCAGCGTCTGCTCGATCTGATCGAGCAGGGCGAAGGGGTCGCGCGCCGGCTGATCCAGCTTGTTGACGAAGGTCAGCACCGGCAGCGCGTGCGCCTTACAGACCTCGAACAGCTTCAGCGTCTGCGGCTCCACGCCTTTGGCCGCGTCGAGCACCATCACCACGCTGTCCACGGCGAGGAGCGTGCGGTAGGTGTCCTCGCTGAAATCCTCGTGACCAGGGGTGTCGAGCAGCGTGACGTGGCACCCTTCGAGCTCGAACTCGAGCGCCGCCGTGCTGATGGAGATGCCGCGCTGCTGCTCGATCTCCATCCAGTCGGACGCGGCCTTGCGCTGGCTGCGGCTGCCGCGTACGGCCCCCGCCAGCTCGATCGCGCCGGCGTAGAGCAGCAGCTTCTCCGTCAGCGTCGTCTTGCCAGCGTCGGGATGGGAAATGATCGCGAAGGTGCGCCGCCGCGCGACTTCGCGCGCGAGGGAATCGGTTACGACAGCAGGTTCACTCAAGGTGGATGTTCCATCGAATTGTACGCGAGTGGCCCGACCCCGGTAAGATCTTCAGTCGACAATGGCTGTTCGCCGCCCGCGTGCTTCAACGCCCTCGCTCTTCGATTCACCGGTGTCCGATTCGTCCGGTCCGCCGCCACCGCCGCCTGGCGCGTCCAACGTCGCCCTCCACGAAGCGGCCCAAAGCCGTTACCTGAACTACGCGCTCTCGGTGATCACGTCGCGCGCGCTGCCCGACGTCCGCGATGGGCTCAAGCCGGTGCAACGCCGCATCCTCTACACGATGTGGCAGCAGAACCTGACCGCCGACGCGAAGCACCGCAAATGCGCCAAGGTAGTGGGCGACGTGATGGGCAACTACCATCCGCACGGCGACGTGGCGCTCTACGAGACCCTCGTCCGGATGGCGCAGCCCTTTTCGCTGCGCTACCCGCTGGTTGACGGATCCGGCAACTTCGGTTCGCTCGACGGCGACAGCGCCGCGGCGATGCGCTACACCGAGTGCCGGCTGGCGCGGGTGTCCGACGAGATGCTCAGCGAGATCGAGCAGCGCACGGTACATTTCCGCCCCAACTACGACGGCACGCGCACCGAGCCGGTGGTGCTGCCGGCGCGCATTCCCAACCTGCTGGTCAACGGCACCACCGGCATCGCCGTCGGCATGGCCACCAACGTGCCGCCGCACAACCTCGGCGAGGTGTGCACGGCGCTGCTGAAGCTGCTCGACAACTCCGAGTTGAGCAGCGCGCAGCTGTGCCGCTACGTCAAAGGCCCCGACTTCCCGACCGGTGGCCAGATCCTCAACACGGCCGACGAGCTGAAGGAGATCTACAAGACCGGGTCGGGCACCATCCGGCTGCGCGCCACCTGGGACGAGGGGCCGCCGACGCGCGGCGGACAGACGATCTACATCGAGAGCATTCCCTACGCGGTCAACAAGTCCACGCTGGTGGAGCGGATCGCCGATGTGGTGCTGTCGCGCAAGCTGCCGCCGCTGCTCGACGTCAAGGACGTCTCCACCGACGACGTGCGGATCGCGCTGGAGTTGAAGAAGGACGCCGACCCGAAGATGGTGATGGCGTATCTGTTCAAGAACACGCCGCTCCAGACCAACTTCATCGTCAATCTCACCTGCCTCATCCCGACCGAGAACCCCGAAGTGGGGCGGCCCGAGCGGCTGGATCTCAAGTCGATCCTCTGGCACTTCCTCCACTTCCGCCTCGAGGTCGTGACCAATCGCCTCGAGCACGAACTGGACGCGCTCAAGAAGCGCATCCACGTGCTCGAAGGGTTCGAGAAGGTCTTCGACGCGCTCGACGAGATCATCAAGATCATCCGCAAATCGGACGGCAAGGCCGACGCGGCGGTGAAGATCATGAAGCAGTTCGAGCTCGACGCCGAGCAGGCCGATGCGATTCTCGAACTCAAGCTGTATCGCCTGGCCCGGCTCGAGATCCTGGTCATCCAGAACGAGCTCGGCGAGAAGCGCAAACGCGCGAAACAGATCAGCGGCCTGCTCAAGGACGAGGAGGGTCGCTGGGGGCTGGTTCGCACCGACATCGAGGACGTCCAGGCCAGGTACGGGAAGAACGACAAGCGGCGGACCGTGATCGAGGAGTCCGAGGACGTGGAGTTCACGGCCGACGACTTCATCGTCGAAGAGGACAACGTCGTCATCGTCTCGCGCGACGGCTGGCTGAAGCGGCAGAAGGAAGTGCGCGACCTGTCCACCACCCGCCTGCGTGAGGGCGACATGGTGCTGGCGGTGCTGCAGGGCAGCACACGCGCCACCGTCGTGTTCTTCACCAACCTCGGCGCCGCCTACACGTCGCGCATCATCGACGTACCCGCCTCGACCGGCTACGGCGAGCCGGTGCAGAAGCTGTTCAAGCTGCGCGACGGTGAACGGGTGGTGGCGGCGTTCAGTCTCGACTCGCGCGTGGCGGGGCAGATCACGCCGGTCCCGAAGAAGGGGAAGGCCCCTGACGCCGATGAGCCGCCGCCGGTCCATGCGATCGCCGCGACGTCGGACGGCTACGCGCTGCGTTTCAGCCTGGAGCCGTTCATCGAGGCCAGCACGCGCGCCGGACGGCGCTTCGCGCGCCCGGCCGACGGCGCCGAAGTGGTAGGCGTCGAGAAGATCACGGGCGAGGAGACGCTCATCGTCGCGACGCGCGACGCGCGTGCGCTGCTGTGCAAGGCCGACGAGGTGAACTATCTCTCCGGTCCGGGCAAGGGGGTCATCCTGATCAAGCTGGTGGGCGACGAAGACCAGGTGATCGGCTTCATGGCCTCGCAGGGCGACCGCGACCTGATGCGGGTCGAAACCACCCGAGGCGCCGAGCAGACGATCAGTACGGCCAAGTACGAGGTGACGGGACGCGGCGGCAAGGGGCGCGAGCTGCTGCAGCGCGGTCAGTTCAGCCGCATGATCCCCAACGACCTGCTGACGCCGCCGCCACTCGAGGGGAACTAGCCGGCCTCGGTGCGTACGGCCCGCCGGCCGCTTCCATCCCGCCACGCTCTGGGGTGGCGTGTTTCTCGTCGCGTCGCAGGGTTTGCGCCTGGTGGTCGCCGTCACCGACGGCTGGCTTTGCGTGGCCCGCTGGATCGCCGCCTAAGCCGCATCCATCGCGGCCGTTGCGGGGCATCCATCTTGCTCCTTTTCTCCTTCGACAGAGGAGAGAGCAGATGGACAACAACACACTCATCGTTGTGGTTGTCGCCGTCGTGCTGATGGTGGCTGCGCTGGCGCTGCTGCTGACGCGGCGTCGGCGAACGGATGCGCTGCGTGCGCGTTTCGGCCCCGAGTACGAGCGGACGGTCACCACCACCGGCAAGGTCAGCGAGGCTGAACGCATCCTTCAAGAACGGCAGAAGCGCGTGGCTGGATTCTCGCTGCACAGCCTCCCGCCAGACGAGGCGCAGCGCTTCACCACCTCATGGAAAAACGTGCAGGCGCGCTTCGTAGACGATCCGCGGACGGCCGTGCTCGAAGCCGATCGGCTGATCGGCGACGTCATGCGTGCCCGCGGCTACCCCGTGGACGATCCGGCACGGCAGCTCGACGATCTGTCGGTGGATCACGCGCACGTGATCGAGCCCTACCGCGCGGGCCGCGCGATCGTCGTGCGGCACGAGCAAGGCGCTGCGTCAACCGAGGACCTGCGCCAGGCGATGGTTCACTTCCGTGCGCTGTTCGAGGAGTTGGTGGCGCGCGCGACAACCGCGGTGAGGAGGGCGTCATGAATGAGGACCGGTTGACCACGCGCGACCTGGCGCAGGCCAACGAACGAGGCGTCGCGATGTTTCCGGGCGAGGAGGCCGCCGGGTATCGCACGCGCTGGGACGCCATTCAGACCGGCTTCGTGGACGAGCCGCGCAAGGCGGTTGAAGAAGGAGACGCTCTCGTGGCGCAGATGATCAAGCGCCTCACCGAGATCTTTGCCGAGGAACGCAGCTCGTTGGAGAAGCAGTGGGATCGGGGTGAGCAGGTGTCGACGGAGGACCTGCGCCAGTCGCTCCAGAAGTACCGCTCGTTCTTCCAACGGCTGCTGGCGCTCTGACGCCGGGACCCGTGTAAGATCCCGGCCGTGTTGTCACGACGGTCGGTCCTGCAGGGCGTCGCCGCGGTGATGGGCGCGGCGCCGTTTGGCGCGTTCGCCCAGCCACCCGCGGCCGGCGCCCGGCTGGTCCTGCTCGGCACGCAGGGCGGCCCCAACTACACGGCGACACGCGGCGAGGCGGCCAACGCCCTGCTCGTCGGCGGCCAGCCGTATCTGATCGACTGCGGCTACGGCGCGCTGGCAGCCCTGAAGAAGGCCGGAGTGAACCACCGCCAGATCGCGCAGGTGTTCATCACCCATCTTCACGACGACCACACCGTCGATCTGGCCGCGCTGCTGATCAGGCAATGGACGGATGGCCGCGTCCAGCCGACGATGGTCACCGGACCGTACGGGACGGCAAAGATGGTCGAGGCCGTGATTGCGTTCGGCGAGGCCAACGCCGCCATCCGTCTCGTCGACGAAGCACGCAGCGTCAGGCCGGCCGAGATGTTCAAGGGTCGCGACATCGCGGCCACGCTTTCACCAGCGGAGATCTACCGCGACGAGCGCCTCACCGTGCGGGCGGTGGAGAACACGCACTTTCCGGACGAGTCCAAGCAGAAGATGCCGTATCGGTCCGTCGCCTACCGCTTCGACACCCGTGGGCGCTCGATCGTCATTTCGGGCGACACCGGCTACTCGACCGGCCTCGTCGCGCTCGCCAAGGGGGCGGACGTGCTGGTCTGCGAGGCCATGGACGTGGCAGCCATGCGCAAGGCGTTCGACGGCATGGTGTCGCGCGGAATGTACGCCGACAATCCGGCGGGTGTGTGGCGCCACATCGTGGCCACGCATACGCCGCTCGAGGTCGCAGGCCGCATGGCTGCCGAGGCTGGCGTGCGCACGCTGCTGCTCACGCACGTCATTCCGGGGGCGCTCGATCCGCTGCCCGACGAAACCTACCTGGCGCCGGCGCGCAAGATCTTCCGTGGGGAAGTCATCCTCGGCCGCGACCAGCTGGTGCTCTAGCCGCTCAGGGCAGAAAGCCCACCTCGCGCAACAGCGCCTGGAACCGCGGGTCGTTTCGCAGACTGTCGAGGCGCGGGTCGGTTTTCAGATCCGGAACGCACACCGAGCGGTCGTCGACAGCGCGCCGCAGCCACCGAACGCCTGGTCGCGTTGCCCGAGCGCGGCCCGGGCAGTGGCGATTTCGTAGGGGCAGACGTAGCGGCTGTCCGAGAGCATCTCGAGCTTCGACAGCTCACGCTCGGCTTCCTCGCGCTCGCCCCGCATCGCCTTGATGGCGGCCAAGGTTGCGAGGTCGAGCGTTCTCGCTGCTGTGGCCGTGCTGGTGGCGATCGGGCTGTTCGTGGCCGGCGCCATGTGGCGAGCGCGGGTGACCGGCATGGCCGGTCCCCGCGTGCATCCAGCCGCTACGCTAGAATCCGCACAGGTTTCGGCGAGCCAGGGGGAGGCGCTCAGGATGGCAATCACGGGCCGGTGGCCGCGCGCGATCTTCTACGATTCGAAGACCACGCTCTTCAACTGGGCGGGCAGCTGGCGCGGCGCCGCGTCGCAGCTGCTCAAGAAGCACGACGCGCGGGTGAACGAGCAGGAATTCGTCGAGACGTGGGTGCGCGGGTTCGAGGGGCTGCACCGGCGCGCCGCGTTCTTCCGCTACACGCAGGTCACCGACCTCGCACGCGAGGCGCTGAACAACGCCTACCGCATGCATGGCATCACCGGCCATCCCGACGACATCCAGGCCTTCCTCGATCTGCAGGCCAGGGTGGAGCTCTTCGACGACACCGAGGAGGCGCTGACCAACCAGCAGGAGCTCGGCGTGAAGGTGTTCATCTACTCGGACGTCGAGACGAAGTATCTCGACATGTACGTGTCGAAGTTCAAGACCTTCAAGGCGGATTTCGTCGGCAGCACCGAGCAGGCCGGTATCGCCAAGCCCAATCCGCGCACGTATCAGTGGGTGCTGCGCCGGACCGGGATGGAGACGCGCGACGTGCTCTACTGCGCGGCGCCGATGTTCGACATCCAGGGCGCGATGTCGGCGGGCATGGTAGCGGCGTGGCTGCGGCGGCCCGAGGGCCGGCTGTCGAAGGAGACGCATACCGCAGGCGATCTGGCGGCGGACTTCGAAGTGGAGAGCCTGCACGATGTCACGCGGCTCGTCGAGACGCTGCGCCGCACCGCCTAGCGTTCACGCCGGCGTGATATCGGTGCGGGAGAAGTCCTCGCCCACGTAGAGCAGCGAGTCGCCGCCCACCGCCGCGCACGCATACGCCAGGCAGTCGCCGAAGTTGAGCGACGCCTGGTGACGCCCGCGGCCGAAGCGGACGAACACGTCGACCGCGACCCGCCACTCGGCCTCGCCAAACGGCACCACCGTGATTCCAAGTTCTTTCACGAGTTCCTCGACTTCGGCCGCGCCCTTCGCGCGGCGCCGCCCCGCGAAGACCAGACTGGTTTCGACCAGCGTCGGCGCGCCGATGCGGAGGTGATCCGCCGCCAGCATCCGATCGATCAGATCGACATAGCCGGGCTCGGCGAACAGCACGGCGATGAGCGCGGACGAATCGACCGTCATACGCCGCCCGGTCCGTAGCCCAGGATCTCGTCCTCTTCGGCGCGCGTCAGCCGGCGGCCCGCCTGCGTTTTCGGCACCGCCGGCCACACCTTCTTTTCGAGGAACCGCAGCACCCGCGCGCGCCGGGTGTCGCCGGACGCGCTCCTCAACCGTCCGCGCCGCTCCTCGAGCGCGCGGCGGATCGCTTCGGTCTTGGATTCACCGGTGAGGCGGGCTACGTCGGCCGCGAGCCGCTCGACCTCACTGTTCTTGATGTTCAACGCCATTACACCATGGTAGACCAGTGGGGGTGTAAGGGTGTAAATGCGGGTAGTCGAGAGCCGGCGCCGGCGAGTGGCTGGCTCGGCAGTAGAATGGCGCCTCGGTGAAAGGAGCTCGCATGCCATCTTGTGCTGGTCGCTGGGGTTTCGTGGTGTGTATCGCCGCCGCGTCGCTCGTGCATGCTGGGGCGGCCGGTCAGCAGGTGCCGCGCACTGCGGATGGACATCCGGATCTCGAAGGCGTGTGGGAGAACAACAGCGCCACGCCGCTGGAGCGGCCGGCGCAACTTGCGCAGAAGGCGCGTCTGTCGGACGAGGAACTGGCCTCGATGGAACGGCGCGCCAGGACATTGCTGGGGCCAGACGCCGAAGCCGTGTTCGGCGACGCGCTCTATCTGACGTTGCTGGCCGACACGCGCCCGGGTGGCCTCGGCGCAACCGGGAGCTACAGCCAGAACTGGCTGCCGGATCGCTACTTCGAGCACCGGACCTCGCTCATCACCGACCCAGCCAACGGCAGGCTGCCGCCGGTCACCCCGGGCGGCGCCCGCGCCCGCGCCGCCTTCCGGTTCGGCGAGGTCGCCGATTCGGCGCAAGGCATGACGCTCCAGGATCGCTGCATCCATTACGGCTTCCCCGATCTGTTCGCGGGATATATGAGCGTCTACCGCATCACCCAGTCGCCCCAGTCCGTGGCGATTCAGATGGAAAAGATCCACGACGCCCGGATCATCCCGCTCGATCGCCGCGCCCACGTGTCTCCCGCGATTCGTCAGTACCTCGGCGACTCACGCGGCCGCTGGGAGGGAGACGCGCTCGTGGTCGAGACCACGAACTTCCATCCCAACGGCAATCCGATGGGCGGCTACACCGTGTTGTCGGACCAGAACCTGCGGCTGACCGAACGCTTCCGGCGCACCGCCGAGGACACGCTCGAGTACACCTTCACCGTCGACAACCCCACCATGTGGACGCGACCGTGGACTGCCACCATCAACTGGAAGCGATCGCGCGGCGAGCTGCTCGAATACGCCTGCCACGAAGGGAACTACAGCCTCCGCGGCATGTTGTCGGCCGCGCGGGCCGAGGAAGCCGCCAGCCGTCGGGACGCATCGAAATGAAGACGCTTTCTGCGGCCCTGTCCATCCTGCTGCTGGCCACCGCGAGCGACGCCGCAACCGTCGACGGACTGAAAATTCACACCACGGTGAGCGGCAAGGAGCCAGCCACCGTGTTCCTCGTGCACGGGTACACCTGCGACGAGACCACCTGGACCGAGCAGGTGCCGGCGTTGGCGAAGCAGTTCCGCGTCGTGACGCTGGATCTGCCCGGCGCGGCGGCGGATGTCTCGGCCGCGGGCATGATCGTCTACGCCCCAAGTGCCGCAGTGCGCCGTCTGGTCTGGGTGTCACGCACCGGCGTCGAAGAGCCGGTCATCGACGAGACGCGCGGCTATCTGAACCCCGGCTGTCACCCGACGGCACCCGGGTCGTCGTGCAGGCGGGTGGGGTCTGGATTCTCGACCTGCGGCGGCGAGCGTTCGAACTGCTGCCGACGCAGAACACGGCGAGCAACGCGTTTGCAACCTGGCTGCCCGATGGACGCCACGTGAGTCACGGGTGACGGCCAGCGGTTCCTGATGGTCAAGGACGAAGCCGACGTCGGCCGCCTGCGCATGATCCTCAACTGGCGCTCACCATAGCTGGGCGCCCAGCTGGCCGGCCCGACCGGGCTCGTGATCCGTCACAACCGGCCCTGAGGGCGGTTCGGCGTATAATCGCCAGTGACGGTAGCCCGACCGCGGGCGCCGAGACGTCAGGTTCGCCGCCCAGGACTCACGCACGCAACCCGGAAGCACCGCTTCCTGCGTGGGACACCTCGACTCGAACCCGGCACCGACTAACCAGCAGAGACGCTGACAAGCCCTAAAGCCCACAGCCTCCTAAGGCCCAAGGCCCAAGGTCCAAGGACCTTTGTGATTCCCACAGAAGCAGCACGAAGCCGCATTGCGGTGTTCATCGATTTCGACAACGTCGAGATCGGCGTCAAATCCACCATCGGCGGCCAGTTCGACATCGGCCTCGTCCTCGAGGCCATCAAGGAGCGGGGCGAGATCGTCACCAAGATCGCCTACAGCGACTGGAAGCGCGTCGGCGACTACAGCCGCCTCCTCACGCAGCACGCCATCCGGATGGTGCAGCGAAATTTCACCCCCGGCGGCGACAAGAACGGCGCCGACATCACCATGGCCCTCGACGCGCTCGAGATGGCCTTCACCCACGACCACATCAACGGGTTCGTCATCGTCGGCG
>Ga0070670_100003594_pt1 | contig 12901 bp, 11 predicted proteins | sample KBSS63metaG_FD_64665 | JGI IMG/M metagenome (GOLD analysis project Ga0070670, IMG submission 64665) | Switchgrass rhizosphere microbial communities from Kellogg Biological Station, Michigan, USA - KBS S6-3 metaG | ecosystem: Host-associated > Plants > Roots > Rhizosphere > Soil ... | reverse complement strand
AGGTGATCGGCAAGGGCGCGGCGCAGAGCTGGCAGATGGACAACCGCGGCCCGACCATGATCCAGGGCAAGTTCGACTTCGGCTTCGCCGTCGACTGGATGAGGAAGGACCTCGGCATCGCCCTCGAGGAGGCGCGCCGCAACGGCGCCCGGCTGCCGGTGACAGCCCTGGTCGACCAGTTCTACGCCGACCTGCAGGCCGCCGGCGGCCAGCGCGACGACACCTCGAGCCTGATCAAGCGCCTGCGCTAGCCGCGGCGCGGGTTCGCGCTGCGGGATCAGGGAGCGCTCGCCGGCGCGCTGGCCGGCTTGGCGCCGCTCTTGGCGGCAGCCCTGCTGGCGAGCTCGGCCTCGGTCACGATGTCGAACACCTTCACCACCTTGGCGACGCCGCTCACGCCGCGCGCGATCTCGGCCGCGCGATTGCCCTCGCGCTCGGTGACGATGCCCATCAGGTAGACGACATTGCGACTGGTCACGACCTTGATCGAGTTGGCGAGCACGTCCTTGGCATCGACCAGGCTGGCCTTGACCTTGGTCGTGATCAGCACGTCCGTGCTGGTCTCGTTGAACGTGTTGGGCGGGCCGACGCGCAGCTCGTTGACCACCGAGACGACGGTGTCGATGCGGCCGACGACCTGTTGGGCGGTCGCCTTGTCCGCCTCGTTCGGTACGTCGCCGGTGAGCAGCACCATGTGGTTGTAGCTCGTGACCTGGATGTGGGCCCGGCCGTCGGGGAACGCCTCCCCCAGGCGACTATTGGCCTTGACCTCGATCACCTCGTCGTCGACCTGCGCCCCCGAGCTGCGTCGGTCGGTGGCGACCATCGCCCCGCCGACGACGGCGGCGCCGATCACGACCGGCGCGCATCCGGTGAGGAGGGTCAGCGTCGCCAGCGATGCGACAGCAAGCCGACGCCGGAGCGTGGCCACGAAAGAGCAACGGGTCATGTGTTTTCCTGTTCGCCGAGCAATTGCAGGTCGACCGCATCGCACAGGCAGTGCAGCACCAGCAGGTGCACTTCCTGGATGCGCGCGGTGCGCTCGTGCGGCACGCAGATGTGGACGTCGGTTTCGGTGAGCTTGTCGCGCATCTTGCCGCCGGTGTTGCCGGTCAGGGCGATGATGGTCATCTCCTTGGCATGGGCGGCAGCGACCGCGGCGAGCACGTTGGCCGAATTGCCGCTGGTCGACATCGCCAGCAGGATGTCGCCCGGCGCGCCGAGCGCTTCGACCTGCTTGGCGAAGATCACCTCGTAGCCGTAGTCGTTGCCGACCGCCGTGAGGATCGACGTGTCGACGGTGAGGGCGATCGCCGCCAGGCCCGGGCGCTCGCGCTCGAAGCGGCCGACGAACTCGGCCGCGAAGTGCTGGGCATCGGCGGCCGAGCCACCATTGCCGCAGGCGAGCACCTTGCCGCCGCCCGTGATGCAGCCGACGAGCGCGCTGACGGCATCGGCGATCGGCTTGGAGAGGACTTCGGCGGCTGCGTACTTGAGGTCGGCGCTGTCGAAAAACTGCTGCTGAATGCGTTGCTCGAGCATGGGCACGGATGATATGGCACGCGATTTTGCAAGGGCATGAAGGCCCCACGCTTCGTTCGTCGCGCCACGCATGGGCACGGCCCGCCCTGCTGCGACCGCCGGCCGGGCCGGCGACTCGACTCGCGTCGAACGCAGCGCGCAGCCATTCGATCCGATCGCCGTCGACCGCGACGCCGTCGAAGCGGCATGGCAGCGGGCTCGCCAGCCGGCGCAGGAAGTGGCTTGCCGCGAGCACCAGGCCTTGCCGCTTGGCGGCGCCGATGCTCGCTGCCGCGCCGCCGAAGCGGTCGTCACGGCGCACCCGCACTTCGACGAACACCAGCGTGCCATCGCGGTCGCTCATCACCAGGTCGACCTCGCCACAGCGTGCCCGGGGCCCGCGTGCGACCCGATAATTGCGCTGCACCAGCACCAGCCTGGCGGCGCCGAGACGGGCGAGCGCCCGAGCTTCGGCAGCGTCGCCGAGCGCTTTCGTCGTCGTGGGCTGGGTCGTCATCGGCGCCGGAGGTCGAAGCCCTTGCTGGATGGATCGAAACTCGTCGAGGCCGCGGCCGCGGCCGCCGGCGGGCAGCAGTATCCCGCGCCCGCGCTCTACGTCGTCGCCACGCCGATCGGCAACCTCGCCGACATGACGCTGCGCGCCCTCCACGTGCTCGCCGTGGTCGACGCGATCGCCTGCGAGGACACGCGTCACAGCTCGGCGCTCCTGCGCCACTTCGGGCTCGCCAAGCCGCTGCTCGCGGTGCATGAGCACAACGAGCGCACGGCGGCGGGTGCGATCCTCGAGCGGCTGGCGCGCGGCGAGCGCGTTGCCTACGTCAGCGATGCCGGAACACCGGCGCTGAGCGATCCCGGCGCCGAGCTCGTCGCCGCGGCGCGCGACGCCGGCTATCGCGTCGTACCGATCCCCGGTGCGAGCAGCGCGCTGACGGCGCTGGCGGCGGCCGGCGATGCGCCGTCGACCGGCTTTGCCTTCGTCGGCTTTCTCGCCGCGCGCGGCAGCGAGCGCGCGCGCGCGATCGTCGAGGTCAGCCGCGCGGCCGCGACACAGATCGTGTTCGAGGCGCCGCACCGCATCGCTGCGCTCGCGGCCGAACTCGCCGCCGCCTGCCCGGAGCGGCGAACGACGCTCTGTCGCGAGCTGACCAAGCAGTTCGAGACCATCGCGACCATGCCGGCGCGCGACCTGCCGGCGTGGCTCGCGACGGAGCCGAATCGTTGCCGCGGCGAGTTCGTCATCGTCCTGCACGCGCTTGCCGTGACGCTGTCGGTGACCGACGGCAGCGCCCACGACGTGGTGCTCGCGCCGCTGCTCGCCGCGTTGCCGCTGAAGCAGGCGGTCGCGCTCGCCGGCGAAATCACCGGCGCGCCGCGCAATACGCTCTACGCACGAGCGCTCGAAATCAAGCCACGAGCGTAGACGCGCCGGGCCGAGTGCCTACAACGACACGTCGCAAAGCCCGCTGACGCTCCGGGCGCCGCGATCTGTGAAAGACTGCGGCCCTGCCCTGCTCACGCTGTCGAGGACGCTGCCGCCATGATTTCCCGCGAACCCACGATCGAGCGCCTCGCCATCGCCCGTGCCTTGCTGCTCGAGCCGTTCGGCCTCGACGAGGCCAAGCTGGCAAGCGCGCTGGCGACGATCGCAACGCACCGCATCGACGACGCCGACCTCTATTTCCAGTACACGCGCAGCGAAGGCTGGAGTCTCGAGGAAGGCATCGTCAAGAGTGGCAGCTTCGGCATCGACCAGGGCGTCGGCGTGCGCGCGGTGGCGGGCGAGAAGACCGCCTTCGCCTACTCCGACGACATCTCCGAGGCGGCGCTGCTCGACGCCGCCCGGACCGTGAGGACGATCGCCGCCTCGGGCCAGAGCCGGCGCGTCAAGGTCGGCACGCGCGCCTCGCTGGCCGCGAGTCGCGTGCTCTATGCGCCGATGGACCCGATCGCCACGCTCGACAGCACCCAGAAGGTCGCGTTGCTCGAGAAAGTCGAGCAGCGCGCGCGTGCAAAGGATCCGCGCATCGTCCAGGTGATGGCCGGCCTGGCGAGCGAGTACGACGTCGTCCTCGTCGCCCGCGCCGACGGCACGATCGCCGCCGACGTGCGGCCGCTCGTTCGCCTGTCGTTGACCGTGATCGCCGAGCAGACCAAGGAGGGCGTGGTGCGACGCGAGACCGGCAGCGGCGGCGGAGGCGGCCGCTTCGGCCTCGGCTACTTCCAGGACGACGTGATCGAGGAGTACGTGAGCGCGGCCGTCAACGCCGCGCTCACCAACCTCGAGTCGCGTCCGGCCAAGGCCGGAATGATGAGCGTCGTGCTCGGTCCGGGCTGGCCCGGCGTGCTGCTTCACGAGGCGATCGGTCACGGCCTCGAGGGCGACTTCAACCGCAAGGGCGCGAGCGCCTTCACTGGCCGCGTCGGCCAGCGCGTCGCCGCCAAGGGCGTGACCGTGCTCGACGACGGCACGCTGCCCGACCGGCGCGGCTCGCTCAATGTCGACGACGAAGGCAACGCGACGCAAAGGAACGTGCTGATCGAGGACGGCATCCTCAAGGGCTACATCCAGGACTCGATGAATGCGCGCCTGATGGGAGTCGCGCCCACCGGCAACGGCCGGCGCGAGAGCTACGCCGCGGTGCCGATGCCGCGCATGACCAACACCTACATGCTCGGCGGCTCGCAGACCAGGGACGAGATCGTCGCCGGGCTGAAGCGCGGCCTCTACGCCACCAACTTCGGCGGCGGCCAGGTCGACATCACCAGCGGCAAGTTCGTGTTCTCGGCAAGCGAGGCGTTCTGGGTCGAGAACGGCAAGATCCAGTACCCGGTAAAGGGCGCGACGCTGATCGGCAACGGCCCCGACGCGCTCACCCGCGTCAGCGCGATCGGCAACGACATGAAGCTCGATACGGGCGTGGGCGTCTGCGGCAAGGAAGGGCAGAGCGTGCCGGTCGGCGTCGGCCAGCCGACGCTCAGGATCGACCGGCTGACCGTGGGCGGGACCGCCTAGGCGACGACCCGCACGTCGAGCGGCGGCAGTCCGGCGATCGATCCCTGCATCACGTCGCCCGGCACCACCGGGCCGACGTTTTCCGGCGTGCCGCTGTAGATCAGATCGCCCGGCATCAACTCGAACGCCTGCGACAGCTTCGAGATCTGCTCGGCGACGCTCCAGGTCATCATGTTCAGATCGGCGCTCTGCTTGACGACGCCGTTGACCTTGAGCGTGATCGCCCCCTTGGTGAAATGACCGACGTCCGCGACGCGGTGCAGCGGACCCATCGGCGCGGAGCGGTCGAAGCTCTTGCCGATCTCCCAGGGCTTTTTCTCGTCGCCCATCGCCCGCTGCAGGTCGCGCCGGGTCATGTCGAGACCGATCGTGTAGCCGTAGACGAGCGAGAGCGCGTTCTCGACCGCCACGTTCTTGCCGCCCTTGCCGAGCGCAGCGACAAGCTCGATCTCGTAGTGGTAGTTCTTGGTCAGCGGCGGATAAGGGTGCTCGGCGGTGGTGCCGATGGCCACGACCTGGATCGCGTCGCTCGGCTTCTGGAAGAAGAACGGCGGCTCCCGGTTCGGATCGGAGCCCATCTCGCGCGCGTGCGCGGCGTAATTACGGCCGATGCAGTAGATGCGGCGCACCGGGAACATCTCGTTCGTCCCGACGATCGGCAGCATCGGCTGGGCGACCGGAAAGGCGGTGCGCGATCCGGCGCCTGCCGAGCCGGTTGCGCCGCTGGCACATCCTGCGAGCGCGGCGACGGCGGCGGCGCTGCCGGTTGACAACACTCTCCTGCGATCCATGACGTCTGTCTCCTTCGGTCGTTGACGATCCCGCGAGGGGCCGTGCTACATTGCGCCCATGATTTTGCGCGCTTGGTTCTTTGCCTATTTTGCGTTCTCGCACCGCTCGGCGGTTGGAGAGGCAGGCGCATAGGCAGACGAAGCGCAGACCGAATCCAAAACCGCCGGGCGACCCCCGGCGGTTTTTTTTGGCCCACAGATGTCGAAGGAGCAACACCTCATGGTCAGGACCAACAGCCGCGCGGGCGGCGAGGGCGCCGCCGGCAACGGCGAACGCACCAGTCGCACCGACGACCTGCGGATCGAGAACGTCACGCCGCTGCCGCCACCGGAGCACCTGATCCGCTTCTTCCCGATCGCCGGAACGCCGGTCGAGTCGCTCATCGCCGTCACGCGCGAACGGATCCGCCGCATCATGCGGCGCGACGACGACCGGCTGCTCGTCATCATGGGCCCGTGCTCGATCCACGATCCGCTCGCCGCGGTCGAGTACGCGAAGAAGCTCAAGGCCGAGCGCGAGCGCTTCGCCGGAACGCTCGAGATCGTGATGCGCGTGTACTTCGAGAAGCCGCGAACGACGGTCGGCTGGAAGGGGCTGATCAACGACCCCTACCTCGACGAAACCTATCGCATCGACGAGGGCCTGCGCATCGGCCGCCAGCTGCTGCTCGAGATCAACAAGCTCGGCATGCCTGCCGGCAGCGAGTTCCTCGACGTGATCTCGCCGCAGTACCTGGGCGACCTGATCGCCTGGGGCGCGATCGGCGCGCGCACCACCGAGAGCCAGGTCCACCGCGAGCTCGCCTCGGGACTCTCGGCGCCGATCGGCTTCAAGAACGGCACCGACGGCAACATCCGGATCGCGATCGACGCGATCCAGGCGGCGGCGCGGCCGCACCATTTCCTCTCGGTACACAAGAACGGCCAGGTCGCGATCGTCGAGACGCGCGGCAACGTCGACTGCCACGTCATCCTGCGCGGCGGCAAGACCCCGAACTACGACGCCGCATCGATCGCCGCCGCCTGCCAGGAGATCGAGGCCGCCAAGCTGCCGTGCACGCTGATGGTCGACTGCAGCCACGCCAACAGCGGCAAGCTCCATTCGCGCCAGGTCGCGGTCGCGGGCAACGTCGCGGCGCAGATCGAGTCGGGCAGCCGCTGCGTCTTCGGTGTCATGGTCGAAAGCCATCTCCACGAAGGGGCGCAGAAATTTGCAGCGGGCAAGGACGATCCGGCACAGCTCGCCTACGGCCAGAGCATCACCGACGCCTGCATCGGCTGGGACGACTCGGTGCGAGCGTTGACGACGCTCAGCGACGCGGTCGCCGCACGGCGTGCGAAGCACGGCGCGGCGGTGGCGACGGCACCGGTTTGACCGCTGCCGCCGCGACGCCTCTAATCGCACCATGAGGCACTCGCTCCCGGCCCGCCGTCGCTTGCTCGCCGCCGGCGGCGGCGCCATCGCCTGGCTCGCGCTGCCGGGTGGCGCCTGGTCGCGCGGCCTGCCGGCGATGACCGACGGCCCGTTCTATCCTTCGCTGTCCTACCGTGCGCGCTCGCTCGACTGGGATGCTGACCTGACCGCCGTCCGCGGCCGCGCCCCGGACGGCCAACCCCAGCCACCGGCGCGCGGCGAGCACCTCGATCTGCACGGCGTCGTTCGCGACGACAAAGGGCGTGCGGTCGACGGCGCCGAGATCGAGATCTGGCAGTGCGACGTCTTCGGCAGCTATCGGCATCCGCGTGGCGGCGGCGATCGCATCGACGCGGGCTTCCAGGGCTTCGGCGCGACGCGCAGCGATGGCCGTGGCGGCTATCGCTTCCGAACGATTCGGCCGGTGCCGTATCCGGGCCGCACGCCGCACATCCACGTCAAGCTGCGACACGCGACCTTCGGCGAGATCACCTCGCAGTTGTTCGTCGCCGGCGACCCCGGCAATCCAGGTGACTTCCTTTATCGCAGCCTGGCCGACGACGACCGACGGGAAGTCGAGCTGCGGCTGCAACGCGCACCAGCCGGCGAGCCAGTGATGTGGACCGCCGAGCGCAACCTGCTCGTCGGCGCCTGAGCCGGCGCCTCGGTCAGTCGGCGTCGTCGCCGCCGCCGGCGTCGCGGGCGAGGCGCTCGCTCTTCCAGTAGACGTCGTCGCCGCCCAGGCCGTCGAGATTGGCGCGGTTGAGGACGCGGGCGAGGACGAAGAGCAGGTCGCTCAGTCGATTCAGGTACTGGCGCGCTTCGCTGCGCACCGGATCGCTCGCCCCGAGCGCGACGACTGCGCGCTCGGCGCGGCGCGCAACCGTACGGCCGACGTGCGCGAGCGCGGCGCTGCGCGTCCCCGCCGGCAGGATGAATTCCTTCAGCCGCGGCAATGCGGCGTTGTAGTGCGCGAGCGCTTCGTCGAGATGCGCCACCGCCTCGATCTTGAGCAATGCGAAGCCTGGAATCGAGAGTTCGCCGCCGAGGTTGAAGAGCTCGTGCTGGACGACGCCGAGCAGCTCGCGGACGTCGTCGGGCAGCGGCTCGGCGAGGAGCACGCCCAGGTTCGAGTTCAGCTCGTCCACGTCGCCGAGCGCGGCGATGCGCAGGTGGCTCTTGGCGACGCGGCTGCCGTCGCCGAGGCCGGTGCTGCCGTCGTCGCCCGTGCGGGTGGCGATCTGGGAGAGGCGATGCGCCATGGTCGGGCGATCCTAGCAGCGGCGCGCGCCCGGTCGACACCGGTCGAAGGGCGTTCCTACAATGCCCTTTCGGCCGGCACCGGCCGCGGAGAGCCGTCATGAATGCAGCCTTGCCCGCCCACCTCCTGCCGCGCCTCGAGCCACGGCCGACGCCGCCGGCGATGATCGAGGCGCTGAAGGCGCGCTTCGGTGATCGCTGCTCGACCGCGCTCGCGGTGCGCGAGCAGCACGGACGCGATGAATCGCCGATCGATGCGCCGCCACCGGCAGCGGTCGTCTTCTGCGAGAGCACGGACGAGGTCGCCGCGGTCGTCGAGCTCGCCGACCGGCACGCCGTGCCGGTGATTCCGTTCGGCGTCGGCTCGTCGCTCGAAGGGCATCTCCTCGCCGTGCAAGGCGGCGTCAGCATCGACCTGTCGCGGATGAACAAGGTGCTGGCGGTCAACGCCGAGGACCTCACCGTGACCGTGCAGGCGGGCGTTACCCGCACGGGCGTCAACGACGAGATCCGGCACACCGGCCTGTTCTTTCCGATCGACCCCGGCGCCGATGCGTCGATCGGCGGCATGTGCGCGACCCGCGCCAGCGGCACCAACGCCGTCCGCTACGGCACGATGCGCGAGAACGTCCTCGGCCTGACGGTCGTCACCGCCAGCGGCGAGGTGATCCACACCGGCACCCGCGCGCGCAAGTCGTCCGCAGGCTACGACCTGACCCGGCTCATGGTCGGCAGCGAAGGCACGCTCGGCGTCATGACCGAGATCACGCTGCGCGTCTATCCGCTGCCCGAGGCGATGTCGGCGGCGACCTGCACCTTCCCGTCGATCGACGCCGCGGTCCGGACGACGATCCAGATCATCCAGATGGGGATTCCGATCGCCCGCTGCGAGCTGCTCGACCGCTTCGCGGTGCAGGCCGTGAACCGGCACGACAAGCTCTCGCTGACCGAAGCGCCGATGCTGCTGATGGAGTTCCACGGCAGCGAGGCCGGCGTCGCCGAGCAGTCGGCGATGGTCCAGGAGATCGCGAGCGAGTTCGGCGGCGAGGGCTTTCAGTGGGCGACCACTCCCGAGGATCGCAAGAAGCTGTGGGCCGCACGCCATCGCGCCTACTTCGCCGGCCTGCAGATGAAGCCCGGCTGCCGCACGGTCACCACCGACACCTGCGTGCCGATCTCGCGCCTGGCCGAATCGGTGACCAAGGCGTCGGAAGAGGCGCTGGCCGCCGCAATGCAGCACTACATCGTCGGCCACGTCGGCGACGGCAATTTCCACATCGCCTACCTCGTCGACCCGACCAAGCCCGAGGAGCGCGAGCTGGCCGAGCAGCTCAACGAGAAGGTCGTGATGCGCGCCCTCGCCCTCGAAGGCACGTGCAGCGGCGAGCACGGCGTCGGCCTGCACAAGATGGAATTCCTGAAGAGCGAGGCCGACGCCGGCGCGATCGAGATGATGCGCACGATCAAGCGCGCGCTCGATCCGAAGAACATCATGAACCCCGGAAAGATCTTCGCGATCTAGCGCGACGCGCGCGGTCCTGAAGGGACCGGCCCCGGCCCTCTCGGAGGGCGGGGGCCGGGTGGGAGAAAATCCTTAGAGCGCAGCGACTGGTCAAGCCTGCGCCGTCTCCGGCGCAGACGCAGACCAGTGCGAGCTCACGTCGCCCCATTGGTCGACGCTCTCGAGATTGACGCCGAATCCCCATAGCCGGGCGACGTGCTTGAGCACTTCCTGGGCGCCATCGTGCAGCGGCCGGTTGTTGTTCTTGGTGTGGCGCAGCGTCAGCGACCGATCGCCGCGCAGGTTGACGCTCCAGACCTGGATGTCGGGCTCGCGCGCGGCCAGGTCGTACTGGCGCGAGAGCGCTTCGCGCACTTCCCGGTAGCCCTGCGTATCGTGGATCGCCGAGACCTTCAGATGCTCCTGATGCTCGTCGTCGAGGATCGCGAACAGGCGCAGGTCGCGGATCACCTTGGGCGACAGGTACTGGCCGATGAAACTCTCGTCCTTGAAGTTCCTCATCGCGTGGTGCAGCGCCGGCAGCCACGGCGTTCCGGCCAGGTTCGGGAACCAGTCGCGGTCCTCGTCGGTCGGGCTCTCGCAGATGCGCTTGATGTCGGTGTACATCGCGAAGCCGAGCGCGTAGGGGTTGAGGCCGCTGTAGGCCCGATGCCCGACTGGCGGTTGGTAGATGACGTTGGTGTGCGACTTCAGCCACTCGATCATCACGCCGTCGGTGAGGTGGCCTTCATCGTAGAGCGTGTTGAGCAGCTGGTGGTGCCAGAACGTCGCCCAGCCCTCGTTCATCACCTGCGTCTGGCGCTGCGGGTAGAAGTACTGCGCCACCTTGCGCACGATCCGCACTACCTCGCGCTGCCACGGCTCGAGCAGTGGCGCATTCTTCTCGATGAAGTAGAGGATGTTTTCCTGCGGCTCGCTCGGGAATCGCTTGGCCTCGTCGGCCTCGCCGGGCCGCTCGGCGCGCTTGGGCAGGGTGCGCCAGATGTCGTTGATCTGCGTCTGCGCATACGCCTGGCGCTCGGTCCGGCGCGCCAGCTCCTCGGCGAGCGAGATCTTGCTCGGGCGGTGGTAGCGGTCGACGCCGTAGTTCTGCAGTGCATGGCAGCTGTCGAGGATGTCTTCCACCGCCTGCATGCCGTGCTTCTCTTCGCACTCGGCGATGTAGTTTCGCGCGTACACCAGGTAGTCGATGATCGACGACGCGTCGGTCCACAGGCGAAACAGGTAGTTGCCCTTGAAAAAGCTGTTGTGCCCGTAGGCGGCGTGGGCGATCACGAGCGCCTGCATCGCCGTCGTGTTCTCCTCCATCAGGTAGCTGATGCAGGGGTCGGAGTTGATGACGATCTCGTACGCCAGGCCCATCTGGCCGCGCCGGTAACTGCGCTCGTTGGCGATGAATTCCTTGCCGTAGCTCCAGTGGCGGTAGTTCACCGGCATGCCGACCGAGGCGTACGCGTCCATCATCTGCTCGGCGGTGATCACCTCGAGCTGGTTCGGATAGGTGTCGAGCGCGTAGCGATGGGCGGCGGCGCGGATCTTCTCGTGATAGCTCTCGATCAGCTCGAAGGTCCAGTCGCTCGGATCGGGCAGCGGATGCTCAGCGCGCGGGCCGGCCGGCAGCGGTTCCTTCGGCAGCGAGCGCTCGGGACGCAAGCGGCGGCGCGTCGGCGGCGACGCGGCAGGGATGCCCGCCGGGTGCTCCGCCGTCAACGCGGCGGCGGCCGCCATCCCCTCGACGATGCTCGTCATGCGGCAGCTCCTTCAGCCTTGAACAGGTCGCGAAACACCGGATAGATCTGCGACGCCTGCGTCACCTTCCTCATCGCGAAGTGCTTCTGCGTCTCCTGCAGCCGGGCGTATTCCTCCCACAGGTTCTGCTCTTCGTCGGCGACCTGGACGTAGGCGAAGTAGCGGCACTTCGGCAGCAGGCTTTCGGTCAGCAGCTCGCGGCAGCGGCCCGAATCGTGGTGCCAGTTGTCGCCGTCGCTGGCCTGCGCCGCGTAGATGTTCCAGTCGCTCGGCGAATAGCGCGCGGTGATGATCTCGTCCATCAGCACCAGCGCGCTCGAGACCACCGTGCCGCCGGTCTCGCGGGCGCGAAAGAAGTTCTCCTCGTCGACTTCCTGCGCCTGCGTGTGATGGCGGATGAAGACGATGTCGATCTTCTCGTAGTGGCGCGTCAGGAACAGATAGAGGAGGATGAAGAATCGCTTGGACAAGTCTTTCCTCGCCTCGTCCATCGAGCCCGAGACGTCCATCAGGCAGAACATCACCGCCTTGGCGGTCGGGATCGGCAGTCGCACGCGGTTGCGAAAGCGCAGGTCGATCGGATCGAGGTACGGGATCCGGTCGAGGCGCGCGCGCAGTGCTGCAATCTGCAGCTCGAGCTCTTCCTTGGCCAGGTCGTGGGCGGCGTCGCCGGCCTCGGGCATCTCGGCCAGCCGGGCCTCGAGCGCGATCAGCTCGGCACGCGACCCGGCACCGATGGCGACGCGGCGGCTGATCGCGCCACGCATCGAGCGAATCACTGACAAGTTGCTGGGCGTCCCGGCGTTCGAATAGCCGGCGCGGTGGCTTTTCATCTCGGGCGCCTCGGCGAGCTGGGTTCGCTGCATGCGCGGCAACGCCAGGTCGTCGAAGAAGATCTGCATGAACTCTTCCTTGGTGAGATGGAAGACGAAGTCGTCCTCCCCCTCGCCCGAGTCACCCGCCTGCCCCTGTCCGCTGCCGCGCCCGGAGCCGCCCTGCGGGCGTTCGATCTGGTCGCCGCGAACATATTCCTGGTTGCCGGGGTGAACGATCTCGCGCGCGCCGCCGGCGCCATGGCCGAACGACGGCTCGCTGATGTCGCGTCGCGGCAGGTGAATGTCTTCGCCCTGCTCGATGTCGCGAATGCCTCGCTTGTCGACCGCCTTCCTGACAGCCTCGCGCAGCTGACCCTGGTAGCGGCGCAGGAACCGCTCGCGGTTGCCGATCGACTTGTTCTTGCCGGCGAGCCGGCGATCGATGATCTGCTGGAGCATTCGCTGTTCCGGAAGTCGTGGGCTCAGCTGCTCTTGCGCACCCTCAGGTACCACTCGCACAGCAATCGCACCTGCTTGGGCGTGTAGCCCTTCTGCACCATGCGGTTGACGAAGTTCTCGTGCTTCTTGGCCTCGTCGGCGCTCGCCTTGGCGTTGAAGCTGATCACCGGCAACAGCTCTTCGGTGTTCGAGAACATCTTCTTCTCGATCACGGTGCGCAGTTTCTCGTAGCTCGTCCACGCCGGGTTCTTGCCGGCGTTGTTGGCGCGCGCGCGCAGCACGAAGTTGACGATCTCGTTGCGGAAGTCCTTCGGGTTCGAGATGCCGGCGGGCTTT
>Ga0070670_100003593_pt1 | contig 12903 bp, 8 predicted proteins | sample KBSS63metaG_FD_64665 | JGI IMG/M metagenome (GOLD analysis project Ga0070670, IMG submission 64665) | Switchgrass rhizosphere microbial communities from Kellogg Biological Station, Michigan, USA - KBS S6-3 metaG | ecosystem: Host-associated > Plants > Roots > Rhizosphere > Soil ... | reverse complement strand
CAGGCTACGCCGACCACTAGCATGTCGCGAGAACGCGTGTGCGTCGTTACCGGCGCGACACGCGGTATCGGTCGTGCAACGGCTATCGCGCTGGCAAAGCTCGGCGCGCAGGTTGTGGTTGTCGGCCGCGACTCCGATCGAATGGATGTAGTCCGCCGTGAGGCGGAGCGAGTCGCGAGTGCAGACGTGAGCTGCATCCACGCGGATTTCGCGTCGCTCGCATCGGTCAGGCGCGCCGCCGAGGAGATCGTGCACCGCTGGCCGTCGATCCACGTGCTCGTCAACAATGCGGGGATCAACGCCGGACGCCGCCAGGTGAGCGCGGACGGTTTCGAGCTGACATTCGCGGTCAATCACCTTTCGCCATTTCTCCTGACGTCGCTGCTCGTCCCGGCGCTGGCTGCCGGAGCGCCGTCGCGCATCGTCAACGTCAGCTCGGTCTTCGCGCACGTGGCGGGAATCGACGTCGACGACATCATGTTCGACCGACGACAGTACTCATCCACCCGTGCGTACAACCAGTCGAAGCTCTCGACCGTCATGCTCACTACAGAGCTTGCACAACGGCTCGCGAGCTCGGGCATCGCTGTGAACTGCGTCTCGCCCGGGCTGGTCGCAACAGACCTCATGCGGGAGCACTGGTGGTTTCGGTCGCGCTGGCTTCGCGCGCTGTGGTCCGGGTGGTTGCTTTCACCGGAAGACGCGGCAGCTCGCGTGGTTCGCGTGGCGACATCGGAGGCCCTCGATGGCGTCAGCGGGAGGTGTTTCGCGGCGACGCTCCGTCCGGTGTTGCTTCCTCGTCGCGCCCACGATGCGGCGCTACGCCGAGCGCTCTGGGATCTCAGCGTGAGGCTGACGAGCGCCGAGCTCGTCGTGCCTGCCTCGCGCGCCGGCGCGCCGCGCGGCGCATGACCGGGGCAGACGTTAGGCAGCGCACGACGCTCGGCGAACTGGCGCGGCTCTTCCTCAAGCTCGGCACGATCGGCGTCGGCGGCCCCGCTGCGCATATCGCCCTCATGGAGGACGAGGTCGTACGCCGGCGCGGGTGGCTCACCCGGGAGGCGTTCATGGACTACCTCGGGGCAACGAACCTGATTCCGGGGCCGAACTCCACGGAGCTCGCCATCGAGATCGGACGCGACCGCGCGGGCTGGCCGGGCCTCATCGTCGCCGGCGTCGCGTTCATCGTTCCGGCGGCGATCATTGTGACCATCACGGCGTGGGCGTACGTGCGATTCGGCAACCTGCCGGCAGCGCTGGCGCTCTTTGCCGGCGTGAAGCCGGTAATCATTGCGATCGTCGTGCAGGCACTTTGGCGGCTCGGCAGAACTGCCGTAAAGACGCGCTGGCTCGGTGTCGTGACCGTCGCGGCGATTGTCGCCGTCGCGGCAGGCGTGAACGAGCTCCTCGTGCTCCTCGTGGCAGCCGTTCTGTCATCGTTAGCCGTCGCGTCGGGCAGGCTCACAGCCAACGACCGGACCGGCATGGTCCTCCCAATCGGTATATTCGCGTCGGCGAGCAGACCACGGCTCGGTGCGGCGTTAGGTGCCGCAGTCGGCGTGCCCACGGCGGTGTCCCTGTGGACGCTGTTCGCGACCTTCCTCAAGATCGGGTCCGTGCTGTTCGGCAGCGGGTACGTGCTGCTCGCGTTTCTTCGTGCTGACTTCGTGGAGCGTCTCGGATGGTTGACCGAGCGGCAACTCCTCGATGCGGTTGCCGTGGGTCAGGTGACGCCAGGCCCGGTGTTCACGACCGCCACGTTCATCGGGTATGTGCTTGGCGGCATCCCGGGCGCGGTACTCGCGACCGTTGGCATCTTCCTGCCGGCGTTCGTGTTCGTCGCCGTGAGCGGTCCGCTCATTCCGCGCCTGCGGCGGTCTCGACTCGCCGGCGCCGCGCTGGATGGTGTGAACGCCGCATCCCTCGGGCTCATGGCGGTGGTAACGTGGCAACTGGGCCGCGCCAGCATCGTGAGCATTGCCTCATGTGCCGTGGCCGTCATCGCCGGAGCGCTGCTCGCGACGCGGCGCGTGAATGCTGCGTGGCTCGTGATTGGCGGCGCGATAGCCGGAATAGCGTTAGGCATGTAACGCGCTGGATGAGCGCGGCCACACCCGCCAGCGAGTGTGCGCGTGCCTGAATGTGATGTGCGTTACGGCGTGGTGCGCTCGCGGATCACCGACTCGTTATGCGCGTGAAATTCGGGCGCGACAAAGGTGATCCATGCTCTGGTGAGCTGTGCGTTCAGCCGTTTAGGTTGCGCGACCCGATCGGTCCGTCTCCTGCGTGACGCGCGCCCCCGTCACGTTATGCAGGTGGCGTCCATCACGATGCTTGCAGTCGCCCCACCCGTTTCACAGGAGTAGCCACATGCGAAAATCCCCGATCGCCCTGCTTGCCGCAATCGCGTTCCTGGCGGCGTGTAGCGATTCGCCAACGACGCCATCAAAGCTGTCGAACCTCGCCGGCCCATCCAGGCTGCTCGGGAACGGGTTCCCGTCGGGCGGGCACGACTACCACCTGAACATCATCGGTGTCCCGAAGGACAAGAACGTCGCGATGGACAACAGCGACGGCCATCGCATTTTCGTTAGGCTCAATTCCACGAACGTCGTCACCGCGCCCGGCGGCAAGAACAACCAGCTCGCCAAAGGCGGTGGTGACGATCAGAACCACATCTATCTCTGTAACAGCACGAACGGCCTGAACGATGTGACCGACCCGCGTTGCGACGCGTGGCGGGCGACGCACGCCGATCAATTTGGCGTGATCGATGCCAACGCGACGGATGGTGACGGCGCGATCTTCGGCATCCCGGATCCCTGCGCCGACGACAACCTCGCGTCCACCGCCTGCACGCCCGGCTATAGCGTCTGGGCCCGCACGCACGGCTTCCCGCGCGGCAGCGCGACGCTCACGACCTGCGCCACTGACACCACTGCCACCGGCGGCGACACGTGGTGTGGCAGCAACGGCATCACACTCTACTCGAAGCAGAAAAAAGCCGTCGACATCTCAGGCGCTCTGCTCCACATGACGCTGACCATCGACGGCACGCAGAACACGGCGCTCGCCGGCTGTCTCGGCACGACCACGACAGGCATCGCGACGATCGACGTGTACCTGTTCGACGACTGTTTCCAGAACTACTTCTGGAACTACGACAACAACGGCCTCAAGCTGATGGAGCTGCGGTTCTACTCAGCGAGTTGACCGATCGCCGATAGTTTCTGACACGGCACGGGCCCGGTGACCGCCACGAGTCGTCGGGCCTTTGTCATCTTGCGGCTGCAGTAGCTGGGTCACCACTCTCGAACGCGCCGATGAGAGTGCGTAACTGCCGTGCGTTGCCGTCGATCTCGAGACTCGATGCGTCGGCGTCCCTGCGCAGACCGTCGAGAAATAACCGTGCGATCTCGATGCCCTTTCCGCGAATGCGGAGATCCGCGGCCGGCACGCGGCCTCGACCGATCTCGGCGCACGTTCCGCGCAAAACTATATGGTAGAAGGCGCCGTCGGCCTCCAGCTCGGCCGACAGGGTCGCGTCACCGCGATAGCGCCGCCGTAACGCGACCAGCAGCCACTCGATGCTGCGCCGGTCGCGGCTGGTCGGCTTGCCCATGCGCCGCCAGCCCCACCGCCCAAGCGCATGGATCGCCGGCTCCAGATCGCGACCAATGGCGGTGAGCCGATACGCGGCAACGTCGCTCGTGGCCTCACCATGCTCGACGAGTCCTTCGCTCTCCATCTCCTGGAGACGCTTGGCGAGCAGGTTGGTCGTGATCCCGGGAAGGCCGCGCAGAAGGTCGGAGTAGCGTTGCGGCCCTAGCAGGAGATTCCGTACGATGAGCAGCGTCCACCGCTCCCCGACGACGTCGAGGGCGCGAGCGAGGCCACAGTACTGGTCGTAGGATCGCCGGGGCATGAGACTATTGATTTGTAAAGTCTTTACTTTACTTTCTGATAGTTCAATGAACCTATGCCGGATGGGGCTTATGGTCAACGCGTCTCCCATGCTCCTCTCGTCCTTCGTTGCGCTCGCCATTTTGGTTGCCGCCGTATTCGTCACTGCGGTTCACGTGTCAGGCGTCCACGCGGCTCGTGCATCCGCTCGCCGCGACACGGTGGCTGCCGTCGCGGGCACCACGGTATGGCTCGCGGCGACGTTCGCGCTCGGAGCGAGTGGACGGCTGAGCTTTACGTCGCGGCCGCCATCTGCCGGCATTCTCATCGCCGCCGCCATCGCGGTCGCCTTCGCTGTGGGTACCTCCGGACTCGGCTCTCGACTCGCGACCGGAATCCCACTTGCGGCGCTTGTCGGCGCGCAGGCGTTCAGATTCCCACTCGAGCTGATGTTGCACCGCGCGTATCGAGAGGGCCTCATGCCCGTGCAGATGAGCTACTCCGGGTTCAACTTCGACATTCTCACCGGACTGTCGGCGGTCGTGGTTGCGTTCTATCTCGCGAAGCGACCTGACGCGATCATCGTGGCGCGCGTCTGGAACGCGGCGGGGATCGTGCTGCTGGCGAACATCCTCACGATCGCGGTGCTCTCGACGCCGACGGCGATCCGCGTCTTCCACAACGAGCCGGCGAACGATTGGATTGCCCACGCGCCGTGGGTGTGGCTGCCGACGGTATTCGTCGTTGCGGCGATCGTGGGACATATCGTCGTGTTTCGCCGGTTACGACACGAGTCCCGCGTGAGAGGACGAGCTCCGCACGGAGCGGCGGCGCCGAGCGTGGCGGTGTCCTAGAGAAGCGACGTGGCGCGATCGCTTCTGCCACGAATCGTGATCGTTTCGGCCGATCAGTGGTTGCGCGCCGGCCTTCGCGGGGAGCTGCGCGAGCGGGGGTACGACGCCGTAGGGGCTCGCGATGTTGCCGAAGCTATACGCGCGTCACGCCTCGAGCCTGGGCGCGGCCCGGTCCGCGTCGTGCTCGTGGACCAGGTGTCGTTAGGTGCCGCGCTCGAGCCGGCCGCGGTGGACGAGCTGCACCGTGCTACGTGGCGAGCGCGGCTGGTGCTACTCGCGCCGCGAAATCGGAAAGAGGCAGACGGGCCGTGGGCTGACATCCTGAGACGGCCGCTCACAATGGGTGACATAGTTGACCATGTCACGCGAATGCTGCCTGACGAGCACGCGGCCGGACCGATCGATGACTAGCCCGTCTGATCCCGGGCGCAGCGAGGACTGACACGCGCCTTTTGCCGCCTCTCGTCCGTCGGCCGTCGCCCGTCCCCCGTCCCCGGCTGGTCTAGCACTTCCTTCCCCTCCTGCGTAACCTCGGGTGAATCATCACCCGAACCCACGCGTGCAAATCCGGAGCGCAGTTATGTCCTCTCGCTCGCGGCACCTCGGTGCCATCCACGTCGCCACGGGGCTCACCGTCGCGGTCGCCTGTTCGGCGCGCATCGCGGCGGCGCAGACGCCCGCCGACGGCAAGCGCCCGATGACCTTCCTCGATCAGCAGAACATGCGACAGGTCGGGTCGCCGGCCCCGAGCCCTGACAAGAAATGGCTCCTCTACACGATCTCCGTGCCGGACTGGAAGGAAGCCAAGCGCCAGACCGACATCTACGTCGTGTCGATGGACCAGGGCGTACCGTCCACGCGGCAGCTCACGTACACGAAGGACAAGAGCGAGGCCCAGCCGCGCTGGGCGCCCGACGGATCGTTCTTCGTGTTCTCGTCGAATCGCGACGCGCCGGCGAACGCGAGCGGGGGCGAGCCCCAGGGTGGACCGTTCGGCGGTCCCGTCGGCGGCCCCGGGTTTCAGCTCTACATGATGCACCCCGACGGCGGTGAGGCACGCAAGATCACCGACGCCAAGGAAGGCGTGTCGACATTCGCGTTCAGCAAGGACGGTAAGTGGCTGGTCTACCGGAGCGGCAAGGCCGGCGAGGAACAGCTCTATCGAATGCCCGTCGCCGGCATCGACAGCGCGAGAGCGGAGCAGATCACGCGCCACCCGACTGGCGTCGGCGTCTGGCGGTTCGCGCCAACCGGCAACCGCATCTACTTCATCACCGCGGATACGATCGACCTCGACGAAAAGCTCCGCCTCGAGAAGAAATTCACCGTCAACATTCGCAATCCCGAGACGCCGCTCTCGAGCCTCTGGGAATTCGACGTCGACGGGAAGAAGCCGACCCGCCTAACGAAGGATACGTCGGTCACCGTGACGGACTTCGAGCTGTCCGACGACGGCAAGTGGATCGCCTTCCGCGGTATCGCGGCCAACCGGTACAAGCGCGGCATCACCGAGCAATCGATCAACGGCGACGACTTCCTTCTCGACGTCTCGAGCGGGCAGGTCGAGCGCCTCACGAACAACACCGAGGTCCCGGAGAGCACGCCGAGTTTTTCGCCCGACTCCAAGTGGATCGCGTTCTCGGCACCGGATGATCTCACGAAGTACTCGATGAAGAACAATCGCGTGTACGTCCGCGCGGTGGCGGACAAGGGCGGCCAGTGGCGGAAGCTCGGGTCGGAGTTCGATGGCGACGTGACCGTCGGCTTCTGGTCCGAGGACGGCAAGACGATCTACTTCAACGAAGGCGTCCGCGCGACGAACCAGGTGCTCGCGCTCGATGTCGCGTCCGGCAAGGTCACACAGCTGACGAACGAGAAGGCGTCCGTGTCGGCGACGATGGATGATGACACGCGCGCAATCCTGGTCAACTATGCCGACCCGAACACGCCGACGACGATCTTCACGGTCGCGTCGATGGACCGGATCGGCAGCAAGGCATCCTGGAAGCAGCTGACCGACGCGAACCCGCAGATCCGCCACATCGCGTTAGGCCAGGAGGAGGAGATCAGCTGGAAGTCGAGCGACGGCAAGATGGTTGGTGGGGTGCTCCTCAAGCCGGTGGGCTACCGCGACGGCCAACGCTATCCGCTCATTGTCGCGATCCACGGCGGGCCCGCCGGCGCAGACATTCTCAGCTTCAACGGCGGCTACGGCGCCCAGGCGTACGCGGGCGCTGGCTATGTCGTGCTCATGCCGAACTATCGCGGCTCGACGAACTACGGTGAGAAGCACAAGACCGACATCGTCGGTGACTACTTCCGCCTCGGTTACGACGACATCATGACGGGCGTGAACCATCTCATCGCTCAGGGAATCGTTGACAGCACGAAGATGGGGGTATTGGGCTGGAGCGCGGGCGGTCACTGGTCGAACTGGATTCTCACGCACACGAACCGCTTCAAGGCGATCAGCTCGGGTGCGGGCACGACGAACTGGATCTCGATGTACGCCGAGAGCGACGTGCAGCGTAACCGTCAGTTCTATCTGGGCAACAAGCTGCCTTACGACAACTTCGACGCGTACTGGAACCAGTCGCCGATCAAGTACATCAAGAACGCGAAGACGCCGACAATGATTCACGTCGTGCACGATGACCCGCGCGTGCCGCGTCCGCAGTCGGAGGAGTTGTACATGGCGCTCCGACAACTTGGTGTGCCGACGGAGTTCTATGTCTATCCGGGCGCGAGCCACGGCATCCCCGACCCGCGCAACCAGCTCGTGAAGTCCATGGCCGAGATGGCGTGGATGGATTACTGGGTGCGCGGAAGCGGGAAGAAGTTCGCGTGGCGGGATGTCCTGAAGACGCTCGATGATTCGACCGGTGTGAAGTCTCCTGATACGAAGGCGGTGATTCAGGATCGTTAGGTCTGGCTGCTGGCCGCTAAACTTCTTGACGGTCGGCATCGCTGTCTTTGTCGGCGGCGTGCCGAGACTCCGGCCACACTAGAGCCTGACCGTCAGAGCCAGCGGCACGGGCGGGGTGCCGTCGGGCGCGGGCGCTCGGCGTAGGCGGCGTCGAGCGAGCAGTGAGAGACAACGGGGCCGAGCTACTGTAACAAGCATGGAGCCCCCGTGCCCGTTGGCTCGAACGTGGCGAGCGGTGGCCGCCGGAGCCGAGTGCCCGCGCCTCCGGCGAGATGATCTCGATCAGCCTCGCGCCGCGATGAACGAGACAACCCTTCCTGTTGACATTCTACCCAAGCGATGCCATACTCGGGTCGAATGTCGACCCGAGATACCGACGAGCGTGACACCCTGCTTCAGGGCACGCTCGACCTTCTGATCCTGCGCACGCTCGCGCTCGGCCCCCACCACGGGCAGGGCATCGCGCGCGTCATCCAGCAACGCTCCGGCGAGACCCTGCTCGTCGACCACGGTTCTCTCTACCCCGCCCTCCAGCGGCTCGAGAGCCGCGAGTGGATCAAGGGCACGTGGGGGACATCGAGCAACAACCGGCGCGCCCGCTTCTATGCGATCACGGCCGCCGGACGCAGACAGTTCGCGTCCGAGGCCGGACGCTGGAATCGACTCGTCGATTCGATAGCCCGCGTGCTCGCGCCGGACCCCATGGAGGGATAGCGATGCCGCACAGAAGCCAGCGCGACTTCGAGGACGAGATCCGGTCGCACCTCGCGCTCGAGGCCGACCGCCTCATCGAGGAAGGCATGAGCCCCGATGAGGCGCAGCACGCGGCGCGGCGTCGGTTCGGGAACGTCACCAGGGCGCAGGAACGCCATCACAGGACGAGCCGATGGGTCTGGGCCGAGCAGATCGCGCAGGACGTCCGCTACGCGGCGCGGATGCTCCGCAAGAGTCCCCTGTTCAGCAGCATCGCCATCCTGACTGTGGCGTTAGGCATTGGCGCCAACACCGCGGTGTTCAGCATCGTGAACGGCGTCCTCCTCAGTCCCCTGCCCTATCGCGAGCCCGAGCGTCTCGTGAAGATCTGGGAGACGCTGCCGGGTCTGTCCGAGGCGACGGTCAGCTACCCCGACTACAAGGACTGGCAGGAGCGCGCCAGAGTATTCAATGGGGTCGCGGTGTACAGTCCGTATTCCAACAGAACGCTCACCGGCGGTGACGTACCCGAACGCGTCGGCGTGGGCCTGGCTTCGGCAAACCTGTTCGACGTGCTCGGTGTGGCGACGGTCATCGGCCGCGCGTTCCGCCCCGAGGACGACCGGCCCGGTGTTGCCCGCGTCGTCATGCTGGCGAGCGGGTTCTGGCAGCAGCGCCAAGGTGGTGATGCCCGTGTGTTAGGCAGCACGCTCACGCTGGACGGCGAGCCCTACACGGTAATCGGCGTGCTACCGCCCATGGTCGGTCTCGGTTCCGTGGACCTCTGGGTGCCCGTGGGCCTGTCCGCGAACGACCCGAGCTTCTCCCGCCCGAACCATCCTGGCCTCATCGGCGTCGGGCGCCTCCAGCGCGGCGTGACCGTCGGGCAGATGAATCAGGATCTCGCGCGCATCGCGCGCGAGATAGCGGCTGAGCATCCGACGGAATCGGCGGGTATCGGCGCGGCCGGGGATTCCTTCCGCGAGCTACTCGTGCACAACATCCGTCCCGCGCTCTCGCTGCTGACCTGGTCGGTGCTCTGCGTTCTGCTCATCGCCTGTGTGAACGTCGCCAATCTTCTGCTCGCCCGCTCGACGTCGCGCCGAAAGGAGATCGCGCTGCGCCTCGCGTTAGGCGCGAGCCATGGCCGGATCCGCCGCCTCATGCTCAGCGAGCACCTGCTCGTATCGGCGCTCGGTGGCGTGCTCGGCGTGGGACTCGCGTACGGTGCGGTGCGCGCAGTCGTCCAAACCCGTCCTGCCGGTGTGCCGCGGCTCGCAGACATTCATATCGACCTCACCGTGCTCGGGTTTGCCGCGGCTGTATCGCTGCTCACGGGAATCGTCTTCGGCCTGCTGCCGGCGCGGAGCGCTACGCGCGTCGATTTGATCGATCCGCTCAAGGAGAGCGGGCGCTCATCGGTCAGCTCCGCCACGCTCCGCCTCCGCGGCATGCTGATGACCGGCGAAGTCGCGCTGGCGCTCATGCTGCTCATTGGTGCCGGGCTCCTCATTCGCAGCGTCTCCCATCTCGCGCAGGTGAATCCAGGGGTCGACCCTCGCGGTATCACCACGGGATTCGTCTTCCTTCCAGAAAGCAAGTATCCCGACGCGGACCGACAGCGGATCGCGCTTCAGCAAATTCTGCAGCGTATCCAGACGGTGCCTGGCGTGACGAGCGCCGCCCTCACGAGCGCGTTTCCGCTGGCGTCGAATGCGCAAGTCGGGGTCACATTCGAGGGCCATCCGAAACCGATGGGCCAGCAGCCGCTGGTCAACATCCAGCTCATCTCGCGCGACTACTTCAACACGGTCAGGATGCGCGTCGTTAGGGGAAACGGGTTCCTCGGGAGCAATCCCAAAGGGGACGACGACGCTGTCTGGATCGACGAGACCATCGCGAAGAAGTACTTCCCCGGTGAGGATCCGGTCGGCAGACGGATCGTCCGCGGCCCATTCGACAGCAAGGAACAGGCGTGGGTCGTGGCCGGCGTCGTGAACGACGTACTCGACCAGGGGCTCGACGAGCGCGCGCGAGGGACGCTCTATCGCCCGTTCGAGCCGGAGCCGCAGAGCTGGATGGGAGTGGTGATCAAGACGTCAATGCCGTTCGAGCAGGTGCTGCCTGCCGTTAGGCGTGGCATCGCGGCGGTCGATCCCGCGCTGCCGCTCGCCAACGAGGAGACGCTCGAGCACATCATCACCCAATCGATCGGGCAGGAGACGTTCACGATGTACGTGCTCGTGGGATTCGCGGTCGTAGCACTCATCCTCGCGGCGGTGGGCGTCTACGGCGTGATCGCATACTTCGTGGCGCAGCGTGCGCGCGAGATCGGGATCCGCATGGCGCTCGGCGCCCAGCGGTCGGACATCGTGTCGTTGGTCTCGAGCCGCGTCATGGTGACGGCCGGAGCGGGCGTTGTGGTCGGGCTGGCGGGAGCGGCCGCTGCAAGTGGGTTGATGTCCACGTTGGTCTACGAGGTCGCCCCGATCGATGCGGCGACCTACGCGACCGGAGCGCTCGCGCTCCTGGCCGTCGCCGCGCTCGCGGCGGTCGTCCCCACGCTCCGAGCAACTCGCGTGAACCCGGCGAGTGCCATGCGCGCGGATTAGTTGGCCGCCGCGAGCTAGTGGCGCGCCAGCCCGCTCGATCTGAGCGACTGCCGAACTGCGGCTGACAGCGCGGAATCATCCACGATCGTCCAGTCGACCTTCTGATAGGTCACCGTCTGATCGTCGCGCGCGTGAAAGAACAGAACCGCCCGCACGGCGGGATATTCTCGGGGAATCGACGTGAGTGCGTCGCGATACCACTGGTCGCGATCGCCTCCCACTGCGAGTGAACCCAACTCCGCGATCATGACCGGCTTCCCGAACGACGCGAGCCGCGCATATCGGTGCCCGAAAATTTCGGAAAACGTCCACCATTTCGACCACTGCGCGATCGGGCCGAAGTTGAGCACACCGGTCGCCACCCAATCCACGTACGCATCGCCCGGGTAGTAGAGGTCCCAATACTCGTACCCGACGTGCGGCGACCACACCCAGAGGACGTTCGTCGCACCCGCGCGCCTGAACCGATCCACGATGTGCTGCCACGCCGCGATGTATTCCTCCTTCGTGTTGTTCTGCGGACCCCACGGATAGCGATACGGGTCGTTCATCTCGTGCGCGAGCCGCACGAAGAATGGCTTGCCGAACCGCGCGGCCGCGCGAGCCCACGCGTCGACATAGAAGTCGTAGTTGCCACGGGCGACCGCGGCGAGCCCGTGCGAATCACGCTTGTCGCGGAGCGCGATCCCGGGATGTCTGACGTTCTCGAAGTCGACGAGCCACGGCTCCCACGTCACGACCGGGATCGACCCCAGGCCCTCGATCGCCGTGAGCAGCTCGACCGGGAACTGCTGGTCCGGTTTGTCCCCCCACGCACTGTAGACCTGCACGAGCGGCAGCGGCGCGACGAGGCGAGACTCGAGCGCCACGATGCCATCGAGCGTGCGAGGAATTCCGCTGTCGTAGGCGCCGAGCAACACGAAGTCAGGCTTCCGTAGCCGCTCCGCGGATGTGCGGTATGGTTCCAGCCAGCGCATCGTCTCGCGCCGAGGCGGCCCGGCAAGGCGATCCCGCACGCGATGCTCGACCGATCCCGCTGCCGCCCCGATCCAGCCTAACGCCGCGGACAGCGGACCCTCGGAGGCATCTCCGAGCGCGGCGAGTCCGAGGATGGCGATCGCGCCTGACACGGAAAACGCGGCGACCAGCGCAAGACGATATCGACGTTTCACTCGGCGGGTCCTCCCATCCGTGTGACATCGATGGCATCCCACGGCGCGGTCGCCGGCGAGCGGCGTGATTCCCATGCGGCGAACAACGCCCCGAACGAAGCGAGGACAGGCACCGTCGCAAAGGCGACCATCCCCCACACGGCCTCTGCGCTGAGCTCGAGCGATCCTTCGGCAGTGTGGAAGGCGCGCACGGCCAGCACGCGCGTCACGGTGGCGAGATACAGCGCGATCAACAGGAGCTGCGGCCACGCGAGCCTAACGAATCTGCCGCGCACTGCTTCCTTGGCTGTCGGGATGTATGGGACGTCGGCCCGGACGATCGCGAGCACCGTCCCGGCCAGAAACACCGGCCAGCAAGCGATCTTGAGCGCGAGGCCTCGCCAGTGGATGCCGCGCTCCGTAGCACGGTCACACATCCACCGCTGGACCGCGAGGTATATCACCGCGCCGACTAGACCGACGGGCGTCACCACCGTAATGAACTCCGCGAATGGGAGCACCGCGGGCTGCACGCCGAACCAGAGAAAGAGATACGGGATCGCCAGGAACAGTGGCGTCGTGACGCCGAACAGGTAATACGTGCCGATCGCCAGGTACGACAAGCGCTGCCGCCACGCGAGCCGGCGTCCAAGTCCCGGCAGCTCGCTGAACGCGACCTCGTAGACTCCGCGCGCCCACTTGAGCTGCTGTCGGTAGAACGAGCCGAGGTCCTCGGGCACGAGCCCGCGGCTCACCACCTCCGG
>Ga0070670_100003585_pt1 | contig 12922 bp, 11 predicted proteins | sample KBSS63metaG_FD_64665 | JGI IMG/M metagenome (GOLD analysis project Ga0070670, IMG submission 64665) | Switchgrass rhizosphere microbial communities from Kellogg Biological Station, Michigan, USA - KBS S6-3 metaG | ecosystem: Host-associated > Plants > Roots > Rhizosphere > Soil ... | reverse complement strand
CTCACGCGCATGCCGCTCGAACAGGACATGGGCCCGATGCTCGAGAGGGGCGAGCTCGACGCCATCATCTCGCCGAATGCACCGAAGGCGCTCGATTGGCCGGATGCTCCTGTGCGCCGCCTTTTCCCTGACTATCGACAGACCGAAAAGGCGTATTTCGCAAAGACGGGCATCTTCCCGATCATGCACACGATCGTGCTGCGGAAGGACATCTACGAAAGGTACCCATGGGCCGCGAGGAATCTTTTCGACGCGTTCGTGAAGGCCAAAGAGTGGGCCTACCAACAGCTTCTCGAGACCGATGCTCTGAAGCTGACACTGCCGTGGGTCGTGGCGGAAATGGAGGAGACGCGGAGGATCATGGGCACTGACTTCTGGCCCTACGGCATCGAGCCGAATCGCGTATCGCTCGAGGCGCTGCCGCAGTACCTGCATGAGCAGCACCTCGCCCCGCGCGTGCCCGCTGTCGAGGAACTCTTCGCGTTCGATGGGACCGGCGCGAACGCGTGACGTTGTCGTCGAGCGTGGCCTGCAGACATTAACGACTATACTCGCCGCACGCTCTGAGGACGGTGAGCGGCGTGATTTCCATGAACGGAGGAACCATGTCGAACATTCGGACGTGGCTGCTGGCCATCGCGGCGTTCGCGTTTGCCGCGCTCGCACCTCGAGCCGGCGCGCAGGGATCAGCTCCCGCCAGCGGGCCCGACCCGATGGCGTTCCTGGCGCACGTGAAGAATGCGCGCTTTCTGGCAGCCAACGACCTGGCCGCTCGCAATCTCGTGGACTGCAGCATGCCGCCGGGTAACGCCGCCGCCGGCGGCGGCGCGTTGGCCGACGCGCCGCCGACCAAGATCTTCGATCAGCTGTACTACCTCGGAACGAACCGCGTCGCCACCTGGGCGATCGTGACGAGCGCCGGCATCATCCAGATCGACAGCCTGGACGATGCCGAGGAAGCGCAGCGCGTCATCGTTGGAGGTTACAGAAAATTGGGCCTCGACCCGGCGCAGATGAAGTACCTGATCCTCACGCACGGCCATAACGACCATTTCGGCGGAGCGAAGTACCTCCAGGACACCTATCACCCTCGTGTTCTGATGTCAGCGGCCGACTGGGACATGGTGGCGAAGCTGCCTCCGTCGGATTCCGGCGAGAAGTTCGCCGGCGTGCCAGCTCGTGAAATGGACATCACCGACGGACAGAAACTGACGCTCGGTAATACGACGCTCACGTTCTACATCACTCCTGGCCACACCCCAGGCACGGTGTCGATGCTCGTGCCCGTCACCGATAACGGACGCGGCCATTTGCTTTCTTTCTGGGGTGGAAGCGCCATCCCGCGCGAGCTTGGGCCGACGGGGCAGGTTGGGCGAATGGATGCGGGCATGCTCGCCTACAAGCAATCGTTCGATCGCTTCTTCAAGATCGGAGAAGATGCCGGCGTCGAGGGATATATCGCCAATCATCCCTACCGCGATCAGACCTTCATCGACGGCAAGACCGACAGGATCGCCGCGCTGCACGCGCGCAAGGCGGGGCAGCCGCATCCCTTCATCGACCGCGGTACCTACATTCGCTACTTCATGATCAGCGTGGAGTGCATCGAGGCTCAGGAAGGCTGGGTGCGGGCCGGCAGGCCGTCGGTCGGACCATGACCGGGCGGGCGACGCGGCGCTTGTCGTCCGGCATGCGTCAACGCGCGAAGTGGCTGCTGCCGCTCCTGCCGCTGCTCCTGTTGGCATTGGCCCACGCTGATCGCGATTCTGACTCGATTGGCAACTGGCGCAGCGCCAGCCGCGCGGCGGTCGGACTGGCGCCCGATCCCGCGGCCACTCCAGAGGCGGTGGTGCAGGTGTATGCGGCGCGCGCCGTCAGGTGGCGCGGCTACTTCGGCGTGCATACGTGGATTGCCGCCAAGCCGGCCAATGCTCCGGCGTTCACTGTGTATGAGGTGACAGGCTTTCGCGTGCGCCGCGGCGGCACCGCCGTCACAGTCAGCCAGCGGGCGCCGGACGGCCGGTGGTTCGGCAGCGCGCCCGATCTTCTGGCCGACGTACGCGGCCCCGGTGTCGATCCGCTCATCGAGCGCATCGAGCACGCGGTCGCAGCATATCCATACGACAATACCTACCGCATCTGGCCGGGCCCCAATTCCAACACGTTCACGGCCTTTGTGCTGCGGCAGGTGCCGGAGCTGCACGCGGATCTTCCGGCCAATGCCATTGGCAAGGACTACCTCGGCACGGGCGTGTTCGCGCGCTCGCCGAGCGGAACGGGTGGACAGGTCAACGTGTTCGGCATACTCGGGCTCCTCGCCGGCGTGGAAGAAGGCGTGGAGCTGAACCTGCTCGGCCTGACCTTCGGCGTGGATCCGAACGACGTCGCGCTGGAGCTGCCGCTGGTCGGCACCTTCGGATTCGGCGCGCCGGTCACGGCGTCAACGCTGTACTGATATTCGAAACAGACACGGGAGCGATCTGATGCGCGCAGCACTGGCGTTACTGTCGGCTCTTTCGTTGGTCGTGGCGTTCCCCGCGGCGCAGACCCGAGCGGCCAAGACCTTGGACATCTACGTCGTCGACGTCGAGGGCGGCAACGCGCAGTTGTGGGTCACGCCTTCAGGCGAATCGGTCCTCGTCGACACTGGGAACGCCGGCGCTGCCGCTGTCCGCGACGCCGACCGCATCATGGCAGCGGTCAAGGACGCCGGGCTCTCGCAGATCGATCATCTGATTACGACGCACTACCACGGCGATCACGTCGGTGGGCTCCCCGAGCTGGCGACGCGGATTCCCATCAAAGAGTTCATCGACCACGGGGCCAACGTGCAGCCGACCCCACAAATCGATCCAGTGCTCCAGCAGTATGGGGAACTTGCCGCCAAGGCGAAGCACACCATTGCGAAGACCGGCACCAGGATTGCCGTCACCGGTCTGGACTGGCGCATCGTCAGTGCCACCGGACAGATTCTGAAGACGCCGCTGCCGGGAGCTGGTGCGCCCAATCCGTATTGTGCGGGCTTCAAGCGGCACGACGTGAACCCCGTATCAGGCGGACCACTCGGGAACACCGAGGACGAACAGTCCGTCGCGAGCCACATCACCTTCGGAAAATTTCGGGTCCTGTATCTGGCTGATTTCGACTGGAATCAGGAAGTCGAGTTGATGTGTCCGACCAACCGCGTCGGCACCGTCGATCTCTTCCTGGTATCACGGCATGGGCAGCCGAGCTCGAATTCGGAGGCGCTGGTGCACGCGATTCGGCCGCGCGTTACCATCATGAACAACGGACCCCGCAAAGGTGGACAACCCGCGGCGATGAACGTTCTACTCAACTCTCCCCGTCTCGAGGACCTGTGGCAGATTCACTTCGCGCTGCTGGGCGGCCAGGAGTACACGGTGCCAGGGATATTCATCGCTAACGTCGAGGAGGGTGCGACCGTACCCGTCGCGCCACTGCCGCCAGCCCAGCGAGGCGCGCCGGCGCCGCCGGTACCCCAGCACAATGGACCGGCGTACTGGATCAAAGTGTCGGCCCAGCCCGATGGCAGCTTCACGGTGACGAACGCGCGGAACGGGTTCAGCAAAACGTACAGGGCGGGAAGCTAGCGGGTTCCTGCACCGATTACGTCGACTCAGCGAGTCGGAGCGGGTGGGGCGTCCGCGCCTTGCGATCCGAAAAAGATGTCGCGCCCGTCGGGGAACTTCACCGAGGCGCCGGTGGCGGTGTTGGACCGTCTCTCGCCTGATAGCCGGTAATCACCACTTCGGCCCCGATCGGCAGAAAGTTCTTCTTCAACCCGCGTCTCGCCAGCACTTGGGGCGACCCCGCTTCCACGGCCCAGTTCGCGACCTTGCCGTTCGGCTGTTTGACATCGATGTAAATCCAACCGTGGGGGTTGACCCATTCGACTTTCGTGACCGTGCCCTTCAGGGTCAGTGGCTTCTTCGCGTCTTACTCCGCAGCGGTCGCGTCGTGCAGCGCCTTGATCGTGACGCCGGGCGCCACGCCACCGGTGGAGTCGGTCACTGTGCCGGCGATGGTCGCCTCCTGCGCGAACGCGGTAATCGGCAGCATCAACAACACCGCGACGACAAGCGTCCGTGACACATGCGAGAAGATAGTCATAGGGAATCATCTGCCTGCGATCAGCAACACTCTGCTGTTGCTACGGGTAAACAGCTATTTCGAAAGATGCGTGGAGCGACCGGGTATACTCGCGCGCGAAAACGTGTCAACGCGAAAGCAGACACAGACAGCGTGTGAGACGCACATGTATTTCCGTATCGCAGAGGGCATCAAGAAGCCGGGCGAAGTAACGGAGTCTCGCCAGCGAGACTGAGTACCATCACGGCCTTCAGATCGAGCGCCTGGTCTAGTTCAAAGGAGTGTGTCCATCCGTGCTTGATATTCGTGTCACGCCCGCTGCCACGACCGCCAGAGCCGCGCGGCGCGCAATGGTCAGTGCGTGGGTCGGTTGGATGTTCGATGGCTATGAGAACTATGCCTTCGTCCTTGTGATGCCGATCGCCATGCGGCAGCTTGTGCCGCCGGATCAGATCGACCGTGTCGCTCTGTATTCCGGGGCGATCCTCGCGGCGACGCTCGTGGGCTGGGCGACGGGAGGCGTGATCTTCGGTATCGTCTCCGACTACCTGGGACGCAAACGCGTCCTCATGTTGTCGATCCTCTGGTATTCGATCTTTTCGGGGCTCACGTTTTTTGCGCCGTCGTACCAGATGCTGATGTTGTGTCGCTTCCTGACTGGCTTGGGCCTTGGAGCAGAGTGGGGGGCAGGCACCGCCATCGTCGCCGAACTCTGGCCCTCAACTCGTCGCGGCAGGGCCGCAGGGATTCTTCAGTCCGCGTTTGGCGCCGGATTCTTCGTGGCGTCGGTTGCCTGGTTCTTCGTGGGACAGTCGGGACCTCAATCGTGGCGTTACATGTTCCTGATTGGAGCGCTCCCTGCGCTCATGCTGCTCTACATCCAGCGCGAGGTCGAAGAATCGCCGATGTGGCTCGAGGTGAGGGATAGGCGACGTCGAGCAAAGTCACACGCCGCCAATACTGCAACGGCGAGCACCGAGGACAAGAAGGTGGTGCAGTTCACTCTGGCGTATGTGATGTCGGAACCGGAGCTCCGACGGCGCATCGCTTTGCTGCTGCTGATGTCGTTGAGCACGGTCATCGGATGGTGGTCGATTTCCACCTGGATTCCGTTGTATGCCGGTCAGCTCGCAGCAGCGGTCGGCCAGGAGGCGCAGCGTACGGCATCGTTGACCGGCGTGACCTACAACATCGGCACGGTCGCCGGGTACATCGTGTTCGGGGCGCTTGCGGATCAGTGGGGACGTAAACCGACGATTCAACTGTATTACGTGGGCGCCTTCGTCCTGACGATCGGTTTATTTCTGCTGGTGAAATCTCCGAGCGTCATGCTTCTCGTCGCAGGTATCAACGGTTTCTTCACGCTCGGCCAGTTCTCGTGGATGTCGGTCTATCTTCCGGAACTGTTTCCGACAGCCGTACGTGGAACCGCCATCTCGTTGGTCTTCAATGCGTCTCGCTTCGTTGCTGCGCTGGGGCCGCTTTTTGCGGGATATCTCATCGCGACGACGGGCAGCATTCCAGCGACCGCGGTAGCGATGTCGTTTGTATACGTCGTAGGCATACTGGCGGCGCGCATAGCAGGTCCCGAGACCCGGGGACAGCCGTTGCCGGCCTGAGTCCTCGCTCGAGCCGGGGGCGCACGAGGTGGTAGCATCACGCGAACCATCTGGCGATTACCGCCTGATACGTGGAGGAGACCCCAATGAGGCTGAAGGCCGTCCTGTTGGTGTCACTCGGATGCGTCGCCGCGGCGATGCTTTCGGCGGCGCCTCGACACACGATGCTCATGAATCGTCTCGGGCCGTCCGCGATGACGCTCTACATCGCAAACGGGGATGGCTCGGGCGAACAGCCGCTCTTTCAGTCGTCCGGCTTCGACTACAACGCATCGTTTTCGCCCGATGCCCGGTGGATCGTTTTCACGTCCGAGCGTGGCGGCTCGGGCCAGGCCGATCTCTACCGTGTGCACCCGGACGGGTCCGGCCTCGAGCGGCTGACCGACGATCCCGACCTCGATGATCAAGGCGTCCTCTCGCCCGATGGCCGGCAGCTCGCCTTCGTCTCGACGCGCGGCGCGCACACCGCGGACGTCTGGACGCTCGATCTGACCACGAAGAAGCTGCGCAACCTGACCGGCGGACAGACGCTGCCGGCCGCGCCCGGCAATCTCAAGGGCGCATTCCGCCCCTCGTGGTCACCAGATGGCAAGTCGATCGCATTCACGTCTGACCGCCACTACGTGTTTCGGCCGCACAAGCTGCCGGCCCCCGGCTGGGAACATCTGCAGGAGCTGAGCATCTATGTGATGCAGGCCGATGGGACCGGACTCAAACGCGTGACCGCTGCCGGCGTGACGACCGGATCGCCGCGATGGTCCCCCGACGGCCGGAGCCTCGTGTTCTACGAAGTCGACACGGGGCTCACCTTTGCTGCGCGCATCGTGGCGCAGCCAATGGTCACTTCGCAGATCGTTTCGGTGGACGTCACGACCGGGGCGCGCACGCCTCACACGTCGGGTCCCGGTCTCAAAGTGTCGCCGCAGTATCTGAGCGGCACCCGCATCGGCTATCTGATCAAGGCGGCGCCGCGAGGCATGCCGACCGGGCTCGCGTTCACGACGACGGGAATCGCCACCGGCGCGACGCTTCGCAATCCCTCGTGGTCCCCCGACGGTACGCGCGTCGTGTATCACCGGCCAGATTTCACGGCGAGGCCGCAGAATCAGCCGCTCTACAGCTGGGACGCGGATACCGACTACCGTTACACCGACGTCTTTCCGCAGATCTCGAAGGACAGGCGGCTCGCTATCAGTCAGTTGAACAACCTTGCCACTCCGCAGGCGGCGATCGCGGTCATGAATGCGGACGGCTCGAACCGGCGCGTCGTCTTTTCCGACCAGGCGGCGCCTGCGTTCGTGCCGACCTGGTCGCCCGACGGCCAGTGGATCGCGTTCGGGGTGGGTGGCTTCTTCGGGGCACGTGACGAGCGGCCCGCCAAGGTGATGATGGTACGCGCCGACGGATCGCAGCCGAAAGACGTGACGAAGGGTCCGCTCAACAGCGGTTTCCCGACCTTCTCACCCGACGGCACCCGGATCGCGTATCGCGTTTGGGGCAACTACGATCGCCCGGGCGACTTCGGGATTCGTGTCATGACGCTGGCCGACGGCTCGGTCAAAACGCTGACCACAGAGCTGGACAACTTTCCGGCATGGTCGCCGCGGGGCGATCTGATCTCGTTCACGCGGCGCTCGCACGGCGAGGATTACGACTACGACATCTACACGATGCGGCCCGACGGGACGAACGTAAAGCGACTCACGGACGCGGCGGGCAACGACAGCCATCAGTCGTGGTCCCCAGACGGCCGGTCCATCCTTTGGACGAGCGGACGTTACGGTTTCAAGGACGAAGCGTCGCTCTACGACAACGCCTTCCAGCCGTTCGGCCAGATCTTCATCATGAACGCCGACGGCACCAATCAGCGCGTCCTGACGCGGAGCAAGTGGGAGGACTCGATGCCGGCGATCGTTCCGTAAGGCCGACGCTTGAGAGCGTCGGCCCCACGCATCGACCCAGATACTGTCGTTTCAGCTTCTGGTCTTCGTGTCGTTCCGCCAATTCGCAAGCAGCAGCAGGAAGACACCGAGACGCTCCAGCATGGAGGGCTGGGGTGAGAATGCGGCTACAGCTGGTTTTGGCGGACCGACCGGAATCGAGCCACCACGGCGCTCGCGGAATGCACGTCCGGCAGCTGCGCCGATCTTTTTCTTCTGCCCTGGCACCTTCTCGGCCGGTTCCTTTCCCCAAGGAGAGGCGTGCTCGATCTCGGCGGCAACTTCGGCGCCGACAATGACCACGAACGCTGACAGGTAGAACCACAACAGGAGCAGAATGACCCCTGTCACCGTGCCATACGTCGCCTCATAGCTGCCGAAATTCACGACGTAAAAGCGAAACGCCAGCGACCCGACGAGCCACAGCGCCGTGGCGAGCAGCGACCCAGGCGTGATCCACACGAAGTCCTGTTCCGCGTCCGGTGCAAAGTAGTAGATCAGCCCGATCCCTGTGGCGACCAGCGCGAACGCGACGGGCCACTGCAGCACTTTCCACGACCACGTGAACGCCGCCCCGAGCGCGAACTTGCCGGCGAGCCAGTCCGCCACTTGGGGACCGGCGAGCACGAGACCGAACGACACGACGATGAATACCGCGAGGCCGATGGTGAGAGCGATCGCGGTGAGACGGACCTTCCACCAGGGCCGTGCCTCTTCGATGTCGTAGGCGCGGTTCATTGCGGCGATGACGGCCACGACAGCGGAGGAACTGCTCCACAACGCGCCGAGCAGGCCGATGGTCGCGATGCCGCCGTGGTGTCCCTCGGCAAGCCGGGCCATTTGTTCGCGAATGAGGCCCAGCATCGGCTCGGGGGCGAACCGCGAGGCGGCCCCCACGACCTCGTCGGTGAAATTCTGCAGCGGGAGGAAGCTCGCCAGCGCCAGCACGCAGAGAATCGCTGGAAACAATGAGAGGAAGAAATAGTACGCGAGCTGGGCCGCGAGGCCGAGCGCGTCATCGTCCATCATCTCGCGGTACGTTCGCTTCGCGAGTTCAGTCCAGGTGAGCGTGGTTTCAAAATAAGCGAACATCGCAATCACTCCCATTCCGTTTCGACCGTGCGCTGCAACGGAATTGCCACAAGACGCAATCCCGCGCGCAAACGGCCTCAGCTGCAATGCGATGACAAGCGCGACGCTTGGCTCCTCAAGCGCTGCGCGAGCCCGGGGTGCCCGAACCATATACAGGTGGTACGATGTCCGCGCTATGGCGGATGTAATGACCATCGACACGCGTGTCGAGCCGACCGCGACACATGTGCTGATACGAGTTGAGATTCACCATGTCCTGCGCGCTGCGGAAGCGGGGAATATGCTGTCGTGCTTATCTGACATCGCCGCTTTGATCGCGGGAAGTGATTATGTAGAGCTCGCGGAGGCGGACCCGGCGGATGCGGAGCGATGGAAATCGCTTGCGTTAGTGGTCAAGGAAAGCACGATCGGAGAGTACTGGGACCTTGTAGTCCAATTACCAGGCTGCACGCCCGAACAGGTGCAGGAGTTCGTGGTGGCACTGCGAAAAATCCACGATGTGGCGGACGACCAGAGCTCACAGCCGGGCGACCGCGAGCTCACAGAGGCCGGCGAGTTGTTAGTGAAAGGGAGCTCGGATGTTCCGAGAACGGCGCCTGTCGACGAACTTCAAGCGATCGTTGAACGCCTTTCAGCGCTGACACTGAACATCGTAAGCGTTGAGCTCCGCACGGGCTAAAACCTTCGATAGGCGCCCACCCTCAACTTAAATATCGTTTGAAAAAAGCGATGGCCCTGGTCCACGAATCCAGGGTCGCGACCGCATTCTCACCAAGCGTCTGCTGATGCAGGTAGGCGTGTGTCACGTTCGGATAGATCTTGAATTCGAACGTCTTGCCCAGTCGCTGCATGTCGGGTGCGGCGCCAGCTACTCTGGGCGCGAGGCCCGGATCGTCGTCGCCGGCAAAGGCCAGAACCGGCGCCTGGATCTTGGCCATCGTCGCGGCATCCGGCGGCGCTCCATAGAAACTGACAGCGGCATTGAAGCCGGCGATCGCAGCTGTGCTCTCCCACGCCATGCCACCGCCGTTGCAGAAGCCGGTGACGCCGCTCTTGCCATTGGCTCGTGGCAGTTTGAGCGCGTAGTCACGAGCGGTCCTGATCAACTGCATCTTGTCTGCACCCGACCGGCTTCCAAGCGCCTTGGCGAGGTCATCTGAATACTGAAATGAATCGAAATTGCCTCCGCCAGGTGCCATCCCTGACGCCAGATCGGGCATGACGACGATGAAGCCTTGAAGGGCGACCTTGTCAGCAAGAGCACGCATCCAGTCTGCGCCTCCGCCTTTCTTCGGGGTGCCGCCGATGTCCATTCCCGGGCCTGGATGAATGACGACCACGACGCCGGCTCTGTCGTTGCCGAGCGGTTCGACCACCCACGTGCGCATCATCACAGCGCCGGTCGAGAGCGTTGCGGGAATGTCGATCCAGCGGCCACGCCGCGGCGATTGGTCGGCGACTTTCCCTGGCCCATTCAGGTTGCCCGGCGGGATGTCGTCTCGCTTCGCGATTTCCTGTTGCGCCGCACGTTGGCGCGCCGCCGACGCTGTCAATGCCGCATCGTCTTTGGGTTTCGGTCCCGCTGTGTCGGTCTGACGTGCCGCCGAAGGCGGGGCCAAATTCATCAGCAGCGCCAGCGTGTTGTGCCAGGCATGTTCAGTCACGTCGAACCGGATCACCCGGTGCTGCGTCGGTGTGCTGATCGATGTTTCAATGCGGCCCTCTCCCCAACTGAAGGAGATGCCGACGCTTTTACCGTTTGAGCCTGGCTGGCTGGCGAAGTAGTCGCGCACAGCTCTCGTGCGGCGATCGATTTCATTCGCCCCGAGTCGGGCCAGCGCCTGCGTGACGGCTTCGCGACTGGCAAACGAATCGGCGCCTCCTCCGTTTGGCGCGAGGCCGGACAACACATCAGGGACAACGGTGATGAAGCCTTCTTTGACTATCTCCGTGCCCACGGCGCGCGCCCAGTCGCTCATCGCCTGGTTCTGCTCGGTCACAACCGCGATCGGCAGCCTGCCGGAGAGGTCGGGATAGATGACGAACGTTCGGATGATGGACGCCCCGAACGGCACGTCGATCCATTGCGGGTGATGATGGATGAGCGAAGCACTGAGGACGGCCTTTGCGTCCTTTGCGTCGGGCAATCCCAGCGGCATGACGTCGGGCGCCACCATCAATGGCTTGGCTGTGAGGGTCGACGCGCCTTCCGGCGCGGGCGCCGCCAGCACCCGACTGTGTTCAGTGGCGATGCCCAGATGCCCAGCAGCGAACGCACAGACGCTCACGGCCACTGCGCTGAACAGGACTTGGTTGGAGGCCTTCAGCATCACGTCCTCCTTGAAGGAACCGTTTGTTTCTAGTGCCGATAGAGTATCCGACTACCGAACAGGCGGAGTCGAATTGCAGGCGCAGTCAGCGCGGTGCACGGTCAACATCCGTTTGATTAGACCCGCTCGAGTCGAGGGTGCTAATCTCCACGCCGGCAGAGAGTCCCACCAAAAGCCGGTGATTGCAGGAGGATGCGGATTATGGATTCGACCAGACGCACCGTACTGAAGGCCGGGGTTGCGGCAGCGGCAGCGGCCGCCGTGCCACGCATATTTGCTCAGCAAGCGGGAAACGCGGGTAAGTTTTACGAGAAAGGGCCGGTTCGTATCTACTACGAGGAAGCCGGTTCGGGCTTCCCGCTCTTGCTGCTTCCGGGCGGCGGTCTGAACGCGACCATCGGCTTCTTCAAAGGCAATCCGCCTTTCAACGCAATCGAGGAGTTCAAAGCCGAATACCGCTGCATCACGGCGGACCTGCGCAACGCCCCCAGCGGCCAATCAACTGGTCCCGTCGAAGTCGATCGGCCGTGGGAGTCCCACGCCGACGATCAGCTCGGCTTGATGGATCATCTGGGCATCAACAGGTTCATGGTGATGGGTTTCTGCATCGGCGGTCCTTTCATCTGGAATCTTCTGAAGCGCGCGCCGAATCGGATTGCTGCAGCGGTAGTGGCGCAGCCCGTGGGCTGGCGGCCGGAGATGCGCGACCGGAAGTACCAAGGCTCGTTCTGGGCGAACTGGGGTGCAACGCTGGTCGCAAAACGCCCCGAGATCTCGCTGCAGACGACCGACCAGTTCGTCACCAGGATGTTCGAGACGGACCCTGACTTCGTGTTCACCGTGACACGCGATTTCGTGCGCGGTTGCCAGAATCCGGTGTTGATTCTGCCCGACGACGTGCCCGCACATCCGTACGCCGTCGCCATGGAATGCGCGATGCTGGCGCCGAAGGCCGAAGTGAGCATATTTCCGTGGAAAGAACCGAAGGAGCGGATTCCCTTAGCCGTGCGTCAGATTCATTCGTTCATGCGTGCGCATCGGCCTGCGTGAGCCGCTTCATCGTTGCCGCGCTCCTGGCGCACGCCGCGGTCGCGTCGGTCGCCGCTCAAGACAGCGCGCGCGGCGCGTGGCGCGCGACCAACGACTGTTTCATCCAGGCGTTTGCGCTTGCGGAGCGCGGGATGGCATCGGTCAGCTACAGCAACGGCGCGGGCGAACAGGGCGCGCGCTGGACGTGGAGTGCGGAGGGGCTGAACATCGTCTCGCGCCGTGGAGTCCTCCTGATGGACGGGCATTATGAAGACATGGTGCTCGTCGCGGACGTCGATTACTCGACGACAGACGATGTGGATTTCAGGACGTGCAGGTTCACGCGATGAACGCGAGGCGCGTCCCGTTATTGTGATTGGTGTGCGTTAGCGCTCGCCCCTGCGGCCGGCAGATACACGAGACCGCCTTTGCGGCCCACGCGCGTCCAGACCTTGTCGTACACGGTCGCCAGGGTGTCCTTGGACACGACTTGCGTGGCGATCTGATTCGCGAGTTCTTCAGTCTGCAGATAGGGGTGGTGGCTGAAGATCCATACGTGCCCGAGCTCATGCGCGATGACGGCGTCGATTTCGTCGGTGGTCAAGCCGTCCAGGAAGTCACGCTCGATCGAAAGAGAGAAGCCGCCTGCACCGTCTTTCGCACGTTCAACTGAGACGACGAGTTCGTTGTGTTCGACGATCGATACGACGACGGCGTCGGGAATAGACATCCGAGTCTTGAGCCTACCCACCACATCCTGAAGCTGCGTCTCGCGGACCACGAGCGACTCTCGCGTCGCCGG
>Ga0070670_100003584_pt1 | contig 12922 bp, 15 predicted proteins | sample KBSS63metaG_FD_64665 | JGI IMG/M metagenome (GOLD analysis project Ga0070670, IMG submission 64665) | Switchgrass rhizosphere microbial communities from Kellogg Biological Station, Michigan, USA - KBS S6-3 metaG | ecosystem: Host-associated > Plants > Roots > Rhizosphere > Soil ... | reverse complement strand
ACCGGCGGCAGGATCAGCGCGGTGATCACCGGCTTCCACGACTCGATGCCGTGCATCGCCAAGAAACTGTTCACGTCGGTGTGACCTCGGCCGAAGGCGGCGGCGCGATTGTGCCGGAGCAATCCGCGGCCCCGGCCTCGGCTGCCGATGCCGTTTGTGACGCCGTGTGTCGTCGTCGCGGGTGAGCGGTCAGGGGGCGAGCCGTTCGCGTACCCAGGCGCCGCCCTCGCGGCGGTAGCGCAGCCGGTCGTGCAGGCGGGATTTGCGGCCCTGCCAGAACTCCCAGATGTCGGGCTTGAGGCGAAAGCCGCCCCAGTGCGGCGGGCGGGGCGGCTTGAGCATGAACTGGGCGCCGTAGCGCGCCGCGTTGGCGACGAGCGTCGCCCGCGACGCGATCACCTGGCTTTGCGGCGAGGCCCAGGCGCCGACGCGCGAATCGAGCGGCCGGGTCGCGAAGTAGGCGTCCGACTCGGCCTCGCTCACCTTCTCGACCACGCCCTCGATGCGCACGACGCGCTCGAGCTCGACCCAGTGGAACTGCAGCGCCGCATGAGGGTTGACGGCGAGCTCCCGGCCCTTGCGGCTGTCGTAGTTGGTGAACCAGGCCAGGCCTCGCTCATCGACACCCTTGACCAGGACGATGCGGGTCGAAGGCCGGCCGTCGGCGCCGACCGTCGCCAGGGTCATCGCGTTCGGTTCGGGAAGCCGGCCGGCGATCGCCTGATCGAGCCAGTCCTGGAACTGCTTGAGCGGATCCGCGGCCGACGCGGATTCGTCGAGCTCGGCCAGCTCGTAGCTCTTGCGCAGCGCAGCGATATCGGTCATGGGTCGAGTATAGAAACGATGCCCCGGCCCGGGCCTTGCCGAGTCCCGGCCCGCGCCGCGCCGCGCCGCCGCGGGTCGCGGGGAAGCGCACCTTAGGGGGAAGGCCTTACGTAAACCTGCCTACGTAGACCTCCCACTTCCTCAATCGGGCTTGCTCTTCCATCCTCGCCTCATGGCAGCGCAACCTTCGGTGATCGTCCTCGCGGCCGGCAAGGGCTCACGTTTCGACGGCACCGGTCACAAGCTGGCGCAGCCGCTCGGCACCTCGAGCGTACTGATGGCGACGCTCGCAGCGGCGATCGCCAGTCACCTGCGCGTCGTCGTCGTCACCACGGCGCCGTTCGCCGAGGTCGCGCGTGCCAGTGTCGCCGCCCGCGACGTCGTCGTCCTGCCCGAGGTCGGCGCTCCCGGCGCGGCCGGCCTCGGCATGGGTGCGTCGATCGCCGCCGGCGTCGCCGTGTGTCCCGATTCGCGCGGCTGGCTGGTGCTGCCGGGCGACATGCCGCTGATCGAGCCGGCGACGCTCGTCGCGGTTGCCCAGGCGCTGGACATCCACCCGATCGCCTACGCCCAGCACAACGGCAGGCGCGGCCATCCGGTCGGCTTCGCCGCCGAGCTCTACTCCGAGCTCACGGCGCTCTCCGGCGACGAGGGCGCGCGGCGACTGGTCGCGCGCTACCCGGCATTCGCGGTCGAGCGCGACGATCCGGGCATCCTGATCGACATCGACACCGAACGTGATCTCGAAGCGGTGCGCGGCGGCGAGGTCGCGACGCTCGCCGACATGCGCCGCGCGGCGCCGGCCCGCGGCTGAGCCGACGTCAGGCGGTGAGCGCGTGCCGGCGCGCGAGCGCAACCAGACGCTCGACGTCGCGGTCGCGGATCCCGCAAGTGCGCAGCGACCGCGCCGTCTCGACCAGATAGGCAAGCGTGCTGCCGTAGCGGCCATTGGCCGTGCGCAGGATCTCGACCAGCTCGGTGTCCGGCAACGCGCCGGTGTGGTTCGGGCTGCGCCGGCTGAGCGTGAAGGCGAGGCCGCGAACGACGCCCTGCGGCGTGCGGCAGGCGAGCCACTTGGGGTCGTAGACCCCGGTCGGCATCTCGCGGTGCCACAGGCGCGGCAACTCGGCTTCGACCCGCGCCTGCTCGATGCGATAAGCGCGGCCGCGGCACGAGCCGCCGGGGACCAGCGCGAACACCAGCCCCGGGCATTCGGGCGTGCCGCGGTTGACCCGCGAGCGCATCGCCAGCGCACGGTGCCAGCCGTAGACCGTCGCCGGCCGGTCCTCGACGGCATCGAACTCGGGGCGCCAGATGAGCGAGGCGTAGCCGAAGACCCAGACGTCGCCCTGCTTGCCCCAGGCGTCGAGGGTGTGATCGAGTAGTCGCGCCGGGTCGCGCGCACCGCTCAGATGCAGGTGTGAGTCGCTCATCGCCACCTAGAATCGGCCGCCGTGCAGACGACAACAGCCATCGACGACCCCAAAGCGCCGACGCCGCGCATTGCGTCACGCACCGCCGTGATGGCTGCAGTCGCCGTGCTCATCGTCATTGCCATTGCAGGAATCGTGCTCGGGTTGCGCAAGGCTGGTCCGGCAACTGTTGCCACCGGCACAGACTCAACGCAGGCGGGCGCTTCGGCGCCGACGGCCGCGGCGTCGGCCGACGACAGCCCGCCCGGAGAGCTGGTCTTCGCGCCGGGCTCGGATCAACTCTCCCCGGCGGTCAGCGCCAAGATCGCGCTGCTCGCCGAGCGGGCCAAGAAGGAAGGGCGCACGGTCATCGTCAAGACCAAGCTCGAGGCCAACGCCCAGCGGGCGCAGAGCATGGACCTCGCCAAGCGCCGCGCCTTCAACGTTCGTGGCGCGCTCACCGGCGGCGGCGTCTCGCTCGGCGTGATGAAGATCGAGGTCACCGAGCTGCCGGCCGGGCTGGTGACACCGAAGATGGCGCAGCTGGTCGAGGTCGAGCTGCGCTAGGCCGGCTCGGCTCGTCTCGGCCGAGGAGGGCGTCTGCACATGGCTCCAGGCAACGCTCCGTTGCTCGACCCGCTCATGCTTGTCGATCACGGGCCCGTGATCCCGGTGATCGTCGTCGAGCAGCTCGAGCACGCGGTGCCGATGGCGCGCGCGCTGCTCGCCGGCGGCGTTCGTGTCCTCGAGGTGACGCTGCGCAGCGAGGCGGCGCTGGCGGCGATCGCGGCGATCGCGCGCGCCGTGCCGCAGGCGATCGTCGGTGCCGGCACGGTCCGCAGCGCCGCCGATGCGCACGCGGCGCACGGCGCCGGGGCACGATTCGCCGTCAGCCCGGGCTGGTCGGCAAGCGTCGCCGCGGCGTGCCGCGACTTGCAACTCGCGCTGCTACCGGGCGTGGCAAGCGCGAGCGAAGTCATGGCCGCGGCCGACCACGGCCATCGCTTGCTCAAGTTTTTTCCCGCGGCGGCCGCGGGCGGGCCTGCCCTGCTGAAGGCGTGGGCCGGTCCGTTCGCCGACATCGCCTTCTGCCCGACCGGTGGCATCACCGCGGCGTCGGCGCCGGAATACCTGGCGCTGGCCAACGTCAAGGTCGTCGGCGGCTCGTGGCTGACGCCGCCCGATGCGTTGGCGAGCGAGGACTGGCCGCGGATCGAGCGGCTGGCCCGCGAAGCGGCGGCGTTGAGCGGCCGCTGAGGCGCAACCTCGGTGGCAGCGTCGCCGTCAGGCGTCGCGCTCGATCAGCTCGATCTTGTAGCCGTCGGGATCGGTGACGAAGGCGATCACCGTCGATCCGCCCTTGACCGGACCGGGCTCGCGCGTCACCGCGCCGCCGCCGGCACGGATCTTCTCGCACGCGGCGCGGATGTCGCTCATGCCGAGGGCGATGTGGCCGTACGCCGTGCCGAGCTCGTACGAGGCGACGCCGTGGTTGTAGGTGAGCTCGATCTCGGCCTGCTCGGGGTTGCTGCCGTAGCCGACGAAGGCGAGCGAATAGCCCTGCTCGGGCCGCTCGGTCGTCCGCAGCAGGCGCATCCCCATGACGCGGGTGTAGAAGTCGATCGAGCGCTGCAGGTCGCCGACGCGCAGCATGGTGTGGAGGAATCTCATCGCGGCTCGAAGATGAAGCAAGTGGTCGAGCCGTGAGCGTACAGCTTGCCGTCGTGCCCGGTCAGCCGGGCGTCGGCGGTCGCCATCCGGCCGCCGCCGTAGATCACGCGGCCCTCGGCGCGAACCAGCGGCACCTTGTCGCTGAGCGGGCGGACGATGTTGACCTTCAGTTCGGCGGTCGTGTAGGCCTTTCCGACCGGCAGGATCGTCTGCACGGCGCAGCCGAGCGCCGAGTCGAGCAGGGTCGCGAACCAGCCGCCGTGGACGATTCCCATCGGGTTGTAGTGGGCCAGGGCGGGACGGCCCTGGAAGACCGCGCGGCCGTGCTCGGCCTCGACCAGGATGAAGTCGAGCGTCTGCGAGATCGGCGGCGCCGGGAGCTCGCCGGCGAGCATCGCCTGGAACATCTCGAGTCCGGACTTGCCGGCCGCCTGCTCGCGCGTGGCCAGGCCGTATTCCTGGGGCCTCTTGCGGTCATAGACGGCCCGCCAGGCGGCCAGAGTCGCATCGGCGGTCGCGCTAGCGGGTTCAGACATGTCGTTCCTCTAATCAGTTGCACATACAATAATTGTAGCTACAATCGAAGAATGAGTCATCGTCGCGACGCTCTCGCCTCGTCGGCTGCCGTGCCGCGCGGCTGCACCAGCTTCAAGCTGCGCCAGCTGAGCCGTCGCGTCAGCCAGCACTACGACCGGATCGTCGCCGGCGCCGGCCTGAAGACGACCCAGTACTCGCTGCTCTCGAACATCGAGCGGCTCGGGCCGATCCGGCCGAGCGACCTCGCCGCGGCGATGACGATGGACGCGTCGACGCTGACGCGCAACCTTCAGCCGCTCGTCGCCGGGGGCTGGGTCGAGATCGGCCCGGGTGCCGACGCGCGCTCGCGGCTGGTCATGGTCACGGCGGCGGGCCGTGCCAAGCGCGCCGAGGCGCAGCGCGAATGGAAGCGCGCTCAGCTCGCCCTCAACGAGCAGCTCGGCGCGGCGCGCGTCGCCGCGCTGCACGCTCTGCTCGACGATTGTCTCGGCGCGCTGAACGCCGTCGAAGAGGACCTTGCCCATGTCTGACTCCGGATCGCTCCCCCGGCCGCCACGATCGGCGGTGCCGCTGGCGCTGGTTCTGCTCGCCGCCGGCGGCGTGTTCGCGGTGACCATGGGGGCGCGCCAGTCGATGGGGCTGTTCCTGAGCGTCATCAATTCGACCACTGGTCTCGGCCTGGCGAGCATCAGCCTCGCGTTCGGCGTCGGCCAGCTGTGCTGGGGCTTGACCCAGCCGGTCGCCGGCCTGATCGCCGACCGCTACGGCGCAGGCAGAGTGCTGTTGCTCGGCCTCGCCCTCGTCTGCCTCGGCACCGCGCTGGTGCCGCTCATGACGACGACCTTCGGCCTGATCGTCGCCATCGGCGTCCTGGCTGCCGGCGGTGCCGGCTTCGCCGGGCCGTCGGTGCTGCTCTCGGCGACGGCGCGCCTCGCGCCGCCGGCGAAGCGCGGCATCGCCAGCGGCATCGTCAATGCCGGCGGCTCGTTCGGCCAGTTCATCTTCGTGCCGATCGCCCAGGGCATCACGGCCGTCGCCGGCTGGGCGATCGCGATCCAGAGCATGGCGGCGATCGTGCTGCTGGCGCTGCCGGCTGCATGGGTGCTGCGCGGCAGCTCGGCGCAGGCCGCCAGCGCTGCCGCTGCGACCGCGAGCGCCCCGGTCAAGCGCGAGAGCGCCGGCGAGGCGATCGGGCGGGCCATGCGCGATCCGAGCTATCTGCTGCTCGGCGCCGGGTTCTTCGTGTGCGGCTTTCACGTCGCCTTCATCGCCACCCATTTGCCCGGCGTCGTCGCCGCGTGCCAGCTGCCGCCGTCGGTCGGCGCCTGGGCACTGGCGATCGTCGGCCTGTTCAACATCGTCGGCAGCTTTGCAATCGGCTGGGCGATCGGCCGCTGGCGCATGAAGTCGCTGCTGTCGCTGATCTATGCCGCGCGCGCGATCGCGGTGCTGGTCTTCCTGCTTGCGCCGAAGACCGAGGCGGTGGTGCTGATCTTCGCCGCCTTCATCGGCCTCACGTATCTGTCGACGGTGCCGCCGACAGCCGGCCTGGTGGCCAAGTTCTTCGGCACGGCGCACATGGCGACCCTGTTCGGCTTCGTCATGCTCTCGCACCAGCTCGGCGGCTTCCTCGGTGCCTGGCTTGGCGGCAAGGCGTTCGAGTGGACCGGCGGCTACGACTGGATGTGGTATGCCGACATCGTCCTGGCCACGGGTGCGGCGCTGCTCAACCTGCCGATCCGCGAGGCGCAGCTGCCGGCACGCGTCGCCGCCGCTACGGCCTGAGCGTCACGGCGGGGCCGGCAGCGGCGGCACCGTGTAGTTGAGGGCGAGCCGGCCGCCGTCGACGTAGACGATCTCGCCGGTCATGTAGCTCGCCGCGTCGCTGGCAAGGAAGGCGCAGACGGCCGCGACCTCGTCGGGATCGCCGAGACGGCGCAGCGGCGTCCGGCTCATGATCCGCGCCTCCGCTTCGGCGCTGCCGAGCACCGCCTTCTTCGCCAGCTCGGTCGCGATCGTTCCGGGCGCGACCGCGTTGACGCGGATACCCATGTCGGCCAGCGCGAGCGCCATCGCCCGCGTCAGCTGGTCGATGCCGCCCTTGCTCGCGTTGTAGCTGGCGATGCCGGGGATCGCCGTCACGCCGTTGACGGAGCTCATGTTGACGATCGCGCCGCCGCCGCCGGCCTTGACCATCGCGCGCGCGACTGCCTGTCCGACCAGGAAGGCGCCCTTCAAGTTGACGTCGATGACGGCGTCCCAGTCGGCCTCGCTGACCGTGAGGAAGTCGCCGGCGCGAAAGATGCCGGCGTTGTTGACCAGGACGTCGATCCTGCCGAGCGCCGCGAGCGTCGCCGCAAGTGCCGCGTCGACCTCGCCGCAGTGGGCGACGTCGCAGGCGAACGGCAGCGCCTGCCGGCCGCTCGCATCGATCTCAGTCGCGATCTGGCCGGCGGCGGCGCCGTCGACGTCCCACAGCGCGACCCGCGCGCCGCTGGCCGCGAACAGGCGCGCGCACGCCGCACCGATGCCGTTGCCGGCGCCGGTGACGACGACGGCGCGGCCGGCGAAGTCGAAGCGAACCTCTTTCATGATTTCGCCGCGGCGCTCCGATCGAGCCAGATCGCGATGCCCTGCGCATTCAGCTCGAGATCGAGCGCCAGCAGCTCGCGGATGCGCTCGTCGGCGAGGATCACGCCGTGCGCTCTCAGGCTCCTGATGTGGATCGCCTCCAGCCCGCGCATCAGCGTCAGGTGGCGGTCGGCCCCCGGCGCCACCGAACGGGCGAGCGCGACCATTTCGTCGAGCTGGCCGAGCAGGAGACGGGCGAGCCGCGGCACGTCGCCGACACGGCCGTAGTGGGTGAGGTAGATGTGATCGGGAGCGAACGCGAGGATGCGCTGGATCGAGCGGCGCAACGCCTCGGGCTGGAACTGCACCGGTGTCGTCGTCGGCATGATCCACGGGCCTGCCGCGGTATCGAAGTCGCGATACGACAGGCCAAACGTGTCGCCGGTGAAGAGGCCCCGGCTCGCGGCGTCCCAGATGCTATGGTGATGCATCGCGTGGCCCGGGGTGTCGATGAAGACGAGCGGCCGGCCGGCGAGCTCGAGCGTCATGCCGTCGCGGCTCGCGACAACGCGCTCGGCGGCGACCGGCACCAGGGTTCCATACGAGCGCTCGATCTCGGCTGGGCCGTAGACCGCGGTTGCGCTACGAACCAGACGGGCCGGGTCGACCATGTGCCTGACACCGCGCGAATGAACGACCATGCGCGCATGGGGCAGCTGCTGCATCAGCAGGCCCGCGCCGCCGGCGTGATCGAGATGGACGTGCGTCGGGATGACGAAGTCGACCGCGTCCGGCTCGAGCCCTGCGGCGGCGAGCGCCGCCAGCAGGCGCGGCACCGCATGGTTCGTGCCGGTATCGACGAAGGCGGCGCGACCGCCCTCGACGATCAGATAGGCAGCATCGAACAGCGGTCGGTGAAAGCCGGTGTCGATGACATCGATGCCGCGCGGCAGCGACTCGACGAAGTCGGGCGTCGCGGAAGCTGCGGCAGTCGAGTCGATCACGAAGGCTTCACACGTGCGGGAGATGGTCTTCGAGACGATTCTAGAGAGCACGTTCGAGCCGGGGACAAGGCGCACGGCGCAGAATTTGCCGAGATGCATGCCGCGGCACACGGAGACGAAGTCATGAGACCCATCGATCGATGCGCACGGCGCGTCGCCACCTTCCTGCTCGCGGCCGCGGCGCTCGCGGCTTGCGCCACGATGGCGCCGGGCGGCTTGCCGCTCGGCACGCCGATCGCCACCGCACGCCAGTCGCTCGTCGGGCCGAGCGGCGAGTATCCGCTGCCCGGCGGCGGCACGCGCCTCGAGTACCGGCAGGGCCGCCAGACCTACATGCTCGACTTCGACGCTGCCGGGCGCCTCGTCGCCTCTCGTCAGGTGCTGACGCCTGAGACGTTCGCGACCATCACGCCGGGGATGACCCAGGACCAGGTGCTCGCGCGAATCGGCCGGCCGATTCACGTCACCGGGATCGGCTGGCAGAAGCAGCAGCTCTGGAGCTATCGCTTCAGCAGCCTGGAAAACGAGTGCATCGTGTTCCAGGTCGCGATTGCCGACGCGACCCGCACGGTCACTGATGCGGGCCCCAACATGGACCCGGCCTGCAACGGCCCCAACAGCCGAGGACGCTGAGCTCGGTGCGCCAGCCACGCACGCGCCAGGCGCGTGCGTCCCTCCTGTCGCGGCAGCGGCTTGCGGCTACGCCGCGAGCAGCTGCCTGAGGACGAACGGCAGGATGCCGCCGTGCTTGTAGTAGTCGACCTCGATCGGCGTGTCGATGCGCAGGATCAGGGGCACGCGACGGCTCGAGCCGTCACTGCCGCGGATCACGAGCGTCGCATCCTGTTGCGGCCTGAGTTCGGCGCCGACCTCGACGTCGAAGGTCTCGTCGCCCTTGATGCCGAGCTGTTCCCACGAGTCGCCGGGCTTGAACTGCAGCGGCAGCACGCCCATGCCGACCAGGTTCGAGCGGTGGATCCGCTCGAAGCTCTTGGCGACGACCGCCTTGATGCCGAGCAGCTGCGTGCCCTTGGCGGCCCAGTCGCGGCTCGAGCCGGTCCCGTACTCCTCGCCGCCGAAGACGATCGTCGGTGTGCCCTCGGCCATGTACTTCATGGCCGCGTCGTAGATGAACATCTTCTCGCCCGAGGGCTGAAACAGCGTCACGCCGCCTTCCTCGCGCGAGCCGTCGGGGCCGGGCGGGATCATCAGGTTCTTGATCCGGACGTTGGCGAAGGTGCCGCGCATCATCACGTCGTGGTTGCCGCGGCGCGAGCCGTACGAGTTGAAGTCGGCCTTGGTGACGCCGTTCTCCTTGAGCCAGATGCCTGCCGGCGACGACTCCTTGATCGCACCGGCGGGCGAGATGTGGTCGGTGGTGATCGAATCGCCGAACAGGCCGATCGCGCGTGCGCCGATGACGCCGACGGCGGCCGCATGCGGCGTCATCTCGAAGCCCTGGAAGAACGGCGGCTCGGCGATGTAGGTCGAAGCGGGCCAGTTGTAGACCTGGCCGCTCACGCCCTTGATCTTTTCCCAGAGCGGCCCCGGTTCGCTTGCGACCTTGTCGTAGTTCGCCTTGTAGGCCTTGCCGTTCATCGCGAACTTCATCAGCGCCGCGACCTCGTCGCTGGTCGGCCAGATGTCGCCGAGGTAGACGTCCTTGCCGCCCTTGCCCTTGCCGACCGGCTCGGTCATCAGGTCCTTCAGCACCGTTCCGGCGATCGCGTAGGCGACGACCAGCGGCGGGCTGGCAAGGAAGTTCGCCTTCAGGTTCGGGTGGATGCGCGCCTCGAAGTTGCGGTTGCCCGAGAGCACCGCGGCGCAGACCAGGTCGTTCTTGCTGATCGCCTCGTTGATCTCGGGCGTCAGGTCGCCGGCGTTGCCGATGCAGGTCGTGCAGCCGTAGGCGGCGACGTTGAAGCCGAGCTTGTCGAGGTAGGGCAGCAGGCCCGCGTTGGTCAGGTACTCGGTGACGATGCGCGATCCCGGCGCGAGCGAGGTCTTGATGTGCGGCTGCACCTTCAGGCCGGCCTCGACCGCCTTCTTGGCGAGCAGCCCCGCGGCGATCATGACGCTCGGGTTCGAGGTGTTGGTGCACGACGTGATCGCGGCGATCAGCACGTCGCCGTTGCCGATCGTCGTCTCGGGAACGGCGGGCAGCTTCGGCTCGGCTTCGTGCAGCGCCGCCGCGAGCGTCGGCTTGTTGGCCGCCATCTCCTCGACGAAGCGCGGCGCGCCGGGTGCGACCGAGGGCGTCGTCGGCACCTTGGTCGTCTCGTCGCTGCGCGCCACCTCGGGGCGCACGTGATGGCGCGTCAGCAGCGCCGCCGCCGGCTGGTTGAAGCCGTTCTCGGTCGGCGGCTGGCTGAACAGCGACGTGAACTTGCCCTTCACCTTGCCGATCTCGATCCGGTCCTGCGGCCGCTTCGGCCCGGCCAGGCTCGGCGTCACGGTGCCGAGGTCGAGCCGCACGACCTGGCTGTAGTCGATCTCGCCGGCGCGCGGCATGCCGTACAGGCCCTGGGCCTTGAAGTAGGCCTGGAAGAACTCGATCTCGCTTTTCGTCCTGCCGGTGCCTTCGAAGTACTCGATCGTCTTGTCGTCGACCGGGAAAAAGCCCATCGTCGCGCCGTACTCGGGCGCCATATTGGCCATCGTCGCCCGGTCGGGAACCGACAGGCTCTCGGTGCCGGCGCCGTAGAACTCGACGAACTTGCCGACCACCTTCTCCTTGCGCAGGATCTCGGTCACGGCGAGCACCAGGTCGGTCGCGGTCACGCCTTCACGCAGCCGCCCGCTGAACTCGAAGCCGACCACGTCGGGGGTCAGGAAGTAGACCGGCTGGCCGAGCATCGCCGCCTCGGCCTCGATCCCGCCGACGCCCCAGCCGACGACGCCGATGCCGTTGATCATCGTGGTGTGGCTGTCGGTGCCGACGAGCGAGTCGGGGTAGTAGACGGCGGGCGTGCCCGAGGCGGGCGGCAGGCCCTTGTGGACGCCGCGTGCCAGGTACTCGAGGTTGACCTGGTGGACGATGCCGAACCCTGGCGGCACGACGCCGAAGGTGTCGAACGCCTGCATGCCCCACTTCATGAACTGGTAGCGCTCGAGGTTGCGCTTGAACTCGAGCTGCATGTTGAGGTCGAGCGCCTTCTTCGAGCCGAAGTAGTCGATCATCACCGAGTGGTCGACGACCAAATCGACCGGCACCAGCGGCTCGATCGACTTCGCGTCCTTGCCCATTGCCTTGGCGACGGTTCGCATCGCCGCCAGGTCGGCGAGCAGCGGCACGCCGGTGAAGTCCTGCAGCACGACGCGGGCGACGACGAAGGGGATCTCGTCCAGGCGCGCTGCCTTGGCCTGCCAGCCGGCGACCTCGACGACGTGCTCGGGCGTGACCTTCTTGCCGTCGCAGTTGCGCAGCACCGACTCGAGGACGATCCGCATCGACACCGGCAGCCGGCCGACGTTCGGGTACTTCCTGGCGAGCTCGGGCAGTGAATAGAAGCTGCCGGTCTTGCCGGAAGCGGTCTTGAAGGTCTTGAGGGTGTTGGCGAAAGCGTGCGGCATGGCTGACCTTGGTGGGTGGGCGGCAGCCGTCAGGCGGCCTTGGGAACGATGACCTTGAGACCCTTGAAGTAGTCCCGGAAGAAGCCGGCGTCGCGGGTGATCAGGCCGCTGCATTGCAGGAGCGCGTGCGCGCCGATGAGGAAATCGGGAACCGTGCGCGGCGAAGCAAGAACGCGGCCTTCGGCCTTCAGGCGCTGCTTGTAGCGCCGCTGCATCTCGCCGGCGCGGACCGCAGCGCGCGACTCGGTCGGCAGGAAGCGGATCCCGGCCTCCTCAAGCACGTCGAACAGCTCGGCGCCGAAGCCGAGGCCGGCCACGATCTCGCTGACGACGACGTCGCAGACGACGACGGGCCCCCGCGTCAGCGCCTGGCGGACGCTGTCTTCGGCGACCGCCGCCCGAACGTCGCCGCCGAGGAGGTCGATCAGCACGGACGAGTCGATCGCGATCATCGGCGCCGCGACCGGCTCACGGCTCGACCGGGTCGCCGGGCGCGCGACCGCGCAGCTCGCGCATGACGTCGTCGGTGGTCACCCCGGGGGGCAGCTTGAAACGGCCGCGCAGGCGCGAGATCGCGTCGTCGACGTTCTTGCGCAGGATGATCCGGCCGCCGTCGAGCTCGACCTTGAGCTGGGTTCCCTTGGTCAAGCCGAGGGCGTCGCGTACTGCCTTCGGCAAGGTGATCTGGCCGCGCTCGGCAACGGTGGCTTCCATGGCGATCTCCGACTTCGGTATGCATGAATCATACATACTTCTGCGAGCATATTCAAGCGACGGCGGCAGCTGTCCGCTGACCCCGGCTCAGCCGCGGCGGGCTTCGAAATCCTTCATGTAGCCGACCAGGGCCCGAACCCCGTCGATCGGCATCGCGTTGTAGATCGACGCCCGCATGCCGCCGACGACGCGGTGGCCCTTGAGATTGAGCAGGCCGGCCGCTCGCGCGCCTTCGAGAAAGGGCCCGTCGAGCGCCGGCTCGGCCAGATGGAAGGTGACATTCATCCGCGAGCGGTCGGCCGGGACGATGCGCGTTCGGTAGAAGTCGCTGGCATCGAGCGCTTCGTAGAGCAGCGCCGCCTTGGCCTGGTTGCGCTCGGCCATGGCCGCCACGCCGCCTTGCCGCTTGATCCAGGCGAAGACCAGACCGGCGAGATAGATTGCGTAGGTCGGCGGAGTGTTGATCATCGAGTCGTTGGCCGCCTGGACGGTGTAGTTGAAGGCGCTCGGCGTCGTTGCCAGCGCGCCGCCAAGCAGGTCGTCGCGAACGATCACCAGGGTCAGCCCGGCCGGGCCGATATTCTTCTGCGCGCCGGCGTAGATCAGGCCGTAGCG
>Ga0070670_100003583_pt1 | contig 12923 bp, 19 predicted proteins | sample KBSS63metaG_FD_64665 | JGI IMG/M metagenome (GOLD analysis project Ga0070670, IMG submission 64665) | Switchgrass rhizosphere microbial communities from Kellogg Biological Station, Michigan, USA - KBS S6-3 metaG | ecosystem: Host-associated > Plants > Roots > Rhizosphere > Soil ... | reverse complement strand
GCGGGGTAATAGGAGGCGACATCGGCGTCGACCAGGGCGTAGTCGTCGTCCGAATAGAGGCTGCGGTTGGCCTCGGTCGAATGCAGGCCGCCGATCCCCATCTGGTAGACGGACTCGCCAATGGCGATCGGCTCGTTCGCCAGGAAGTCGGGGAGTTCGACCTTGCCGTCCGCCTTGACGATGAAGTCGTGGTTGCGGATCCGCTCCAGCATCGCCTGCAGCACGGGTGTGTGGAACTCGATGTACTGCGGAATCTGATAGCGGAACGTCGCCCCGGGCTTGATGACGGGCTTGCCCAGCCGCTCGCCGGTCATGTCCTCGATCCGCTTCTTCAGGATCGCGGCACCGACCTGGGTGTCAGACTTCGACCGCAGGTCCAGGCCGATGTCAGCGCCGATCAGCTCGCGCATAACCAGCGGCTCGCGCATGGCGTCGTAGAGGACGTTGGTCGCGTCGAGGTCGTTGCGATTGTAGGCCTTCGTTGCGGCCATCTCCTCGCGTGTCAGCACGCGGTCAGGCTCGAACGGGAGGTCCTGGAGCTTCTTCCCATGCAGCCGGCCGTTCAGCGACTTCAGGCTGATGAACGGGTTCGGCTGAGGTTCCCAGAGGTCAATGTGGTTGAGCTTCGGCAGCCGAATGCCGAGCTCATGCTCAACATCCCACCACTTGATGCCGCCCATGATGATGCGGTCGCTGGCCTGTTTGAGCTGAGCGTTCGTGGCGCCCTCGATAGCCAGGAAGATCATCGGTACGTCGTAGGAAAGCGAATTGAAGCCGATCGTCGTGTATTTGCGCATCATCTTGTAGAGATGATCGCGGTCGAGTTCGTGGAACTCCGACTTCTCAAAGAACATGTACCGGCCGGACTCGACGTCCTTGAAGCCGGTCATCCAATAGTTCTTGTAAGTCTCGACGTCGACAATGACCGGGCGCATCGGATCAGTCTTGACCGCGGCCGTACTTGCCTTGCGGACGGCCAATCTCTATCGCCCACGCCTCCCGCAAGCGCGAATAAACCTCGTTCAACCGACGCGCCTCGGCGACGAACGCGGGATCGACCGGCGGCGGGGGAGCGCCGCCGGTCTCGTCCGTCCCCGGCTCTTTGCAGGGATCCGACATGGGCTCAGATGAGCCCGTCGTCGTCATCGTCCGCGGCCGCCCCGCTGCCGGAGCCGCCCGCGAAATCATCCTCGTCGCCCTCGTCTTCGAAGGTCGAGTGGACGTCCACCTTCTTGCCGCCGCCGAACGCTTCGCCGTGGCGCTTGAACTGCACGGCCTCGATCGAGGCGTTGATCCGCTTGCCGTAGTCCTCGTCGTCCTGGGCCCAGAAACGAACCAGGGCGTTGACGAAGCAACCGGCGTAGGGACGCCCGTCGCTCTCGCTCAGCAGCGGGAACTTGCCGTCCTCGCCCTTGCGGCTGTCGATGATGTCGAATGGACGCTTCGGCGTCTTGCGCTCGCCGTCGGCAGGACCGTAGGCCGTGCGGCTGACCGACAGGTAGTAGTGGCCAGCGTAGCCGTTGTATTCTTCCTCGTCGCCGTCACGCAGGCACATCTTGTCGGCCTTGATCTTCGGCGGATCTTTCGGCCACTGCTGATCGCGCGCGTCGCGCATGCCGTTCTTGATCGCTTCGATCAGGACCGTGTTCGTCTTGGGGATCAGCAGGTTGAAGGACCAGCGATAAGGGATTTTCCCCTTGTGCTTGCCCTTGGTCCGGATTTCACCGACTTCCGGCGAGAACAGATTGTCGGAAAAGGACAGTCGTCCGTCCTTCACCATCACTTCGGGATCAGTTCCTTCAGCCATTGTCTTCCTCAGTTTCCATGATTTCCGAGAATTTCTGATCGGTCGTCTTCAGAGCCGGTCGATCATCTGACTCCGAGACGAGGATTGGTCTTCCCTCGGCTCGGGTGATCAGCTTTTGCGCCCCTTCCCAGAGATCGGGATGGCCGGGCTTCTTGCGCCCGGGCTTCGCGACTCTCTCAAGTTGCGCAGGGGATTTCAACTTTTTGTTGAAACTTTCCTCAGCCAAAACCGGCACCATCATGGTTTCGGCGAGGCTCTCATCGATCCACTTCCGATCTCCATCGGGACCGCGGACAGCCTTGTGACCAGGCGTCGGGCGGCCGGCGAGCGCGTCGACCAGTGTCGCTTCCTCAAGCCGGGCAAGCCACTTCCGGAACATGTCGGCGTGGTCGATGATGTGTGCCCGACGTTCCGGCGTGATCGCAGTGAACTTGGGGAGGGTCGGCGGCGCGCAGAGCGCCAGGTCGTCATCCAGGGCCGCGAACTTCTGGCTCACGAGGTCGAGGTTGAAGGCCTCGTAGGTGGCGCAGCCCGGGCCGCCTTCACGGATCAGCGGACACCAACGACACTGCTTGGCGCCCGCCACCCGTGGCGCGTCCGGTTCGTAGGTGGCCAAGTGCCGCTGGCGGAGCTCTTCGCCGAACTCCAGCAGCTCGTCCAGGTCGACTTCCCAGACCTGCGGCGTGCGACTGACACGCGGCTGCAGGATGACGAACTGGAAGCGCGTGGCCGCCGTGACGTGGCGCGCGATGTTGTCCCAGAAGCCCAGTCCATAAATGCGAAGCTGGCGGTTCCCGACGACCGGGACCGGCTCAATTCCGAATTTCCAATCGATGATGCGAATCAGGTCTTCGCCGATTATCCCGATGTCGAGCGACCCGCCCTGCTTTTCGCCGTCCGGGCAGGGCTGCCACTTCTCCGTCGTCACCCGACGCTCGATGTAGACGGCACCCGGCTGCTCGCGGATCCAGTCCAGGAAGTCGCCGATCAGGTTGACGCGCTCGTCCGTGATTTCGAAGCTGAAGCCGTCCGCGGACAGCGTCTTGCTGAGGAAGTCTTCTGGCTCGAGGCCGAACTCCAGGCACGTCGCCGCCACATCATGCAGGACCGTTCCTTCGGCCGACGCCTCCGTCGACTGGCGGTTCGTGATCACCGCGGCAGCCTGGACCGAGCCTGGGCAAGCGAACCAGCGATCCGCCGCCGAGGGCGAACGGGAGGCGTGGGCGCCCATCAACTGGACTCGCCGACGCCGCGCAAATCAACCGCGAGTCCGGCCTCGGTCACGCGCAGGCGCTTGCCGTTGTAGACTTCGACCAGGCCCGCATCGCGCAGCTTGTTCCAGGTGGCGCGCATTACGGGCGCGGAGCACCCGCCTGCGAGCAGGACGCCGTTACGGTCGAACATCCCATCGCCGTTGCGATTGCGGAGCCAGAGAAGGGCCGACTTCTGAGCGGACGTCATGTCAGCCCACCAGGTCCTCGTCTTCGGCCGGCGACGCAGCCGCGGCCGCCGAAGCCCGGAGGCGTTTCGCAACCGCGTTGTCGAAATGGACTTCGTTCCCCTCGACGGACGTCCCCCGCATTTCCGCAAAGATCCGCAGCGCGTGCGCAGCCTGGGTCCGGGCGTCGTCCAGGGCGTTGTGATAGGTGCCGAGCCGCTGGACCGTGGTCCCCGGCGACAGGTTTTTGAGCGTCCGGAAGCACCGGCTATTCCAGAACTTCCAGCCCGGCGTCACGTCGGCCGCGCGGTAGGCGACCGCCAGCAGGGCGTTGTCGAAGTCCGAGCCATTGCCCCACACCCGGACATCCTTGCCGCGAGCGTAGAGGTAGCCGTTGAAGGCGATCAGGGCGTTCTTCAACGTCGGCGCCTTCGGGCTCATCGCTTCCTTGAGCACCTGACGCGCCTCGTCTGACTGCTCGCGCCACCAGTCGAGCGTGCCCTGGTCAAACCGGAGGCCGCCGCAGACACAGGAGTTCGTGTTGACGACGGTGTAGAAGCCATCGTCGTCCATCTCGCCCGTCTCGGGATCGAACGCGACCGCGCCGATCGATAGGATTGCGGCGCCCGGCGAGTTGCCGAGCGTCTCGAGGTCCACCATCACATCACGCATGGCGGGCCTCGAATTCGCTCAACCACGCGCGAGCCGCATCGTGCTTCTCGACGGGCAGATCGATCACGCGGGTCTCGCCGATCGATTCAAGGAAGGCTTTGAGTTCATCCCGGGCTTGAGGAAGCGGGAGCACGGAGTTGCGACCGACGAGTCGCGTTCGGAAATCGTCACGCAGAGCGATTTGTTCTGGCGTCGGCATGACCCGGTCAGAGCTCCAGTTGGTCAGCCAAATGGACGAAGTGCTCGGCCTGCCGGCCGTGATCGGTATCGGCTCCGGCATAGGCGCTGTAGTTCTGCGGGTTCGCGCCCACATCGGCGTTCCACATCTCAAAGATGCGCGCGATCTGCGCCTGGGTGAGACTGACGACCTTTTCCACGGTGAAGCTCCCTCTGAGGCCTTCGGGGCGATGCTGCTGCTAGGGCTGGGGGAGACCCGGGGACCGTGACGGACCGTCCGCCCTGAAATCCCCTTGTCGCGGCAGCATCGGCCGGAAGGCCTCCGCGCCGGCCGAGGACCTTCGGGTCGACGCCGCGGATCGGGAGAACGATGACGGGGACTGGGGCCCGAAGCCGTTCAACCGCGGCGCCGCCGGAAGGCCCCCGGCCGACAGGCCGGAGGCGAAGCGGCCTAGATCAGGCCGTCTTCCTCTTCCTCGGCGGCTTCGTCCGCGAACTCGGCCGGGACTTCGCCAGCAGTCAGTTGCTTCACGAGCGCGATGGCCTCGGCGCGGTTGCCCTCGGTGATCTCGGTCGCCTTGCCGACGCCGAACTTCTCGAGGATCTTCTTCACGTAGACCTTGCGGCTGTCGCGCTCGGCCGCGTCATCGACGCCCATGTAGGTGCCGAACGCCTCGCGGACCTCGTCCACCGACGGCGGACCGGCCGGCTTCTCGGGCGCGGCGGCGCCGGCAGCCGGCTCGTCCTTCTTCTTGCGGGTCGCCTTGGGGGCGTCGCCACCCGTCGCCAGCTTCTCGGCGGCGGCGATGGCGGCTTCGCGGCCGGCGTTGGAAGTCTCCAACAGGCCGCACAGCTTCACGACGTTCGAATTCAGCTCCGCAACGGCGGCTTCAAGGCTCATTTCGGTCTCCGGGTCTCTGAATGATGCGCCCGCTTCGCCGCGGGCCGTTTCGACGGTCCACAAAGAGCCATGGGTCGGAACTGAATGTCAACTGTTAGGTGATAATCCTCTTTCTGGTTGATATTTCCGCGAACGTGGGCCTAGCTTGGGCCGGGGAAAGTCAAGTTGGGTTCACCCATGAGCGATGCTGGCCAGGTCGAGAGCACCTTCACATTCGGGCCTCTCTACGACCTCCTGAAGTGCAAGTTCCCGGCCTATCGCACGGACACCGGCCGCTTCGACGTTCCGCGATTCGCCAACGACCTGCAGATGTCCAACGAGGGCATCTATAAGTGGCTGCGGGCGAACAAAATCAGCCCCGAAGGGGTCCGAAAAGCTGTCGCGCTGAGCCGCGGGCGAGCGAAGATCGAGGATTTCACCAAGTTCATCTTCGCCTGAGCACGGGTCACGGGGGTCAGTGCTCAAGTCAACGTCCATGCTGGAAACAGCGCTCCGCTACGCGTCGGAGCTCGATTGGCGCGTGTTCCCGGTCTGGGGCCTGCGCGACGACGGCGCCTGCGCCTGCGGCGGCCTCGAAAGTTGCGAAGGCGGCAAGCACGCCGGCAAGCACCCGATCGCCGAGCTCGTTCCGAAGGGTTTCCGCAACGCGTCGAACGACCCGGCCACGATTCGCCGCTGGTGGACCCAGTATCCGACCGCCAACATCGGCCTGGCCTGCGACGTCTCCGGCGTCATCGTCGTCGACCGCGACCCGCGCAATGGCTCTGACGAATCAGCCGCCGCGCTGAAGGCCGCCGGCCACCAGATCGAAAGCCCGCTTCGCGCCAGCACGGGCGGCGGCGGAACGCACGACTTCTTCCAGGCGCCCGAGCCAGGTTGGCGCGGCGAGAAGTTCAAGGGGATCGACCTCAAGTACGCCGGCTACGTCATCCTCGCGCCGTCGCTGCACAAGTCCGGCCGTCGGTACGGGTGGCAGCCCGGGTGCGACCCGTTCGAAATCATCGATCTCATCGGCCTGCCTGGACTGCCGGAGTGCTTCACGGCGGTCGACAACCGTCAGATCGACGAAGACCCGGACGAGCTGGCCGCCTGGCTGAAGCAGCAGCCGCTCAAGCTCGAGGAAGACGAGATCCTCGAGCACCTGAAATGGCTGCCGAAGGACGAATGGTGCGACGACTACTGGGGCTGGTTCGGCGTCGGCTGCGCCCTCCATCACCAGTTCAAGGGCGACGCGCGCGGCCTAGAAATCTGGCTCGAATGGTCCAAGCAGAGCGGCCATTTCGAGAAGGGCGCCTGCGAGGCGAAGTGGCGCAAGGGATTCAAGGGCGCCAAGCGCCCGATCACCATGCGCTCGCTCATCAAGGCCGCCAGCGTCGAGCGCGACATTCACGAGCAGGGCCTCACGGCCGACGATGGCGACGACTTCGCCGAGGATGACGAAGAGGAAGACCTGCTCGGGCCGGCGCCGGCCGCCGCGGACCGGCCGAAGGACGACATCGACGCGATTTTCGACACGTCGGCCAAGCGTCACGACCTCAACTGGGTCTCCCTGCTCGACCGCAACGAAGAAGGCGCGGTCAAGCCGACGCTCCCCAACGTCGCACTCATCGTACAGCACGACGCCCGCACGACCGGCGTCGCCCGCCTGAACGAGTTTTCGGGCGAGGTGGTGAAGCGCGCGGCGCCGGGCCGGCGGCCCGGGAAGACCGAGAAAGGCATCCTGCAGCTCGACAGCGCCATCTGGCGTCTGCGCGACCCCGTGAACGGCGACATCTGGTCCGACAGCATGGACAACGCCGTGCGCCAGATGATCGAGGCGCCCAAGGGCCGCGGCGGCTATGGGATCAAGGTCTCAGATCGCGACCTGAAGGCGGCCGTGGACCTGGCGGCGCAGCGCGTCCCCTTCCACCCGATCCGGGAGTTCCTCGAGACGCAGGCGCACGACGGCGTCGCGCGCGCCGAGCGGCTGTTCGTCGACTACCTGGGCGCGCCGGATACGCCTTACGTCCGCCAGGTCGCGCGCATGTTCCTGGTCGCGGCCGTCTGCCGGGTCTACGAGCCCGGCCACAAGTTCGACTTCGCGCCGATCCTCGAGGGCCTTCAGGGCAAGCGGAAGTCCACCTTCATCCGCACCCTGGCCAAGTCTTGGTACGCGGAGCTGGAAGGCGACTTCCACGACCCGAAGGGCCTCGTCGAGCTCATGCAGAGCGCCTGGCTGCTCGAAATTCCCGAGCTCTCCGGCTTCGGGAAGGCCGACGTCCGGGTGATCAAGGCCTTCATGTCGCGGACCGACGACAAGGTGCGCCTGGCCTACGCCCGCCGGGCCCAGATCTTCCCGCGGCAGTGCGTGTTCATGGGCTCGACGAACGACCGGGAGTATCTGCGCGACGAAACCGGCGGCCGGCGCTTCTGGCCCGTCGAGTGCAACGTCGACCAGATCGACACGGACCGCCTGACCCGGGAAGTCGACCAGATCTGGGCCGAAGCGCTCGCGCTGTACCGCCAGATGCGCGCCGCGCAGCCCTACGGCACCCTGCCCCTCTACCTGACCGACGAGGCGGCCCAGGCCGACGCGCTCAAGCTGCAGGAGGACCGGCGGATCGAAACGGCGGAGGACGCCTTGGTCGGCCAGGTCTCGGCATGGCTGGACCGGCCGCTGCCGGAGGAATTCGAGGACGCCGACGACCTGGTCGGCGCCGCGCCGCGCTATCGCGACGAAACCTGCCTCATCGAAATCTGGGAGCGGTGCCTCGGCAACGACCGGCGCTCCTACAACACGGCGGCGGCGCAGCTGCTCGGCAAGGCGATGCGGCGGGTTGAAACCTGGAAGTCCGCCGGCATCCTCACGACCGAAAAATATGGCCGCCAGCGCGTCTATAAGCGCATCGGCCAGGGCTAACCGGCCTCTCAGCTCTTCTTTCGCGCGTCGTCGCGCAGGAGTCCCGCCATCATTTCGAGGTGGTCGGCGAGTTCGTCGTGCAGGACGTTCATCCCGTCTTCCTCCACGAAGGCCCAGCACAGATCGCGGATCACGATTTTCGCGATAGCGTCCCGGAAGTAGGGATCGCCGCTAAGAGCGTGCAATCGTGCGACGACGCCTTCAACTTCGGCTCCGACCTGCGTTTCGATCGTCGTTGGTTCGCTCATTCCGGACGCATCTCTTCGGGATTTCGAGCCTGACTCGTCGCATTTCAGCCGAAACGCTGCAACAGCCGGATGAGCGTTGCACGGGCTGTTGCAGGTTAAAGCGTTGAATTCATTGAAACTGCAACAGGTGCAACGCTGCAACAGCGATTTCTAACACTTCTCACAGAGGGCCGCCCCGACCATGTGCCCTTGCGGCTTATTGGCTGTTCCTATTCCTGCTCCAAAATGAATGTTCCTTAGAAAAGGCTGTTGCACCTGTTGCAGTTGTAGCAACCCTATGTATTTGCCGGGTTTTTTGCGCAACAGTCCGTCTCACGGAAGCGTTGCAGGCTGTTGCACCCTGTTGCAGTTGGCCCATGCGTTCGTATGCGTCCCGCTGTGCATTTTACGTCGAATGGAAACTCCCGCAGACCGGGCTCGGCGCTCCTCGCGGTGGCCGGAAACCCCGGGAAGGACCCATAAGACCCCATGCGTTCGCATGCGTCCGGCCATCCGACCATCCCGACTCAATGCTTTCAGGCTCATAAGTCCGCATGAGTTCGTGTGCGTTCGCACTCAGCCAACGACTCAATACCAACAACCCGCACGCCCATAAGTCCGCATGAGTTCGCATGCGTCCGCCCCTAAGCCTGGCCACGCTCGCCCACGCTCCACGCCATGCGTTCGCAAGGGTTCGCATGCGTCCGCCCTCGCCCAGTTCGAGTCCGCCCCGCAATGCCACTATCCCACGCCATGAGTTCGCATGCGTCCGGGCATGCCTGGCCCAAAGCCGCAGACAGCAAAAAGCGGCCGCCAGCTCGCGCCGGAAGCCGCTCAAAAAGAAAGGGCGCCGCTAAGGGCGCCCCGTGCTCAGCTCGTCAGTGATGGGCCGTCGCTATGATCAGGCTTAGCAGGATCGCCGCCGTGACGACGATGCGGCAAAGCCAACCATAGATCGTTAGGAGCGTTCGCATCGCACCTCCTCGAGAGCCGACTCGAGCGCCCCTAGCTCGAGCTTCAACCAATCCGGCCAATCTCCGCCATAGGCGTCTAGCACGGCCTGGGCGGCATCAATGAGGGTTGTCGGGCGCCCGCGGAACTCGACCTTCCACCCTTTGCGGCCGCCGCGTTGAGCGTCTGCATAATCGAACGCGGCCGCCGATGTCGGGAACGGCCCGACGCTCACGGTTTGATGAACCGCCCACCATCCTGTTGAGTCAGCCATGGTCGACTCTCCTAAGCCGCCGCTTTCAGCGCGTCCGGCAAGGCGCGCCATTGTTCAATGGACATGGGCGACAGCCGCTTGACCGCGACTCCGACCCAATAGGCGCGCGCCTGGCCACGCTCATCGGCCGCCCATCGGAGCATTTGGGCGGTATGGAAGGCGCGTTCGATCTTGCGCCAATGGAAGAGCGAGCGGCCGTCTTCCGCCCGGTAGCCGCGCCAGATAACGAGCTCATACAGCTCGGCGAACGAACGGAAACCGGCGCCGCGGACCACGGCCGCCGATGCTTTGAGACACTCGGATTTGGTCATTTGGTTGACTCTCGACAGATAGTTGACGGGCAAGGCGCGGCTTTAGAGCGGAAGCGGCATTTGTGCCGGGTGCGGGGCGGCCGGACTGTTGCGCCAATCCATCGCGCCGCCTTCCGTCAATCCCAGCTCTTGCGCGCGTTCCGGATCCGACTCGCGGAGCTCCGCGGCCTTTTCCTCGCGCATTTCGTCCCGCGCCTTTTCGAACGCTGGCCAGTCGACCGCCGACTCCCACGCCATGGTGATCCCGCCATCTTCGGCGACGCGGTAATAAATCGTCATATCGAGTTCACCGTTTTCCCAGTCCGCGCCGCCCTTTAGTTCAAGGCAAGCGAACAAGAGCGTTCCCAGCTCGTTATGATCCCAGTCGCGAACCGGCTTTTCGAGCCATGCGGCCAGGTCGTTGTCATAAAAGGAAATGAAGCCGCTACGGGACGTGAACCGGCGCCGGATGACATTGGCCAAGGTCGCGTGGCCTTCCGCCTTAGACATGGCGAACAACTGGCGCACAACGGCCAACGGGATTTCGCAAAACAGGCGATCGGTTTCGAAATTGTATTCCCGCGGCGAAGTCATCTCTTCGAACGCGAGCCGGAGTGACGGACGATTGTATTTTTCCGACTCCATCTTCCCCGATGTGGCGTTGTATCGCTGGCGCTTGTCCGGCCGCGTCAATCCCAGAATGTCGCCCGCTTCATAGTCGAAAGCGTCGACATACATTTGGGCGATTTCGGCATGCGCCTTTGAATAGTCGACGTGACGCCAAATGAGTCCGCCGAGTTCGTCCGCCGAGTTCGTCCGCCGTTAGGCGCAGCTCTTCCGGATGTTGCGCCTCGCCGTCGTCCCGTTCGTTCGCTTCATGTTCGCACCATTGCGACTCCTCATGGTCGATTTCTGACGAGTAGAGCGACTCATAAAAGCCGGGGAACGGGATGTTCACGGAAAGCATGATGGGTTTAGACATTGGTTGATCCTCGACAATTAGTTGAGACAAGGGGCGCGCTTAGTGGCCGTAAAGCTTCGCCAACGCGGCTTTGCGGGTTCCCAGCTTGCGCGGCTGGCCATGTTCGATTGACGAACGCCAGCCCGTCACCTTGTGAAGGTCGACCGGCCAGCCAAGCGCCTCCGCAAGGGATTGCGCCAGTTCGTATGTTTTCGAATAGCCGTAGCCGCGGAGGGCGAAATGGAAAGCCGGCCACTTGTCCGGACCGCTCGAGGGCCGCGCATGATAGACCATATGCGGCCACGCCTTGGCGCTCTTCCGGCCGGCGCGATCCCAGGCGGCCGTTTCCGGATCCGCCTCAATGTGTTCGCCCCAAAGCGGTACTAGCGAGCCATCGGCGCCAAGACGCATCACGGAATAGCGGTCAACCAGTCCGCGGGAATCCGGGTTCAAGTGCAAGATGTAGAGCGCGATGGGTTTGGGTTGCTTCGTCATGCGAGTTGATCCTCGACAAATAGTTGATGCGTAGGGCGTGATTACGGGAAGACGAGCCAGCCGGCGCCGTCATTGAAGGCCGCTCGATTGGCTGCGCCCCATACGGAGTCCGCTAATTCCTCGCGCTGGCGCCGCGCCTTCCGGAGCTCGGCCAGGTCGTCCGCGATGTCGGATCGAATGATCGCGCAAAGCGCGTCAAAGCGGCCGCTCATGGCCTTTCCGGTTTCGATTCCCGTCCAGCTCGCGCGGCCGTCCGGCTGCAGGGTCTTACGCGCCTCGCGGAATTGCTGGACGGCCGCGATGATCCCGCGGCGCAGTTCGCCGATACGTTCGCCCAGGTCCGACCATAGCGAGCCGGCTTGCCATGCGCGGTGATAGTCGCGCTCTTGTTCGGCGATCGTTTGGGCGAGTCCGTCCGCATGCATCGCGGCGTCCCGCGCGTCGTCTTCTCCGCCGAACTGATCGCCCGTGAAGACGTAGTTGAGATTCAGCGCGGCGGCGTCATCCTCATATGACAGTTGATAGCCCGCGACGTAGCGAGCGCGGCCGCCCTTGCTCGGAAGCCGGTAGACGACGCCGCGGGCCGTCTCGTCCGGGTCGCCCTCATCATAGAGGAACCATCCGCGATGCTGGACCGCGCGGGGCGCGATGTCGTCCGCATTCCCGACAAGCCGGAAGCCGGCGGACTCGGGTTTCTCGACGTAACGCATGGCCGTTGATCCGACCATGAACGGGGCGCCAGCGACGGGGGAAGGCTTGGGAAGGTTCATTGGGTTGATCCTCGACAGAAGGTTGATGCTGCAGGCGCGCCTAATCGGCCGCCCGTCTCTCGACGTGGCGCACGGCGCCGTCCGCGGACTTGATGGCGGCTTGCACGCGCTCGACGGTCCGGACGGCGCCGACCTGGCGCAGTAGGTCGCGCGCCTCGCGTAGCAGGGAAAGAGCGCGGCGAACGCGGATCACGTCGGCCGACTCGGCGGGCTTGAGTTGGCGCGGCATTACAGGACTCCGCACATCGCAGCGGCCGCGGCGCCGAGCACGAAAACGAGCGCTAGGCGAACCGCCCACGTCTCGACCCGGTCTTTGAAGAGCGCGGCTCTATAAGATGCATGGCTCATAAGGGACTCCATCGGTTGACGCTCAATATGTCTCACTTTCCCGATTGAATGTCAACTTTCTGTTGAGTTGCACAAGGCGGCAAACGGCCGCCAGCGCTTCCGGTTCCCTTCCCTCAATCTGTCTCGCTAACCGGCTCGCCATTGGCTGCAGGGGCGGCCGCATTGCGCCGAGCTGGCGGTCTGCCGACCAGGCCGCAGCGACGCTGTCCGCCGAGGCAAAAGGGCGCTGCAGGGGCGCGAACCTCGAGCGGCGCGCCCGCCTCAGAGAAATTGATCGAGGGGTCGGGGAAACCCACCGTCACGTGGTCTCAGAGAAATTGACTGCGGCAGCACAGACTCGGAGAAACCCACTGCCTCAGTTGTAATCTCACTTTTTAGTTGACTTGCCAGATCGGGCGTGACCTCCTGTCCACGTCAGGCCGTCGAGGGCCGGAGTGAGGGGGAACACCACAATGCACTCGCACCGCATCGTGCGCAGTGACGCCTTCCGCCCCAGATGGGAGCGGCGGTACGCGGGCGCTGTCACGGGCTTCCGCAAGCCCAAGAAGGCGATGAAGGCCATCCTCATCTCGGCGGTCATCTGGGGCGCCAACGAGGTCCGCGGCTGCATGATGATCCAGCCCGCGATCCCGGCCGTCCAACACGCGCTGCAGGCGGCGGTTCGATGAGCGCGCCTGACGCCCTGCGTTGGTTCGTCGGCCTGGACGCCGACG
>Ga0070670_100003579_pt1 | contig 12928 bp, 10 predicted proteins | sample KBSS63metaG_FD_64665 | JGI IMG/M metagenome (GOLD analysis project Ga0070670, IMG submission 64665) | Switchgrass rhizosphere microbial communities from Kellogg Biological Station, Michigan, USA - KBS S6-3 metaG | ecosystem: Host-associated > Plants > Roots > Rhizosphere > Soil ... | reverse complement strand
GAAGCGCTGATGCAGGAGGTCCGCTACGACAACATCCGGGTGAGCTACGTCATGCCCGGCTCGGTGGCGACGGGATTCGCGCGCGGGACCTCTCCGAGCGGGCCGGCGGAGGACTGGAAGCTGTCGCCGGACGACGTCGCCCAGGCCGTTGTCGATCTGCTCGGGCATCCGGCGAGGAGCCTTCCGAGCCGCGTCGAGCTCCGGCCGTCGCGGCCGGCAAAGCGCTGAAGCGTCATTGACTGCAGTCGCCCATTACAACTTGCTGGAGCGCCTCGGCGAGGGGGCATTCAGCGAGATTTACCGCGCCCGCGACACGCGGTTCGGCCGTACCGTCGCGCTGCGGCTGATTCGCGACGAAGCGTTCACCGCCGGGCACATGCGCGCCGCGTTCCTGGACGATGCGCGCGCCGCCGCGCAGCTGTCCCACCCGAATATCACCACGCTCTTCGACGTCGGCGAGTACGAGGGCGGCTGCTACCTCGCCTACGAGTTCGCCGCCGGCGTGAACCTGCGGCACGAGAGCGCCGGACGTCCCGTAAATCCACGGCGCGCCGTCGAGCTCACGGTCCACATTGCCGATGCGCTCGCCGAAGGGCACGCCCACGGGCTCGTCCACGGGGACATTCGTCCCGAGACCATTTTTGTCACGCACAAGGGGAGCGGAAAGCTGCTCGAGTTGGGCATGGCGCGATGGACGACTGGCGGGCGCATCCGGGAACGCGCGGCAGCCAACCCTGATGCGCTCGGCGCCGACGCGGTGTCAGTGATCAGCTACATGTCTCCCGAGCAGACCCTCGGCATCAGCGATCAGCGCAGCGACATCTACTGCCTCGCCGTTGTGCTCTATGAGCTGCTGACTGGCAGCAACCCATTTGCGGGGGGGACGTCGCGCGCCACCGTGCACAATATTCTTACCGTCCCGCCGCCGGCCCCGAACGTCGAGGGAGGATCGGAGGAACTGGCGTCGCTGGTGCTGAGCGGCATGTCGAAGGAGATCGAGGCGCGGCCGCAGACGGCGGCCACCTTGGCGGCATCGCTTCGTGCGATCGGCACCAGCCTCGACGTTCGCGCCGGCGAGGCCCCGCGTACGGAGCTGCTTCCGATCGACGACGAGCCTACGAGCCGGTGGTGGGTACCGATCCTTATCCTGCTTGGGCTCGCGCTCGCCGGCTGGTGGTACCTGACACGCTGAAATCCCTAATCCCTAATCCGTGAATCCTCGAATCCTCGAAGCCCTGAAGCCCTGAAGCCCTGAAGCCTTGAAGCCCCGAAGCCGTGCAGTTTCCCGTAACGCTCACTGACATCCGTGCCGCGGCGCGGCGGATCGAAAGCCGCGTATTGCGGACGCCGCTCCGGTACTCGCCCTGGCTGTCGGAGCGATCCGGCGCCCAAGTGTTTCTCAAGCTCGAAACGCTCCAGCCCACGTTCTCTTACAAAGTGCGCGGCGCGTTCAACGCAGCGCTGGCGCTGATCGAAAAGTTTGGGACGTCGCCGCCGCCGCTGGTGACCGCGTCGGCGGGTAACCACGGGCGGGCGCTGGCGCACGCGGCCGGCGTGCTGCGGCTGCCGTTGACCGTTTATGCCCCGGAAAATGCCCCGCGCACGAAGCTCGACGCGATCCGTGCAAGCGGCGCCATTCTGACAACCTGCCGCGACTACGACGAGGCCGAGATCCGCGCCAAGCAGCATGCCGCAGCTGGTCAGGCGCTATACATTTCTCCCTACTCGCATCCTGACGTGATCGCCGGCGCCGGCACGATCGGACTCGAAATCCTCTCAGACCAGCCGAAAATCAATCGCATCGTCGTGCCCATCGGCGGCGGCGGGTTGATCAGCGGTATCGCGATCGCGGTAAAGCAATCGTCCGGCTCATGCGAGGTCCGCGGTGTCGAAGTCGAGGCGTCGAGCCCCTTCACGCACGCACTCGCCGCCGGGCACATCGTGACGATCCTGGTCGGTGAGACACTGGCCGACGGCCTGAGCGGTAATCTCGATCCCGACACGATCACGTTCGACATCGTGCGCTCGATGGTCGACGGCATCGACATCGTTACAGAGCCGCAGCTCGTTCAGGCCATCTCCGGTCTCGCGCGAGAGGAAAAGCTGATCGCGGAAGGCGCCGGCGCGGCCGCGACCGCGGCGGTGCTCGCGCATGGCTCAGGAGCCGGCCACGTGGCCGTCATCGTCTCCGGCGCCAACATTGATGTCGAGAAGTTGAGAGAGCTGCTCTGACCGCGGTTCGCGATTCGCGGTTCGCGATTGGATTCAGGGATTCTTGGATTAGGGATTAGGGATTGGGTTCGTAAGGATCTCCGCCAAGTTGCCCGCAAACGCCGACCGCGCCATGACGTCGTCGATCCCGGCGGCTCGCGCCGATTCGATCAGGTCAGTGTGGACGTGCGACACGAATCCGAGTGTCCGGATCGACGCGAGGTCGGGGTCCTTCTTCATCGCCGCGATGGTCTCAATCGGGGCCGCCTTGGTGCTGTTCAGATCGAAGATGACGAGCGCCGGCTTCAGCGTGCGCGACTGCTCGAGAATTTCCGGCGGTGTGCGGGCAAAGACCAGGTCGATGCCCGCTTGCTTAGCCGTCGTACGAATCTTGGAGCTGAAGAGGAGGTCGTCCACCGCGGCGAGAATCATGCCGCGATGATACCGCGTGCTGCCGTCAAGGGTGCGGCGCGGTCTTCCGCCTACGCCGAGGCTCCGGCGGACCGCCGTAACTTTAGCGGAGGCTGGTTAGACCCCGGCGTCCGCACCGGGCACGGCAGCGGCTCCGCCCGGTACAACGCCCGCGTGTTCATGACCGCCGAGGCGATGAACGTGATTGCCAGCCCCGCGATGGCCACGGCGCCGCCGATGTCGAACAGCCGATATTGGGCGCCCGCAATGTGCACATAGTCCGAGTGCAGCAATCGAAGCGTGCCGAGCGCGAGCAGAATGCGCAGCTCCGTCGGACCGAACTTCCAGAACGAAATCCGGAATGTTCCCACTGCGTGCGTGGCAAGCGCGATCTCGATCATGAGGAGGTAATAGGCCAGAAGGAATCCTCCGCCCATCAGCGCACTCATGTGGCCGCCGAGCACCAGGCCGGCAAAGATGAACAGGATGCAGAGCACGTCGAGCACATGATCGACGTAGAACCCGTATCGCGGCCGTTCGTGGTGCCGGACGCGTGCGAGCGTCCCGTCGAGGCTGTCGCCGAACCAGTTCAGGGTGAGGCAGACGATTGCCGCCAGGAGCGCCGCAGCCGACCCATTCCAGTAGCAGAGTCCCGCGGCCAGCATTGACACACCGGCCAGGACCGTCAGGTGGTCGGAGTTGACTGCCGCCGGCAGCCGCTCGGCCATCCAGATCAGGCAGCGTTTTTCGACGCTGGCGAGCAGGCTGGTGTGGACGCGCTTTGCTTCGATGTAATTGCGGGTAGTCATCTCACTTGGGAATGCGAAAATAGGGGCCGGAGCGGCTCACCGATGATTCTCGAGATTCGAGCGGTCGAACCTTTCTTCAAAAATGGCTTTGTTCTGGGCTGCGAGGAGACACGCGAAGGTGTGGTCATCGACCCGGGCGACGAAACGCCGGAGCTCTTACAGGCGGTCGAGAAGCACGGTTTGCGGATCCGCTACATCCTGCTGACGCACGCGCACCTGGATCACATTACCGGCGTACGGGCGGCGAAGAGCGCGCTTGGCGCCCCCGTCGGGCTTCACCAGGACGACAACTTTCTCTACGACGCAGTCGTCCAGCAGGGACAGATGTTCGGGCTGCGCGTCGAGCCCCAGCCGAAGGTCGATTTCTTCTACGACGGTGAGGGTCCGTGGCGCTTCGGAACGTACGGCGCGTGGGTCTATCACACGCCGGGTCACTGCCCCGGGGGCGTGTGCCTCGCGGTGGGCCGGGAGGGCGACAACGCGCGGACGCTTTTCGTCGGCGACACGCTCTTTGCCGGATCGATAGGCCGCACCGATCTCCCCGGGGGGGACCTGCAGACGCTTCTCTCCTCGATCAAGAACGTGCTGTTCAAGTTTCCCGATGAGACGATGGTCCACTCCGGACACGGGGAACCGACGACGATCGGGCGCGAGCGGCGCACGAATCCGTTTCTGAATCCGTGACGCGTCAGGCGGGGCGGCTGATCACGAACTCGACCCGGCCGACGCCGAGCCGGTCGCCTTCTTTCAGAATCGCGTCGGTGACGCGCGTCCCATTCACGAACGTGCCGTTCGTGCTGTCGAGATCGTGCACCTGTAACTCGGCCGCACCCGCGGTCAACCGGCAGTGGAGGCGCGAGACCAGCGCCGCGTCCACCGTGAATTCAGCGCCGGGCGAGCGGCCGACGGTCTTGATGTTGCCAGGCAGGATCCTGAAGGTGAATGCGGGATCGGCGTCTTCGGCGGTCTTCAGCAACCACATCGCGACTACAGATCCCGCACGCGCGTGTGCACGACCGCGCCGCCGCGCGTCAGCAGCGTCTCGCGCGTGATCTCATCGTCGGCATTGATGGGGAACGCCGGCTGCTGTGCTCCGTCCTTGCCGAGGAGATGGGCCAGGAACGTGGTGATGTTCTTCGAATACATCTGACTCGCGTGGTAGGGCACGAGCGCAGGCGGATTCGAGGGGCCGAGAATCGTCACGCCGTGGTGCGTGACGATCTCGTCGGGCCGCGTCACTTCACAGTTGCCGCCCCGCTCCGCGGCGAGGTCGACAATCACCGAGCCGGGCGCCATCGCCTCGACCATCTCCGCGGTCACCAGGATGGGTGCACGTTTCCCGGGGATGAGCGCCGTCGTGATCACCACGTCGCTCGCCGCGACGACCTTGAGCATCATCTCGCGCTGCCGTTTGTAGAACGATTCGTCCTGTGCTTTCGCGTAGCCTCCCTTGTCCTCGGCGTCGGCCGATTCCAGCGGCAGCTCGACGAACTTCGCGCCCAGGCTCTGGACCTGCTCCTTCACCGCCGGCCGCACGTCGTAGGCTTCGACCTTTGCGCCAAGACGGCGCGCCGTGGAAATCGCCTGCAACCCGGCGACGCCGGCGCCCATGATGAACACGCGCGCGGGGGAGATCGTGCCTGCGGCGGTCATCAGCATCGGGAACATGCGCGGCAGCGTTGTCGCGGCCAGGAGCACCCCCTTGTAGCCCGCGATCGTGGCCATCGACGACAGCGCGTCCATGCTCTGCGCGCGGGTGATGCGCGGCATCAGCTCCATCGAGAAGAGATTGACGCCGGCGGGCGCGAGATCGCGAATCAGCTTGGGCGCGCCGAGGGGATCCGCGAACCCGATCACCGTCTGACCGGAACGGAGCGATGACGACTCGGCGGGGACGGCGCGCACCTGCAAAATGATGTCGGCCGTCTTGAAGACATCCTGCCGCGACGACAGCGTGGCTCCCTGCGCGCGGTACAACTCGTCGGGAAAACCGGCCGACACACCGGCGCCCGATTCGACGGCGACTTCGAGACCGGATTTCACGAGCGCGGGAACGGCTGCCGGAACGAGGGCGACGCGTGTCTCGCCCGCAAAAGTCTCTCTCGGAACGCCGACTCTCATTGATTAACCGAGGGGCTTCGCCCCTCGGACTCCCCTACACGCTCTCTCATTCGCCCCTTCGCCGGCTCGCTCCGTTCGCGTGGCTCGCTCGCTGCGCTCGCTCGCGTCTCTCTTCGCACAACCTTCCCTCGCCGGAGCACCGCTTCGCTGCGCTCGCTCACGTCCTTCATCGCACGGCCTTGCTGCCAGCGCACCTCTGTGCATCCATCCGCACCTCTATCCACCCTTCGCACCTGTATGCACCCCTAGCCACCTTTGGCACCTTTGCACCTATGCACCTGGCTATCGTCCCCGAGTGTAGTTGCAATTTACCTGCGCAGCCAGTCGACGATGGCTTTCGAAACCGCGGGTGTGACGTTCTTGTCGGGAAGCGAGATGTACTCCGAGACGTCGCCGGTCTTGGCGGGCACCAGCAAATGATTGATGCCCGGCAAGTGGAGCGCTTCCACGGGGGCGGCCTTCTTCCTTTTCCGCGCGAGCTCCGCCAGACGATCGGCGTGATGCGGAAACACCTGCTGATCGAGATCTCCCTGGATGATCAGGATCGGCTGTTGCAGCTTCGGCATCACGGCCGCAGGGTCGAACATCAGCACGCTGCGGAACCAGGGGGACTCCGCCTGCTGGCGCAGCTCCGGCGGAATGCTTTCCCATCCTTTCTCGCTGATCACCGCGTTCTGGATTTTCTTCTGCAGCTCGATCTTCGCCGCGCGTTCCGCGGGCGGTGTTTTCATCAAATCGAGCAGACGCTCCTGCTGTTCGAGGATCAGCTCCGATCCGCGGGTTCCGGGGGCGGCGATGAGGACCAACGATGCGATCTTCTTTTCGCGCGCGGCGGTCACCATCGCCACCGCCCCTCCTTCGCTGTGGCCCGCGACGGCGATGTGACGCGGATCGATGTCCTGCCGCTTCGACAACCAGTTCACCGCGGTCTGCAGGTCCTCGGCATAGTCCTCGAGCGTCGCCCGCTCGCTGCGGCCGCCGCTCTGCCCGACGCCGCGCTTGTCGTAGCGCAGCACCACGAAGCCTTCTTTCGCGAGCGCCCCGGCGAGTTGCGCGAAGATCGGAATGCCGGCGACGAGCTCGTCGCGATCCACCGACCCCGATCCCGCGACGAGCACGATCGCGGGGTGCCGCAACCGCCCCATGGCCGCCGGCATCGTCAGGGTCCCGGCCAGCGAGAATCCGAGAGCCGGAATGATGACGTCTGTGTCAGTGGGATTCCGTACCGGCTGCGGCCGGGTGGCGACGCCCGCCAGATCGGACCTGATGACGTGCAATCCCGCCGTTGGCAGGTCCAGCCGTACCAGGCGCGCGCGCGAATCGATCGCGACGGTGCCGGCGATCGGACCGCCGGGATTCTGGAACACGACCTCGTACCGTCGGGTCGCGATCGGCCCCGCCGGGGAGGGCAGCTGCTCGCGAGTCATGCCGTTCACGGTCACACGAACTTCGGCCTGCGGGGGAACGTAGGCGTGTAATTCGGCCGGTGGTTCGAGCGACGCGAGGCGTGCGGCGAGCGCTTCGTAACCGCCGAAAAAGGTGTTCGACAACACGATCGTGCGCGCGGAGACCTGATCGGTCTTCGACGTCGTGGCGCCGTTCTGCGTGATTTCGTTGATCGCGGTCGTCATGCCGAACGAGGTGCCGAGGACGACTGGACGCCCGGCCTGGGTGACTTCGACGCGCAGCTCCGTCGGCTGCCAATCCGCGGTGTACTTTACCTCCGCGCGGTTGACGGTGAGGTTCAGCGGCTGCGCGAACTGAGCGGTCGACGAGATAATCCAGGTCGAGCCGCTGCGGGCGAGCCGCACCTGCTCGACTCCTACTCGGGTGGTGCCGAGGAATACCGTGAACTGGACGTCCCCTTCTGCGGGCGCCTGGCCGGACGGTTCGGTTTGCGCGACCGCGGCTGTGCCGAGAACCGCCGCCAGCCACGCGGCGGTACAATAACGGACGAACTGCATTTCCTCAGGATATCAGCAAGCTGAATGGCTCCACTTGATGGATATCGGGCGCTGCGAGAGGGCGCCGGGGTCCTCGATCGGTCGTCCTCTCGAGGCCGCATCCGGTTGATCGGCGCCGATCGCCGCGCATATCTCCAGGGCCTGCTCACCAACGACATCGCGGCTCTCAGCCCCGGCACGGGCTGCTACGCGGCGTATCTGACCGCGCAGGGCCGGATGATTGCTGACATGCGCGTGTTCGAACTCGGCGACGCGCTGCTGGTCGATCTGGAGCGCGACGTGGCCGAAACGGTGCGCTCTCGATGGGAGCAGTTCATCTTCACCGAAGACGTCAAAGTGGAGGAGGTGACCGCGTCGGACGCGCAGATCGGAGTCTATGGGCCAGGCGCCGCTGCGGCGCTGGCCGCAACGACCGGCGGGCAGTCATCGCCTGGGGCAGAGACACTGCGCTCGATGGCGATGCATTCGAACCTGCGACTGGACTTTCAGGGAGCGGCGGCGTTCGTCCTTCGCAGCGACGACACGGGCGCCAGCGGGTTCGACATCGTGCTGCCCGTCGAGCGGAAGGACGCTCTTCTGCACCTGCTGACGACCTTCGGTGCCGAAGCGGTGGCGCCGGAGGCCGCCGAGATATGCCGTGTCGAGGCCGGTGTGCCGCGCTTCCACGTGGACATGAACGAAGAGACGATCCCCCTTGAAGCAGGCATCGAAGACCGCGCCATCAGCCAGACGAAAGGCTGTTACGTCGGGCAGGAGATCATCATTCGCGTGCTGCACCGTGGCCACGGCCGGGTCGCACGAAAGCTGGTCGGGTTCCGCTTCGATCCGTCCGTCCCGCCGCCCGCGCGCGGCGACACGGTACGCGCGGCGGATCGCGAAATCGGCGTAATCACCAGCGCGGTGATCTCACCAGCGCTCGGCGGGCCGATTGCGCTCGGCTACGTTCACCGCGACTTCGTGCAGCCCGGCACGCAGGTGGCTGTAGGTGGATCCGACGCGACTGTGGCCGCACTGCCGTTCCTCAGCCAGTAGTAGGTTTCAACTATTCCCACCACGCGGCGGGTCTGGTCAAATCGTCGGTCTCACATGAGCAGCGATCGCGTCTTCCGATTGCTTCGGGCAGGGCTCGCCATCCTGCTGCTCAACAGCGCGTATATCGCGTCTTCGGCGGCACCGTCGCTGTTCTTCTACTCGAATATCGCGCTGCACGTGCTGCTCGGCGCAGCCTTGACCGTCGGCGCCGTCATCTACCTCGCCGGGGTTCGCCCACGGTTCTCGGCGTTCAGCCTGCTCGTCGGCGTCCTCTTCGGCGCGACGATCGCCGCCGGTATCTGGCTCGCTGCCGTCGGCGCGACACGCGCGCACCAGCGCGTGATCGACGGGCACCGCGGCCTCGCGGTTGCCGCAGCGCTCGCGCTCGCTGCGTGGGCGATCACCTATGCCACACGCGCGGCGACGCCGCGCGCGCGACGATCCGCGTCGGCGGCAGCGGCGCTTCTCGTGCTGGCGGTCGCGGTGCCGGTACTAATAAAGGTGATCGCGAAGGGTCAGTGGCAGGAGAGATACCGCATCGTGAACCCGCTCGTACCGCCGTTGGCCATGGAGAACGAAGGCGGGGGTCCGGAAACACCCTTCTTTCCTTCGTCGGCGAAGACGAACGTCGGCGGTACGATCCCGTCGAACTTCTTCATGACCAGCAAGACCTGCGAGCGCTGCCATAAGGACGTCTACGACCAGTGGAACTCGTCGGCGCACCATTTCTCCTCGTTCAACAACCAGTGGTATCGCAAGTCGATCGAGTACATGCAGGATGTCGTCGGCACACGTCCTTCGAAGTGGTGCGCCGGCTGTCACGATCACGCGGTGTTCTTCAACGGCCGGTTCGATCGGCCCATCAAGGAACAGATCGATACGCCCGAGGCGCAGGCGGGCCTCTCGTGCACGTCGTGCCACTCCATCGTGCATGTCGGGAGCACGATGGGGCAGGGGGACTTCGTGATCGAGTACCCGCCGATGCACGATCTGGCGGCCAGCGACAACCCGTTTCTGCAGTACGCGCACGACACGCTGACCTACTGGGCGCCGGAACCGCATCGGAACACGTTTCTGAAGCCGTTTCACCGCGAGCAGACCGCTGACTTCTGCGCGTCGTGTCACAAAGTCCACCTCGATGTGCCGGTCAACGGCTACCGCTGGATCCGCGGTTTCAACGACTACGACAATTGGCAGGCGTCGGGCATCTCCGGGCAGGGTGCGCGATCCTTCTACTACCCGCCGAAATCGATGCGCTGCGCGGACTGCCATATGCCGCTCGTGGCCTCGAACGATCCCGCGGCGAAGAACGGAAAGATTCGCTCGCATCGGTTTCCCGGCGCCAACACGGCGCTGCCCTTCGTCAATCACGACACCACCCAATTGAAAGCGGTGCAGGACTTCCTCCGCGACGGCGCGGTATCGCTGGACGTGTTCGGCATCGCCCGCGGCGCCGCCCCCGCGTCAATGGAGGAGGACGCCGGGGCCGGAAAAGGATCCGAGCCCCGGCTGGCGAGCACGTTCGCGGTCGGCGAGGAGTCGGCGCAGTTCGGCGCGGCACCGGTCAGCAACGCGCCGCCCGTTGAAGTGATTGCGCCGCTCGACAAGATGCCGGTGGCGGTTCGCCGCGGGGAATCCGTGCGCGTCGAAGTCGTGCTTCGCACGCGGAAGGTAGGGCATTTCTTCCCCGGCGGAACGGTGGACGCCTTTGACGTGTGGGTGGAATTCGAAGCGACCGACGATCGCGGCCGCGTGCTGCTTCACAGCGGAGCGGTGCGCGACGACGGGAAGGGGCCGGTCGATGCGGGTGCGCATTTCTATCGCAGCCTCCAGCTCGACGAGCACGGCAACCAGATTAACAAACGGAATGCCTGGATGGCGCGCTCGGTCGCGTACGTGCGGCTCGTTCCTCCCGGCGCCGCCGACACGATCCACTACCGGCTCGACGTCCCGAAGGACGCGGGCGATCGCATCTACCTGAAAGCGAAGGTCAACTACCGCAAGTTCGCGTGGTGGAATACCCAGTGGGCGTTCGCGGGAGTTCGCGATCCAAGAGATCCGAAACCGGCGGTTGCGCGCTCCTACGACGACGGGCGGTGGCTGTTCAACGGGGACACCGCAAAGGTATCCGGACAGATCAAGGCGATCCCGGATATTCCGACGACGGTGATGGCGCAGTCGCAGGCCACTCTGCTGGTGGTGTCCGAGACCGCGCCGCTGGAGGGCGCGAAGCCGTTCCTCGACAAGTCGGTACGCGAGCGCTGGAACGATTACGGTATCGGGCTGCTGCTGCAGGGAGACCTGAAAGGGGCGGAGGCGGCATTTTTGAAGGTGATGGCGATGGATCCGCCGTACGCCGACGGCCCGGTCAACGTCGCCCGCGCGCGTCTTCAGGAAGGGAACGTCGAGGCGGCGATCGAAATGCTCGAGAAGGCGCTGAAAATCGATTCCGAGCTCGCGAAGACCCACTTCTTCATGGGCACCGCGCTCAAGACGCTCGGACGCTACGACGAAGCGCTGTCACATCTGCGCGCCGCCGCCGCGAAGTATCCACGCGATCGCGTCGTCCTCGACCAGATGGGGCGTGTGCAGTTCCTGCAGCGGCAATTCAACGACGCCGTCGCGACATTCCAGCGGGTGCTGCTCGTCGACCCCGAGGATCTCCAGGCGCACTACAACCTGATGTTGTGTTACCAGGGACTCGGCAACACGGAGCTCGCGGCGCGCGAGCAGAAGCTGTACATGCGCTTCAAGGCGGACGAGTCGTCGCAATCGATTACCGGCGCGTACCGCTTGAAGTCGCCCGAAGACAACAACGAACGCCAGCAGATACACGAGCACCGTGGCCACACGAATCTTCGTTAGCGCTATTGCTTCCGTTCTGGCGCTCGCCGCCGGCCCCTACGCCGCGCCCAGCGTCAGTTTTGTCGACGTCACCGCGCGCGCGGGAATCAAGTTCGTTCACACGAGCGGCGCCTACGGCAAGAAGCTGCTGCCCGAGACGCTCGGCTCCGGATGTGTGTTCCTGGACGCGGACGGCGACGGCTGGCAGGACCTGTTCCTCGTCAATTCGACGTCGTGGCCCGGTCATAAGGCCGCGCGATCGCTCTCGGCCCTTTATCGAAACAACCACAACGGCACGTTTACAGATGTCACGCGTGGCTCCGGCCTCGAGGTCGAGATGTACGGGCTCGGCGGCGCCGTCGCGGACTTCGACAACGACGGCAAGGTCGATCTCTACGTCGCCGCGCTCGGTGGGAATCATCTGTTTCGCAACTCGGGTGGCGGCAAGTTCACCGAGGTGACCGCGTCCGCCGGCGTGTCGAGCAGCGGATTCTCGACCGGCGCGCTGTGGTTCGACTACGACAACGACGGCAGGCTCGATCTGTATGTCGCGCACTACGTGGACTGGTCGATGGAGAAAGACCTCTTCTGCACGCTCGACGGCAAGAACAAGTCGTACTGCACGCCGGAGTCGTACAAGGGGCAGAGCGGGACTCTCTTCCACAACCGCGGCAACGGCACGTTCGAGGACGTGACGAAAAAGGCCGGGTTGTACGACGCAGCTTCCAAAGGCCTCGGCGTCGCGATGCTGGACTTCGACAACGACGGCAAGATGGATCTGTTCGTGGCGAACGACACGCAGCCGAATCGCCTGTACAAGAACAATGGCAACGGGACGTTCAGCGACGTGGCGATGGGCGCGGGGGTCGCGTTCAGCGAAGCGGGCGTGGCGCGGGCGGGGATGGGCGTCGATGCGAGCGACTACGACGGCTCAGGCCGCCCGAGCCTGATCATCGGCAACTTCTCCAACGAGATGATGGCGCTGTACCACAACGAGGGCACGGGTCTTTTCATCGATGAAGCGCCGCAGTCGGAAATCGGCCGCTCTTCGCTCCTGACGCTCACGTTCGGATGCTTTTTCTTCGACTACGACCTCGACGGCCGGCCGGACATTTTCGCGGCCAACGGTCACGTCGCCGACGACATCGAGCGCGTGCAGTCTCGCGTGCACTACGCGCAAAGGCCACACCTCTTTCGCAACGCGGGACAGAAGAAATTCGAAGAGGTCACGTCCCAATCTCCCGCGCTCACGCAGACGCTGGTGGCGCGCGGCGCCGCGTATGCCGACTACGACGCCGACGGCGACCTCGACATCGTCGTCACGACGAACAACGGTCCCGCGCACCTGTTTCGCAACGACCGCGGCAACGCGAACAACGCGCTGCGAATCGTCACCGTTGGGACCACGTCGAACAGAGACGGCATCGGCGCGCGCGTGGAGCTTACGCTGGCGGGTAACGCCAGGCCGTGGCAGGTCGTGAAAACCGGATCGAGCTACGCGTCGCAGAGCGAGCTGCCCCTCACCTTCGGACTCGC